>ENA-ORDC01000896-ORDC01000896.1-marine-metagenome-genome-assembly--contig:-NODE-896-length-25096-cov-3.987130_pt1 | contig 25096 bp, 20 predicted proteins | sample MGYA00237783_ERZ508515 | MGnify/ENA primary metagenome ERZ508515 (study PRJEB26186, sample SAMN06268792) | marine metagenome | isolation source: Eden Landing Ponds, San Francisco, CA, USA | place... | reverse complement strand
TGGTCGGTCATGTCGTAGCGGACGGTGCCGTCCTTGAACGACGACACGTCGTGTTTCGCCCGCAGGACGCCCTTCTCGATTGGTTCGGGCGTCTTGTTCGCAGAGGTAAGCCCCTTCACGCCCTTGAGAATCTGGAACGACGACTCGCGCTCGCCGACGCGTTCGAGGGCGTCGCGGTACTCGGAGTTCAGGTCGATGTCCCGCCATTCGGCGCTCTCGACGTCCCAGTCACAGCGCTCGCAGTAGACGCGGCCGGACTCGTCGGGTTCGAGGACGGTCCCGCAGTCGTCGCACTCGTAGTGGGGTTCGGTGTGACCGCCGCAGTCTGGACATTTCGACTTGAAGCCGAACGCGCCGCAGTCGGGGCACTTGCGCCGGCCGAGGCGAACCGAAATCTGGCCGCGCTTGCCGGACTCGCCGCGGTGTCTGGCGGCGTCGCCCACGTCCCGCTGGCTCCCGCCGGCCTCGCCGATGGGAAACAGCGTGTGGACCGCGGGCGAGAGGTCGCGGCGCTCGGACTTCTCCGGGCGGCCCATGCGGTTGCCGATACGGGTGGGTGCGCGCTCGCGGACGGTGAAGGGCGCGACCTCGTTGACGGCCTCGACGGCGTTGTCGCCGTCGTCCCACTCGCGGGCGCGCTCGGAGAGGTCGGCGAGTTCCCACGTCCGCTCGCGGTCGTCGGTGAGGCCGAGGCTCCGGGCGAGCGGTCGCCAGACGGGGACGCGAAGCGTCTCGTCGGTCTGTCGGTGGGCGACGAGCAGGTGTTCGAGCGCCTCTCGAATCTCGGGCGTGTTGTCGAGGACGAGCGTCCCCTCCAGTCCGCGCTCGGGTTCGTTGTCGTGTTCGAGCGCGCCGACCGTGCCGCCGTCGGCTTCGGCGGCGACGACCTCGCCGGCCGCGACGGCGTCGGCGAGCGCGTCGAACCGCTCGACTGAGACATCGTGCCAGAGGTAGGTGTAGGCGGGATGGAGCGGGGCGTCGAACTCCGTCGCCCACGAGAGGGCGTCCTCGACCGACGGCGCTTCGAGGTCGACGGCGGGGTCGTCGCGGAGCGCCTGCACGTTGGCCTCGGTCGCCTCGAAGTCCTGAATCCACCACTCGAAGACGTAGGAGGCGGGCGCGAGTGGGTGGTTGTTCTCGACGAACTCGCCGAAGTTGACGAGGTACTCGCCGAGGTCGAGAATCTTCTCGACGCCGTTCTGTAGCTCCTCGGCCTCCTCGGGGTCGTCGATGCGGCGCACGTCGCCGTTGGCGAGTCTGACCGTCGGCCCCTCGATGGAGTCGACGGGGACGACGCCGCCGGCCTTGCCGGGGCGTTCGGTCTTGATTTGGGTGCCGGTGGCGATGAAGTCGTCCACGATGTGCATCGTCGCGGGGTGGACGCCCGCGGTCGCGAAGCCGTGGTTGCGGGCGCGGCCGTAGCGCAGGCGGAAGCCGCCGGGCGCGGAGGGGTGGCCGAACACCGGGCGGCCCGCGATGAGGTCGCGGAGGAACTTGGTTGCGGGTTCGACGCGGGTCGGCCCGTCGGGTGCGTCGGGTTCCGCGTCACCGTCGTCGGCCGGGTCGGTGCCCGCCTCGTCGGCCTCGTCGCCGTCGTCTCCCGCCTCGTCGGCCGTCGCGGCTGTGCCGTCGTCCTTGCCGATGGTGCCGTCGATGAGGTCCTGGAGCCACGGCCAGTCGACCTCATCGAGCTGGCGGGTGTAGCGCTGAATCTTCGGGGCCTTGAGGGCGATACCCTCAGCCGCGACGAGACACATACCGCCGCGGGCGGAGTTGGTATCGACGCGTTCGAGGTCGCGGTAGCCCGAGACCTCCTCGTCGCCCGTGGCCTCGCCGTCGAGCATGATGGGCATGTTCTCGGCGATAAAACGCGACTCCTTGTCCTTCGGCGAGTACTGGAGGCCGGTCTCCTTGTCGTAGAGGTTAATCTCCTCGACGTAGCGCTCGACCTCGTCGGTTCGAGCCTTGTACTCGTCGATGTCGAGGAGCGAGCGGGCGTAGTCGGCGACGAGCACGGACAGCGCCTGTGCGGTGCCGCCCGCCGAGCGAATCGGGCCGGCGTAGTAGACGTTGACGAACTCCGTGCCGTCGTCGTTGTCGAGGATTTCGACGCGGTCGATGCCCTCGATGGGCGCGGCGACGACCCCCTCGGTGAGGAGGGCGACGGCGGTGCGGACCGCGCCCTCGACTTTGCCCTCGCGGGAGTCGTAGTCGCCGACGTTGCCGTCGACGAAGTCGGTCACGAGTTCGAGCGCCGCCTCCTCGCGGGACATCTGGCCTTCGAGCTCGCGGACGCGCTCTGCGACGCCGTCGATGCCGAGGATGTTCTCGACGCGGTCGGCCATGTCCTTGGCGACCGGAATCTCGACTTCGGTCTTCGGGTCGTACCCCGTCGCCTTCGCGGCCTCCGCGACGTCGAACGCCTCGTCGAGGCGGGCTTCGATGCGACGGAAGTACCGGGTTTCCTCCTCGCGCACGGTTACAGCCAGAGGTCGAGGTCGGTCACCGCGTCGTGGTCGCGTTCGAGCGGTTCCTCGAAGGCGCGGAGGTTCAGTTCGCCCGCGAAGACGGTCGCCGAGTCGAGGTGCCCCGCGAGCGCCTGTCCGCTCCGTCGGGAGAGAATCGCGTGCGTGTGTGCGAAGGGTTCGCCGTCGAGGAGCGCGACGTTGCCCACGCAGGCGGCGACTTCGAGCGGCTCGTCGAACGTCACGGACTGGTACTCCTGGTCCGTCTGGTCGTAGAACCAGAGTTCGGCGTCCTGGACGGCACCCATGGCGTTGAACCACGCGGACTCGATGCCCTTGCGCGCGCAGAACTCCTCGATCTCCTCGCGCCAGTCCGCGCCGTGTTCGAGACGGGCGAGGTACTCCTCGCTCACCGTCACCGCTCGAGCGTTCATGTAGCGTACCACGAGCGAGTCGGACTAAAATGTGAATGGTCTGGTCGCCGGGGAGGCGAACGGTGCCGGATCGATTATCGCCACTCGTCGAGCGCGAGCGCGTCGGCTACGTCAGAAGCGAGCCACGCGTCATCGCGGGAGATGTCCGCGATAATAAGACGCTGGCCCGTCTGAGAGCGATCCACCGAGGCCATGATCTCGGCGCCCGAGTCGTCGACGGAAGCCGTCGCATCCGGCGTCATGTATGATACATTGTGACAACCCTATATAAGTGGACCGAAACGACGGGGCGAGAAGCGCCCCGTTGACTGGTTCTGTCGCCTCGAAAGCGGTTTAAAATGTAAAACGAGTTTTGTAGGGAGTCTCGTGGCAGTTTTCGCCGCTTGGGTATGGAACTACGTCTTTCCACGCTACACTATATCAAACAAATCGAATACGGTAAGTTTATCCACGCGCCGCGAAAATTTCGTTCTGAATGCCAGACACTAACAAACTCTCGCGTCGCCGTTTTCTGAAGGCAACAGGCGGGGCCGCCACGGCCGCCGCCCTCGCCGGGTGTACCGGCGGTAACGGTGAAGAAACGACGACCGAATCCGGTGGCGAGGAGACCACCACCGAGACGACGACCGAAGAGGACACGGGCACGGAGCTGTCCGGTTCGGTGTTCAACCGTATCCTCGATGGGACCATCACGACGATGGACCCCGTCGCCGCGACTGACACGTCGTCGGGCATCCTCATCCAGCAGGTCTTCGACTGCTTGATGTCTTATCAGAACGCCCTGCCGACGGTCGAAAACGAGCTCGCCGCGGACTACACGGTCTCCGACGACTTCACGACCTACACGTTCCAGCTCGCTGACGCGACCTACCACAACGGCGAGACGGTCACCGCGTCCGACTTCATCTACGCGTGGGAGCGCCTCGCGGTCTCCTCGAACAGCCGCCGCGCCTACTTCATCCTCGACTCCGTCGGCGTGGAGCACGAGACGGACGACGAAGGAAACTACGTTCCCGGTTCGCTCGGCCTCGAGGTCGGCGAGAGCGAGACCGAACTCGTCGTCAACCTCTCCGAGCCGTTCCACGACACCCTCGAGATGTTCGCCTACACCTCCTTTGCCGCCCTCCCCGAGGGCGTCCTCGGCGACATCGAAGGCTACGACGGCGAAATGGAGTACACCGAGTTCGCGTCGAACAACCCCATCGGCGCGGGTCCGTTCGAGTTCGCGTTCTGGGAGCAGGGTACCGCCGCGGCCGTCTCCAAGTACGACGACTACTACGGACAGGTCGCGCAGGTCGACAACGTCCGCTGGCAGGTCATCGAGGACGACACGGCCCGCTACAACTACGCCATGAACGAGAACGCGGACTACTTCGGACTGCCCACCGCGCAGTACGACCCCGGACTCGTTCAGGTGGAGTCAACCGACGAGTACGGTCGTGAAGTCGGTAAGTACGGTCCCGTCCGCAACGGGAAGACGCTCAACTACGTCGGCGTCCCGACCCTGTCCATCTACTACGTCGGCTTCAACATGGAGAAGGTCCCGAAGCCGGTCCGCCAAGCCTTCGCCTACGTCCTGAACCAAGACCAGATAGTTTCGGAGGTGTTCAAGGGCCGCGGCTCCGCGGCGGAACTGTTCACGCCGCCGACTATCTTCCCCGGTGGCGCGCAGGCCGCAAGCGACCTCGTCAGCTCCGACTACCCGTACAGCGCGGGTGAGACGGACATCGAGGCCGCCCGCCAGGTCATGGAGGAAGCCGGCTACGGGCCGGACAACCAGTTCGAGGTCCAGTGGACCCAGTACAACTCCAACACGTGGGAGGAGATGGCGAGCATCCTCCGCGACCAGCTCGCGTCCGCCCACATCAACATGCAGATTCAGAAGGCCGACTTCTCGACGCTCCTCGAACGCGGCCGCAACGGTCAGCTCGAAGCGTACACCCTCGGCTGGATCGCCGACTGGCCGGCCCCGGACAACTTCCTGCAGCTGCTGAACCCGCCGCAGACGGACACGTCCGAGCAGGGCCCCATCTCGTACGTCAACTGGACGGCCGAGAACGGCGACGCCTACCAGCAGGCGACCGACGCCTACCAGCAGGTCGTCAACAACCCGGCGCCGACCGACGAGGCCCAGCAGGTCCGCGACGAGGCCTACGTCGACATCGAGACGGCCAACTGGGAAGACGTTGCGATGCTGCCGGTCTACAACCAGAAGGAGGAGACGTTCTGGTACGACACCGTCGAAATCGAGCCGTTCGGTGGTATGGGTCCGAGCCGCCAGAAGCTCAACAACGTGACCCTCAACCGATAACGCCGGGGAACACGGGAACGCACTCACACCCCGTCTAAATCGAACTCCCAGAAATTTTTGACAAGCGTATAGTTAGTCGCTACTATGTGGCATAATCTGGCGATATAGTTGCTGAAACTGCAATATTGGGGATTCAAAGCGCAAGACATAACCATACCACTCAGTAAACCCTTACAATAATGTCCGCTCGAACGGTCTGCGAGGTGATGCCATGAGTCGATGGCAGTACTTCCTCCGCAGGGTACTGATGTCGATTCCTGTCGTCATCTTCGGGACGACGATTACGTTTGCCCTCATCCGCCTGGGGCCGCTCGACCCCGTGTCGGCGATTCTGGGGACGCAATACAACCCGCAGGCGGCAGAACAGATTCGAACGAACCTCGGATTGAACCAGCCGCTTTGGAGTCAGTACCTCGACTTCATGTACGAGCTGTTCACCTTCCAACTCGGCCAGTCGTGGGTCATCGCGCCCGGGACGACCGCGTACGAACTCATCGAAATCTACGCGCCCCGGACGATTTGGCTCGGCTTCTGGTCGGTTGTCATCGCGCTGTTCGTCGGGATTCCGCTCGGCTTCTACGCCGGTCTGAACCCGAACACGCCCTCCGACTACGTCGCCTCCTTCGGCGGAATCGTCTGGCGCGCGATGCCGAACTTCTGGCTGGCAATCATGCTCGTCACGGCCCTCTCACAGCTCGGGACGTGGACGAACGGCCTGTTCACGTGGCAGACGTGGATCGTCAGGACGAACGTCGTGACGCCGCCGGCGCTCGGCTTCTTCCAGTCGCCGGTCGAGCAGTTCCTTGCCGACCCCGGCGGGTGGACCGAGTCGTTCATCCGGGCGACGAAGCAGATCGCTCCCGCGGCGCTCGTCCTCGGGTCGGCGTCGATGGGCAACGAGATGCGCATCGGCCGCACCGCCGTCCTCGAAACCATCAACTCGAACTACGTCGAGACCGCCCGCGCGAAGGGCGTCTCCGGGCGCTCGCTCGTCTGGAAGCACATCTTCCGGAACGCGCTCATCCCGCTCGTGCCCATCATCACGGGCGAGGCGTTCCTGCTTCTCGGCGGGTCGGTGTTCGTCGAGACGGTCTTCGCCATCAACGGCCTCGGGTGGCTGTTCTTCAACGCCGCCATCAACGGGGACCTGCCGCTCATCGGGACGCTGATGTTCATCTTCATCCTCATCCTGGTCGGCACGAACATCCTGCAGGACTTCCTGTACACGATTATCGACCCGCGCGTCGGGTACGACGGGTGAATCACAGTGAGCACGACAACCGAAACCGAGATTCCGCTCCGACAACGAGTCGCTGAGAACCCCCAGCCAGCGCTGATTTGGGCCGCCGTCGGTGCCGTCCTTATCGGCGTCGAGCTGGGCGCTATCCTCCAAGTCGTCGGCGCCGTCGCCGGCGTGGTCGTCAACCTCCTTCCCGGCGACCCCGGCGCGTCCGCCGTCCAGTCGCTTCAGGCGGCGTTCGACGCGATTCCGACGCTCATCTCCCGCGACGTGATTCCGAACCAGGGCTACTGGAACGGAACCGGCTACGAGAACACGTTCCTCGGGCTCTCGCCCGCGGTCGCGTGGGCCATCCGCGTCGCCTTCGTCTACGCGTACGCCTTCGCGGTGCTGGCGTGGGCGTGGAACGGCTACAACCGGTTCCGCCGCCACTACCGCCGCGTCGACTGGACGCCGCGGGACGACGTGGTCAACCGCTTCCGGGGCCACGCCTGGGGCAAGTTCGGGCTCATTATCGTCATCACGTTTGTGGTCATGGCGGTATTCGCGCCCGCGCTCGGCCCGACCACGATGGAGCGGAACATCCTCCAGCCGTACGACTACGAGGTCACCCACTGGAGCGAAGACACCCAGAGCACCGAGACAGTGCTCGTCGGCGAGGCCAACCTCGGCTCGGGGTCGCAGGGCGCGGGTGACGAGAACGTCGCCCCGCTGACGTACGACGACTACGGCAGGTTCCATCCGTTCGGCACGGCGACAAACGGGAAGGACTTGTTCACACAGGTGGTGTTCGGGGCGAGGATATCCCTGACCATCGCCACCGTCGCCATGGGTATCGCCGGCCTCATCGGGCTCGGCTTGGCCATGATAACGGCGTACTACAAGGGACTGGCGGACTTGGCGACGGTGTTGGTCTCCGACTCGATACAGGCGTTGCCGGTCATCATGGTCCTCATCTTGATGCTCGTCATCTTCCAGAACACCTGGGTCAGGGAGTTGTACGACGGCGCGGTGCTCATCATCCTCATCTTCAGTATCGTCTACTGGCCGTTCATCTGGCGGTCGATACGTGGCCCAGCGCTCCAGGTGTCCGAGGAGGACTGGATCGACGCCGCGAAGTCGTTCGGACAGACGCCGACGCAGGTCATGCGCAAGCACATGGCCCCCTACGTGTTCAGCTACATGCTCATCTACGCCTCGCTCAGTCTCGGTGGTATCATCATCAGCGTCGCCGGGCTCTCGTATCTCGGCCTCGGCATCACCGCGCCGACCCCCGAATGGGGCCGGCTCATCGCCAACGGCCAGCAGTACGTCGCCAGCCCCTCGTGGCACATCTCGCTGGTCCCCGGCCTCCTCATCACGCTGGTCGTGACCGGGCTGAACGCCTTCGGCGACGGCATCCGCGACGCCATCGACCCGCAGGCGGACACCGGTGACGAAGCCGCCGCCACGGGAGGTGGCGCATGAGCACCGAACAGGCGCGCTCCGCCCGCACCAAGGGCGAGCCCCTGCTCTCCGTCGAGAACCTCCGAACGTCGTTCTACACCGACAAGGAGGTCATCCGCGCGGTCGACGGCATCTCGTTCGACATCTTCCGCGGCGAGACCGTGGGCATCGTCGGCGAGTCCGGCTCCGGCAAGTCCGTCACGGCCCGCTCTATCATGCGACTGGTCGAAAACCCCGGCCGCATCGAGAACGGCCGCATCATGTACGACGGCGAGGACCTCCTCGACAAGTCGCCGAAGCAGATGCGCTCCATCCGCGGCGGCAGTATCGCCATGGTGTTCCAGGACCCGCTGACGAGCCTGAACCCCGTTTACACCGTCGGCAACCAAATCAAGGAGGCGCTTCGCCTCCACCGCGGGCTGAGCGGGTCGAAAGCGACGAAAGAGGCAATCGAACTGCTCGAAGCGGTCGGGATTCCTGACGCCCACCGTCGCGTCCGCGAGTACCCCCACCAGTTCTCCGGCGGGATGCGCCAGCGCGCCGTCATCGCGATGGCGCTCGCGTGCGACCCCGAACTGCTCATCTGCGACGAGCCGACCACCGCGCTCGACGTGACCATCCAGGCGCAGATTCTGGAGCTCCTCGAAGAGCTTCAAGAAGAGCGCGACCTCGGCATCATGTTCATCACCCACGACATGGGCGTCATCGCCGAAATCGCCGACCGCGTCAACGTGATGTACGCGGGCGAAATCATCGAGAGCGCACCCGTCGTCGAACTGTTCGAATCGCCGAAACACCCCTACACGCAGGGGCTTCTCAACTCCATCCCCGGACAGGGACTCGACGAGAACGAGCGCCTCGCGACCATCGAAGGCGACGTGCCGACGCCGAACGAGGACCCGACCTACTGCCGGTTCGCCCCCCGGTGTCCGAAGGCGTTCGCCGAGTGCGACACGGTCCACCCGGAGCCCGTCGAGGTCGGCGACGACGCGGGTCAGCACCACGTGTCGTGTCTGCTGTACCCCGAAGACCTCCCCACGGAGGAGGCGGTCGCCGTCCACCGAGAGGGCGGACAGCGCGGAGGTGACACGCGATGAGTACGACATCCACGGAAGAAGAGCGAACCACGACGGCGCGCGGAGAGACCATTCTCGAGGTCAACGACCTCAAGACCTACTACGAGGACGGCGGCCTCCTCGGGAGCAACCCCGTGAAGGCGGTCGACGGCGTCTCGTTCGACATCCAACGCGGCGAGACGCTCGGGCTCGTCGGCGAGTCGGGCTGTGGGAAGTCCACGCTCGGCCGCACGCTGATGCGCCTCGAAGAGGCCACCGCGGGCGAGGTCAAACTCAACGGCACGGACATCACCACGCTGTCCGGCTCCGACCTCAAGCAGTTCCGCAAGGACGTACAGATGGTGTTCCAGGACCCCGATTCGAGCCTCAACGAGCGGATGACCGTCGGCGAAATCGTCCGCGAGCCGCTCGACGTCCACGACTGGAAGACGCCGTCGGAGCGCCGCGAGCGCGTCCGCGAACTGCTCGAAACCGTCGGACTGCAGGAACAGCACTACTACCGCTACCCCCACCAGTTCTCCGGCGGCCAGCGCCAGCGCATCGGCATCGCCCGCGCGCTCGCGCTCGAACCGGAGTTCATCATCCTCGACGAGCCGGTGTCGGCGCTCGACGTGTCCGTGCAGGCGAAGATTCTCAACCTGCTCGAAGACCTGCAAAGCGAGTTCGGACTGACGTACCTGTTTATCGCCCACGACCTCGCGGTCGTCCGCCACATCTGCGACCGCGTCGCCGTGATGTACCTCGGCAACATGATGGAAATCGGCCCGGCCGACGAGCTGTTCGACGAGCCGGCGAATCCGTACACCCACGCGCTGTTGTCGTCGATTCCGGAGCCGGACCCGACGGTCGAGCGCGACCGCATCACCCTTCGCGGGACGCCGCCGAGCCCGCGGGACCCGCCGGCGGGCTGTCCGTTCTCGACCCGCTGTCCGGTGAAGATTCGTCCGGCGGCGTACAGGGACATAGACCCCGACGTCTGGGAGCGCATCGAAATCTTCCGCGAGGTGCTTCGGGAGCGCTCGCGCGCGGACCCCTCGCTGAGCGATCGCGTCCGGAAACTACTCGGCCGGGAGAGCCACCGCGCCGGGATGGACGAAATCATCCCCGAACTGTTCGGCGACCTCGACGTGCCGTCGGACGTGATGACCCACGTCCGCGAGGCCGCCGACTACGCCGAAAACGACGACGAGGACGCCGCGCGGACCTACCTCCGCGAGGAGTTCGGAAGCGTCTGTGACCACGAGCGGCCCGAACAGCTCGCGGTCGGCGACCGGGGGCGGCTGAGCCTCTGTCACCGCCACGACGCCGAGTACGAGGAGCCGGCGACCGTCTTCGAGACGCTCGTCCGATAGCCATGGAGTTCGACCCACGCCGCGTCGGCGTCAAGACCATCGACGCCGTGGTCTACGCCGTCTCGCTCACTGGCGTGGTGTTCGTCGTGAGCGCCCTCGTGAGCACGCTCGCCGGCAACGGACTGCCCGGCGCGAAGTGGCTCATGTTCTTTCTCGGGTTCGCTATGTTCGGCTACTCGTCGCTGAAGGTTCGCCCGAAGGCGGCGTGGAAACGCGGGGACGGAAACGGCGGCAACAGCGGCACCGGCGGCACCGACGGCGGCCTGTTCTCGGGGAGCGACGAACCCGTCGGCGTCGAGAAGCTCGTCGGGGACGCCCTCGACGCGGTACTGCCGCCGCGACTGCGACCGGCGACCAGCGACGAGCGGCCGTCGAGCGGGGTGAAACTGCTTCTCGCGTCGGTCTGTATCCTCGCGGCCTCCTACGCGATGGAGGTCGTCTTCGAGATCAACTACTGACCGGTCGGGGCCGCCCGCGACCTTCGATGCCTTTTACCATATACGTCGTCCAGAACGGGTATGGCCGAACTCGGAGACGACGAGACGCCCGAGGTCGAACGCATCGCCGGTGAGGCGGACCGTCGCCGCGAGGCGTGGGGCGCGACGCTCGACGACATGGCCGCGATGGCCGACGACTTCGAGGACGAGGGGTGGACGACAGTCCGCATCGCCGCGGGCGATAGCGGCCCGTTCGGTCCCTCCAGCGGGAAGGGCGACGAGGGTGCGTTCGGCCTCGCGTACGTCATCCCCGGCGACAAGGCCGACACGGTCGCCGAGCTGTTCGAGGCGACCTCGTTCCCCGAGTACGAGGTGTACCGCGCGGAGAACGACGGCCGCGTCTACATCGTGACGGCGCTGTTCTCGCCGGAGACCGAGACCGCGGTCTTCATCGCGGGCGCGTGGGACCTCCGGGAGGCGCTGGAGTGTGCGACCGTCGCCGTCGAGGAGGGACGGATGTACAGCTACCTGCAGAAGCTCGACGGCACCGTCGTTGGCGTCGTCGAACACGACGACCCAGAGAAGTTCTTCCCCAACCTCGACGCGATTCGGCGGGACGCGCCGAACGGCGACGACGACGCGACCGACGCCGGGTCGAACGACGGGAACTGAACCGAGAGCCGGTCTACTTTTGCGCCGCGCGCGCATCGCCTGTCCTCCGGCCCCCGCGAGCCGCGGTGGACGCCTGTCAGCGAGGCGAAAGCGTTCGCAGAGTACATTAGGCGGGGGGAAGAAAGCGGGTGTATGAAAGTAGCCGACGCGATGACCCGCGGTGAGGAGGTCGTGACGGTGTCCCTGCCGGGCACCCGCGACGACGTTCTGGAATACCTCCAAGAGCGTGGGTTCTCTTCTGTTCCTGTGGTGAAAGAGACCGACGAGGGGACGAAGTACCGGGGGCTCATCTCTCGGGAGGACCTCATCGAACACCCCGACGAGGACCAGCTGGCGGTGCTCGTCCGCGAGGTGCCGACCGCGAGCGCCGCCGACGACCTCGAAGCCGTGGCCGCGACGATGGTCGCTGAGGGCGCGCGCCGAATCCCCGTCGTCGACGGCGACGCCATCGAGGGCATCCTCACCGTCACCGACGTGGTCCGGGCCATCGCTCGCGGCGACATCGACGGCGAGACCGAGGTCGGTGACGTCGCCGCCCGCGACGTGAACACGACGTACGTCGACGTTCCCCTGCACATCGTCGAACGCGAGATATTCTACGCGAACGTCCCCTACGCGGTCGTCCTCGACGACGAGGCCTCGCTGGCCGGCATCGTGACCGAAGTCGACATCATCGAGGTCGCCCGCGTCGTCGAAGGCGAGGCCGGCACCGGCGACTCCGTCGCCAATCAGGACGACGAGTGGATGTGGGAGGGCATCAAGGCGGTCGGCAACCGCTACATCCCGACCCGGAACGTCGAGATTCCGGCCGAGCCGGTCTCGAAGTTCATGACCGACGACCTCGTGAGCGTCGCGACGCGCGTCACCGCCAAGGACGCCGCCCAGACGATGATTCGCGAGGACATCGAGCAGATTCCGCTCGTCTCCGGCGACGAGCTCATCGGCGTCGTCCGCGACATCAATCTGCTGGAGGCGCTGTATGAGTGAGGGCGACGAGTCCGCCGCGCTCACCGAACTCGCCAAGCGCCGCGGGTTCTTTTTCGGTTCCTCGGAGGCCTACGGCGGCGTCGGCGGGTTCTACACCTACGGCCCGCAGGGCGCGGCGCTGAAGTCCAACGTCGAGGAGGCGTGGCGCGAGCGCTTCGCCGTCCAGGAGGGCAACCTCGAAATCGAAGCGCCGACCATCATGCCCGAACCCGTCTTCGAGGCGTCGGGTCACCTCGACGGCTTCGACGACATGCTCGTCGAGTGCGCCGAGTGCGGCGAGTCCCACCGCGCGGACCACCTCATCGAGGACAACTCCGAACTGGAGGACGCCGAGACGCTGTCGCCCGAGGAGGCGGCCGAGAAAATCGCCGACCTCGGCCTCGTCTGTCCGACCTGCGGCGCGGACCTCGCCGGCCGGTCGGTCGAGGACTTCAACCTCATGTTCGAGACGAACATCGGCCCCGGCTCGTCGACGCCGGGCTACCTCCGGCCCGAGACGGCGCAGGGCATCTTCGTGGAGTTCCCGCGCATCAAGGAGTACGCGCGCAACAGCCTCCCGTTCGGCGTGACGCAGGTCGGCCGCGCCTACCGCAACGAGATTTCGCCGCGGAAGAGCATCGTCCGCACCCGCGAGTTCACGCAGGCCGAACTGGAGCACTTTATCGACCCCGAGCGCGACGAGGCCGACCTCTCCGCGGTCGAGGACGTGTCGGTGCTTCTGTACCCCGCGACCGAACAGGAGGCCGACGACGGCGACTACGTCGAGACGACTATCGGCGAGGCCGTCGAGGACGGCATCATCGGCAACGCGTGGCTCGGCTACTTCCTCGGCATCGCCCAAGAGTGGTACGAGACGGTCGGCGTCGACATGGACCGCTTCCGCTTCCGCCAGCACCTCGCGGGCGAGCGCGCCCACTACTCCTCGGACTGCTGGGACGCCGAAAGCGAGGTCGACGGCGACTGGATAGAGATTGCGGGCTTCTCCTACCGGAGCGACTACGACCTCTCGAAGCACGGCGAGTACGGCGACGACGACTTCACCGTCTTCCAGCAGTACGACGAGCCGAAGACGGTCGAGCGCGCCGTCGTCGACCCCGACATGGCGACGCTCGGCCCCGAGTTCGGCGCGCAGGCCGCCGACGTGGCCGAGGCGCTTGAGACGCTCGCCGAGCGCGACCCCGACGCCTTCGACGCCGACGAGGTGACCCTCGACGTCGACGGCGAGCAAATCACCGTCGACGCCGACGTGGCCAACTTCTCGGTCGAGACGCAGACCGAGGCGGGCGAGCACATCACGCCGCACGTGGTCGAGCCCTCGTTCGGTATCGACCGCACGGTGTATACGCTTCTCGCGCACGCGTACGAGACCGACGAGGTCGACGGCGAGGCGCGGAGCTACCTCTCGCTTTCGCCGGCGGTCGCGCCGACGAACGTCGGCGTCTTCCCGCTCGTGAGCAACGTCGACGAGCTGGTCGACCTCGCAGACGACGTGGCCGCCGAACTCCGCGCGGCCGGCTTCGCGGTCGTCTACGACGACTCCGGTAGCATCGGTCGGCGCTACCGCCGGCAGGACGAGGTCGGCACGCCGTTCTGCATCACCATCGACCGCGACGGCCTCGAAGGCGACGGCGCGGACACCGTCACCATCCGCGAGCGCGACAGCGGCAAGCAGGTTCGACTGTCCGTCGACGACCTCGTCGGAACGCTCGTCGGCCTGCGCGCCGGCACCGCCTCGTTCGACGACGTGCTCGACGACAACGAGGTCGTCGAGGCGTAACCCGCCGTGGGGCGACCGAGCACCGCCGAGGTGAAGCGGCGACTGGTCCACGCGAGCGGCTCGGGGATGCCGCTTTTGTACCTCCTCGGGCTGGTCGAGTGGCGTACCCTCGGGTATCTGTTCGTCGTCCTCGCGGCGGTCGTCAGCGTCCTCGAACTGCTCCGGCTGTTCGGCGGCCTCGAATGGGTCGTCTACGACGAGCTCACCCGCGAGTACGAACAGGACAACGTCGCCGGCTACGCGCTGTACGTCTACAGCCAGACGGCCGTCGCGCTGGTGTACGGCCCCCACGTCGCGGTGCCGGGGATGCTCATGCTCACCATCGGCGACCCGATAAGCGGGCTTCTCGGCTCCGCGCCGGTGGGCGAGCTGAAGTCGGCGCGGACGCTCGCGGCGATGTTCGCGGTCTGTTTCGCCCTCGCCGCGCCGTTCGTGATTCCCGTCTCGGGAGTCGTCGCCGGCGGGCTCGCCGCGGCCGCCGGGGCCGCCGGCGCGACGCTGGCCGATGGCGCGAAACCGGTCGTCGTCGGCTACGTCATCGACGACAACCTCTCGATTCCGCCGGTCGCCTGTACCGCCATCGCGGGGACGCTCTGGCTGGTCGCCTGACCGGAAGGCGGCTTTATTTCGTCCGCTCGCCAATCGTCGAGACATGACTGTCTACGAGAGCGACCTTCCGGGCGTCGGGAAGAAACACGAGGTTGACCTCGGCGACGGCTCCCGGCTCGTCATCGTGACGCACAACACCGGCAAACGGGAGGTGTTCCGGCGCGCGAGCGCCGACAGCGACTCGGAGAAGCTGTTCGAACTCTCCGACAAGCTCGCCCGGCAGGTGGGGACGCTCCTCGAAGGCGCGTACTTCCAGCCGGTCCAGACGGAGACCATCGAGACGCTTCTGGGCGACAACACGCTCATCGAGTGGGTCGAAGTCGGGGGGGACTCAGCCCTCGCGGGCAAGACGCTCGGCGAGTCTGACCTCCGGCAGGCGACCGGCGCGTCCGTCATCGCCATCGAGCGCGGCGACGAGCTCGTCACCTCGCCCGGCGGCGACGCGATGGTCGAAGCCGGCGACACGCTCGTCGTCATCGGCCCCCGGGCGGCCTGCCGCGAGTTCACGGCGCTCGTCAAAGGGACCTGATGGCGGCGGCGCTACTCGAGTTCGGCTATCTGTTCGCCGTCCTCGCGGTCGTCGGAGCGGTCGCGCTCCGCCTCGGCCTGTCGGTGATTCCCCTCTACGTCGTCGGCGGCGTCGTCGCCGGGCCGCACGTCGCCGGGCGGTTCGGCCTCCCGTACGTCCCGAACGGCGAGGTCGTGACGATTCTGGCGGAGTTCGGTATCGTCCTCCTCCTGTTTTTCCTCGGCTTGGAGTTCAGCCTCGACCGACTCCGGGCGTCCGGGGCGAAAATCGGCCGCGCGGGCGTCATCGACCTCGCGGTGAACCTCCCCATCGGTATCGCTATCGGCCTCGTCCTCGGGTGGTCGCCGGTCGAGGCGCTCCTGCTCGGCGGCATCGTCTACATCTCGTCGTCGGCCATCGTGACGAAGACGCTCATCGACCTCGGGTGGATTGCCGACCCCGAGTCGGAGCCGATTTTGGGCACGCTCGTCTTCGAGGACCTCGCTATCGCGGTCTACCTCGCGGTCGTCACCTCGCTCGTGCTCGGCGGCGACGGCGGCGTCGCGGCCATCGGCCGGTCGCTCGCCATCGCCTTCGGCTTCCTCGGTCTGCTGTTCGTGGCCGTCCAGTACGGGACGGCGTTGTTCGCCCGCCTCCTCGACGTGGAGAACCAAGAGGCGTTCGTCCTGCGGGCGCTCGCGGTCGTCGTCCCCATCTCGGGCGCGGCGCTCGCGCTCGGGGTGAGCGAGGCCGTCGCGGCGTTCTTCGTCGGCATGGGCTTTTCGACGAGCGGCCACCGAGAGCGACTCGAACACCTGCTCGTCTCGGTCCGCGACGTGTTCGCCGCGGTGTTCTTTTTCTGGATCGGCCTCGGAACCGACCCGACGCTGTTGGCGGCGGCCGCCGTTCCGCTCGTCGTCGCGGTCGTCGTGTCGACGCCGTCGAAGGTCGTCTCGGGCTACCTCGGCGGCCGCGCGTACGACCTCTCGGCGCACCGGTCGCTCCGGGTCGGCGTCGGCATGGTCCCCCGAGGCGAGTTCTCGCTCGTCATCGCGGCGCTGGCCGCCGCGGGCACGACGCCGGTGATGCGCGAAATCATCCCGGCGTTCGCCGTCGGCTACGTCTTCGTGATGAGCGCGCTCGGAACGGTGTTGATGCAACGGTCGGACCTCGTGGAGCGACTCGTCTTCCGCGGCGGCGCGGCGGACGGCGAAGCCTCGACGGAGAGCGCCTGAGTCGCTCCCGCGGGACGCAACACTCACCCGAGGAGCCGTCACGTTGCGGGTGCTACAACGAACTGCTGGTCGAACTCGCAGGGGAGTTGCTCGACTGAGGAAACGTTTGCGTCGCCGGAAGCGTTTAATAGGGACGATATCGTATCGTCTCACAATAATGGCGACTCGCGGCACTCTCGCCACTTTTGCCCCGCTGCGAGCCGCGGCTGTCCGACCCCGACGACGGGCCCTTTAGGGCCACAATCATCATCTCCTTCGGGACACGTCGAAATCGCTAATCTTCCATTTTCGTGCCTATAGGCATCTCTACCACTTAATTTCACAGATAGAATGCAAAGAACTTATCTGTATGTCCCCGCCACAGACGAGTACATGAAGAAAGTCGCACTCGCGTTCTCGGGCGGACTCGACACGACAGTCTGCGTCCCGATTCTCGAAGAGGAGTACGGATACGACGAGGTCGTCGGCGTCACCGTCGACGTCGGCCAGCCCGAAGAGGAGTTCGAGGAGGCCTACGAGACGGCCGAGGCCCTCGGACTGGAACACCACGTCGTCGACGCGAAACAGGAGTTCGCACAGCTCTGTCTCGACTCGGTCTGCGCCAACGCGGACTATCAGGGCTATCCGCTCGGCACCGCACTCGCGCGCCCGGTCATCGCCAAAGCCATCCTCGAACTCGCCGAAGAGCAGGGCTGTGACGGCATCGCCCACGGCTGTACGGGCAAGGGTAACGACCAGCTCCGCTTCGAGGCGGTCTGGCGCGCCTCCGACCTCGAAGTCATCGCGCCCGTCCGCGAGATGGGCATGACCCGCGAGTGGGAAATCGAGTACGCCGCCGAGAAGGACCTCCCGGTGCAGGGCGGCAACGAGGGCGTCTGGTCCATCGACACGAACCTCTGGAGCCGGTCCATCGAGGGCGGCAACCTCGAGGACCCCGGCTACGTCCCGCCGGAGGACATCTACGAGTGGACCGACCAGCCCTCGGACGAGACGGAGCTCATCGAAATCACGTTCGAAGACGGCTACCCGGTCGCCGTCGACGACGAGGAGCTCGAACCCCTCGAACTCATCTCGCTTCTCAACGAGAAGGCCGGCAAGCACGGCGTCGGCCGCACGGACATGATGGAAGACCGCATGCTCGGCCTCAAGGTGCGCGAGAACTACGAGCACCCGGCCGCGACGACGCTCCTGAACGCCCACGAGGCGCTCGAAGGGCTCGTCCTCACGAAGGAGGAACGCGACTTCAAGGCCACCGTGGACAACGAGTGGTCCCAGAAGGCCTACGAGGGCCTCATCGACGCCCCGCTCGTGGGCGCGCTGAACGCCTTCGTCGAGAAGACCCAACAGCGCGTCACGGGCACCGTGACCATCAAGTTCGAGGGCGGACAGGCCCGCCCGGTCGGCCGCGAGTCCGAGTACGCCGCCTACTCCGAGTCGGCCGCCTCCTTCAACACGGAGACGGTCGACGGCATCGAGCAGGCCGACGCGACGGGCGTCGCCAAGTACCACGGCTTCCAGGCGCGTCTCGCCAACCAGAGCGTCGAAAAGCAGAAGCCCGAACTCGCCGCCGACGGCGGTAGCGACTGAGATGGCAGGCGAGGACGGCGACTCCGAGGGCGTCATCCGCCGGGACCGCTTCAGCGGCGGCCCCGCCCGCGGGTTCATGTCGAGCCTCGCGGCCGACGAGCGCATCTTCGAGGCCGACCTCGCCGTCGACCGGGCGCACGTCGTGATGCTCGCGTCGCAGGACATCATCGCGTCCGAGGTCGCGAGCGAGATTCTCGCCGCGCTGGACGAGGTCGAGGCCGCGGGCCACGACGCGCTTTCGGGCGGCGAAGACGTCCACGAGGCCATCGAAGCCGCCGTCATCGACATCGTCGGCCCCGACGGCGGGAAGATGCACACCGCCCGCTCGCGCAACGACGAGGTGGCGACCTGCATCCGCTACCGCCTGCGCGAAGACGTGCTTTCGGCCCTCGACGCGGCGCTCGCCCTGCGCGAGTCGCTCGTCGAGACGGCCGCCGAACACACCGAGACGGTGATGCCCGGCTACACGCATCTCCAGCCCGCGCAACCGACGACGGTCGCGCACTTTCTCCTCTCGTACGAGCGGGCGGTCGCCCGCGACTGCGCCCGCCTGCTTTCGGCGTACGAGCGCATCAACCAGTCGCCGCTCGGGTCGGCGGCGTTCGCGGGCACGCCCTTCGACGTGAACCGCGAGCTCGTTTCCGACCTGCTCGGCTTCGACCGCGTGATGGAGAACTCGATGGACGCCTCGGCGACCCGCGACTTCCTCGCGGAGACGCTGTCGGCGCTCACGACCCACGCGGTCACGCTCTCCGGGCTCGCCGAGGACCTCGTGATATTCTCGAACAAGGGCCTCGTCGAGCTGTCGGACGACTACTCGTCGACCTCGTCCATCATGCCGCAGAAGAAGAACCCCGACACGATGGAGCTCGTCCGCGCCGTCGCGGGCGACGCGGTCGGGGAGCTCACCGGCCTCCTGACGACGCTGAAGGGACTGCCGCGCGCGTACAACCGCGACCTCCAGCGCGCCCACAAACACGCGTTCCGCACCGTCGACGACGTGGCCGAGGCGGCCGCGGTCGCCGCCGGCGCGGTCGCGTCGGCGACGTGGCCCGAAGACGAACTCGTCGCGGCCGCGGGCGACGGCTTTTCGACCGCGACCGGCGTGGCGGACCTGCTGGCGATGGCGGGCCTCCCGTTCCGCACGGCCCACGAGGTCGTCGCGGAGGCGGCCGCCCGCTCCGAGGGAACGCCTGACGTGGCAACACTTGACGCCGTCGCTACGGACGTATTAGGTGAGTCACTCTTTACGCACGTGACAGCCGAGGCCGTCGAAGCCGCGCTTGACCCGACCGAGAGCGTGGCGAGTCGCGATTCGGTCGGCGGGCCCGCGCCCGCCGCCGTGGAAGCGACGCTCTCGACGGCCCGCGACGAGCTCTCGGACGACACCGCCGCCGTCGCCGACGCCCGCGACTCGCTCGCGGCGGCCGCCGAGGGGCTCGACGAGGAGGTTTCGAGCTATGTCTGAGTCCGAACACGCGACGCCCGCGGGACTGCTCCGACGACCGCGAGCGACCGCGCCGCGACGACGACCACGCCCGACGCGGGGGACGGGTCGACCGGTCCGACGACCGGTCCCGTCTCCGGCGTCGAGTGAGCGTGGCACCCAAGCTCGACGCGTCGTTCGGCCGACAGGCACTCTCGGCCGATTCGACAGACAACACCCGTTAGAGACTTCTTTGCGTTATTTTTTGCTACGTAATTTTCGACGGATTTAATACCGTCCGTCGACCAGCCACGGATGTAATGAGCGACACCATCACCGCGGAAGACCCGCTGAGCGGAGAAGAAATAGAACTGCCGTCCGACGTCGAAGTCGGTGAAATCATCGACAGCCCCGCCACGGGCGCAGAGCTGGAAGTCGTCTCCCTCGACCCCGTGACACTCGAAGAAGCGCCCGAACTCGAAGAGGACTGGGGAGAGTAAATTGCACGTTGGACTGCTCTATTCCCGGATTCGCCGCGACGAGAAGCTGCTTCTCAACGAGCTTCGCGACCGCGGCCACGAGGTGACGAAGATAGACGTTCGGAACGAGCAGTTCGACCTCACGGAGCCGCCGGAATCGTTCGCCGGAGTCGACGTGGTGGTCGACCGCTGTCTGGCGACGAGCAGGAGCATCTACATCACGCGCTTCCTGCAGTCGTACGGAATCCCGGTCGTCAACTCCCACGAGACCGCCGATATCTGCGCCGACAAGGCGAAAAACAGCCTCGCGCTCGCGGACGCGGGCGTCCCTACGCCGAACACGAAAGTGGCGTTCACGGTCGACTCGGCGATGGAAATCGTCGAGGAGTTCGGCTACCCCTGCGTCCTCAAGCCGGTCGTCGGCTCGTGGGGTCGCCTGATGGCGAAAATCGACTCCGAGTCGGCCGCCGAGGCCATCCTCGAACACAAGTCGACGCTCGGCAACTACGAGCACAAGGTGTTCTACATCCAGGAGTTCGTCGAGAAGCCGGGCCGCGACATCCGCGTGCTCGCCACCGACGGCGAGCCCGTGGCCGCGATGGTCCGCTCGTCGGACCACTGGCTCACGAACGCCGCGAAGGGCGCGAGCGTCGAGGAGTTCGAACTCGACGACCGCGCGAAGGAACTCGTCAAGCAGGCGTCCGACGCGGTCGGCGGCGGCCTGCTCGGCGTCGACCTCATGGAAGCAGGTGACGAGTACACCGTCCACGAGGTCAACCACACCGTCGAGTTCAAGGCGCTCAACGACGCCGTCGAGACGGACGTTCCCGCGACGGTCGTCGACTGGCTCGAAGCCAAGGTCGACGGCGAGCAGTCGCTGGCGGAGGTCTCGGCGTGAGCGACCAACTCACCGCGGGCGTCGTCGGCGGCTCCGGCTTCACCGGCGGCGAACTGCTCCGCCTGCTCGACGGCCACCCGAACTTCGACGTCGAACAGGCGACGAGTCGCTCCTACGAGCGCAAGACCGTCGGCCACGTCCACCCGAACCTTCGTCACCTCGACCTCCGTTTCACCTCGCCGGAGGACCTCGAATCGGTCGACGTGCTGTTCACGGCGACGCCCCACGGCGTCTCGATGGAGCACATCGACGCCTTTCAGGACGCGGCGGACACCGTCGTCGACCTCTCTGCGGACTTCCGCCTCTCGGAGGCGGCGCAGTACGACGAGTGGTACGACGGCCACGTCTGCCCCGAATACCTCGAACAGTCGGAGTACGCGCTCCCCGAACTGAACCGCGAGAACCTCCCCGGCGCGGACCTCATCGCCGCGGGCGGCTGTAACGCGACCGCGACGATTCTCGGCCTCAAGCCGCTTTTCGACGCCGGCATCCTCGCCGGCGACGAGCAGGTCGTCGTGGACGTGAAAGTCGGCTCGTCGGAGGGCGGCGCGGGCGCGAGCAAGGCGTCGTCGCACGCCGAGCGCTCGGGCATCGTCCGCCCCTACGCGCCGACCGGCCACCGCCACGAGGCCGAAATCGAGGAGTACCTCGGCCTGTCGGTCTCGTTTACCGTCCACGCGGTCGACATGGTCCGCGGCGCGGCGGCGACCTGTCACGTCTTCCCCGACGGCCCCGTCTCGAAGGGCGACATGTGGAAAGCGTTCCGCGGCTCCTACGGCGACGAGCCGTTCATGCGCACCGTCGCCGGCGGCGGCGGCGTCTACCGCTACCCGGAACCGAAGTCGGTCGCCGGGACGAACTTCGGCGAGGTCGGCTTCGAAGTCGACCCCGGAAACCGACGACTCGTCGTCTTCTCGGCCATCGACAACATGATGAAAGGCTCCGCGGGGCAGGCGGTCCACGCCGCCAACATCGCGCTCGGGCTGGACGAGACCGCCGGACTCGACTTCACCGGCTTCCACCCCGTCGGCTCGCCCTGACCGCACCGCCCCCGAACGCTCGCTCCGACCCACGATGTACGCACCATTTCGACTATGACAGGATACACACGCGAGGAACTGCTCGCGGCACACGAACAGCTCGTCGACAACGAAGCGAACCTACTCACCGACGGCGGTATCGGAATCGGAGATTCCGGTACCTCGTCAGCGCTCCGCGCTGACGGCGGTTCCGAGCCGCCGGTCGTCGTCAAAATCGGCGGCGCGAAGGCCGTCGACCCGAAGGGAGCCGTCTCCGACGTGGCCCACCTCGTCGCCAACGGCACCGACGTGGTCGTCGTCCACGGCGGCTCGACCGCCGTCGACGACACGCTCGAAGAACTGGGCGAGGAGCCCACCTACGTCGAGACGCCGGGTGGCGTCGTCGGGCGCTTCACCGACGAGCGCACGATGGAAGTGTTTTCGATGGTGATGCCCGGGAAGCTCAACACCGACCTCACCGTCACCCTCCGCAACGCCGGCGTCGACGCGCTCGGCCTCTCCGGAGTGGATGGCGGCCTCCTGACCGGTCCGCGCAAGTCGGCCGTTCGGGTGATCGAAGACGGCAAAAAGAAGATCAAGCGCGGGGACCACTCGGGGAAGATCACCGACGTGAACGGCGCGCTGCTCGAAACGTTGCTCTCCGACGGGTACACCCCCGTCGTGACCGTCCCGATGCTCGCCGACGACGGCGTCGCGGTCAACGCCGACGCCGACCGCGCCGCGGCGGCCGTCGCCGGCGCGCTCGGGGGGGAACTGGTCGTCCTCACGGACGTCGCCGGCGTCTACGCCGACCCCGGCGACGCGTCGACGCTGATCGAGTCGGTGTCGACGCCCGACGAATTTGATACACTGAAAGACGCTGCGGAAGGATTTATGACGAAGAAGGTGATGGCGGCGAAGGAGGCGCTCGACGGCGGCGCGGTGACGGTCGTCGTCGCGGACGCGAACGCCGACGACCCGATCCTGGGTGCACTCGACGGCAGCGGCACGCACATCCACGCCAGCGCGGTCGTCGACCCCGAGGACGAGGCCGACGCTGACGACGCCGACGAGACGGAGGTGACACAATGAGCGGCGGATTCGTCTTCTCGGAGAAGCCCATCGAAATCGAGTCCGGCGAGGGCACGTACCTCTATGACACCAACGGCACCGAGTACCTCGACTTCGGGGCTTCCTACGCGGTCGCCTCGCTCGGTCACTCCCACCCCGCCGTGACCGAGGCGGTCCAGGAGCAGGCCGAGAAGCTGACGTACGTCCAGGCGTCGTACCCGGTCGACGTCCGCACCGAACTGTACGAGAAGCTCGCGACGCTCGCGCCGGGCGACGCGGACAACGTCTGGCTCTGTAACTCGGGCACCGAGGCCAACGAGGCGGCGATGAAGTTCGCCCGCTCCGCGACGGGCCGCTCGAAGATCGTCGCGACCAAGCGCGGCTTCCACGGCCGGACGCTGGGGGCGCTCGCGCTGACCTGGAAGGACAAGTACAAGAAGCCGTTCGAGCCGCTGGCCGGCGGCGTCGAGTTCGTCCCGTACGGCGACGGCGAGGCGCTCGCGGAGGCGGTCGACGAGGAGACGGCCGCGCTCTTCTTAGAGCCGATCCAGGGCGAGGGCGGCATCCACCCCGCCTCCGCGGAGTACCTCCGTCACGCGCGCGAGGTGACCGAGGAGGCGGGCGCGGCGCTCGTCTTCGACGAGATCCAGACCGGCGTCGGGCGCACGGGCGACCTGTGGGCCTGCGAGGGGGTCGGTGTCGAGCCGGACATCCTCACCTCCGCGAAGGGCATCGCCAACGGCCTGCCGCTGGGAACGACCCTGGTGAAAGACTGGATCGCGGAGGACCCGGGCGACCACGGGTCGACCTTCTCCGGCGCCCCCGTCGTCTGCGCCGCGGCCAACGCCACGCTCGACGCGGTCGTCGAGGAAGACGTTCCGGGTCACGCCGCCCAGGTCGGCGAGTACCTCCGGAGCGAACTGGAGACCGCCAGCGAGGAACACGACCTGCCCGTCCGCGAGGTGCGCGGCGTCGGCCTGATGATCGGTATTCAGGTGAAGCGCGGCGCGAACCGCGTGCTGAAGAATCTCGCGCTCTCCGAGCAGGTGCTGGCGCTGCCGGCCGGTCGGACGGTCGTCCGCCTGCTCCCGCCGCTCGTGATCGACGAATCGCACGCCGACCAGTTCGTCGACTCCTTCGTGGAGGTGCTCGGATGAGCGCCGAACTCGACGAGGAGGAGGTCCCTACGGACGGCGAGTCCGTGCCGGCGGGCGACGGCGACGCCGCCGGATTCACGATGAACCACGGCGTCTTCGAGATCGAGGAAAACCTCACCGAGGGGCTGACCGACGCGCAGACGCTGCTCGCGGACCTGGTCTCGATCCCCTCGCCCTCGGGCGAGGAGGGCCCCGCCGCCGAGCGGTTGAAGGCCTTCTTCGAGGAACACGACCGCGAGGTGTGGATCGACGAGGTCGGCAACGTCCGCGCGCCCGCGGACGACTCGGTCCTCTTGACCTCCCACATCGACACCGTCCCCGGCGACGTTCCGGTGAAGATCGAAAACGGCGTCCTGTGGGGTCGCGGGAGCGTCGACGCGACGGGCCCGCTGGCGGCGATGGCCGTCGCGGCCGTCGAGACCGGCGTCTCGTTCGTCGGCGTCGTCCAGGAGGAGACCAGTTCCCGCGGCGCGTGGCACCTCGTCGAGGACCGCGACCCGCCGGAGGCGGTCATCAACGGCGAACCCTCCGGCTGGGACGGCATCACGCTTGGGTACCGCGGGTTCCTCTCGGGGACGTACGTCTCGACGAGCGAACTCGGCCACTCCTCGCGTCCGGAGGACAACGCCATCCAGTCGGCCGTGAACTGGTGGTCGAGCGTCGCGGAGTTCTTCGACGAGGACGAGTCCGACGGCGTCTTCGACACCGTGACGACGAAGCCGGTCCGCTTCGACGGCGGTCCCACCGAGGACGGCCTCGCCGTCGAGGCGACCGTCGACGTGCAGTTCCGCGTCCCGCCGAAGTTCACCATCGACGACATCAGGGAGGTCGCCGAGGGCGAACTCACCCGCGGCGGCGTCCACTGGAACAAACCTATCCCGCCGGTCATGATGAGCCCCCGCACCGACGT
>ENA-ORDC01000893-ORDC01000893.1-marine-metagenome-genome-assembly--contig:-NODE-893-length-25143-cov-12.614937_pt1 | contig 25143 bp, 21 predicted proteins | sample MGYA00237783_ERZ508515 | MGnify/ENA primary metagenome ERZ508515 (study PRJEB26186, sample SAMN06268792) | marine metagenome | isolation source: Eden Landing Ponds, San Francisco, CA, USA | place... | reverse complement strand
AAGCGCCGCCGCTGTGGGCCGTTGCCCCGAAAGAGATGCGTATTCTACACCCTGCGCCGTGAGCGTCAACACGTTTTTTGAATAACCCGTAACATCGACACCAACAGCCGCTGCTACAGGCGCGCAATCACCCCTGGCTCGCGCTCTTCCTGCGCCGCAGTCGACGCCAAAGCCAGAACGCCGGGCCCGACAGGGTATATCCCAGGAACGCGAGGAACAGGATGACAGGCGGCTCAATGGCGACTACCGCGAAGGCCAGCACCACCAGCAGTATGGCCGCAAAAGGCACCCGCCCCTTGAGATCCAGATCCTTGCCGGAGTAGTACAGCACATTGCTCACCATGAGCGTGCCTGCGCCCGCGACAAGAACGACCGCCAGCACCTCCAGCCACCATGACTGCTCCAGCCCATGAAGGCACCAGACCATGCCCGCGACCACTGCCGCCGCCGAGGGGCTCGGGAGCCCCACGAAATAGCGCTTGTCCACGGACCCGATCTGGGTGTTGAAGCGGGCCAGCCTGAGCGCCGACCCCGCCACATAGATGAAGGTCACAACCCAGCCCAGTTTGTCCAGGTCGTTAAGTACCCAGAAGAAGGCGACCAGCCCGGGAGCCACGCCAAAGGCGACCATATCCGCCAGGCTGTCGTACTCCTCCCCGAAACGGCTCTGGGTATTGGTCAGCCGCGCGACGCGACCGTCCAGGCCATCCAGGACCATGGAGACGAAAATGGCGACGGAGGCCATCGCGAAGTCACTGTTAGAGGCCGCCACAATGGCATAGAACCCCGAGAACAGCGACGCCGTGGTGAACAGGTTGGGAAGAAGGTAGATCCCGCGCTTACGCACACGGGACCCACCCACAACCTCTTCCTCCACCACTTCGGCGCCCTCAACCTCCTCCTCTCCGGCCTCGGCCGGGGGCGACACGTCCTGCTCAGGTTCCGCCATCAGGCCACTTCTCCCTTCAATACTGCCGGGCACTGCAACACAATCTCACTCGTTGCCGACCAGGCGGCTTTTCTGCAGCCACGGCATCATGCCACGCAGCCGATCACCCACTTCGGTGATCTGGTGCTGCTCGGCAATACGGCGCTTGGCCTTGAGCGTGGGCTGACCTGCCTGGTTCTCAAGAATGAATTCACGCGCAAATTCACCGCTCTGGATCTCGTCCAGGCACTTGCGCATTTCTTTCTTGGTGTCCTCATTGATGATGCGCGGGCCACGGGTCACATCGCCATACTCAGCGGTATTGGAGATGGAGTAGCGCATGTCCGCAATGCCGCCCTGATAGAGCAGATCCACAATGAGCTTGAGCTCGTGCAGGCACTCGAAGTACGCCATTTCCGGCGCATAGCCCGCTTCCACCAGGGTCTCGAAGCCGGCCTGGATCAACGCGCTGGTACCGCCACACAGTACCATCTGCTCACCGAAGAGGTCGGTTTCAGTCTCTTCCTGGAAGCTGGTCTCGATGATGCCGGCACGACCTCCGCCGTTGGCCGAAGCATAGGAAAGCGCAGTGTCCTTGGCCTTACCAGTGGCGTCCTGTTTAACCGCGATCAGCGAGGGGACGCCACTGCCTTCAACATACTGGCTGCGGACGGTATGGCCGGGGCCCTTGGGCGCGATCATGATGACGTCCAGATCCGCACGCGGCTCGATCTGGTTGTAATGGATATTGAAGCCATGAGCGAATGCCAGCGCGGCGCCCTTGCCGATGTTCGGCTCGATCTGCTGCTCGTACAGGGCCTTCTGGTGCTCGTCCGGAGTCAGGACCATGACCACATCCGCGCCGTTCACGGCATCCTCGATGGTCTGCACTTTCAGGCCGGCTTCTTCCGCCTTCTTCCAGGAAGAGGAGCCCTGACGCAGACCAACAACCACGTTGCTGACGCCGGATTCCTTCAGGTTGTTGGCGTGGGCGTGCCCCTGGGAGCCGTAGCCGATGATGGCCACTTTCATGCCCTTGATGATGGAAAGATCACAGTCTTTATCGTAGTAGACCTGCATTACGTTCCCCTGTTCAGAGTGTCTTTAAATGGAGTTGGCGATTCAGAGCGACAGCACTTTCTCACCGCGGGCGATACCGGAGACGCCGGAGCGCACCACTTCCAGAACGCCCATGGTGCCAACCGCCTGGATGAAGGCATCGAGTTTCTCGCCATCACCGGTCAGCTGCACCGTGTAGACGGTGCTGGTCACGTCCACGATCTGACCGCGGAAGATGTCGACCGTACGCTTGATCTCGGCCCGTTGGGCCCCTGTGGCGCGCAGCTTGATCAGCATCAGCTCGCGCTCCACATGGCTGCCCTCGGTGAGATCGACCAGCTTGACCACCTCGATCAGCTTGTTGAGCTGCTTGGTGATCTGCTCAATGACCTTGTCCGAGCCCTCGGTGGTCAGCGTCAGCCGTGACAGCGTCGGGTCTTCCGTCGGCGCCACCGCCAGACTTTCGATGTTGTAGTTACGCTGGGAGAACAGCCCGACCACACGCGAGAGGGCGCCGGGCTCGTTCTCCATCAGGATCGATATGATTCGCCGCATAATATCAGACCCTCTCCGTCTTGCTGAGCCACATGTCCTTCATCGAGCCGCCGGCCACCTGCATCGGGTAAACGTGCTCGTAGGGGTCCACGTAGATATCGACGAAGACGAGCTGATCCTTCATGGCGAAGGCTTTCTCGAGCACGGGCTCAAGATCCTCGCGCCGGGTTACCGTGAACGCGACATGGCCATAGGCCTCGAACAGCTTCTCAAAGTTGGGCAGCGACTCCATGTACGAGTGCGCGTAACGCGACTCGTAGTTCATGTCCTGCCACTGCTTGACCATGCCCAGGGCTTGGTTGTTCAGATTGATGATCTTCACCGGCAGGTGGTACTGCTTGCAGGTGGACAGCTCCTGGATGTTCATCTGGATGCTGCCCTCACCGGTCACGCACACCACCTCCTGTTCGGGCATGTGCAGCTTGATGCCCATGGCCGCCGGGAACCCGAAGCCCATGGTCCCCAGCCCGCCGGAGTTGATCCAGCGGTTGGGTTTGTCGAACGGATAGAACTGGGCAGCGAACATCTGGTGCTGACCAACATCCGAGGTGACGTAGGCATCCCCTTTGGTAACGCGATAGAGGGCCTGGATCGCCTCCTGGGGCATGATGTTGTCGCCGTTCTGCTCGTAATGGTAGCGCGAACGGTACTGGCCCCATTCCCGGATCTGCTTCCACCACGCCCCAAGCGCCTCCTGGTCGGGCTGCTCCTCGCTTTCACGCACCAGCGAGAGCATCTCCTCAAGTACCGAGTCGACAGGGCCCACAATGGGAACGTCCGCCTGGACCGTCTTGGAGATGGAGGCCGGATCAATGTCCACATGAACGATGCGGGCACCGGGACAGAACTTGTCCGTGGCATTGGTCACCCGGTCATCAAACCGGGCCCCGATCGCCAGCACCAGGTCGGAATGATGCATGGCCATATTGGATTCGTAGCTGCCATGCATGCCCAGCCACCCCAGCGACTGCTCATCGGTAGCCGGAAAGCCACCCAGCCCCATGATGGTATTGGTTACCGGGAACCCGAGCTCATGGGCCAGGTCCGTCAGCTGCTGTGAGGCCTTGCCCAGGACCACGCCACCACCGGCATAGATGACCGGACGGCGGGCATTCATCATCATGTCCACGGCTCGACGGATCTGACCGGCATGGCCACGCACTGCGGGGTTGTAGGAGCGCATGCTCACCTTTTCCGGGTACTCGTACTCAAAGCGCCCGTTCGGTGCGGTCATGTCCTTGGGAATATCAATCACCACCGGCCCCGGCCGACCACTCTTGGCGAGATAGAACGCCTTTTTGACGAGCTGGGGAATCTCGGAGGGATGCCGGACCGTCATGTTGTGCTTCACGATCGGCCGGGAGACGCCGATCATGTCGGTCTCCTGGAAGGCATCCTCACCAATGAGATGGGAAGCAACCTGGCCACAGAGCACGACCATGGGAATGGAATCCATGGAGGCGGTTGCGATACCGGTAATGGTGTTGGTGGCGCCCGGACCGGAGGTCACGAGAACCACGCCGGGTTCACCGGTGGCGCGCGCATAGCCATCCGCCATATGCGTGGCGGCCTGCTCATGGCGCACAAGGATGTGTTTGACATCGTCCTGACGGAACAGCGCATCGTAGATGTGCAGCGCAGCCCCGCCCGGGTATCCGTATATGTATTCAACACCCTGGTCCTTGAGGGACCGGATGAGCATTTCGGCACCAGACAGTAATTCCACGTTGGATCACCCTCTTACACAGCAATCAATGTTCAATGTCTCTTCCACTGCCTGTGCCCTGGGGAAACGCTTCTTGTGAAAGCCGAATCGGGCTCTGTTCCACACCGCCCCGCGAGGAGGTTGGCTCCGGGGCAACTGCACCCTGAGGGTAAAGGTGTACAGCGGGTTGAGTGGTGTGGATGCCGAGGAATTACACTACCGGGATTGCCGCCATGCAATTCAACCGCCTACAGGCACCGTCAATTCTGACAGGGTGTGCCGGAGTGTCAACCGTAAGACCCTGCGTGACGGCACATTTTGCGATCAGCCTGTAATGGGCTAGATTCGGGAGTAAGATTGATCCACACCACGGAGCTCCGCCATGCGCATATTCCGCCCGCTTTTCCTGCTTGCCGCCCTCTGCATTGCCGTGCCGGCAAGCGCTGAAATCTACCGCTGGACCAACGAAGCCGGCGAGACCAGCTTCGGCTCCAACCCACCTGCCGGGGTCGACGCTGAACCGGTTTCCACGGGCAGCACCAACACCATTGATACCGGCTCAAGGCAGGCCGACGCGGAAGGCGGGAACGCCGGTACGGACAGCGAGCAGTCGCAGGAAGCGGCAGCTGATGGCGAAACGCAGGAAGAGGGCAGTCAGAAGGACAGAGAGGCGATCCGCGAGCAGAACTGTGAAGCGGCCCGCCAGGCACTGAAGACCCTGGAGCAGAACGCCCGGGTCCAGGTTATGGAGGATGGGGAGCGCCGCTACCTTTCCCCGGAGGAAAAGGAAGCGGAACGCGAACGTTACGAAAAAATCCGTGACGAGAACTGCGACTGAGGCCTCAAGCCTCAGTCCGCAGTAAAGCGGAAGGCATCGCCTTCCACATTCGCCTGGATGGTGGTGCCCGGCTGGAATTCGCCCTCCAGCAGCTGCTGGGAAAGCGGATTCTCGATGTAGCGCTGGATGGCCCGCTTGAGCGGCCGTGCGCCATAGACCGGGTCATAACCCACACCGGCGATCTTCTTCATCGCCTCCTCGGAGAGGCTCAGACTCAGCTCCTGCTCAGCCAGACGCGCATTGAGCTGCTCGATCTGGATCTGGGCAATGCCCTCGATCTGCTCCTCGTCGAGCGGATGGAAGACCACCACATCGTCGACCCGGTTAATGAACTCGGGCCGGAAGTGGCTGCTCACCACATCCATCACTGAGCTTTTCATCTGCTCGTACTGGCCTTCCCCGGCCATGGTCTGGATGATGTCCGAGCCCAGGTTCGAGGTCATCACGATCACGGTGTTGCGGAAATCCACCGTACGTCCCTGGCCATCGGTCAGGCGGCCATCATCCAGGACCTGGAGCAGGATGTTGAAGACATCGCCATGCGCCTTTTCAACCTCATCCAGCAACAGAACTGAGTAGGGCCGGCGCCGCACCGCCTCGGTCAGGTAACCCCCCTGCTCGTAGCCGACATAGCCGGGTGGCGCACCAATCAGCCGGGCCACAGAGTGCTTCTCCATGAACTCGGACATGTCGATGCGCACCATGGCTTCCTCGGTATCGAACAGGAAGTTCGCCAGGGCCTTGCAAAGCTCGGTCTTACCCACCCCGGTGGGACCAAGGAACAGGAAGGAGCCATTGGGGCGGTGCGGATCCGACAGACCGGCACGCGAACGGCGCACCGCGTTGGCCACGGCACTGATGGCCTCATCCTGCCCGATCACCCGCTCATGCAGGCTCTGCTCCATACGCAGGAGCTTGTCCTTCTCGCCCTCGAGCATCTTGGAAACCGGGATGCCAGTCCACTTGCCGACAACCTCGGCGATCTCCTCGTCCGTCACCCGGTTGCGCAGCAGCGACATCTCCATCATCTCCGCCTGGCTCGCCCGGTCAAGCTGGCGCTCCAGCTCCGGGATCTGGCCATACTGGATCTCGGACATGCGCTGGAGATCCCCGGTACGGCGGGCGTTGTCCAGCTCGATGCGCGCCTCTTCCAGTTGCTCCTTCACCCTCTGGGCGCCATGGAGAGAGGCCTTCTCGGTGTTCCAGACCTCCTCCAGATCCGCGTACTCCTTCTCGAGATCCGCGATCTGTTCCGAAAGCTCATCCAGGCGTTTCTTCGAGGCCTCATCCTTCTCCTTCTTGAGCGCTTCGCGCTCGATCTTGAGCTGGATCAGGCGCCGCTCGAGCCGGTCCAGGGATTCCGGCTTGGAATCCATCTCGATCCGGATCTGACTGGCCGCCTCGTCCACCAGGTCGATGGCCTTGTCCGGCAGCTTGCGGTCCGTGATATAGCGATTGGAAAGCTTGGCCGCGGCAATGATGGCGCCGTCGGTCACCTCCACGCCGTGATGGACTTCATAGCGCTCCTTGAGCCCACGCAGGATGGCGATGGTGTCCTCCTCGGTGGGCTCGTTAACCATCACCTTCTGGAAACGGCGCTCCAGGGCGGCATCCTTCTCGATGTTCTCACGGTATTCGTCCAGGGTGGTCGCCCCCACGCAGTGGAGCTCGCCCCTGGCCAGCGCCGGCTTGAGCATATTGCCCGCATCCATGGAACCTTCGGTCTTGCCCGCACCAACCATGGTGTGGAGCTCGTCAATGAACAGGATCACCTGCCCTTCTTCCTTGCCGAGCTCGTTCAGCACCGCCTTGAGGCGTTCCTCAAAGTCGCCGCGATACTTGGCACCTGCAAGCAGTGCGCCCAGATCCAGGGCCAGAACCCGTTTGTCCCTGAGCCCATCGGGCACCTCGCCGTCCACGATCCGCTGGGCCAGCCCTTCGATGATGGCAGTCTTGCCCACACCGGGCTCGCCGATCAAAACCGGGTTGTTTTTCTGGCGGCGCTGCAGTACCTGGATCGTCCGCCGGATCTCATCATCCCGGCCGATCACCGGATCCAGCTTACCGTCCCGGGCCCGGGCGGTGAGATCCGAGGTATACTTGTCCAGAGCCTCACGATTTTCCTCTGCTGAGGGGTCGTCCACGGTCTCACCTCCACGCATGCTGTCGATGGCCTGGGCCATCGAGTCCTTGGTAACGCCGAATTCCCGGAAGACCTTGCCCAGGGGGCCCTTGTCCTCGGTTGCGGCGAGCAGGAAAAGCTCACTTGAGATATAGCCATCACCACGCTGCTGGGCGAGCTTGTCCGTCATGTTGAGCAGACGGCCCAGCTCCTGGCCCATCTGGACATCGCCCTGGTTGTCCTTGACACGCGCCAGGCCATCAATGCCCTCGGCCACGGACTGGCGGAAGCGGTTGGGGTCCACACTCAGCTGCTGCAGCAGCCCGCGGGTGCCGCCGTCCTTCTGGTCAAGCAGCGCCTGCATCAGGTGCAGGGGCTCAATGGTGTTGTTGTCGTTCCCGACCGCCAGTGACTGGGCATCCGCCAGTGCGTTCTGGAGCCGGCTCGTCATCTTGTCGATTCGCATCGATTCATTCTCCCACTGTTCCAGGAACCGTGTGGTGCCTTCACCAACGGTTGCTCATTTTGGCTTTGTGGGGAGATATTGGGGCTTTTACTGGCTCTTCAAGCGTTGTCAAGCCAGATCAGGGATGCCATGCGGCCTGTGGTGCCGTCACGACGGTAGGAAAAGAAATCCGCCTCATCCCAGTAGGTACAGGCGCAGCCTCCAAAAACGCGCTTGACTCCGGCAGTCTCAAGCCGCTGCCTGGCAAGGCCGTAGAGGTCCGCATACCAGGTTTCACCCAGCGGGGAAGCCGGGTGGAAATGGAGACCGGCTTCCGGGTCCTCCGCGATGAAGGTGGCACGGACCTCATCGCCCACCTCAAAGGCGGAGGGCCCGATGGCGGGCCCCAGGTACGCCAGAACCCGCGACGGTTCCGGGAAAACACCCAGGGCTGCCTCCAGTACACCATCCGCCAGTCCCCGCCAGCCGGCATGGGCCACGGCAACACGGGATCCTCGATCATCGCAGAACAGCACCGGGAGGCAGTCCGCTGTCATGACCACACAGGCCTGACCCGGCTGGTCCGTCCAGGCCGCATCCGCCACCGGCGTCTGTTCCATGGCGGGGACACGCACCACCCGGTTGCCATGAACCTGTTCAAGCCAGTGGACAGCCCCTGGAGCCAGCCCGCTGACTCGGGTCAGCTTTGCCCGGTTGGCGTGCACGGCCCCCGCGTCGTCGTTCACATGAAAACCGAGATTGAAGCTGCGCCAGGGACCACTACTGAAACCACCGCGGCGCGTGGTGACCAGGGATCGAACCCCGGCAGGTGCGGGCCAGTCCGGAACGAAGACGCTTTCGTCAGACTCCGTGATCATGAAGCGGACCGCCTTTCCTCAAAAGCAGACAGGGCATCCAGAAGCTGACGGAAATCCGCGGGCAGCGGCGCCTCCCACTCGCAGAACTCGTCGGTGGCCGGATGTGCCAGCTCAAGGCGGGCCGCATGCAGGGCCTGGCGGCGGAACCCGTCCAGCACGGACCGAAGCTCCTCATCCGTCCCTCTGGGATAGCGCATACGGCTTCCATAGACCGGGTCACCGAGCAGCGGATGACGGATGTGTGCCATGTGGACCCGGATCTGATGGGTCCGCCCGCTCTCCAGCTGGCAGCGGATGTGACTGAACCCGGCCATGCGCCTGACCAGCCGGTAATGTGTGACCGCCGGGCGGCCATCGGGCACCACGGCCATTTTCTTGCGCTGCTGGGGATGGCGACCGATGGGCTGCTCAATCCGGCCACCGCCGGTCAGTTCCCCGAGACAGACGGCCTGGTATTCGCGCCCCATACGCCGTTCCTGCAGCTGCGCCACCAGGGATGTGTGCGCCTCCAGGCTACGGGCCACCACCATGATGCCGCTGGTGTCCTTGTCCAGCCGGTGCACGATCCCCGCCCGGGGAATACGCTCCAGCTCCGGGGCATGATGGAGAAGCGCGTTGACCAGGGTCCCCGCCTCGTGGCCGGCAGCGGGGTGAACCACCAGACCCGCCGGCTTGTTCAGCACGATCAGATGCTCATCCTCATGGATGATGTCCAGATCGATGGCCTCCGCTTCCCAGGTGACCTCAGCCTCCGCTTGTGCAGCTACGTCCACCCGGTCGTCCACCAGTACCCGATCCCGCGGCCGGCGTTTCTCGCCGTTGACCGTGAGCTCGCCGGAGCGCACCCACCCCTGGATGCGCGAGCGTGAATGCTCCGGCATCAGCCGTGCCACGGCCTGGTCCAACCGCTGGTCGCTGAGTTCCGGCGGTACACTGAAGCTTGCCTCGATGCGTTCTGTGCCGCTTGTCATGGATTGTGCTGTCCTGCCCTCTGCTGGTTCCGAATCATGATCCCGGCCGTTACAATGGCCGTCAACTCACACCCTTTTACATCACAGTATACAGGTAATCGCATGACGCGCCGGTCGCTGCCCCATTCCGAAGGTTCCATCCAGCGCACTGCGGGCCGGATTCTCGCTCCCGTGCTCACCGCCCTGCTTCTGGCCGGCTGTGCCAGCACCGGGGAGGAAACACTGCCCGAGGAGGAGTACTACGAACAGGCCCGCAGTTCCATGAACGCCGGCAACTTCGAGTCCGCCCAACAGAACCTGGAGGCACTGGAGACCTACTACCCCTTCGGACGGTATGCGGAACAGGCCCAGCTGGACCTGATCTATGCCCGCTACCAGAACCTCGACCTCCAGGGTGCGCGCAGCGCGGCAGACCGTTTCCTGCGGCTGAACCCCCAGAGCGAGAACGCGGACTACGCGCTCTACATGCGCGGCATAGCTTCCTATTACATGGACCTGGGGCTGGCCGCACGCTACTTCCCCATTGAAGTAGACGCCCGCGATCCCGGACAGCAGCTCCAGGCCTTCGAGGATTTCTCACAGCTGGTCAGCCGCTATCCGGAAAGCCAGTACACCGCCGACGCCCGCCAGCGCATGATCGCCATCCGTAACCGGATGGCCGGGCAGGAGCTGGCGGCAGCGCAGTACTACATCAAGCGGCAAGCCTATATCGCGGCACTGAACCGCGCACGAACCGTGGTTGAGGAATACAACCGAACGCCGGCGGTGGAAGAGGCGCTGGTCATCATGGCCGAGATGTACGCCCGCCTGGGCCTGAATCAGGAACGCAAGGACACCGCACGCGTGCTCGCCCAGAACTTCCCGGACAACCCGGCGCTGAACGATGACGGACGCTTCACCCGCCAGACTTTCGGTATCCGGGACCGCTCCCTGACCAGCGTACTGACCTTCGGGCTCATGGGCGGCCCGGAAGACGAGGAGTGACGGGCTTCAGTCGCCCGCCTGCCACCGATTGGTGATCGGATAGCGCCGATCCCGCCCGAAAGCACGCCCCGTGATGCGGGTGCCAATGGGGGCCTGGCGGCGCTTGTACTCGTTGATATCCACCAGCCGGACCGCCCGCAGCACATCCTCCCGGTCATACCCCTCGGCGATGATGCCCTCCGCGCTGACATCCTGCTCCACATAGCGCTCAAGGATCCGATCCAGCACCTCGTAGGGCGGCAGGCTGTCCTCATCCTTCTGATCCGGTGCCAGCTCTGCCGACGGCGGACGCTCGATGATCCGCTGCGGAATCGCCTCCTCTGCCCGGTTACGCCAGCGTGAAAGCCGGTAGACCAGTGTCTTGGACACGTCCTTGAGCACACTGAAGCCACCGGCCATGTCGCCGTAGAGGGTGGAGTAGCCCACGGCAAGCTCGCTCTTGTTGCCGGTGGTCAGAACAATGCTGCCGAACTTGTTGGAAAGGCTCATCAGCAGGGTGCCACGGATCCGGGCCTGCAGATTCTCCTCGGTGGTATCCACGGCGCGGTCGCCAAAAGGTTCGGCCAGTGCCCCCATGAAAGCATCGTAGATGGATTCAATGGACAGCACCCGGTACTCAACACCCAGACCATCCGCCATGCGCTCGGCATCCTCCAGACTCATACCCGAGGTGTACCGGAACGGCATCATCACCGCGGATACCCGGTCCGCACCCAGTGCATCGACCGCCACCACCAGCGTCAGGGCGGAATCAATCCCCCCGGAAAGGCCGAGCACCACCGAGGGGAAACCGTTCTTACCGATGTAGTCGCGCAGCCCCACGCACAGGGCCCGGTAGACCAGTGCATCCTCATCGGGTTCCGGTGCCAGCTCCGTCTCCGCCAGGTTTCCATCACCATCCAGCTGCACCGGATGCAGCGCCTCATCAAAGCGCGGCGCCCGGGCGCACTCTCGGCCGTAACCGTCAAAAGCCAGTGAACCGCCATCAAAGACCAGTTCATCCTGGCCACCCACAAGGTTCACGTAGATGATGCCCAGATTGTGCGCACGGGCCAGTGTGGCCAGCCGCTCCCGCCGCTCCGGCTGGCGTTCCAGATGGTAGGGGGAGGCATTCAGATTGATGAGCAGACGGGCTCCGCGATCAGCCGCCGCAACCGCCGGCTGATCGTGCCAGATATCCTCACAGATGGTGATGGCAACCGGCAGCCCCCGCAGCTCAAACACACTGGTGGCCGTTCCCGGAACGAACCACCGCTTCTCGTCAAACACATCCTGGTTGGGCAGGTACTGCTTTGCGGCCTGCCCGAGCACCTGGCCGGAGTCCAGCACCATGGCCGCATTGACCAGGCCCTCATCCGTAACCCGGGGAGCGCCAAAGATCAGGATGGCCTCCGGCATGGCCTCCGCAATGTGTTCCAGTGCGCGCTCCACCCTGGTCCCCAGACTCGGCCGCAGCAGCAGGTCTTCCGGGGGATAGCCCGTCAGCGCCAGCTCCGGGAAAACCACAATGTCCGCCCCATGCGACTGAACCGCGTCATGGGCCATTGAAAGCATCCCTTCGGCATTACCGGGGATATCCCCGACTGTGGCATTGAACTGGGCCATCACGACCCGCAAACCCGCTGTCATTCCCCTGTCTCCTGTCACCATGGACGCTGGGACGCTATTATAACCACCTGAATCCATTTTGACGTTCCACTCACACGGAGTCTCCATGGAGGCGTCGCCACAGGCAGCGCGGAAGGACCAGCGGGCCCGTCTTTTCCGCATCTACAACTACTACCGGATCGTCATCAGCCTGCTGCTGGTGGCGCTGCTGCTGCTTGAGACGGATCTGGTCGGCACCAGACTGCACAACGAATGGCTGTTCCAGGCCACGGCCCTCACCTACCTGGCGATGAACATCGTCACGGGCATGCTGCTGCTGGCCGGCTATGCGCTCCGCCCCTGGCACATCACAGTCTCCATCCTGGCGGACATACTGATGATCCACCTGCTCGCCTTCTTCAGCGGCGGCATCAGCAGCGGCATCGTGAACCTGGGTATCATCAGCGTGGCAGCGGGCAATATCCTGGTTCCCGGCCGGATCGGCATCTTCTACGCCGCACTGGCCACGCTGGCATCGCTGGTTACAGCCGCGCTGCTCCTGCTGCAGGGACTGTCCGGTGTGGATGACATCGTCCGGGCCGGCGTCATGGGGCTTATCTACTTTGCCGCCGCCTTCCTGCTCCAGAACATCACCCGCCGCCTGGCCTCCAGTGAACAGCTGGCCTCGGAACGGGCCCGCAGCATTGAGGAGCTGGAACAGCTCAACCACCAGATCATCCAGCGCATGCATACCGGCATCCTGGTCGCGGAGCCCAATGGGGCCCTCCGGATGGCCAACGCCGCTTCCGGCGAGCTGCTGCTGGGAGAACGCACGGCAGCCCCAAGACTGACCACCCTGCCCCAGGCGCTCAAGCAGCGCCTTGATCAATGGCTTGAGCAGCCTGGCGAACGCACACCACCATTCCAGGCCCGCAACGACACGCCCAGCGTTCAGGCGAATTTCATGCGTCTGGACAGCCCACTGGAGCATCTGGTCCTGATCTTTCTGGAAGACACGGGCAAGATCGTCCAGCAGGCCCAACAGCTGAAACTGGCCTCCCTGGGGCGACTCACCGCCGGCATTGCCCATGAGATCCGCAACCCCCTGGGTGCGATCAGCCACGCGGCCCAGCTTCTGAGCGAATCCGATACCGCGGATGATGGCGACCGCCGGATGGCCGGCATCATCCAGCGCCACAGCGAACGCGTGAATGCCATCATCGAGAATGTGCTGGAGCTCTCACGCCGACGCTCGACCAGTGTCCGTCTGATGGATCTGGGCGAGTGGCTGGCCGGGGTGGTCAACGACTATGTGGAGACGGTCCAGGAGCCGGTACTGATCGACCTGAAACTCTCCGGCGTTCCGGGGTCAGCCCGTTTTGATCCCTCACAGCTGCAACAGGCACTGACCAACCTGATTGATAATGGCCTGCGCTACAGCCGTCAGCGAACCGGCCGCCTCCAGCTCACGGTGCGGACCGGCGTGACCGAGGACGGTCAGAGGGCCTATATTGATGTGCAGGATTACGGCCCGGGGCTGGATGAGACCCAACAGGCCTCGCTGTTCGAACCGTTCCACACCACCGAACAGGAAGGCACCGGCTTGGGACTCTATCTGGCACGGGAACTGTGCGAGGCCAACCAGGCCCGGCTCTTCCTGCTGGAGAGCGGCGAGACCGGATGCTGTTTCCGCATCACCTTTGCCCACCCGGGGCGCCGCGCTCTGGATTTCAGTGCCTCGGGCGCCAACCTGACAGGGAATGAACCATGACCGATTACAGGGCCCTGATTGTCGACGACGAGCCGGACATCCGGGAACTGCTTGATATTACACTCAGCCGGATGGCTGTTGAGTGCACCACCGCCGCCACCCTGGGTGAAGCGCGTGACCTGCTCGCCAACCAGGTCTTCCACCTGTGCCTGACCGACATGAGCCTGCCGGATGGCAACGGCATTGACCTGGTCGACTGGATACAGAGCCAGTGCCCGGACATACCGGTAGCGGTGATCACCGCCTATGGCAGCATGGATTCCGCGATAACGGCGCTCAAGACCGGCGCCTTCGATTTTGTCTCCAAGCCCGTGGAACTGCCGCGCCTGCGGGAGCTGGTGGAAAGTGCGCTGCGACTGCCCCCGGAAAACGCAGGCGAGGACCGGGGAACCACTGGCGCCGGAGACGAGGAGCTGTTGCTCGGCGAGTCGCCGGAAATTGACACACTCCGGCGCCAGGCCCGCAAGGTCGCGCGCAGCCAGGCCCCGGTCTACATCAGCGGCGAGTCCGGTAGCGGCAAGGAACTGGTGGCCCGGCTGATCCATGAACACGGGCCCCGCCGGGAGCATGCTTTCGTGCCCGTCAACTGCGGCGCCATTCCCCAGGAACTGATGGAGAGCGAGTTCTTTGGCCACCGCAAGGGCAGCTTTACCGGCGCTACCGAGAACCGTGAGGGGCTCTTCCAGGCTGCGCATCAGGGCACCCTGTTTCTGGATGAGGTCGCGGACCTGCCGCTGCCCATGCAGGTGAAACTGCTGCGGGCCATTCAGGAGAAGCGCATCCGGCCTGTCGGGGCCAAGGAGGAGGTTGCCGTGGACGTGCGTATCCTCAGCGCCACGCACCGCAATCTGGCCGCGCTGGTGGAGGACGGCCTCTTCCGTCAGGACCTGTTCTATCGGATCAACGTGATTGAACTGAGGGTGCCTTCCCTGCGCGAGCGTACCGCTGATATCCCGATACTGGCCCGGCACATCCTGGAACGCCTGGCACGGGACTACGATCTGCCACCGGCCCAGCTCAGCGACGACGCGGTAACCGCCCTGCAGGCCCACCCGTTCCCGGGCAACGTACGGGAGCTGGAGAACTGCCTGGAGCGGGCCTTCACCCTGAGCGAGGAGGATGTGATCCGGGGCGAGGACCTCCAGCTCAATGGTGCCCCCTCAACAGGGTTGGCCCCGGAGGAGAGTGCGGGCATTCCGGAGCCTGGGGAGAGCGGCATGGACCTGGAGTCCTACCTGGAATCCATCGAGCGCACCACCATCGAGAAAGCTCTGGCCCAGACCGAAGGCAACAAGACGGCAGCCGCGCGCTGGCTGGGGATCAGCTTCCGGGCCCTGCGTTACAAGCTCAAGAAACTGGGCATGGAGTAGCACTTCCCCGAATCCGTTCGTTGCCCTCCAGGGCCCTCTTTGCCTAGAATCCGCTCATCCGAACAGGGATTGAACGGATCAGACAGAAGAGGACTCAGGGATGAGACGCACGGAACGCGGCGTGACGCTGCTTGAACTGATCATCGTCATTGCAGTACTGGCCATTGTGGCCACCACCATGATCCCCGGCCTGCAGAAGCTCTTCGAGAACACCTCCCGCCGGACCCAGATGCAGAGCATGGTGGGGCTGTTCCATCTTGCCCGAACCCAGGCCGTCAGCCAGGGCACCATCGTGACCATCTGCCCCCTGGATGACAGCAATGAATGCACCGGGGACTGGCAGAAACCGGTGCATGTCTTTGCGGATCCTGAAAACCAGCGCGCGCTCACGGCCGGCCGGCAATCACTGCGCATCAAGGAACCATCGGAATCCGGCTCATGGACAGTAAGAGTGGGCAACCGGGGCTATTTCCAGTACCGCCCGAACGGCATGGTCCGCGGAACCCTCGGCAATCTGACCTGGTGTCCGAAAAGCGGTGACGAGAAAAATGCCGGACAGCTCATCATCAATATGGGCGGGCGCTTACGCTACGCTCAGGACCACTCTGGAGATGGGATCGTTCAGGGCAGCAACGGACAGGCCGTAAGCTGCCCCTGAGCCCGCTTACCAGCAGTCGCTGCCGCCGGCGCCACGGTTGCCCTGATTATCCAGGGTCAGCGTGCCGCAGTCGTCACCACTCTGAGCATTCTTGGGCTCAGCATGTAGAGTAAACGAACTCTGACTTATATCTCCATCAAAACCAATGTCATAAAACGCTTCACTGGGCTGAAAATCCTCTGGTGAATGACTGAACGGAAGCCCCGGCGCGTTGCCACTACCATCAAGATAGGTAAAGTTTTCGCTGTAGTGGCGCTCCAGCCACTGCGCTAGTTTCATTAAATCGCCCTGCGCAGTTTTGCGGCGCGTCTGTTCCACATGATTCTGATAGGTTGGAAGTGCAATCGCTGCAATGATCCCGATGATTGCAACCACAATCATCATTTCGATAAGCGTAAAGCCTTTCTTGGACTGCATTTTCCGGATCATGCTCCTACTCCATCGATATAGGCCCCTTACGGGCTGGTTTCTATGGCAGTGACCACAGGATAGCCATCTCGGGTCTCACCAGAAAATTCAAGCCGAACCCGTTCGCCATCTTCAAGGCGATCCATCACCTGCCCTGCCAGCCGTTGTTCACCGTCGATCATCAACGTCTTGGCCAGGGCGTAAATGTCATCACCAACCACGATCTGATTATAGCGATTGATCGCGTTGGCGAAGACACCTTCCTCACCCAACCGGCGCTCCGTCTCTTGAGCCGTCGCCCCCATCGCGAGGAACAGCATAACGGCACTGTACAAAAGGGCTTTATTCATAGAGCCTCCCTATCACTATTTGGTCTGTCCGAATCTCACTTGAGCTGCTCCCAGTTCCTTCTTCCGAGCGCGCCCTCAGGTACCGTGAACCGGGCACCGGGCCCACCGTCTTCATCAATGATGGTATCGCCGTCCTCATCACGCATTCTGGTAATGCCTTCACCGCCCAGAACACCTTTAATACCGCTCTGATCCGCGTGATCCCCCTTGCCGTCCCGGTCCAGATCTAGCACGGGCTCGTTGACCCGGCCCCCGGTAATCAGACTGATCTCCATGAGGAAGCCATCCGTTCCTGAACTACAGATGTCAGTGTCAGGGATCAGCGTACTGAAGCGGACGCGACTGCGATCAAGTCCTGACGGGAACCCGGCCTGACTCACAACCCGCTCACCGGCCTCCGTATCCAGGTCCAGAACCCAGCCCTGATCCGAATCGCTCAGTTTGTTCTGCGACACCTGGCGCACGGTGAAATCCTTCTCTTCGGTACTACCGTCGCCCTGCTCCACGTCAACATCTTCAATGTCCGAATCCTTCACGATTTCCTGAACCAGTAGATCCTTACGCTGGATATTGCTGGAGCTGCCCTGCTCGTCGATGATCCCGTACAGCGACTGAACGCTGGTATCAGCATCATCCCCAGTCCTGAAGAAACTGCCGGTACCAAAGCTGATCACCCGCTCCCCTTTTGTTCTAGGCATATCGGCAATAACGGGTGCTGACGTAATCGGCTGCGGATCCCCTTCCGGACCTTCGGTCTGGAACAGCTTGGTGGCGCCCCACTGCTTCGCCTTATCCGCCGTCAGGTCGAAGCGCCAGAGCCCACCATCCATGTTGCCCGCATAGACATACTCCACAATGCCATCGTCCACCGTGAAGACCGGCGTCGATAAACCCGCGTTGCCGGCATCGAGTTTCTTGATCAGGTCCCCGGTTTCGAGATTGACCACAAACAAGTGGCCGCTACTGGCCCCGTGACCACTTCCAAAGATCGCGGCCCACTCGCCATTTGCAAGACGCCCCACCTGAGCCTTCTGAACACCGCGCTCAAGATCCGAGTCACTGAACTCCCACAACAGATCCTCGCTGATGTCGAAGGATTCAGGATCGGTAACATCCAGAGCAAAGACCTGGTCGCCGCCCACGCCCATGGTGCCCACCACCACGGTACGCCATTGATCGGAACCCTCCCTTTCCAACTTGGCGTCCATCAGGGTGGGGGTTCCATCCACGAAGAAGCGGTGTTCGTATTCCGGATCCATGAGTTGATTGATCGGCGCGTACCCATCGTCAGCGACCGGTTCCAGCAACGAGCTGGGCATGTAACCAAACAGCTCCTCACCGGTATCCGCATCAAACGCGTGAAGGAAACCGTCATTCGCACCCACGTAGATCACATCGGGACGATCCGTATAGGTATCTGTGCCGCGATAAGTTACGTAGCTGGAATCAAAGGCCGAGTGGCCAAAGTTGACCTTGCGCTCGATCTGAGGGTCAGAGTTGACGATATCGCCCAGTACATAAGGTTCGTAATTGGCAGCATCCGGATCGTCAGTGTAATTGCGGAACTGATTATTAACGGTCTGATCGCCTGTCAACCAGGTGATCCGATCACTCCCCAGACTGCCCGAGCTACCGTCCAGATTGGTATTCAACGCGCTCTTCTGGTCCTCGGACAGCTGATTGAATGCCAGCGTCACACCATTGCCGTTCCCTTTGGAGGTATAGAGATTCCGGCTGCCAATGGCATCCCGTAGTTTGTTCTTGGCTCGCCACACAGCCCCATCCGAGGCCGAGTCGACTTCCTTGGCAACCAGACTCCCGGTCCAGTTACTGCCGTCGTAGCTGGCGGTAAAGGACTTGGAATCAGGTCCCCTGACCGCCGAGCTTACTGCCGCTGCGCTTGATGACCCAGTGCCCGCTTGGGCCTGTGCAACCAATCGGCCAAGACCATCAACAAATTGGTCCGTATCCTGTGCACTGACGTAGTCCCCCCGACTATTGATGGCAGCATGCAGCAAGTCGTCTATTTTCCCCTCATCATTTCTTGGGTGCCCGAATGCCACCTCCGTCTCGTCATAAACGGCATCTCTGGCTTCGTCACGGCTTACGTTCCCATCCACCCCAAAACCAATGGTCATGGTAACCATGTGTTGCCAGAATGCCGGACTGAAAGGCTTGTCACGTCCTTTCTCCACCTTGGGAAGCGGCACTTCATTAGCAATGTCAGTCTTGAGATCACGCTTCCAGAAATGCATGGCCACATCAGCGAGCGTCGGCCCCTCGTCATTCTCTTCCAGACCGTCCCCAATCTCATCTTCAAAGGGTACTCGAGGTTCGTACTGATAACTCCGACTGTTTCCGCCAGGTCCTGTTATGAGGGATCCAGCAGAGCCGTCGGCGTTACCAACCTCGCCACCATCATTCAAACCACCGTTGCGCACACCATCGGTCATAAGAATGGTAAAGCTCTGGCGGCATGAGGCCATCTCCCCACTGCCACTGACCGGATCATCCCGCCACGGCTCATCAGTTTCGTAATAGGAACCCATGTCGTGCAGGGCTTGCCTGAGGGGCGTGCCGTTACTCGCCTCCTTTTCATAAAGCCACTCGAGGAAGTCGCCTTGATAGTCTCCATAGGGCCTTACACCCTTCACTTTGGTGTAATCAGGCCCGTAACGGGCATTAGGTAGCTTTCCCCACCCTAGGCGGGTAGTGTCATTGAGCTCAGCCTCAAACGCACTGGAAATGCCAGCCCTAGCTACAAAAAGACGTGTTCTGTAATAGCTATACCAGTTCGCAAACTTTTGCTTAACCGAAGGTTCCGCATCATTTACGGAAACGTAGCTGTAACACTTATTGTCCCTCAAGCCTATTTCTTCGTCAGAATCACACCCCTCTACAGTGTCATCAAATTCATAGTAAAAGGCGCCACCCTCAATGCTGTTCCAGCTGCTGTGTGCGTAGTCATTAGTCAAATTATCGCCAGTCCCTGGGTTATACCCATTCTTGCGGGCATTGGTATAATCCTGATCCGGAAACTGGCCCGAACCATCCGCTTTCATTGGCGGCTCATAAGACTTTTCAGGATCAAAATAAATCGTATTAACCTCACTGGACCAATACCACTTGTGCTGCGCATCGCTTCCGTCCTGATAACTTCCATAGTCCCCGGAACTATCGATATCATCGTATCCCTCGCCAAAGAGACTGTCCGGCATCTGCTCCCGATCCATGGAGCCCGAGTCGTCAAGTATGAAAAAGATGTTGGGCGGCGCCCCACTGCTGGTAGCCAGCGGCTCATTGGCAATGCTCCCATAACTCATCGCCGAGTGGAGCGCGAGTAACATAAACACAGCCGATGCAGACGTATTCATCATGCAGCTGGTCAACCTGTTCTTGAAAACCCTCGAAAGGCTCATGTCTTACTCCCCGCCGATTCTCTCTCGTGCCAGTCAGTGACCCGTGATTTCCAGCCAGCTATGCGCAGGACTATTCCTGAAGCCGTGCAAAATTGGATCTCAATACCACTTCGGTGCTCTGCTCGCCGCCGAGGCCCCGTGCTGTCACGCGGAAAATCTCGACAGGGCAGCCTCCCATTGCCATATCAGCGCACTGCACTGGTCCAACGTAATACTCAGGGTTCCCCGCCGCACGGCTGTCAGAAGGAAGACTCACAGCAACCGCATTCCCGCCGGTGCCAGTAGCCCAATCATCCGGTGGCGTTGGATTCAGCAGAGCATTACCAGAGAAAGTACTGCTCGAGGGCGCCGCCAGGAATTGTTCACCCGCCCTCAGCGCTCGTTCCGCATTTTCAAACGCCATGCCACGGTCTTCCATATTCCGGGCCATGCGCTCCTGGAGTATGGAATCCTCCATTCCCGCAATCGCGATCAGCGAAATCAGCAGCAACATGATCAGAGAGACAATAAGGGCACTGCCCTGTTCACTCCGCCTGTACGCTGTTGTTCTCATAGGTACCACCATGCGTAATCCCCCTACTCAAGCCGATTCCGGAACGCCGCGGTCTTGGTGGCGACCACGCGCACGCGCTGGTCTTCAGGCGTCTGCGTTTGCATACCCAGAAGATTGAAGGTGCGTTTCTCCTTGGCCTTGCGCGTTCTCTCACCGCTTCTCATGACGAAGACCAAACGAACACTGACGACATCGTTCCAGTCGCTCAGATTACTGTCATCAGCCGGCACATAATCGGTTGCCCCATTTTCATTTCCAATGCCATAAAGAACCTGCATATTCTCCACTCCGGCAACCAATTCCTGAGCCGCAGGGACCGAGTTGCCTGGGTTATTCAGAGACTGACGGTAGAGACTGGGTTCGCCGTTGGGGTTCCTCCCGACGTAGTACAAGGTGCTTCTGAAGATATGAACCGATGAGCTCTGGTTGTTCACCGAGTCATTGTTGATATTCGCTCCCCCCTGGTTACCCAGCCCGGCACCCGCCACGGATATGGAACTCGCGCTCTCGTTATTCCCCTTGATGAAGCGAAACCCATCGCTGCAGTCCGGCCCGACCAGCTCAATGGTTGTTCCTTGAGGAATGCCACTGGCCGAGTTGAGAGGAATGTTATTACCACCACCGGTGCCTATATCGATTTCCTGGCCCATCGAGCCCTGAACCACAAGCACATCCGACCCTCCCACAAAATCATCCGAATCCACTCCAGTCGGAAACCCTATGCCGGTATTGTTGCTCCAGGTTCCACCGGTGGATGGATTATCAGGAAGGGTCATCGTGTCGCCGGGTGCCGTCCCACTACTTTCCCAGCCAATCACGCCGGCTTCTTCAGGGAGAGACCATCCAGCGGGCATGGCACGGAGATCCGTGATGCTGCCATCTTCACCCCGACTGCTCCCCTGCGCAAAATAGTCATCCGGGTTCAGCGATTCCCGGAAGATGCAGCCACCGGGCCCCGCCTGGCGCAGGTCGCGCCCGATCCTGTCAGTTACGAAACGGCTATTCTCCTGGATGTTGGCAACGCCCTCGGTCAACCGGTATGTCTGACTGCTCTGCAGATAGAGCTGCACAACTCCCACGGTGAGCAGAACGCCCAAAACCATGGCGATCATCAGTTCAACCAGAGAAAAGCCCGTTTCGATGTTACCCTTCATGCCCCACTATCCTTATTCAGTAACTGCTGGAAAGTGTCACGGTGTCTTCACCGGCTATCGCATCCGCGTCGCCGCTGTCCTTCCGGTCTTCCCAGTTCAGCGTCACCGAAACGGTGCTCGCACTGGTATCGACATCGACCTGACCGGACCCATCGGCCAACAGACAACGGACCGAATTGCTCCATCCGCTGATATCGTTCGTGGCTACGTCCGAAGGGGAAGGGGCATAATCCGTCACGCAGCTATCGGCACTCCCCACGCTCACTCCATCGTAGGAGCCGGCGGCACTGCGGTTCGCCCGGATCCGTTCAATCATGTCTTCCGCAAGCAGAATGGCCTGGGTCTTCTGGGCCGCCTGGGTAGTCGTCTTGCTTGCCGTAACCTGCATCGCGGCCAGGCCGAGCAACCCAACGGCCAGAATCACAACCGCAACAAGCACTTCAATCATCCCCAAGCCTTTCTGGCTTTTCTGCGCTGCCGTCATCATTAACACCCCGAATCGTTGACCGATGCTCTCCCGGATAAGCTGATACACAGATAGTTAGCCTGCGTTTGCCCTTCAGGCGGGCTCACGGTCAATGCAACCTGATTTCCGGGCGAATGAAGGCTTCCTTTGGGGCTGAACTCAATCTGGGTATCACCATCAGCATTGATATTAAGCGCCTCGCTGCCTTCATAGGTACGGATGGGGGTCTCACTGTCACATCCCCCCCCTGACTCTCCCACATAGATGCACCAGCCCTTGGCGAAATCGTCGTCAACCGCCTTCAGGGTAACCACCTCGCCGCGCTTTATGGCTTCACTGCGCGCCGTATTGACGGAAGACAGCAACAGGTTGGTCTTGGTGGTGATGCGCCTGGATTCCACCACCCCCTGAAAAGCCGGGACCGCGACAGTTGCCAGGATGATCAGAAGGGCCACCGATATCATCAGCTCGATCAACGTGAAGCCCTTTTGCGCTCCGAAGTTGGCTCGGCCCCACTTCAGAGGGGCATCTACAAATGCACGATTCCACATAGGATCAATGGGTCCATGGTTAGAGGTATGGATATAACCCTTAATGCCCAGCATAGTCTGTGAGTCGCTGGTGTCAGCCATTATCCGATGAGCGGTCCGAAGCAAAGGATAAGCGGTGTACTGGAGGGCAGCCCAGCATGCAAAAACCCCTGAACCAACAATCGGTATCAGGGGCTTAATTGATGTATATGCAATTGGCGTGGTGGGCGGTTATTTCTTAGTCGTCGTTAGTGCAACCAGAGAGCTGCCCGAAAGGACTGGTTATATTGGGTGGGTTTGTACTCTCATCCGAAAGATCGTCCGCAAGCACTGGCAAAGGAAAGTCAATCGTTTTCTTGGACTCGGTACCCGCAACTTCCGAACGCCCCGTCAGTTTGACGGAAACCCATTTCGCATGATCTTGAGGATATACAACATCAAAACTGGCCGCGCCGGAATCGTCAGTGGTGACAGTCTGCTTGCTGAGTGTCGCTACGTTGCCCGGCTCAAGCTCGCCATCCTTATCCGTATCCTCACCTTCATCCAGCTCACCATCACGGTCGGTATCTTCGTAGGTGCAAGTATCCTTCCGATTCTGAACCCAACGCTCATCTGGATCGGAATAAGCGTAATTTCCTTTCCCAAACTGAGTTGGCACAACCTCGAGAGTTACATTGGCATTTGGAACTGGGCCACCACTAGCATCAGTAACCAGTACCGAGTAAGGCTTAACGTACAGGGTCTCAGCTCTTTCAGTTAACGTGTTCCCTGTTCCGATCGTAATGAAGAGCGCTTCACCGGACACAGTGAGAGACACCGTCGACGAAATTCCTGTGTCTTTTACCTCGGCAGTAATTTCAACACCCTCGTTGGCACTGGTTGCGTCACCCGCCTCAAAGGTAGTGGTTGCACGCCCAAATTCATCCGTTATTGCCTCAGTGGTGCTGAGCGAGCTGCCGGTAGTATCAGCGGTTATGCTGAACTCAACTTCCGCATTCTTCACCCTTTGACCATCTGGATTACGAACCACGGCTTCCACCTGAGATTCTCCCTTAGGGGAGACAGTCCCGGGATCAGCCTGAAGGTCAAGACTATCCGGAGTGGTTGCCACCAACAGGACTTCGGTCTCGACCTTTGCACCCAACGCCTCAGCCGTAATGATTGCTGGTCCTGCATCAGAACCAGTATTGAAAGTGGTACTAGCGACACCATCTCCATTTGTCGTCGCGACATCATCAGGCGAGAAACTACCCCGGGACTTGCCGAATGTAACCTGTTCATTATCGACGGGAATGCCATTCTTTTTGAGTTCCACTTCAACGGAATGAGCGCTATTCAAACTAAACTCCTGCTGTTGGGAGCTGCCTGGTGTATTGAAAACCAGAACTTCCGAAGCGATGTTCAACGTTGATGCGTTAACGGTCCCCCCCCCTTCCACGGTAAGGGTTGTAGAGCCTCCAGCACCGGAGCCTACCGTATACTCGGTCGTTACCCGCCCCTGAGAACTGGTGACTCCCATAGTAGATTCAAAGGCACCACTTCCATCTGACGAGAAGCTCAAGGTCTCGCCGCCAACAGGATTGCCCTGAGAATCAGTCAGAGTTGCGCTGAGATTAATCGTCTGCCCCGTGCTGCCGGCTGAAGGTACTTCCACATCCAAAGATGTTCCTTCAATAGGAATGGTGAGCGGTTCCGACTCAGCATCATCAACACTCGCGACCATCTCAACAGTCCGGTTGGACGGATCACTGGATGAGACCAAGACGCTGGCCGCGCCCGAACCATCAGTCAAAAAAGCGTTACCGCTAGTTTGGGTTCCTTCGGCGGCAGAAAACTGAGAACCGTTATCATTCAAAATCCGAAAGTTAACCGGTACTCCTGTCAATAAACGCCCATCCTCGTCACGAACTCGTGCAGTGACTTCCAGAGTCTCGCCGTCCCCCGTCTGAAGACTGCTGCCGCTACGCAACAGAGTGATACCAGACTGACTAACCTCAACGTCGGTTTCCTCTCCGGCTGAGTCGTCACCTCCATCTTCCTCTTCATTATCTGTTCCGCACGCAACCAAAAACAAAGCTAAGAACAGAACTAAAAGCCGTTTCGTCCAGACAGGCATGGGATTCCCTCTCATATCTTTCCAGTAAAATCGCTTAACGCGGCTACAAACCGCTATTGTGCTGAGACTAGCACAATCCACAAAAAACGCCCGAAAACAGTGTCTCCGAGCGTTACAGTTTGAAACCATGTTCACAGTTAAAGGACCGGCAGGCTGCTCTCAGGCCTCCACTTCCTTTGCCGGGATCCGCAGCGCCTTCGGCATGCTGAACACCACGTTCTCCTGTTCGCCTTCGAGCTCGTCAGGAGTCTCACCACCGAACTCGCGCAGGCGCGC
>ENA-ORDC01000891-ORDC01000891.1-marine-metagenome-genome-assembly--contig:-NODE-891-length-25147-cov-10.405584_pt1 | contig 25147 bp, 25 predicted proteins | sample MGYA00237783_ERZ508515 | MGnify/ENA primary metagenome ERZ508515 (study PRJEB26186, sample SAMN06268792) | marine metagenome | isolation source: Eden Landing Ponds, San Francisco, CA, USA | place... | reverse complement strand
AGTCTCGTGCGGCGTGGCTCCTCGAAGGTCGAGGCCTACGTCACCGTGCTGACGACGGACGACTACCGCGTCCAGATTCAGCCCGTTGCGCTGACGACCAAGAAGGCCGACGCGAGCCAGGAGCAGGCCATCCGCGAGACGATGGTCGAGATGATCGAGGAGGCGGCCGAGGAGCGCACCTTCGACGACCTGATCGACAGCGTCGTCGAGGGTCGCCTCTCGAGTGCGATCTACAACGAGGCGAAGACGATCTACCCGCTTCGCCGCGTCGAGATCCAGAAGACCACCCTCGAGGCCCACCCCGAGGAAGTCGCCGAAGAGGAAGAGACGAGCGTCGACGTCGAGGAATAACGTCATTTCTGCTTCGTTTTTCGGAGCCAGCGCTTGGAGTGCTATCAGCGGCGTAGCCGCCGGTCAGTCGACGTCGCCGACGAGGATCGTCCCGACCATGTTGCTCGTCTCGTGGGGGATACAGACGTACGAATAGCGACCGGGCTGTTCGAAGGTGTGGGAGAACGTCTTGCCGGCGTAGATAGCGCCGCCGCCACTCTCGTACCACGCGTCGCGAGCCTTTTCTTCGGTCTCGTAGTCGCCGGACGCGAAGTACTCGGTTCCCTCGGGAAGGGTGTTCTCGTAGGCAGTCACGGTGTGGGCGTGGGTACTCGTGTTCTTCCAGACCACTGTCGTCCCGGGCTCGACGTGATACTCGGCGGGGAGAAACGTGCTGCTGGACATCCCGATGTCGTGGTCCTCGCTGCCTGCACCGCTCCCGAGACAGCCGGCGAGTCCCGCCGTGAGGCCGCCTGCGAGGGCACCTGTCGTCGCGAGGAACGTCCGCCGATCGACCATAGCCTACCTTGGAGTGAACGCGACAAAGGCTTCGCGGTTCCCGCCGCCCCTGCCGGGACGAACGAATTCGCTGACGTCCTGCCGGGATGGATCGAACCGACTAAGGCGACCCTCGCCAACGCCAGAATATGCAACTGCGGCCGCGATTCCTCGGGCGACTCGGCGTCGCCGACGTCGTCACTGTCGCCAACATCGTCGTCGGATTCATCGCGATCATCGTCGCGCCACTTTACCCATCGCTTGCCGCACGATTGATTCTCCTGGCGGCGATCGCGGACGGGCTTGACGGCCTGATCGCGCGAACCTACGGCTCGACGCCCGTCGGCGAGTTCGTCGACTCGCTGGCTGACGCCGTCTCCTTCGGTGTCGCCCCGGCCGCCGTGGTCGTGAGTCTGGCCGGGGAGGCCGTCCACCTCGAAGACATTTCCTCCCTGGTCGGTTCTGTCGAGGCGGCTCTGGTCGTCGGCGTTCCGGCGCTGTTCGTGACTGCGGCCGTGATCCGGCTGGCGATGTACACCGCCTACGACATCGAGGAGCGCGTCACAGAAGGCGTCCAGTCCACGCTCGCGGCGACGGTGCTGTCGGCGGCGATCCTGGCCGTGGACGTCCCCGCTGGGTGGCTGGTCGGCGCCGTCGGCCTCCTCGCGTACCTGATGATCACGCGGGTCCCCTATCCCGATCTCCGGACCCGTGATGCGCTGAGCATGGGCGTTGTGCAGGCCGGAGCCGTACTCGTTCCCGGCCTCGCTTCCCGCGTGTTTCCGCGCCTCCTCCTCACGGTCGCGCTGGCGTACCTGCTGCTCGCACCACGCCTCTATCCGCGGGTCGAGAAGTGAGTGGTCGACTGGCGACAATTTCGGGACCCCCTCACGACGGACACTCCGCACAGCTCTCCCAGACACCGCGATTCCGGCCACCCATGGCGGGAAGGGAAACGCTCTTGGCCGCGACAGTCCCAATCCCTTCCATGACCAACGGTGACGACGACGCCGAGCCGGACGGAACTGACGGGGCGTCCGGGGAGGGCGAGACGCTCGGAGTCGAGGACTTCGAGGCGCGTCTCGACGACGCCGAGGACACACTCGATGCTGCCGAGACGGAAGCCGACCTCGATGCCGTCGAGGAAACGCTGTCGGCTATCGAGGACGACCTGGCTGACGCCGACCTACCCGAACCCGACGAGGACGAAGAGGATCCCCGGGAAACACTCGAAGGCCGAGTGAGCGACCTTCGTGATGACCTCGCCGACCAGCGCGGTCCGTACGTCGAGGACGTCGCCGAGGAGATCGAGACTGTGGCAACCACGATCGAGGAGACCCGCTGGACTGACGACGGCGGGGACGACGTGATTGGTGCCGTTGCCGCCTTCGGCGAGACCGTCGTCGAACACGTCGACGTGACCGACCCCGACAGCATCGGTGTCGCGAGCGAGGCACTCACGGTGGCGAGCGACGTCGTCGCCGACCGCGATCTCGATCCCGACGACGACACCGAGGCGATCGTCTCGCTGCTCGATGCGTCCCAGCAACTCGCCGACGACATCGACGCCGCAGAGGCCTTCGACGATCTCTCCGTCCGACAAAAGCTCCGCTACGACGGGTTCTACGAGGTTATCGAGGGCGAACACCGCAAGGACTTCCCGCCGGAACTCAACGCCGTCCTCTCCTGGGAACAACGCTACAAGGAAACCCGCGATCCCGACGACGTCGAGCAGATACTCCGCGTGCTCGATCTCATGGACTCGGAGTTCATGGAGGAGAACGTCCTCGACGCGTTCGAGCGGGTCGGTCCGCCCGAGGCGTTCGACCCCGTCCATCAGCGCGCCCAGCGCCGTGACAAGCAGGCGATCCGCGTCCTCGGGAAGATCGGTGACGACCGGGCGGTCGAGACGCTCGTCGACTTCCTCGACGGTGACCCCGCCCTCCAGCGCGTGACGTTACGCGCCCTCGGCGAGATCGGAAGCACGGAGGCTACCCAGGCAGTCGCGAACTGCCTGGCTGAGGACAACGACAGCGTCCGGAGTTCGGCCGCACGCGCGCTCGGACTGCTCGGCGACACCCGCGCGATCGACCCCCTGGCGGACGTTCTCGCCGATGACGACGCCGACGAAGCCCGGGCCAGCGCGGCGTGGGCGCTCAACCAGATCGGGACCGAACGCGCGAAAGAAATCGCTGCCGAGTACACCGACGATCGGGCCTACGTCGTCCAGACTGAAGCCGAGAAGGCGGCGAACGTCTGAGTGTTCGGCGTCACGGTCGCCCTCTCTTGAGCGCTCGGCTCGATTCTGCCCGCGGGTTTAAATATCGAGACTGGTCCAGCACGTGCTGTGCGTCGCGCGTTCGCCTGTCTGGTGGCTGTCGTGCTGGCTGGAGCTCTCGGTGCCGGCGTCGTGGTCGCGGAGTCCGGGGCTGCAACGCTCGAAGCGACGGGCCCGAACGCCTCCATCGAAGCGATATACCCGAATCCGGTCGCTGACGGCGACGCCGGCGAGTACGTCGTCCTCTCGGTCCCCGTGGAGACTGATTTGACGGGCTGGACCGTCGCCGACGATCACTCGACGGCGCACCTTCCGAACGCGACTGTCTCGGGCCGGATCGCGCTCTCGACCGATCCGGGGCGGGTGACTAATCTCACGGACGCGCCGGTTTACGCACTCGATGGCCACGTTCCACTGGCCAACAGCGGCGAGAACCTGACGCTTCGGGACGGCCAGCGGACTGTCGCCAGTGTCAGCTACGAGGACGCCCCCGAGGGGGAACTCGGCCGCGTCGAGAACGGGGCGATCGCCTGGGAATCACTCGGGAAGACGGACTTCGCCGTCCGGCGGGGCGACGGCGGACAGGTGCGGACGTTCGTCCTTCCGGACGCGGGCGGTCTGCCGAGTGACGTGCTCGCGAGTGCCGACGACCGGATCCTGCTCGCAGCCTATACGTTCACGTCGCGGGATGCCTCCGAGACCCTCGTCGCCGCGAGCGAGCGCGGTGTCGACGTTCGGGTGCTCGTCGAGGGCGGGCCGGTCGGCGGCATGAGTCGACGGCAGGCGCGACTCCTCGATCGCCTCGCCGCGGGTGGTGTCGAAGTGAAAGCCGTCGGCGGCGACGCCGCCCGCGTCGATCACCATCACGCGAAATACGCCGTCGTGGATGAGCGGGCGATGGTCCTGACCGAGAACTGGAAACCCGCCGGGACTGGCGGCCGGTCGAGTCGTGGCTGGGGTGTCGTCCTCTCCGATTCGTCGCTCGTCGATGGGCTCGTCGACACCTTCCGGGCGGACGCCGGGTGGCGCGATGCGATTCCGTGGCAGCAGTTCCGTGAGGGCCGGGAATTCAGTGAACCCAAACCCTCCGACGGGAGTTTCGCCCGCCGCTACGCCCCACGGCGACACGACGCGACGAACGCGTCCCTGCTCGTGGCTCCTGACAACGCCGAGGCTGCCGTCATCGAGCGCCTCGACGCCGCCGAGACGTCGATCGATGTCGTCCAGGCCGGCGTGGGCGGGGTCAACCAGTCGTTCGTCCGGGCGCTGAAACGCGCCGCCGACAGGGGTGTCGAGGTGCGACTGTTGCTCTCGCGGGCGTGGTACGCCGTCGAGGAGAATCAAGCAGTCGCCGACCGACTCGAACGGTGGGCCACAAAGGCGGAGGCGTCACTGTCGGTCCGGCTGGCCCGGCCCCGCGATCGCTTCGGAAAGATCCACGCCAAGGGCGTTGTCGTCGACGGCGAGACGGTGCTGGTGGGCAGTCTCAACTGGAACGATCACTCGGCGCGGGAGAACCGGGAGGTCGTCGTCGCGCTGACAGGGCAGGGAGTGGCTGGATACTTCGGACGCGTCTTCGCCGACGACTGGCAGGCGGCCGTCTGGCGGCTCTCGGTTGGACTCGCCGCCTTCGTGGCCGTGGCAACCCTCGTGGCGATCCTCGTCGGTCGACGCATCGAGTTCGCCGACGCCGCGGGATCCCCCGGCGGGGACAGGCTTCTGGCGGAGGATTTCGGTGATCTCCCTGATCGCGAATTCTGACGCAGTCGGTGTCTCGGTTGTTCCTCCGAAGGATGTCGGCACAGATTGATCACGGATGAGCTGGTTGTATCTTGATCCAAGCCGACCCTAGCACGTCACATCTGCACGGATCCCCGGTTCTATGCCTCGTTGAATCCGCCAATGAAATATAAAATAATCTTCAATACAAACGCCAGCCCCATGACGTAGGTCGTGTACGTCAGCAGCTCGAGTAATCCGGGGATCACAGTGTGGTGGTATTCCGTCCGGAAAAACGTAGGTTCTTCTATTTCCGCGGTTCCGTCCCCCTATTTCTCGATACCCTTCCGCTGATGGCGTGTTGTCGGCTGAGTGATCAGTAGGAGTTAGTCTTCTTTCGGGGGTATCGACGCGGAACTCTGGAGGGCTTCGTCGATCTCGGCGTCGGCCATCTTCTCGACGAGGGCGTCGACGACATCCTCGCGTCGGCCCTCGACGAACTTGATCGAGCCGACGACGAGGTGACCGCCGCCGCTGACGCCGCCACTCGGGATCTCCTCGCGGAGTTCGGTGACCATCGTGGGGATGTCCAGCCGGACGCCGTCACTCCGGAGCACGGCGAAGTCGGGACCGTAGCCGATCGTGATGACGGGATCACCGGTCTCTTCGACTTTTCGATCGTGGATGGTCCCCGTCGTCTTGCCCGGCGCGGGGTAGGTGAACCGCCGGGCGGCGTTCTCGACGTCGAGCCGATAGAGGTGTGCGCCGTTGTCGAGTTCCTCGTGCTCGACGTGGTCCATCGCCGCATCGAGTTGCTCCTCCACGTCACGTTCGGCCCGCGTCGCGAGGAAGTCGACGATCTCCTCGTGGCGATCGCGATCGTCACACGCGACGTTGAGGACGTCGGTGATCAGCGGGCCGCCGTCGTCGTAGCGCAGCCAGTGGGTGGCGTAATCCAGCGCCTCGCCGATGTCACGGAGATCCGCCTGCTCGTAGCCGGCTCCCTCGGCCAGTGCGAGGTAGTCCGTCATCGCCTCGGCTTCCGAGCGGTCGGCGAGGCCAGCGACCGCCGGGACGTGCGTGAGGTCGTCGGTCAGGTCGGGGTCGATCATCCGTGCGAGTTCGACACACAGCATGCCCGTCGTGATCCGGTAGTCCTCGTCGTGGAGGTAGGGATTGACGTGGTCGTCGACGAGCCCCTCGACCGCTTCGGGGTCGGGGTGGTGGTGGTCGATCACGACGATCGGGACGTCGTAGTGGGCCAGGTTTTGATAGGCCGGAACGTCCTCCTCGGTCGAGCCGTTGTCCAGCATCATCAGGAGGGGGAGCTTCTGGCCGTGGCGCTCGCGGCTCTCCAGGGCGTGATTGAGGTCGCGGGTGACGTCCTCCATCTCGTAGTACGGCGCGCGACTCGGGAGGCGCTTGAGCAAGTGCCGGGCGGCGTCGCCGTCCGCGTGAACCTCCTCGATGAAGTTCTCCAGGGCGACTGCAAGCGGGACGCTCGCGGCGATCCCGTCGCCGTCGGCGTGATGGCGCATCCGGATCGGCCGTCCCTCGATCACGGCACGACGGAGCCGGCGAGCGACGCCTTCGAGGTCATCGAGCAGCGGATCGAGCGCGTCCCACTCGACGAACGGTTCGACGTCGTGGGGTTGTGCGGCCTCCTGGGTCCTGGTTTCGAGGCGTTCCGCGAGGTCAGCCCCGGCGTCGTCCGTGACCGATTCCAGCGATTCGACTTCGATCTGGATGCCGCCGTTGCGCTCCTCGACGCGCCCGCGGATCTGGACCAGATCCTCGATATCGACATCGGGATAGGCCCTGACGCCTGCGTCCTCGAAGGCGGCACACGGGACGACCGACTCGCCGTCTCGAACGTGAAAGACGGTCGGACCCCCGGTCTGTTTGATCTGGACGACTTCGCCCGCCAGTCGGACTGATTCGCCGATGTTGTCCGAGAGGGCCGGGCTGCCGACGTCGGTGTCGGCTTCGACGGCGACCGTGCGGTAGTCGTCTGGCCGGCGTTCGGCGAACGCGAGGTCACCGTTCTCCCGGACGTCTTCGAGCGCGACGATGAGTTTGTCGCCTCGATTGTAGCTGCCCCGGAGGTTCGACTCGTGAACCAGCCCCGAGACTTCTTCCGAGAGGTCGACGAAGACGCCGTACTCGACGACGCCGTTGACTGTCGCGTGGTACTGCTCGCCCGCTTCGACGTCCTCAAACGTACAGCGAGGATCGAGATCGTAGACGACCGGACGGTCGCCGTCCGAAGAATCCGGATCGGCGCTTCCGGCGTTGGAATCTGACGAAATCGGCATTGTGTATGTGCGTTCGGCGTCGTCGCCGTTTTAAGCTTTGGAAACGACCGTCAGGGCATCTATGCACGATGTAACTCGCCTTGTGTTGAATAGATGAAAGCGAGTCTGGCTGGAACCAACAAACTCGACCGACCGCATCGGAACCCTTAGAAGGAACCCGACCGCACGGACAAACATGCGGCTGTTTCGCTCCGCGGGTGTCGTCGGCATCGCCGAGGCCGCCCTGTCGTTCGCGCTTGCAGCCAGCCGTGACAGTCATCCCCACGAGTACATGGGGATGCTCCGGGGCGAGGACGCCCACTCACTCGGTATCGATCGGGACGGAACAGTCATCACGGACGTACTCGTGATTCCCGGGACTGAATCGAATTCGGTGAGTGCGACCGTCAAGACGAGTATGATTCCCAACGACGTCCAGAGCGTCGGGTCGGTTCACTCTCACCCCAACGGCGTCCTCAGACCGAGTGACGCCGATCTCGCCTCGTTTCAGCGCGGGGACGTCCACATCATCGTCGGCGCACCCTACGAGCGCGGCGACTGGCAGGCCTTCGACAGCGACGGGGAGCCGATCGAGTTGCCGGTCTTCGATGTCGAACCACCCGAGGAGTCCTTTTTCGATTTCACGCAGGAAGATATCGACCGGGAACTCCGTGAGGAGAGCGACGATTGGGAGGGACACCGCTGAATGACGACCGTCGTCGCTCAGGGCACCTTTGACTTGCTCCATCCGGGCCACCTCCACTATCTCCGCGAGGCCGCGGGCATGGGTGATCAGCTTCACGTCATCCTCGCCCGGCGGGAGAACGTCACCCACAAGGACCCGCCGATCCTGCCGAACGAACAGCGCCGCGAGATGGTCGCCGCGCTCGAGCCGGTCGACGAGGCGATCGTCGGCCACGCCGATGATATCTTCGTCCCCGTCGAGCGGATCGACCCCGACATTCTGGTGCTCGGCTACGACCAGCATCACGACCGGGGGGACATCGCCGACGTGCTCACCGAACGCGGGATCGACTGCGTGGTCAGGCGGGCCAGTGAGTACGACCCCGGGTACGAGGGGGCCGTCCTCTCGACGGGGCGGATCATCGAGCGGATTCTCGAAACGCGGGACTGACGTCTCCGGCCGGCCCTCTGTCGACGTGGCACTCTCCGTCCGGAGGGAAACGTTTAGGTAGTCCACACTTGTAGACATAATAATATGTCAGTGGATACAAAGCGCCAAAACGGGCAACTCGACGTCGGGACGGGACTGATCGGCGTCGGCACGCTGGTGGCGATCGTTGGCGCGTTCCTCCCGTGGCTCACGGCCGGTGGCTGGCTTGGCGACGCGAACATCGCCAGTGGTCTCACTATGATTTCGGACGCGGCGCTGCCGATCTACAGCCCGATCCTGACCGTCGGGCTCGCCGTTCTCGCCGTCGTGTTGAGCGTCGGTGTACCGGACAACGACCTCGCCCGGATGGGTGAGATCGCCGCCGGCGTCGTGATCGCCCTCGTCGCCGTGATCTTCGTCGTCTCGCCGGAGACGGTCTTCGGCGGTGGCATAGAGGGTGCCTTCCGCGATGCCGTCTCGGACCCCGGCATCGGGATTATCGCGACGCTGGCCGCCGGCATCGTGATCGCTGTCGGCGGAGCCTTGAACATGTCCGGGTGAGCGAACGATCGTGCTATAGCAACCCGGCTTCAGCCAGTCGCTCGACAGCCTCTCTGAGTCGCTCTCGACTCGCCGCATACGAGAGCCGGACGTACCCCGGCGTCCCGAACGGGCTCCCCGGCACAGTCGCGACTCTGAGATGTGTTCTGTCTGCGGTCGAGACTATCACCCGTCGATCGCCGCTATGATCGTCTCTGTCGCAGCCGGCACCGCCTCTGCCACGAGCCGGGTCCAGACGTACTCGCTGTGAGCGCTCGACACCGTCTGTATGTCGTCATCAGCTCCTGCCAGTGCATCGTCCGCTTCAGTGAGTGTTTCGGCGAGTCGGGATCCGACGAACCGATCCAGTGGCTGATCGGATCCAACCAACGTCTCGACAGCCTCGATAGCCTCCTGTCGCGTGCTCTCGATAGTCGCGGCGTCTGGGGGGAACAGATCCGCGCCGTCGTCGATACGGGCGATCACCGTCTCGAGGGCGTCGAGGGCGGCATACACCCAGTGGGTTTCGCGAAGTCGATAGGCCGGGTAGGATCGCTGGTCGGACCAGACGACTGTTCGCAAGTCGTAGTCGGGATATACTTCGTCAAGCTTCTCCCCCAATAGCGCCATTCCCGGCTCACCTTGCCGGACGTCCCGCTCGACGAGCGCGTCCCTGTCGGGCCGTCTGTACAGCTTCTCGTTCGACTCCGACGGCCGGAACTCGACCAACCGTTCTCTGGTGGGTTCAACCAGGGTGGCGACGGCTTCCTCGAGGGCGTCATCGACGGGCTCGGGATCCGTCAGGCTCGATTCGTAGCGGTCCCGAACGAATCCGGCTGCGGTCGTCCACGCCCAGGCGCGCTCGTTTGTCGCGGCGTATCGGCCGACACGGAGGGGACTCGTGGTGCCCCCGGCGAGCATGTCGTGACTTGCCTCGGAGAGCCCGGACTCCAGGGCACCGTAGACGACGACCGCCGACTGGGTGTCGGCGGCCCGGCCCGGTAGCGCTTCTTCGGCCCGTCGTACCCTGTCTTCCGCCTGGGTGTTCGTGAGAACGACATCGGCCGGCGACCGGTCGACGAGGACGGCTGCCCAGATGGCCGCCGCGCGCCCGGCGTGTGCCGCCGCGTCGGCCGCCGCCTCGACGGTTCCGACAGTTCCGGACGCCGATCGCATTTCTTCGAGGGCCGACCGTGCCTCAGCCCGGTGATCGACGATCGCCTCCCGGATCGTTCCGTTCGGGAGGCGTTCGGCGGTGAGCGGGTCGGGGATCGTCGCCAGCCGGCTCTCGACGCGCTCGCGGAGGTCGCCACGCTGGGACTCGGTCAGCGTCACCGGAATGACGGCGGGCCGATCCGGGACCGGTCGGTCGGTGACCGACTCGAGACCGGAGCGGTCGAAGGCCGGTGGATCGTCCCAGAAACCGTTACTGCTACCGAGACAGCCCGCAGTGGCCCCCGCGGCGGCGAGTGCGAGAAGGCCTCTGCGCGTATACAGTCGGGTCATCGGTCCTCGCTCGCGGTGTCGTCGGTTGTCGTCGTGCCCCCCACCGTCGCGTTGCTCTCGATGACAGCATAGTCGGTGGTGCTCCTCTCACACGGGAAGTGGCCACTCGAGCCGCCGGAGTGTGCGTCTATGTCGAGGACGGCCGGCAATCGAAAGCAAAGGGCCATGCCGACCCGGGTGTCAGCCGCACACTGCTCGTCGGGCGGCCGGAGTTCACTGCAGTACTCGTACTCGATATCGTTGTACCGCCAGCTCACCGAGTGGATCCGGTACTGGTAGCAGGACTTGGGCCGGATGTGTGTGACGTATACGGTCTCTTCGCTGAAGTCCGTCGCGTTCAGGAACTCCCGCGTCGCGGTCACATCTTCCGACGGCACACCCGGCTGGAACTGCAGGGCATCCGCTTTCTCCGTCGAACCTATCAAAAAGCTTACAACGAAATCGTCCTCTGGCGGTTCGACGACGCTCCGGCCGTCGGGGTTCCGGGGCTTCACGACAGACGGATCCGACACGCGACCGGAGTTTTCGACCGTTGCGCGGTCGGCCTCACGACGGGAGGGGTCGGTGTCGTCGTTGCTCTCGTTGCCGTCGCTGCTCACACACCCTGTAAGTCCGAGGACTGTCGGCACTGCCCCGTGGAGGATCTGGCGGCGAGTTGGGGACATACCTGTCGGTGAAACGGAACAGACTAAGTACTTTTCGTATACGATACTGAACGAAAGACGCTACAGCAAGTCGGCTTCCGCCAGTCGCTCGACAGCCTCTCTAAGGCGCTCCCGGCTCGCCGCATACGAGAGCCGGACGTACCCCGGCGTGCCGAATGGACTCCCCGGCACAGTCGCGACGTGGGCTTGCTCGACGGCTTTTTCGGCCCAGTCCTGGTCATCCCCATCGACAGGGAGCATCATGTAGAATGCGCCTTCCGGCTCCGGTACGTCTTTGCCGTGTTCGGCGAACAGATCGACGAGCATGTCCCGTCGCTGCTCGAAGGCTGCACACATTTCCTCGATGGTCTCGTCGGTGTTCCGGAGGGCTTCGACGCCGGCGTGCTGGACGAAGTTGACTGCGCAAGTCACTGAATGGGAATGGAGCTTCCCGGCCTGCTCGATCAGTTCTTCGGGGCCGGCGAAGTAGCCCAGTCGCCAGCCCGTCATCGCGTAGGCCTTCGAGAAGCCGTTGAGCGTGATCGTCCGGTCTGCCATCCCCTCAAGCGTCCCCAGACTCGTCGCTTCCCGACCGTCGTAGGTGATCTCCTTGTATATCTCGTCGGAGATCACGGTGATGTCGTGTTCGACGGCCAGGTCACGGACGCCCTCCAGAGCGGCGTCGGAGTACACCGAGCCGTGGGGGTTGCCCGGCGAGTTGACGACCAGGATCTCCGTCTCGTCGGAGACGGTCGCCGCGAGGTCGTCCAGCGCCGGTTCGAGGTCGAAACCGTGGGCGGCGGTGTCGACGCGAGTCAGGCTCCCGCCCGCGAGTTTGACCATCGCCTCGTAGGAGACCCAGGCCGGATCGAGCAGACAGACCTCGTCCCCGTCGTCGATCACCGACTGGAAGACCTCGTACAGCGCCTGCTTGCCGCCCGGCGTCACGAGGACGTTCTCGCTCTCGTACTGGGTGAGGCCGTCGGCGTGCAGTTTCTCGACGATGGCATCTTTGAGTTCGGGGATGCCATCCGAGGGGGTATAACCAGTGTTGCCCGCATCCATGGCTTCCTTGGCGGCGTCTTTGACGTTCTCGGGCGTATCGAAGTCCGGTTCGCCCACGCTCAGGTCGACGACATCGACGCCGTTGGCCTCCAACTCGGCGGCGAGGTTGCTGATCGCGATGGTCGCGCTCGGTTCGACTCTCGTGACACGTTCGGCGAAGTCCATGTGTATAGTCTCTCCTGGTGCGGTCGCCGGCTGTAGTCCGTCACGACCCGGCTTCCGCGTGTCGTGGTGGGTGATGACCACGCGGCGGGTAAAGGTGTACCGCTCGACTATCGACGCTCCCGGCCACTCCGCCAATCGGAAGGATTCTAACCTCCCGGGCCACAGCAAGCGATATGGCCGAGGCTGTAGACGCTGTCGATCCGCCCTCCGCCGACGGCAGTCCCCGGGATCGGAGCTTCGTCGCCGAGCATCCGGTCGTGGTCGCCGTGCTCGCGATCACGGCCATCGGGTTGCTCGCCCGCTTTGCCATCCTGGGATCGCGCATCGCCCACTGGGACGAGGCCCGCGTCGCCTACTGGGTCGACTACACGTTCGAGACCGGCCGCTTCGCGTACAATTCACACACCCACGGCCCGGTGATCCAGCACCTCTCGCGGTATCTCTTCGGCATTCTGGGTCCCAGCGACACCACGATCCGAATCCCCGTCGCGATCATCGGCGGCCTGCTCCCCGTATCTGCACTGCTCTATCGCGAGCACCTTCGGGACGTCGAGGTCGTCATCCTGTCCGGATTACTGTCGGCTAACGCTGTCTTGCTGTACTATTCGCGGTTCATGCGTAGCGACCTGCTGGTCGCAACGTTCATGTTCACCGCGTTTGGCCTCCTCGTTCGCTTCTACGATACCCGCCGGATACGGTATCTCTATGCCGCAACAATCTGTCTCGTCCTTGGCATCGGGTCCAAGGAGAACGCGCCGCTGTACGTCCTCACGTGGCTCGGGGCCGGAGCGATCCTCCTCGATGTCGCACTCTACCGACCCCGAAACTACCGCGGCGGCCTCGACCTGATCGCGACGAAGTTCGCTCACCTCAAGGGCCGACTCGGCGACATCCGGCATCGACAGCAGTATGCCACCCACACCATCGGGATTGCAGTCGTGGCCATCGCGCTGTTTACCTTCCTGTTCGCCACACGTGGCGGTGGCATCGACGGCGTTGACCACCCACCAGCGGGGCTTAGCCTCTGGGCGGCGCTTGGTAGTCCCCTCGAGATCCCGGACCTCGTGATCGACACGTTCTCGTACGTCATATATCCCAACGGCGAGTACTTCGCGTTCACGAAAATGGACGCCGTCCTCATCGACCTTCCGGGGCCGCCGGCAGTCGACGCGACGGCATCGGGCTCCGATCCCAAAACCGTCCCGTACCTGTCGCGGTTGTTCGCGATGGGTGGCGGTCTGCTGGCGAAGGCACCGGTCGTCCTCGGTTTCGGGCTCGTCGGCGTGCTCTATGAGCGCTACCTCGCCGAACGCAGCCGGACGCTGGTGCTGTTCATGTTCTTCGCGGCGCTGTTTTCGCTGGTCGGCTATCCGCTGACACTGTCAATCGACACGGGCTGGAAGTGGAACATGGTCCACGTCGTCGTCCCGCTGTCGATCCCGGCGGCTGTCGGTCTCGGGATCGTCGGTCGGTGGGCGGCGGTCGCCTATCGACGGCACGACCGGGTCGACCTTGGACTGTCCGCAGTCGTCCTCTTGCTCGTCACGCTGCTAGTCGCGTGGGTAGCCGTTCCTGGCGCGTATCCGCCGGCCGATCGGTCCGGTGACAACCCGCTCGTGCAGTACGGCCAGCCCGCCGACGACCTTCGCCCCACGCTCGACCAGTTGCAGACGGCCGCTGTCACCCACGCCGGGACGGATGTCATCGTCTACGACGGCTCGCGTTCCGGCGAACCGTTCGTCAGGGGCGATTCAGAGACAGCCAGCAAGGACTTCCGGCCGACCTGCACGAAGTGGGACAACACACTGCCGCTGAACTGGTATCTCGCCGCCTACGACGCCGACACCGAGTGTGTCGCCGACAGCGACGGTCTCATCGAGCGCATCGAGACCGAGGATCCTCCCCCGATCGTGATCACGCGCGAGAGTGACGCCACCGTGCCCGAAGATGCGCTCGAAGCGGACTACCAGCCCCGCACGTATCGACTCCGGACGCACGGCTCGGAAGCGAAAATTTACGTCCACGAGGACGTCTCTGCGGAGTGAGAGTGGATCGGTAGAGGTGTCACCTCGCTCGTGTTCGGTCGGCAAGGCAATCCTTTTGCCCGCGCTGGTGAAACCGCGAGCCAGTAATGACTACTACGCTACCTGGCCCGACCGTCGGTGTCGTCGGCGGCGGCCAACTCGGCCGGATGCTCGGCGAGGCGGCCGCGCCGCTCGGGATCGAGGTGATCGTCGTCGATCCCACACCCGACGCGCCCGCATCGCCCGTCGTCGCCGACCAGATCGTCGCCGACTTCGACGATCCCGACGCGCTTGCCGAACTCGCCGACCGCGCTGACTACATTACGTACGAGATCGAACTCGCCGGGACTGGCGCGCTCCAGACCGTCAGCCAGGAGACGGGGACGCCCGTCCATCCCAAGCCCGAGACGCTGTCGCTCATCGAGGACAAACTCGTCCAGAAGCGCCGCCTCGAAGACGCCGGGGTTCCGGTGCCCGAATTCCGCGGTGTGGACTCCGTCGACGAACTGCGCGATGCACTCGATGAATTGGGCTATCCAGCCATGCTGAAAGCCCGGGAAGGTGGCTACGACGGCCGCGGCAACGTCCCGATCGAGACGCCCGACGACGTGGAAGACGCCTTCGAGACCATTGTCGACGCCGCGCCCGGTGCAACTCTCGACGATCCGTCCGGGGCCGCGATGGTCGAGGGATTCGTCGACTTCCAGCGCGAACTCGCCGTCATGGGTGTCCGGGGCGACGGCGAACGCGACACCTTCCCAGTGACCGAAACGATCCACCGCGAGGAGATCCTCCGGGAGACCGTCTCGCCGCCCCGCGCCGAGCCGGCAGTCCGCGAGCGCGCTCGGGAGGTCGCCCTGGACGTGCTGGACGTCATGGAGGGCCGCGGCGTCTTCGGGATCGAACTGTTCCAGGGGCCTGACGACGGGATCTTCCTCAACGAGATCGCCCCTCGCCCGCACAACTCCGGCCACTGGACCATCGAAGGCGCGTTCACCTCCCAGTTCGAACAGCACCTCCGGGCCGTGGTCGGGTGGCCGCTCGGGGCGACCGATCGCCGCTCGCCGACGGTGACTGGGAATATTCTGGGTGACGTCGACGACCGACAGGAAGCGACGCTCCGGAATCTCGAATCGGTGCTCGAAGCCGACGGCGCGTCGATGCACTACTACGGGAAAGAGGAGGTCTATCGCCTGCGGAAGATGGGTCACGTCACCGCTGTCGGGGATGACGACGCCGATCCGACCGGACTGCTCGAACGGACGCGAGACGTTCGCGACGAGCTGACGTTTGCAAACGATTTATAGCCGACAGCACGTGCCGATGAAGCCGGCTGAGTGCGAGACATCAAGACTGGTTCTGGGTACACCACGGCGCACTGGGGCAGTCAATCTCGATTGAACAAACAAAACCTTGATGACAGACAAGCGGAAATTTTTCGATATGGATCGGCGGATCACACCGCGGTTAGAAACATACCGCTCCGTTCCAGTACTGTTCGGTTTGGGGGTCTTCATTGCAGCCATCCTGTCTACGGTGAGAGTTGAATCGGACGAAATTGTCCTTTTTGCAGCCGTAATGGTCGGTCATTTCGCGACAAGCTACATTCGTGGCGGACAATCTATTCGGCCATGGTTATATCTGATCGGCAGGATTGTAATGGGGACTATCGCGGTTGTCTGGGGTGTATTTATTCTCGTCGAACGAGGAGCGTCAGTAACGGGACTCGTGGGGGGAACGCTACTGGTCGTCGGTGTCTGGCTCCTTCTGGATACCCTGACAGTCACTCGGACGCGAAACGCACATTCCCTTCGGCTATGGCGCACCCATCCCATCAAACAGGTTCGGTTACAAACGATCGAGGCGATACTCCAGCGAGCGTCACAACCGATGACGGTGAGCGAGATCGTCGATCGCTGTGATCTACCCGAGGCGGATGTTCGGAGTGGACTGGCGGTCCTATTGATTGCCGGCAGCGTAGCTCCCCGTGAAAATGGCTTTGTCAGGCGCAACATTCGAATCGGGGCTCATTTCAGCGGTCGAGATCTGATCGATCGCCTCGGTCGACCGTTGCAGCCCGGCACCACACCGTCGTGATCCCCGTTCGTCGAGTACAAGCTGGTACCTCGGTGGGTTTCTCGTCATCTCCCTCTGGCTGTTGCTCGATACTATCGTCAGTTATCGCCACCTCCGCGAATTCCGGACACGCACGACCCCGGATGCCGTCCCGATCGACATCGTCCACGATGTCGAGGACACGATCATGTCGGCGATGTCGCCGCGGACAGTCGCGGAACTCGCCGAGACGACTGCGCACGCTGAGGGGGATGTTCGAGTCGCCCTCGCGGTGCTGTCTATCAGCGGCGCAGTTTCGTGCCGGGACCGCGGATACGTCCCCAGAAACCTCTATCCCGCTCGCCTGAACTTGCGTGACGTCGTGGCCCGACTGGTGCGGCCAGTCCGGATCGTGGATACACGCTCGGCCCCATCCCGACACGCTTAGGCCACCCCCGCGAGCACACTCCCCCATGACGAGCGAGAGCGTCCAGTCGCTGATCGACCAGCTCGAAGCAGAGGCAGCAATGGATCGCCCGGACGAGGCAACACCGGAGATCGGGATCATCATGGGCTCGGACTCGGATCTCGACGTGATGGCCGGCTCCGAATCCGGCCGGCCAGGGGCCTTCGACGTGCTGACCGAGGAACTCGGCTTCGCCGAGCAGACCGACTACGAGACCGCGCCCGACGCGCGGTTCACCTTCGAGACGTTCGTCGTCTCGGCCCACCGGACCCCCGAGCTGATGTACACCTACGCCGAGACGGCCGAGGATCGCGGGCTCGACGTCATCATCGCCGGCGCGGGCGGCAAGAGCGCCGACCTGCCGAACATGACCGCCTCGATCGCCTACCCACTGCCCGTCATCGGCGTCCCAGTCCAGGAGAAATCCCTCCCGTCGGTGATCGGGATGCCCCAGGGCGCGCCGATCGTCGCCGTCGACGCCGGGAAATCCTTCAACGCCGCCTTATCGGCTGTCCAGATCCTCGCCCGGCAGCATCCCGAACTCCAGGAGCGCCTCCTCGCGTACCACGAGGGGTTACAGCAGGACGTCGGCGAGGTCTCGCGGGAGCTCCACGAACGCGGAACGCCCGGATTCAGAGACACCTAAGGCTCCCGACACGATACAGCAGACCAGTCGTGTCAGCTCTTCGGCGACCGACTCGCTCCGGACACACCTGTCGGGCATTCAACGATCGCTAATTCTCCGGAAAACGGCAACATCGACCGCTATTGCCCGCGATTCCCGCCGGAACACTGAACCCTTATGTGGGACCGCTCCCAAACCGACCCAGAGAGATCGAATGAGCAATCCCTGGATCGCGATCGGGGCGTTGGCGGTCGTCGGGCTGGTAATTCCGTTGTCGATGATTGCCATCTCGGCGTTGATCCGCCCGAGCGTCCCCGAACAGAGCAAACGAGCCACCTACGAGAGCGGCGAGGTGCCGACCGGCGGTACCCGCATCCAGTTCAACATTCAGTACTACATGGTCGCGTTGCTGTTCGTCGTCTTCGACATCGAAACCGTCCTCATCTTCCCCTGGACGGTCATCTACGGCGACGCCGTCGAGGCGGTCGGCCTCTGGCGAGCGCTTGCGCCGATGGTCGGGTTCATCGCCATCCTCGCCGTTGGTCTCGGCTGGGCGTGGCGCAACGGGGCCGTCAGATGGGTGACCAGCAAGCGCGCGAGCCGACAACGGGTCGAATCATAGTATGAGTCAGAACACACAGCAGTCCGAGAGTACCGGCACGAAATCCACACGCGAGGCCCGGATGGGCGAGGGGGTCGACGACCGGTTCAACTCACGGCTGCGTGAGGCGCTGGGCTCGACGCCGTTCATCCTCACGAAGTTCGACCAGTTCATGAACTGGGCCCGGGGCTCGTCGATGTTCATGCTGCAGTTCGGGATCGCCTGTTGCTCGATCGAGATGATGCACACCTACTCGGTGAAACACGACCTCGATCGCTTCCACGCCGGTGTGCCACGGGCCTCGCCACGGCAGGCCGACGTGATGATCGTCCCCGGAACCATCGTCTCGAAGTTCGCCCCGCGGATGAAGCGCGTCTACGATCAGGTCCCGGAGCCGAAGTTCACCATCGGCATGGGGTCGTGTACGATCTCCGGCGGCCCCTTCCAGGAGGGCTACAACGTCGTGAAGGGGGCCGAAGAGGTCATCCCGATCGACATTCAGATCCCGGGGTGTCCGCCCCGTCCAGAGGCGCTGATCTACGGCGTCGCCAAACTCCAGGAGCGGATCGCCAACGGCGAGTCCTCGCCGGTCGTCGTCAAGCCCTACGAACTCGAGGAGTTCGGCGACCTCGAACAGGACGAACTCGTCGAGAAACTCGCCGACCAGATCGACGAGGATGATCTCGTCATGCGGTACAACTGGGCTGATTCGCCATGAGTTTACAGGAACGCTCGCCGGCCGAACCGGACGTCGGCGTGACCGAGGACGGACTGGACTACGACGAACTCGCCGATCTCCTCGGCGACCACGTCCTCGACCGTGAGGAACACGTCAACGCCGAAGGGTTCGTGATTCGGCCCGACGAGGTCGAAGACGTCCTTTCGACGCTGAAGGAACGGGCCGGCTTCGATCACCTCTCGGCCGTCACCGCCCAGGAGTACGACGACCGCTACGAGTCGATCTATCACCTCAAGAAGTACGACGACCCGACCCAGGAACTCAGCGTCGTCGTTCCGACGAGTTCAGAGGAGCCGGTGAGTCAGTCGGGCGCGTCGGTGTTCGACACCGCCGACTGGCACGAGCGGGAGGCCTACGATCTCGTGGGCATCGAGTACGACCAGCATCCGGATCTCCGCCGGATTCTCCTCCCCGAAACCTGGCAGGGCCATCCGCTCTCGAATGAGTACAACCAGACCCAACCACAGGTCGTCACCCTTCGAGAGCACGCCAATCCCCTGCAGGAGGACAAACAGAGTCCCCAGGATCCCGATACGATGTTCGTCAACATCGGGCCACACCACCCGGCGACCCACGGCGTCCTCCACGTCAAGACGGTGCTTGACGGCGAGCAGATCGTCGATCTCGACCCCGATATCGGGTATCTCCACCGGAGCGAGGAGCAAATGTGCCAGCAAGGCACCTACCGCCACCAGATCATGCCCTATCCCGACCGGTGGGACTACACGCCCGGTGGCCTCCTCAACGAGTGGGCCTACGCCCGCGCAGCCGAGGACTTGGCCGACATCGACGTCCCGGAGTACGCCCAGGTCCTCCGGACGATGAGTGCCGAGCTGACCCGGATCGCGGCCCACATGCTCGCGGTCGGGACCTTCGGGCTGGACCTCTATGGGGACTTCACGGTCATCTTCATGTACGCCGTGCGGGACCGGGAAGTCGTCCAGAACCTGCTCGAGGACCTCACTGGCCAGCGGCTCATGTTCAATTACTTCCGGCTGGGTGGCGTCGCCTGGGATCTGCCCGAACCCCGCCAGGAGTATCTTGAGAAGGTTCGGGAATTCACCGATGAGCTCCCCGAGCGGCTCGAGGAGTACCACGACCTCATCACGGGCAACGAGATCTTCCAGATGCGGTGTATCGACACGGGCGTCCTCCCGCCGGAGGTCGCCAAGTCCTACGGGGCGACCGGGCCCGTTGCTCGCGGCTCGGGCGTCGATTACGACCTTCGTCGTGACGATCCCTACGGCTACTACGACGAACTCGACTGGGACGTCGTGACCGAGGACGGGATGGACAACTACGCCCGGGTTCTGGTCCGGCTTCAGGAGGTCGAGGAGTCCGCGAAGATCATCCGACAGTGTCTCGACCTGCTCGAAGACTGGCCCGAAGACGATCGCACGATCCAGTCGAACGTCCCGCGGACCCTCCGACCGGATCCGGACAAGGAGGTTTACCGCGCGGTCGAGGGTGCGAAGGGCGAACTCGGCATCTACATCCGTAGCGACGGCACGGACAAGCCGGCGCGGTTCAAGATCCGGAGTCCGTGTTTCTCGAATCTCCAGACGCTGCCGGTGATGTCCGAAGGCGAGTACATCCCTGACATGGTGGCGTCGCTCGGCAGCCTCGACATCGTGCTCGGGGAGGTGGATCGGTGATGATCCTGCAGGCAACGACGTTGACTGACACCATCGCCGACGTGCTGGGCTCGCTCGGGCTCGACGCCGCGAACCCGCTCGTGGTCTTGCTGGCCGGATTGCTTGCGGCGGCACTCGTCGCCACGATCGTCCTGCTCAACGCGGCACTCGCGGGGCCATGGGCGAAGCGGAAGATCACCGCGGCGTTCACCGACCGGATCTCGGTCAATCGGATCGGGCCGATGGGGATCGGGACGATTGTCGTCGACTCCGTCCGGCTGCTCTCCAAGGAGTTGATCATCCCCGAGAAGGCCGACCGACCGGCCTACGATCTCGCGCCAATCCTCCTCGCCTCCTCGGCGCTGCTCGGGTTCGCCGTGATTCCGATGGGGTCGGGCATCCAGGTCGCCGACCCCGAGATCGGGTTGGCGTACGTCTTCGCCGTCGCGTCGATCGCGTCGCTCGGCCTGCTGATGGCCGGGTACGCTTCGAACAACAAGTACTCCTTTCTCGGCGGGCTGCGTGCGGTCGCCCAGAACCTCGCTTACGAGATCCCGCTGGTGTTGACCGGCGCGTCCGTCGTTATCTTCGCGGGTTCGTTGCGACTCAGCGAGATCGTCGCCGCCCAGCAGGGGACGTTCCTCTCGCTGGGGCCGGTGGCGATCCCGAACTGGTTCGCGTTCATCAACCCCTTCGCGTTCGCGCTGTTCATGCTGGCGAACCTTGCCGAGGTCGGCCGCAACCCCTTCGACATCCCCGAAGCGCCGACTGAAATCGTCGCCGGCTACCAGACCGAATACTCCAGTGTCTACTTCGTCCTGTTTTACCTCGGGGAGTTCATCCACATCTTTCTCGGCGGGGCGATCGTCGCGACGCTGTTCCTCGGCGGCCCGGCCGGCCCACTCCTGCCGGGGATCGTCTGGTTCCTCATCAAGATCTGGGGTGTGTTCCTGTTCACGCAGTGGGCGCGCTCGGCAGTCCCCCGCGTCCGGATCGACCAGTTGATCGAGATCGGCTGGAAGGTGATGCTCGTGCTCGCGCTGATAAATCTGCTGCTGACGGCGATCATCGTCGGGGTGGTCGCCTGATGTTCGCTGACGGGTCCCCGACACGCGTTTACACTGGTGGTGACATGACATGATCGGCGTCCTCAAAGGTATGGCAACGACGATGAAACACGCCCTCGACGGCAAGACGTTCACCGTCGAGTATCCCGAGACCGCACCCGAGGTCAGCCCGCGGTTCCGTGGCGTCCACAAGTACAGCCAGGAACGGTGCATCTGGTGTCGTCAATGTGAAAACGTCTGCCCGAACGACACCATCCAGATCGTGATGGACGACCAGCGCAACGGCGAGCAGTACAACCTCCACGTCGGCCAGTGCATCTACTGCCGGCTCTGTGAGGAGGTCTGTCCGACCGACGCCATCGTGCTGACACAGAACTTCGAGTTCGTCGGCGATACGAAGGACGACCTCGCCTACGACAAGGAGGAACTCAAGAACGTCCCGTGGTACAAGGACATTGACCCGCTGGAGTCCCGGGAGCCGGACCGTGGCAGTTGGATTGGCGAGGGCGAAGGCGAAGTCGACTATCAGTAACGAGCGTACGGTGAGCGTCGAAGACGCGAACCGTTTCACGGTCCCGAACGACGCAGTCGTGAGGGAGCGTCTTTTTCGCCCACGTTTTTGCAAGGTGGGTTCGCGGAGCGAACCCGCCGCAGTAAAAAGGTGGAGGATCGTCGACCCGCTGGAGTCCCGGGAGCCGGACCGTGGCAGTTGGATCGGTGAAGGCGAAGTCGACTATCAGTAGGAAGCATACGCGGCCAGAGGCCGCGTTTCGCGGGACCGAGCGGAGCGAGGTCCGCTGCTTGAAACCCGCATTCGGGTCGGTTCTTTTGGGCCTGGAGACCCTTCTGTCTAGTATGTCGGACCAGCAATACGTCTACACACTCCACGAAACGGAAGGGAACAAGCAATCGATCGGCGACCTGGACGCCATCATCAACGAGTACGCGAGCGAAGGATGGCACCTCACGGAAACGATCGCGCGCAACGGCACGACGATTGGACTCGTCTTCGAGCGCGAGGTCTCGTGACGAACGAGATCCGAGATCGCCAAGCCGATAGCTTTCGGGGCACCGACCGACCTCAGATTACGAGCCCAATGAGAAACGCCACCAGCATCGACAGCGTCAGCACGAACTGCATCACGCTCGAGCCCAGCGTGCCGACCAGGGCGTAGCCGGCGGCTTTCAGACTCTCGTCCCGCGCTCGCCCCCGGTAGAGTTCGAGGGCGAAGACGGTGGCCGTGATGCCGAGGAGGATGCCGACCGGGCCGAGCACGAAGAAGAGCGCGAACCCGACGAGCGCGCCGGCAATGCTACTGAGCGTCGAGGCACCACCGGCCTTCGCGGCGATTGCCCCCGCCAGGTAGTCCACCACGACGACGAGCACCCCGACGGCGAGGAAGCCGACGAGGACGAACGGCCCGGGGGTCACGTAGCCGGTACTCCACCAGTAGATGACGATCCCACCGATCGAGAGCAGGCCCGCGGGGACCATCGGCACGAAACTTCCGATGACGCCGCCGACCAGCAACGCCAGGGCGATGAGGAGGAATACGGTTATCTCCATTGGCCACAGTTGCCGCTCGGCGCTGAAGTGCACACCGACACACTTGACTGGTTGCTCCTGGACACTTCGTCGCCAGGCGTCGACGTGCGGACCGCGAGTCGAAAGCCGTGACAGACATGTACTTTTACTTCACCGGCCGGTGAACGCCGGGACGACACCGATGTCGGGTTCCCGCCACAACGTTGATCACGCCTCCGACGGACCACCCCCAGACACCACCACCGATGGCGAGCAGGCGCTCACTCCAGAGACAGCCGCGCTCTCCGTCGATGGATTGTCGAAGACCTTCGGCAGCGGCGAGGACAAAGTCACCGCGGTCGACGACGTCTCTTTCACGGTCGAACCCGGCGAAGTTGTCGGCCTGCTCGGCCCCAACGGCGCGGGCAAAACCACGACGATCAAGTCGATTCTCGGATTGGTGCTTCCCGACGAGGGCGACGTTCGGATTCAGGGAGTTGACGTCGCTGACCGCCCACGCCGAGCCTACGAACACGTCGACGCGATGCTCGAAGGCGCCCGCAACGACTACTGGCGGCTCACCGTCCGGGAGAACCTGCGGTACTTCGCGGCGATACGCGGCAACGATCCGGACACGCTCGATGATCGCCATACCGAACTGCTCGAGGCGTTCGACATCGCCGGCGAAGCCGACACGGAGGTCCGGGACCTCTCGCGAGGCATGAAACAGAAAGTCTCGCTAGCCAGCGTCCTCGCCGGTGACGTATCGGTCGCCTTCCTCGACGAGCCCACGCTCGGACTGGACGTCGAGAGTTCGCTGACGCTGCAGCGCGAGCTGGTCAGGCTGGTCGAGGAGCGTGACCTCACGCTGTTCGTTTCCAGTCACGACATGGACGTCATCGAGGCCGTCTGTGATCGGGTGATCATCATGAACCAGGGACGGATCGTCGTCGACGATACGGTGTCGAACCTCCTCGACGGTTTCGAGACGAAGGGGTATCGGATCACCGTCCGTGGGCTGGACGAGTCGACGCTCGCTGAGCTGCAGGACCGTTTCGAACTGTCGGCCGTCGAGCGCCTGGACGGCCGTGTTCGCTTCGAAGTGGCGGCCGACTCGGCGACCTTTTATCGGCTGACCGACGCGCTGGAGGCGGCCGACGTTGAACTCGGCGGCGTCGAGACGGTCCAGCCGGACCTCGCGGAGGCGTTCCTCGAAGTGACCGGAAACGGTGATTCGCTGGCCAACGGGGCTACGGGAGGGACAGACCAATGACTGGTGGTGACAATGGTCGAGGGCGCGCGACTGCCGGCAACGAACCCCCACGATCTGGCGGGTATTACCACCTCATGAAGGCTGTGATCCATCGGGACCTGGTGATCTGGCTCCGATACCCTGTCAACGCTGCGACCGGGATCCTGATGGCCCTGATCTTCTTCGGCCTTATCTTCTACGGCGGGCGGCTGGTCGCCGGCCAGGCCATCGACGATACCATCGAGGGGTTGATCGTGGGCTACTTCCTGTGGACGCTTGCCCAGGGGGCGTACTTCGGGATCACGAACGACGTCCAGGCCGAGGCCGGCTGGGGCACGTTGGAGCGGCACTTCATGACGCCCTTTGGCTTCGGCCCGGTGATCCTCGCGAAGTCGATCGCCGTCGTCCTCCGGACGTTTCTCACGTCTGCGGTCGTGCTGGCGGCGATGCTCGTGATGACTGGCCGGAGCCTCGAATTGCCGCTCGTGACTGTGGTCGTCGTGGCCGCCCTCGCGGTCGCCTCGGCGTTCGGTCTCGGGCTCGCGATGGGTGGGCTGAGCGTATTGTATAAGCGTATCAACAACGTGGCGAACCTCCTCCAGTTCGCGTTTATCGGGCTGATCTCCGCGCCGGTGTTCGAGATACCCTGGACGCGAATCCTCCCGCTGGTCCAGGGGAGTGCGCTCCTGCAGGTCGTCATGCGGGACGGCGACAGACTCTGGGAACTCGACCCGCTCGCGCTCGCGATTCTGGTCGGGACTGCCGGCTTCTATCTCGGGGCCGGTTATCTCGCGTTCGTCCTGGCGACCAGGCGGGCGCGGCGTCTCGGGGTCCTCGGCGATTACTGAGCGGCATATTTTCGAATTCTGTCAAAACAGATCATCCTGATTTCTGGTGGACGACAGGCTCCTAGCCGTGATGTCGGCTGTAATTGCCGGAATCTTTGAACGATAAGGTAATCTTCAAAGGGCGTGCGGGCGCATTGGGGTAGTAGCATGGGAGTACT
>ENA-ORDC01000889-ORDC01000889.1-marine-metagenome-genome-assembly--contig:-NODE-889-length-25221-cov-3.665805_pt1 | contig 25221 bp, 26 predicted proteins | sample MGYA00237783_ERZ508515 | MGnify/ENA primary metagenome ERZ508515 (study PRJEB26186, sample SAMN06268792) | marine metagenome | isolation source: Eden Landing Ponds, San Francisco, CA, USA | place... | reverse complement strand
CCGGCGAGCCGGCCGCCCTGCCACTGACGTACGCCACCCGTTCCGTCGTCGTCACCACGGGGACCGAGCGCGCACTCGCCGACGGGCAGAAAGCGGCTGACATGGCCGGACGGCTCGGCGCACCCCTGGTGTGTGTCGCCCGGTGTTCGAGCGACACCGACGGACGCATCGCCGACGGTTTCGACGTTCCAGTGGTTCCGGTTCCGGCCGTCGCAGCGGGGAGGCAGTGGCGGGGCGTCGAAACGGCTTACGGACGTCTCTACGAGAGGATTACTCGACAGAACGCTTAACATAACCGACCACGAACAACGGTCCGATGGTCGAACGGCTCCGGACGGGGATCGACGTCCTCGACAGGAAGCTCGAAGGGGGGATTCCGGCCGGGAGCATCGTCTCGATGCAGGCCGCCCCCGCGAGCCAAGCGGAGCTGTTCCTCTACGAACTCACCGCGACGCGAGGGACGCTGTACCTCTCGCTCGACCGTTCCGAGGACGCCGTCGCGGCGAGTATCGATAGCTCGACGACGCGCACGGGAGACCCGACGGTCCGCCACGTCGGCGGGGACGCGCCGCTCGACAACGCGGCGAAGCTGGTTTCCGCGCTCCCGGAAACGTCGAACCTCATCATCGACCCCGTGGACGTGCTCGAGGGCGGCGAGGGTGCGCGCTACCGTAACTTCCTCAACGAGCTTCAGAACCACATCTACAACACCGGCTCGCTCGCCATCGTCCACTGTCTGGACGGGGTCGACGTGCCGCGGCACCGCGACACGACGCTTCACATGTCGGACATCGTCTTCGACCTCGAGACGCGGGTGAACGGCGACCGTATCGAGAACCGACTGACGGTGCCGAAGTTCCGCGGCGGCGCGGCCGTGAGCGACGTCATAAAGCTGGAGCTTGGCGAGGAGGTCGCGATAGACACCTCGCGCGACATCGCCTGAGCGACGGTCGGATCCGTCCGAGCGCCGGCGAAAACGTGATTCTCGGTCCGCGCTACTCTTCGATCTCGTCGACGATCTCGTCGGCGTCGATGTCGGCCTCCTCGAGCGCCTCCTCGATGTCGGCACCCTCGGCGCCGCCGCCACCCATACCGCCCATGCCGCCCATCATCCCGGGCATTCCCATGCCGCCGGACCCGTCGATGACCTCCTGGACGACGATGCGGTCGATGCCGGTGAGCTCCATGACCTGCTGACCGATCTGCTGCTTCTGGAACATCCACTGCTGGTTCATCGACAGCTGTGGCGTCGCTTCGATGTACAGGGAGGTCTTTTCGACCGTCTCGGTGACCGTTTCGGGCTCGCCACCCTCCTCGTCGGGCTCCTCGACTCGCGTCTCTTCGACCTCCTCCTCCTCGATATGCATCTCGAGGTCGAGGTCGAGGAACATGCCGAACAGACCTTCCGCACGCTCCAGCGCGTCGGTGACCTCGCCGAGAATCTCGTACTCGTACGCGATTTCCTCGCCGGCGAGCGGGTGGTTGAAGTCGACGCGGGCGCGGCCGCCGATGATCGTCTCAAGGTAGCCCTGATCGCCGTCGATCTGAACCTGCGCGCCGGGGCGACGGGAGTCGTCGGGGATCTTGTTCGCCGCGACCGTGCGGACCTCGCTCTCGTCGTACTCGCCGAACGCCTCGGCGGCGGGAACCGTCACGGAGCCGGACTCTCCGATCTCGCGACCGATGATGTCCTCCTCGACGACCTCGAACAGGTGCCCCTCGCCGAGCACGATGACGCGCGGCTCGAACTCGCCCTGATCGGCGACGCCCTCCTCCTCGGCGACCTCCTCGTCGGTCGTGTCGACGAGCTGGTCCCCTTCGACGGTGCGTGCCGTGTACGCGAGCCGGATGAAGTCACCCTGCTGGAATCCGGTCTCCTCGGTTTCCTCGGTCTCTGTCTCGGCGTCTTCCGACGCGTCGGGCTCCGATGCTGCCGCCTCCTCGGCCTCCGTGGCCTCCTCGGCTTCGTCACTCATACCGTTGGAGAGTCCCGTCGCACCCTTAACAATCACGTTTCGTCCGTCCACGGTCGCGGGCGCCGTGAGCACCGTACGTCAGCGTTTTGAGCGCCGTGTCCGTATCGGCGTGGGTGTACGAGGTCGAACTCAAATGTCGGGCCGAACACGGTGCAGTCCGCGAGCGACTCGACACAGCAGGGGCCACGCGTCGACAGGCCGTCACCCAGCGGGACGTTTACTACGATGCCCCACACCGCGACTTCGCCGAGACCGACGAGGCGTTCCGGCTCCGCCGTGAGGAGGTCGTCGACGGCATCGCCTCCGAACCGGTGTCGAAGCTCACCTACAAGGGACCGCTCGTCGAGGCCGAATCGAAGACGCGAGCCGAACACGAGACGCTCGTGGACGACGGGACGGAGGCGAGAGCAATCGTCGAGGCGCTCGGCTTCGAACCCGCCGCAGTCGTCGAGAAGGAGCGGACGTTTTTCGAACTGAACGGCTACACCGTCACGCTGGACTCCGTCTCGGGACTCGGCGAGTTCGTCGAGATCGAGACGACCGTGGAGACGGACGGGGAGATCCCCGCCGCGAGGAACCGCGCCCGGGAGCTGCTCGAAACCCTCGGCGTCGACCCCGACGAGAACATCCGTACCTCCTATCTCGGTCTCCTGTTCGAAGCCGGCGCCGCCGACGGAACGCTGGATGCTCCAGAGTAATCTTTTCTCTTCGATGTGTTTCCGTAAGTTATAGAACCGCCGGCCGGATATCCCGACTAATGACTGACCGCAACATACGCGTCGAGCCGGTGGTAGGGCGCGCGGTCGAGGATCAGGAGGTCGAAATCGTCGAGCGGAAGGGAGTCGGTCACCCGGACTCTATCTGCGACGGTATCGCCGAGCGCGTCTCAGAGGCGCTCGCGAGGGCGTATCTGGACCGCGTCGGCGAGGTGCTCCACTTCAACACCGACGAAACCCAACTGGTCGCAGGGACGGCCGCCCCCGCCTTCGGCGGCGGAGAGGTCATCGACCCCATCTACGTGCTCGTCGTCGGCCGCGCGACGAAGACCTACGAGCAGGACGGTGAGGTCGTCCGCATCCCGACCGAGAGCATCGCGCTCGAAGCCGCCCGCGGATACCTCCGCGAGCGGTTCCCGGAACTCGACCTCGAGACCGACGTCATCATCGACGTGAAGCTCGGCGAGGGCTCCGGTGACCTCCAGACGGTCTTCGGCGAGGAGGGCGCGGAGGTCCCGATGGCCAACGACACCTCCTTCGGGGTCGGCCACGCGCCGCTGACGGAGACGGAACGAATCGTCCACGCGACCGAGCGCAGCCTCGTCACGGAATATCCCGAACCCCACCTCGGACAGGACGTGAAGGTGATGGGGAAACGCGAGGGAGACCACATCGACGTGACGGTCGCCGCGGCGATGATCGATTCGTACGTCGGCAGCCTCGCCGAGTACGAGGAGGCGGTCGCGTCCGTCCGGTCGTTCGTCGAAGAGCTCGCAACCGAGTACACCGACCGTGACGTGACGGTCCACGTCAACACCGCCGACGACATCGACGAAGGTGCCATCTACCTCACGACGACCGGCACCTCCGCGGAGCAGGGCGACGACGGCTCCGTCGGTCGTGGCAACCGCGCCAACGGGCTCATTACCCCGAACCGTTCGATGTCGATGGAGGCGACCTCCGGGAAGAACCCCGTCAACCACATCGGGAAGATATACAACCTCCTCTCGACGGAGATCGCGAAGGCCGTCGTCGACGAGGTCGACGGTATCCGCGAGATCCGCGTTCGCCTGCTGTCGCAGATCGGCCAGCCCATCGACGCTCCTCACGTCGCCGACGCCTCCCTCGTCACCGAGGACGGCGTCGAGGTCGGCGATGTCGAGGCGGAGGTCGAGGCCGTCGTCGACCGTGAGCTCGCCGACGTGACCGGCATCACCGAGCGGGTCATCGACGGCGAGCTCTCGACGTTCTGAGGGCCCCGGGGAGCGAAACCACTATCCTCGCCGGCTGGCATCGTTCGGGCGTGACCCGGGTGTGTCTCGTCGGCAGCGACGACGTGAACCTCCGCTACGAGCTCGTCTCCCGGGAGACGGCCCGCGACGCGCTCGCCACCTACGACCTCGCCGAGCCGTACGAGAACACGGTCGGGCTCGAGACGATCAGCCTCGGGGCGGCCGTCTCGTTGCTGAACGACCTGAACTGGTATCTCGTCCGGTTCGCGGACGCGGCGATGGTGTTCGAACCGTCGGTGAGCGACGAGGAGTGGCTCTCCCGCGAGCTCGCGACGGCGGTCCGCGACGACGAGGTGTCGGCCGCCGAGTCGGAGCGGTTCCTGAAGGTGTACGGCGTCACGGCCGACGAAGAACTCGTCGAACCGATGTTCGTGACGCGCACCGGCCACGAGCTACCGGAGTACGACCTCCGCGACGTCGAGGACACCCTCCGCGTCCGCGTCACGGAGTCGGAGTTCGGCGCGTAGCCCCAGAACGGTTCCTACTCGTCGAACAGTCCGGTGGACATGTACCGTTCTCCGGAGTCCCAGAACACGGTGACGACGAGCGGACAGTCGACGGGTATCGGCTCGTCGTTCGGGTCGGTATCGCCCGAGAGGAGGTCCGTCGTCGGATCGGGGCCGGGGCAGGCACTATCGCCGGCCAGCCGGCCCGCGACTCGCTTCGCCGCGAGGTTCGACGCGGCCGACGACTGCCCGACGAGGAGCCCCTCCTCGCGGGCGAGCCGGCGACATTCGGCCTCCGCCTCGTCGATGGAGACGGTAATCACGTCGTCGAGCAGGTCGGTGTCGAGATTCGGCGAGACGAACCCCGGCCCCATTCCCTGGAAACTATCTCCCTCTGGCTCTTTTCCGGAAAGAACAGCGCTGTCTTCCGGCTCCACGGCGACGACCTCCATCTCCGGGAACGCCTCGCGGAGCCGCCGGCCGATACCGGTGATGGTGCCACCGGTACCGACGCCGGCGACGAGTGCGTCAACATCGTGGCCCTCGACCTGTTCGAGGATTTCCTCGCCCGTGGTCCGGTAGTGTGCTTCCGGGTTCGCCTCGTTCTCGAACTGTCGGAGCTGTACCGCGTCCTGCTCGCGTTCGATCTCGTCGGCGAGGTCCTTCGCGTCGGAGATGTCACCCTCGACGAGTTCGAGCGTCGCGCCGTACGCGCGCATCACCTGTTGACGTTCCGGCGACTTCGAGGCGGGCATCACGATAGTGACGTCGTACCCTTTCGCGGCGCCGACCATCGCGATGCCGATGCCGGTGTTGCCGGACGTCGGTTCGACGATGGTGTCACCGGGTGTGAGTTCGCCGGCCGCCTCGGCGGCCTCGACCATCGCCAGCGCTGGCCGGTCTTTCGCCGAACCGCCCGGATTCTTCGATTCGAGCTTCGCAGCCACGACGCTCCCCGGGGGTGACTCTACCTGCACGAGCGGCGACCCGACGGTCCCCAGGACGCTCCGTTTCATTACCCTCCCCTTGCCGGCCGCGGGTAAGGGCTCTGCGGACACCGGCATGGTCTGCCGAACCCTTTCGGTTCCGGACGGTGAACGACCACGCATGGCCGGCACCGTCACCGACACGTACGCGGCCGCGCTCCAGCACGACCTCTTCGACGGGGACGGGACGCTCGTCGGCGTCGTCCGTCGCCCGCCCGGCTGGTTCGCGGCGTTAGTCGCGGAGAACCACCGCGCGCTCGGCCCGCCGGAGCCACTGCTCGAGGAGACGAACGAACGCGCCGAGGCGTTGAAGCTCGACGGGATGTGCGAGGAGGGTGCGCACAACGCCGCGTGGGAGGAGTGCGAGTTCGAGCGCCGCTATCGGGACCATCTCGAATCGGACTCGAGTGCCGGAGAGGCGTTCACGGCGCTTCGCGACCGAGTACGGGCCGGCGAGGACGTGACGCTGGTCTGTTTCGAAGGGGAGAACAAGCGATGTCACCGCCGTGTCCTCGCTGGACAGCTCCGAAAGGCAGTGATAGACTGACCGCCGAAGCGACGGATTCGGCCGGCGAAGCCGAGCAGCCCGCCCGTCGGGAGCCGCCCGAGCCGCGGGGGTTAAGACTGCACGGGCGCGTATTCGGGGTATGGAACTCGAGACGATGCGGCCGAACCCGGCGTGGGACCCGGCTGCCTACGACGACGCCGTTGCGACGTTCGAGCGGCTCGCCGACGAGATAGCGGTGCACGTGTGGGGCGGCGACTGGTGTAAGGACTGCCGGGCACAGCTCCCGGACTTCGGCGCCGCTCTCGACGCAGCCGGTATCCCCGACGAGCGAGTTCACCACCATCCGGTTGAGAAGCGCGACGACGGCTCGAAGGCCGGTGAGCTCGTCGAGGAGTACGGCGTCGAGTACATCCCGACGGTCGTCGTCGAGCGCGACGGCGAGGAGCTCGCGCGGTTCGTCGAGGAGGAGTCCGTGCCGATCGTCGTCCACCTCGCGGACCAGCTGGAGACCGCGACTGCGGTCTGACAATCGGAGACGTGGTGAGCACGACGCCGGCCCGCGGTTAGTCGCTCCCGTCTGTCGCGCGGCGCTTGTACCGCTCGTACGTCTCCTCGGCCCACTCGAGCGCGGGGGCGGTGTCGTTGACGAGCACCCCGCGGAGCAGCCCGTCGGCGTCGTAGACGGCGAGGAGTGCACGTGCGTTCCCGCGCTCGTCCTCGCCGACGAAGAGGCCGAAGGGGAGTTCAGCGGTGCCGTGGGCGGTGAACTTCTCGCTAGCAAACAGCGCCTGTATCCTTGGGTCATCGAGGCTTCTGAGATGTTCGGCCATCTCCGGGTCGAAGACGAACGCCGTGTCGGTCCCCTCCTCGATGACCGTCCGGTTGTACACGTCGACGGCATCCGACTGCGTGTGTGCCTTCGCGAGCCCGCGGACTCGGGTCGAATCCTCGACCAGTGACGCGATTCGCGCACCCGGCTCGTAGGCCGCAGGGGGGGCTCCGGTAACGGGTTCCGCATCCCGCAGAAACGACGGCGGTACGGGCGAGCCGTCCGGGAGCTGGCGGAGCAGTTCGGACGCCTCCGCCGTTGGCTCGGCCGCGGCACGAAACTCCTCGTAGGCCGCGAGCAACACTTGGCCCGGGACGGTCAGCGTGTACCCGTGGTCTCCGTGTTCGACGAGGTCGGCGGCTTCGAGCTCCGTGACCCCGCGGTACACGGTTGCCTTCGAACTGTCGAGCCGTTCGACGAGCGCCGGCTGTTCGCGTGGCTCCTCGGCTAAGGCCGAGAGCAGGTCGTACCGCAGCGAGACCACTCCGAGCAGTTCGTCTGCCGGATCACCCCCCTTCGGACTCGGCATCGATACGTGGTCGTTTCTCACGGGCCAAAAGATTTCTCACGGCGTGAAACGAATCTCTATAGCTGAATATAAAATCGAAGGGGCACCACACGACGATGGGGTGGAGTACCCTACACCGTTCGCCCGGAGTTTCCCGACATCGGCGGTACCCTGACGAGGGGAAGGGTGCCGCCAACGGGGGTCCGAAGGGGGGAAGAGTCGCCGGCCGGTGTCGCTCGAACCGGCCCGGCGTTTTTAATGCCGTGAGCCTCGCTGCCGGCTAGACCGCCTCGAACCGAGGTGCCGGATGACCATCGTCCTCGGAGACGAGGCCCGACAGCCGGACACCGTCACCGATGCCGACATCGTCGCCGTCGACCCGACCCATCACCTTCGCACCGGAGCTCCGTTTCGAGTCTCCACTCGTGTCGCCGAGTTCGACGACGACGACCTGGTAGCCACGCTCCTCGAACGTCGACGGCGAAACTTGTATCGTCGTCTCGGTGTGAACGACCCCCTCGGTCGGAAGTTCGACTCGTTCGAGGTCACGAGAGCCGCAGTGCGGACATGCGCCCGTCGGCGACCCGTTCGTGTGACCACAGCCACAGGAGAGACCGAGCAACCGACCCTCCCGGACGGCCTCGGCCCACGTCGCGTAGTCGAGCGCGTCGCTCATGCGCGACCCTCCAGCACGCTCACGACGGTCGTCGCCGCGTCGCCGCCGAGGTTGTGCGCGACACCGACCTCCGCGTCGGCGACCTGCCGCTCACCGACCGTGCCGCGGATCTGTTCGGTGAGTTCGACGATCTGTGCGGTGCCGGTCGCGCCGATGGGGTGACCCTTCGCTTTCAGTCCCCCGGAGGGGTTGATAGGCCGGTCGCCACCGAGCGACGTGCGTCCCTCGGCCGCGTAGGTGCCGCCCTCGCCGTCCGGGGCAAACCCGATGGCCTCGCTCGCCAGTACCTCCGCGCCGGTGAAGCAGTCGTGGACCTCCGCGAAGTCGGCGTCGGCGGCGTCGATACCAGCCTGCTCGTACGCCTGCGCGGCGGCGTCGCGGGCCGACTGCGTCGCCGTCGGCTCCACCTTGTCCGCGACCGGGACGATGTCCGTCGCGTGGCCGAGCCCGGTCACGCCGACCGTGTCGTCGAACGAGTCCGCGTACTCCGGGTTCACGACGACGACGGCGCTGGCGCCGTCCGAGAACGGACAGCAGTCCATCAGCCGGAACGGGTCGGCGATGAGCGGCGAGTCGAGCACCTCCTCGACGGTCGCCTGCTTGCCGAAGTGCGCCCGCGGGTTGCGATCGCCGTGGGCGTGGTTCTTCACGGCGATCTCCGCGAGCTGCTCTTCGGTCGTGCCGTACTCGTGCATGTGCCGCTTCGTGAGCATCGCGAAAACGCCGGGGAACGTGATGCCCGTCGGCTGCTCGTAGTGGCGGTCCGCGGCGCTCACGAAGATGCGGGTCATCTCGGGGGTGTCGATGCCCGTCTGCGGGGTACACCGCTCGACGCCGCCGACGAGGACCACGTCGTGGACGCCGTGTTCGACGGCCTCCACGGCGTGTTTGAACGCGTTCGTCGACGTGGCACACGCGTCCTCGAACCGCTGGGCGGGGACGCCCGCGAGGCCGACGTGGCTGGCGAGCTTCGGTGCCAGATGCGTGTCGTTTTCGGTCGTGCCGCCGAGCGTGTTGCCGAAGTAGAACGCGTCGACGTCCTCGCGGTCGACGCCCGCGTCGTCCATTGCGGGGAGCGCCGCCTCCGCGAAGAGTTCGGCGAGGGTCATGTCGTGGGTGCCGAACTTCGTCATGCCGGCACCGGCGACTGCTGCTCGTGTCATGCACCCCCATATAGAGGGACATCCAATATAAATTCCCCTGTGGGGGCCTGCCGACCGCGAACGGGCTCACACCAGAACTTATTCGGTCCCGTCTCGCCGAGTGCCAGCCGTGACCGAAGCCACCGACGCAGCCGCGGGCGTTTCGTTCGCGGTCGACGGCGAGACGCAGCTGATACTGGACAGCCTCGACGAGTTCATCGAACGCGAGGTCGAACCGCTCAAGGACGAGCTCGGAGAGACGCTCAGGAACCCCCGACTGTCACACGAACCGGACGGCCGCGTCGACGACGACCTGCTCGACGCCGTCGAGACGGTGCGCCGGAAGTCGGCCGATGCCGGCTTTTACGCGATGGCGATGCCCGAGTCCGTCGGCGGCGGTGGTGTCCCGTACGTGACGTGGTTCCGCGCCATCCAGCACGTCTTCTCGAAGGGCCGCGGGCTGAACGAGCACGTCCTCGCGGGGCCGGAGGGGCCGAAGCCGCTCCTGCTGTCAGCCGACGAGCGCCAGCGCGAGCGGTACGTCGAGCCGCTGGTACGCGGCGAGAAGTCGACCGCGTTCGCCCAGACGGAGCCGGGTGCTGGTTCCGACTCCCCCGCGATGGAGACGACCGCCGAGAAGGACGGCGACGAGTGGGTCATCGACGGGACGAAACAGTGGATCACGAACGCGCCGTACGCGGACTTTGCGCAGGTGTTCGCCCGAACGACGCCCGGCGAGGAGGCGGGCCGATACGGCGGCATCACCTGTTTCATCGTCGAGGCCGACGAGTGGGAGCTCGGTTCGTACAACAACGTGCCCGGGCAGGTCGGGTGGCAGGCGGAGCTCCGATTCGACGGCGTTCGCGTCTCGGACGAGCGCGTCCTCGGCGAGGTCGACGACGCGTTCTACGACGCGATGGGCTTCCTCTCGCTCGCTCGGCTCGAGCTGGGCGCACAGGCCGTCGGCCTGACGGACCATCTCCTCGGGCTCGCGACCGAGTACGCCACCGACCGTGAGGCGTTCGGCGAGCCCATCGGGAACTACCAGCAGATATCCTCCATGGTCGCACGCGGGCGGGCGAGACAGTACGCGGCCGAGAGCGCCGGCCTGCGATGCGCGTGGCGGATGGACCGCGACGAGGATGTCATCGAGGACACGTCGATATTCAAGTGGCTCGCGACGGACGCGCTGTGGGAGGCGGCCGACGACGCCGTGCAGATCCACGGCGCGGGTGGACTCTCCGAGGAGAACCCGTTCATGGATCACCTCCACTACGCACGGCTGCTCCGCATCGTCGAAGGGACCGACGAACTGCAGCTGAACACTATCGCGAAACAGCACGGTCTCCTGCAGTAACGCCTCTCGCGTCGGTTCCGTCGGCGTTCCGGCATCCTGTTCACCGATCTTCCCAAACCAGCGAGCCGTCGGCTCTCCGGGCGGGTCAACGACGAAGAGGAGTGCGGCGACGGAAGCTCAGAGCAGCGGGAGGCCGATGACGACGAACATGCCGCCGAAGATGGCCACGCTGAGCCCGATGAGGCCGTACGCAATGTTGCGCGTCCGGTCGTACTTCTTGACGAGTTCCTCCTGTGAGTGGTCCTCGATGACCTGGTCGGACAGCGAGATGTCGTTCATCTCGCGGTAGAACTCGACCTCCTCCGCGGTCGGGTTGCCGAGGAGCGAGCCGACGATCATCAGGCCCGTCGAGAGCACGAGCGCCGGCAGGACGGGGTCCATGCCGAACGGTATCGTGAACATCCCCCAGACCTGCGAGGCCTGGTACAGCAGGATGTACGTGACCGCGCCGCCGATCATCGACGCCATCGCGCCGTACTTGTTCGCCTGCTCCCACTCGAGCCCCGCAACGATCATGGGGGCCCACGACACCGCAAACAGCGAGCCCGCCCACGCGGCGAGCCAGTAGATGCCGAGCGGTTCGAACAGCGCGACGCCGACGACGGCCGCGACGACGATCATCTGTGCGATGCGCGCCGCGATCAGCCGCTGGTCCTCGGTGAGGGTCTGGCCGCCGACCCGCTCGAAGAGGTCACGCGACAGCCCGAAGCCGGCGTAGATGAAGATAGTCGACGTCGTCGAGAGGATCCCCGCCATGATGCCCGCGATGGAGAGGCCGCCCCAGAACGGATGGACGAGGTTGTCGGCCATCCAGACGACGACGTTGTCGACCGGTTCGATGCTCTGGTTCAGCAGGAACGTCACCATGACGCCGAGGAACAGGACGGTGATGACCGTCGTCGCGAGGAACGTCGCGATGTTCGTCCCGTTCATCAGTTCGAAGTCGTCCGACGCGGGCAGCGCGCGGGAGACGACCCACGGCGCGACCATGATGAAGAAGAGCCAGAGGATCCACTGACTGGCGAGCCATCCGACGGACATCTGCATGTTCGCACCGCCGGCGAACCAGACGCCGGGGTTCTGCTCCGGGAGGGTCACCGTGAGCGCCTCGATGCCGCCCGCCGCGGCGATCGCCGCCGGCGCGACGACGACCCCGGTGACGATCATCGCGACACCCATGAGCGTGTCCGTGATGACGACGCTGTACATCCCGCCCGCGACGGTGAAGATGAGCAGCGCGATTCCGAACAGAATGACGATCTGCGAGTAGGGGATGCCGATGAAGTCGGCGAGCAGATAGCCGGCGCCGATGAGCTGGATGACGCCGTAGCCGATGAGCCCGACCATCATGATCAGCGTCGCGACGACGCGAACCTGCTCGCTCGCGTAGCGGTCGCCGATGAAGTCCGGCATCGTGATGTCGTTGAGTTTCCGGAGGTTCCGACCCACGTACAGCATGCCGATAACGAGGCCCGGCCAGCTACCGTAGATGACGAGCCACATCGCGGCTCCTTCGGTATACACGATCCCCGCGATGCCCATCATCGTCGATGAGCTCATGTACGACGCGAACAGGGTCCCCGCGATGAGGATACCGCCGGCCTTGCGGTCCATGACGTAGAAGTCCTCCGGCACGTCGATGTACCGGGCCAGGACCGCGCCGACGAAGACGTATATCAGGAGCGTCCCGAAGAACACTCCCTCGACGAGCGAGACCATCGATCACTCACCCTGTGGCTGCGTCGAGTCAGCCTGCATTTTATCCGATGATTCGATCCGCTGGATGGCTTCACCGTAGTCCTTGCGAAGGATGTGGAGCGTCCACAGCGTCGTGAGGAGTACGGTTGCGAGCGGATGCACGAACGACAGTATTACGCTGGCATCTCCCATGTCATGATGCACCACGGGATTCGTTGAGGGCACTTGTTTTATAATTTTTGGTAACAGGCGCCTCCCGTCCGGCGATACGGCGGTTTCGGTGCCGAGACGACCGACGAACCGAACGGTCGTCCGCTCGCCCCGGTTCGCGATCAGATGCCGGCTGCTCGCGACGCCGTCGGACCCAGCGCAGTGCTAACCGGCGTTTCGGGCTCCTGACGGAGACGTTAGCGCTCCCAACGGGGGGATTCACCCTCGAGGAACGCCTCGAGGCCGTGCTCCCCCTCCTCCGTCCGGAGCTGGTCGGTGAGGTCGTCGACGGCTTCGTCCAGCCACGCCGCCGCGAGCTCCTCCTCGTAGCCGCTCCAGAGCCGCTTCATCGCCGCGACCGACCCCGGCGCGCTCGCGGTCGTCGACCGCGCCAGCTCCCGTGCGACGTCCGGCGCTTGGTTCGCCGACACGGCGTAGTTGACGAGCCCGGCGTCGGCAGCCTCGGTCGCCGAGAACAGGTCACCCGTCATCGCGAGTTCGAGCATCGTCTTCTTGCCGACGCTGGTTGCGCCGTACGCGAGCAGCAGCGGCGGCAGCGCCCCGATGGTCGCCTCGGGCTGGCCGAACTGGCTCCCCTCTGCGGCGACACCGAGGTCGCTGAGTAGCGCGAGCTCACAGCCGGCACCGGTCGCCACGCCGTCGACGAGTGCGACCGTCGGCTTCGAGTGGGTCCGCAGTGCCTCGACGGCAGGGAGTGCGACGGTATCGAAGAACTCCTGGCCCTCGCTCGCCGATTCCCACGCCTGCATCTCCGCGATGTCGTCCCCGGCGGAGAAGGCGTCGCCCGCGCCCCGGAGCACCGTCGCGCGGACATCGTCGTCGCCCTCGGCGCGTTCGAGTGCGTTCCGGAGGCCGTTCCACGACGCCTCGTCAATCGCGTTGAGCTTCCCCGGTCGGTTGAGCGTGATGTACGCGAGATACTCCCGCTTCTCGTACTCGACGGGGCCGAACGTCGCCGCCTCGTGGTCGTACTCGTAGAACCCCTCGCCCGTCTTCTGCCCGAGCTTCCCGTCGTCGACCATCGACTCCAGCAGCGGATGCGGCTCGTACTGTGCCCAGCCGCTCTCCTCGTGGAGCCGCTCGAGCGTCTCGACGACGCGGTCGATACCGTACTCGTCGGCGAACTCGAGGGGGCCCCGGGGCCAGCTCATCCCGAGCTCCATCGCGGTGTCGATGTCCTCCTTCGTGGTCACGTCGTTCGCCAGCAGCCACGCGGCCTCGTTCACCGCGCTCGCGATCATGCAGTAGGGGTCGTACTCGTACCGGCGCTCGCGAGGGATGTCGGCGCGGGCGTACGTTCCCGCCTCCGGGTACTCGTAGAACCCCTCGCCGGTCTTCATGCCGTACCGCTCGGCGTCGATCAGCTCCTCGAGACAGTCCGGAATCCGGACCGGAACGTCCCGCTCGCGCATCGACTGACAGACCATGTGGAAGACGTCGAGACCGCTGAAGTCCAGCACCTCGAACGGACCCATCGGGAAGTCGAGTCGCTGGGCCGCGGCGTCGATTGCCTCCGTCTCGAACTCCCCTTCGTCGACCCGCCTGAGCGCCTCGTTCCAGAACGCGTAGTTGATCCGGTTCAGCAGGAAGCCGGGGACGTCCTTCTCGATGCGGACGGAGGTCTTCCCCACTGCCTCGGAGAGTGCCTCCGTGATGTCGAGGACGTGTTCGTCCGTCTCCTCGCCGCTTATGACCTCGACGATGGGGATGAGCGGCACCGGGTTCGAGAAGTGCATCCCGACGACCTGTTCGGGCCGGTCCGTCGCGGCCGCGATCTCCGTGATCGGCAGGGTACTCGTGTTCGTCGCGAGGACGGCCTCCTCCGGGAGCACCGCGTCCGCGTCCGCGAACACCTCCTCCTTGAGGTCGATGTTCTCGGGGACGGCCTCGACCATGACATCGGCCCCCTCGAGCCCGGCCTTGCGGTCCGTCGTCGTCTCGATGCGTTCGAGCACCGCCGCGGGGTCATCGACGAGCCGTTCGAGGCTTTCCTCGACCTTCTCCATCGCCGCCTCGAGCGGCTCCTCGGCGATATCCACGAGCGTCACCTCGTAGCCCGCGGTCGCGAACACCTGTGCGATTCCGTGTCCCATCGTCCCCGCTCCGACGACGGTGACTGCTTCTACGTCGTTCAGTTCGAGTTTGCTCATCAACTACCCATACCACCCCGCTTCGTCATAAAAACCTCGGCGACGCTTCCGGAGCCGGGCCAAGCTATTAGCTGGTGGCCGGAGAGGGGTCGAGCGCATGACGGACGACAACCACGAACGGCCCGGACGACGGTACTTCGAAGAGCTCTCCGAGGGCGAGCAGTTCACCTTCGGCCCACGGACGGTGAGCCGCGAGGCGATCCTCGAGTTCGCGGAGCAGTACGATCCACAGCCGTTCCACGTCGACGAGACCGCAGCCGAGGAGTCGCTCTTCGGCGGGCTCGTCGCGAGCGGCTGGCACACCGCCTCGGTGGCGAACCGGATGATGATCGACGACGTCTTCGCCGACATCGCCGTGATGGGCGGCTCCGGCGTCAGCGACCTTCGGTGGCCGGCGCCCGTCAGGCCGGGTGAGACGCTCTCCGGTCGGGTCACTATCGCTGACCGCACGACCGGACGCCACGACGACCGTGGCTACGTCGAACTCGACGTCGTCGTCGACGGCGACGACGGCCCGGTGTTCACGATGCGGAGCACGCTCCTCGTTCGGCGGGCGGAGACGTCGGCCTGAGGCGCCGAATTCATCCGGTGATAGCGAACGCAACGCTTGGTGAGGTCGAGTTCAGTTCGTGAGGTCGAGGTTCAGTTCGATGATGTTGGCTTTCTCGCGGAGCGCGCCGACCAGGTCTCCGTTCATCCGGTCGGGACTCATCCGTCCGACCGGCCCGTAAACACTGATCGCACCACGGACGGTGCCCTGCCGGTCGATGATGGGGACGCCGACGCCGTTCATCCCGTGGATGGCGCTCCCCTCGTCGACCGCGTATCCGGCGTCACGAACATCCTCGAGGGCCGAGAACAGCTCCTCGCGGTCGGTCTCGGGTCCCTCCTCGGGGACGCCGTGTTCGTCGAGGACGGCGTTCACACGGTCCCGCGGGAGGTTGGCGAGTATCGTTCGTCCAGGGGCCGTACTTCCGAGGTGTGACTGCGTGCCGTCGTACACCTTGAACTCGACCGGGCTCTCCCCCTTGATGGTGTAGATGGCTCGTCCCGTCCCGCCCTCCTCGACGACGAGGCTGGCGTGCTCGCCGGTCTCGGTGGCCAGCTCCTCCATCTCCCGTCGCGCGTTCATGAACAGGTCCGTCTTGTGTCGTCGCCGGTCGCCGAGCAGGAGGAACTCGAAGCTGACCTGATACCCGTCGTCCGTCTCGTGGACGTATCCGAGCCGTCGAAGCGAGCGGAGGTGGTCGTACACCGTGCTCTTCGGAAGGTCGAGCTTGGCGGCGAGATCCGAGAACCGGATCGGCCCCTCCCTGCTTATCGCCTGCAGTATCTCGAAGGTGGTCCCGACCGACTTTACGGGGATGGGCTCGTCCATACGGCGACTGTGCGAGGTCGGCGTAATAGTGTTTGCTATCGTCGGAACTAGACGACGAACTCGCCCGGATACGAACGTTTCGAAATATATGTGGGAGAAAAACTACTTTACTCGAGTGAAATCGAGGAACAACAGCTTATAGGAGATATTCACCCGTGTTTATGATTCGACAGGATATCAGGTCGACCGGCCGGATGGGGCGGCTTTCGGGCGAACTCGCCGCGTTCCTCCACGATACGCCGTTGCTATCGGCTTTTGGCATCACCAAACACGAGTTTCGGTGGATCGAGCGGGTCGACCGACCGCTCGATTATAAGGCGACTGCTGCAGTTCCACGAACCCGTCTCTGCTTTCGGGCGTACAGTATAAACGACCGTGTGGATCTCTCGAGCATCGGGTGAGTATGCCCGGATGCGCTCGGTTCCGGCAATAGCAAAACACGAGTCGCCGCTGTGTCGTCCGGGATGGGGGTATCTCACGCTCTCTGATCCGGCCCGGGCTGGAAATAACTGCGTTATGGTTGTTATTCCTCGCCCAGACTACGAGTCATCTCCGCCCGTTTCGTGTCCAGCAGCCGGCGGAGTCCGACGAAACGTCGTCGTCATCCGGGAAGACCGCAACGGGACGTCACTCCGTGTCCGGCGAGACCTCATCTGCTCTCGTGTGAGCTGCAGTCGGCTTCGAATAACAGACGTATTTTTGTTACCGAGGTGCTACTGACCGTCGGACGCGATCCGCAGCTCGTGTTCGATGACGTTCGCGGCTCGCTCGAGCGATTTCAGCGCCTCCCCGCGGAGGAACTCCATGTTGGCCCGTCCCGAAGGACCGTAGACGCTGATCGCTCCGAGCACTTCGCCGGTCTCTCTCGAAAAGATCGGTTTCGCGATGCCCTGTAGCCCTTCCTGTCCCTCCTCGTTGTCGAGCGCCTGCTTCGCCTCGCGGATCTCTTCGAGCTCCGCCCGGAGCGTCTCGGGGTCGGTGATCGTCTGGTCGGTGACCGGCTTCAGGTAATCGTCCGTCATAAGCTTCCGGCGTTGCTCCTCCGGGAGATGTGCCAGTATCGCCTTCCCCGGCGCCGAAACGTGGAGTCGCGTGTGAGTTCCGATCGGCACGATGACCTGCTGGAGGTGGTCACCCGGTGCGGTGTACACGTACACGCCGATCTCGCCTTCCGTGACCATCAGGCTCGTATGTTCGCCGGTGGTGTTCGCGACTTTCTGGAGCTCCTGTTCCGCCACGTCGAACAGGTCCAGGTTCCCGCGGATCTTCCCACCCAGCTCGAGGAACTTCAGGTTCGCCTTGTACTCCTGTCCGACCTTCCCCACGTACCCTTGCTGCCGGAGCGTCGTGAGGTGGTCGTGGACCGTGCTCTTCGGGAGGTCGAGGTCCGAGGCGACCGTGGACAGCCCCGCGGTTCCGTGTTCGACGAGCAGTTCGACGATATCGAAGGCGGTTTTCACCGATTTCACCGGGGGATCTGATGTCATTCGTGTCATTGTGTACCACTCCCATCGACAAAAAACGTTCGGTATGGCCGGATGTATCTCCGGGCGGAGCTGACTCGGATCGCATGGCTATGCTTCCTCTCCGCAACAAACGGCATCCTTTGCCGATTATTCTCCGAACAGACTGTTCAGATGTGTGGCTGTTTCGCCGTTTCGCCGCTCGGCTCCCGTGTCGTCGATGCCACCGACTGCACGCAGATCCGGAGAGGGGTCCCTGGCCCGATTCGTCGGATGTTTTCGGCCATCACGAACTTCGTCCGACGATACCGAATATGTTCGGACGGTCACTTATCCGTTCACTCGTTCCTGTCCCGTCCGGGAGTTTCGTCGACGGGAGCCGTCAACATCTGCCGCGATTCCCACCCTGTGTGGACTGTCAACACGCTCGCTCCGGCGTCGTTACCGAGTTCTGGCGCCAGCGTCGGTAATAAATGAAGCAATAATTGCGACGAATGTTCGGTATCACCGAATATCTCGGACGACCGCCCGGGCGGCCGTTCGTGCCCTCCGCTCTATTCTCCGCAGTCGAGGGGCCATGCGTTGATTATATTACGCAGTCGCACGGAGGTGGCGTGTATGGAAAACGTGTTATCGATTCACGATGAACTACGCAAGCGTGCGTCGTTCTCCCCCCACCGGTTGGCGATGAAGGACGCTCACCACGAGGTGACGTTCGAGGAGCTCGACAGCCGTGCGAATCAGGTCGCACACGCCCTCCGTGACGCCGGGTTCGAATCCGGGGACACGCTTGCGGTACTGCTGTCGAACCGGCTGGAGTGGGGTGAGATACAGTACGGCTGTTTCCGTGCGGGCGTCGTCCCCGCAGGTATCAACTTCATGTTCGCGCCGAATCAGGTCGCACACGCCGTCGAGTCGGTCGACGCCGACGGGTTCCTGTTCGAGTCCGAGTTCCGCAACCTCGTCGTCGACAGCCGCGACGCGTTCGACATCCCCGACGACCGCATGGTCGAACTCGGCGACGAGACGGACTACCGCTCGTACGACGGGTTCGTCGCAGATGCGTCCGCGTCGGCACCCTCCTTCCCGGGTCTGGCGACCGACGAGTACGCAGTCATCTGGTTTACCAGCGGCACGACCGGACAGCCGAAACCCCTCGTCTGGACGCAGGAGTCGCTCATCAACCACTTCCTGATCCACGGCACGGCGCTCGGGGTCAACGAGACCGACTACTCGCTGCTCCTGATGCCGTTCTTCCACGGGAACTCCCAGGCGTACTTCATGAGCCAGCTGTATCTCGGCGGGTCCGTCTACGTCCACCGCGGCCGGGAGTTCGACCCCGAGGAGACGATGTCGATCATGGAGCGGGAGGGGGTGACGTTCACCTCGATGGTGCCGACACACTACAACCAGATGATCCACGACGCCGATATCGACGAGTACGACCTCTCGTCGCTCCGAACGGTGCTTTCGTCGTCCGCGCCGCTCTCACAGGCGCTGAAGCGGGAAATCGTCGAGACGATGGACTGCGACGTCGCCGAGTCGTACGGCTCGACCGAGGCCGGGATGCCGATCATGCTCCGGCCGGAGGACCAACTCGAGAAGATCGGCAGCATCGGCACGCCGCTGCCGGGCTGTGACGCGGCTATTCTCGACGAGGAGACGTTGGAGCCGGTCGACGACGGCGAGATCGGGGAGATGTACATGCGGATGCCGTTCGGGATGGACTGCTACTACGGGATGCCCGAGAAGACGGACGAGGTCATCGTTCGCCGCGACGGCGCCCGCTGGATGACCGCGGGCGACATGGGCCGCACCGACGAGGACGGCTACTTCTACATGGTCAACCGGAAGCACGACATGATCATCAGCGGCGGCGAGAACGTCTACCCGACGCATATCGAGGAGGCGATCCACGAGCACGAGGCGATCCAGGATGTCGCGGTCGTCGGCGTCCCCGACGAGAAGTGGGGTGAGGCGATCCACGCGGTCGCCATTCCAACCGGCGACGAGGAGCCGTCCATCGAGGAGATCCGCGAGTTCCTCCGGGGGTCGGTCGCGGATTACGAGATTCCGAAGGGGATCGACTACGTCGACGAGCTCCCCCGGACGAGCACCGGGAAAGTCGTCCGGGAAGACGTCCGGGAGCGGTACTGGGATGGACAGCGGGACTACTCGAAGCTGTAATCCCCCACGGTCGCGGACGCGACCCGTCTCATCGAGATGAACGGCGCGCCGGCTACGTCTCGTCGCGTCCGTCGAGGTAGTGGAGGACGCCCCGGACGTTCATCGCGGTGCCGTCGTACGCCTGCCGCTCGGGCCAGATGTGGCTCACGCCGTTCCGTGACGCGAAGTAGTCGACGACCGCGTCGTCGTCCTCGAACTCCCGTCGCTTCGCCGCGATGGCGTCGACCCAGTCGACGAGCACCTCCTCGAACAGGTCGAGCTGCTCGCCGAGGACGGTCGGCCCGAAGTGTGCGTAACACAGCACCGTCGGATCGAGCGACCGAAGCGTCCCGATGTCGTCGAGACAGCCCTCGAGATCGAAGTCCGGCGGGGGGCTGAGCGCCCGCGTGAATCCGAGCTCCTGGAAGTAGTTTCCCGCGGCGTCGGCTGCGAACACGAGGTCGTTCTCCGGGTTCTCGAAGACGACCTGATGGGGTGCGTGCCCCGGCGCGTGGTGGACCCTGAGCGTCTCTCCCCCGAGGTCGAGCTGTTCGCCGCCGGTGAACTCCGTGATGCGGTCGTCGGGGACGGGAATCGGCTCGCCGTAGTAGTCCCACTTGTCGGCGCCGACGGCGCGTTTGGTCCCCTCGACCAGCGCGCCCGGGTCCGAGAGGTGTCGTGCCCCAAGCCGATGGATGCCGACGGTTGCGTTCGGGCACGCCTCCGCGAGATACCCCGTCCCGCCCGCGTGGTCGAGGTGGACGTGAGTCGGGAGCACGTACCCCACCTCCTCGCGGTCGATGTCGAGCAGCTCCAGGGCCTCGAGGATCCGCTCGTGGTTCTTCCCACTCCCGGTGTCGATGATCGCCGGCCGCTCGGCGTCGACGACGTAGACGGCGCCGTAGTTCTCCAGCCCGAACAGCCCGACGTCGACGACGTACACGTCCGCGCATCCGCCGAGCGTCACCTCGTTGACGTACGTTTCGACCATGCTATCGACAGCTACCTGTGGCTGCTAATAAGTGGCCCGGGTTCCGCTCGGCCGCACGGGTCGGGGGAGGGCTTTTGTCAGCCGCCGAGGTAGCTCGGCGTATGCCGACACGCACCTTCGAGGACTTCGATGTCGGGGACAGCTACGAGCTCGGGAGCAGGACGGTCACGAAACGCGAGATCGTCTCGTTCGCGGAGCAGTACGACCCGCAGCCGTTCCACGTCGACGAGGCCGCGGCGGCCGAGAGCCACTTCGGCGGACTCGTCGCGAGCGGCTGGCACACGGCCGCGATCATGACCGAACTGTGCGTCAGGAACCTGTTCGACGAGGTCGCCGCTGCCGGCGGGCTCGGCGTCGACGAACTCCGGTGGCCGGCGCCCGTCAGGCCGGGGGACACGCTCTCCGGCGTGGTGGAGGTGGTCGATACGCGCCCATCGAGTTCACGCGCGGACCGCGGCTACGTCGGCTTCGAGATGCGACTCGAGAACGACCGAGACGAGACGGTGCTCACGATGGTCAACCGACAGATAATCCTCCGCGAGGCCGGCCAAAGCTGACGCCCCCATGGGCTAGAGGGACTGGTGCGTGTGGTGAGGCGGACGCCAGCCGCGTCGATCCTATGAAGTTACCCCCCATATGACCGGCATATTTATTTATGCGGTATGCAATCACGCACCATGGCGCGTAAATCAAGCCGACGCAGTGTACTGAGAGTCGCGGGTGCGGCCGGAGCCGTCGCACTCGCCGGTTGTTCGAGTGGAGGGAACGGAAACGGGGACGGGAACGGTGACACGGACACGGACGGCGGGGGTGGTGCGACCACGACGGACGACGGGTCCGGCGGGGAGAGCTACGACTGGACGATGGCGGCCGCCGTCGGCGAGGGCCACGCCTTCGACATCGGTGCCCGGGAGTTCAAGTCCGCTATCGAGGAGCTCTCCGACGGCCGGTTCAGCATCGACGTACAGGTGGGTGGGGCGTACGGTGGTGAGGTCGAGCAGATGGAGACGATGGCCGCCGGCGGGGTGGAGATGCTCGCACAGAGCTTCGGCGTCTCCCACGCGGTGTATCTGCCGGTAGTGTTGGGGAACACCCACGTCCTGTTCATGGACGACCCCATCTGGGACCGCTGGGCGGAGCTGACGAACGCGGTGTGGGACGCGGTCGACGGGCGACAGCAGATGGCAGACCAGGGGCTCACAATCACGAGCCCGCTCGCGTACGCGGGGGTACGGCACACGACGGCGAACAAGGCGATCCGGTCACCCGACGACATCGACGGCGAGCGCATCCGGCTCCCCGAGGTCGCCATGTGGCCGGGCGTGTTCTCCGAGTTCGGCTTCGAGCCGGTCGCGATGGCCGTCGACGAATTGTACAGCGGGCTCCAGCAGGGGACGGTCGACGCGAGCGAGGGCGAGATCTACCAGGTCCGGTCGCAGAACCTGAACGAGGTTCAGAGCCACTACAACATGACCGGCCACTTCCCGAACGCCTACCACTTCATGATCAACACAGACCTGTATCAGTCGCTCCCCGAGGAGGACCAACAGGTCGTCGACGAGGCGTCGGCACAGGCCGTCGAATCCGCGAACGAGATGGTCGAGAGCAGCGAACAGGAGGTCATCGACGAGCTCACCGGCAGCGACTTCACCCTCGTCGAGGACGTCGACCGTGCCGCGTTCGTCGAGGCGGCACAGGGTCCCATCGAGACGTACTACGAGGAGAACGACCCGCCGCTGTCGCTGGATGAAGTGAACGACATCATCCGCGGCTAGGTATCGACACAAAGGCTTAGTAGGCTTCCTGATACCCCTTTCCTATGTACGACACTCTCAAGACGAGTCTTCGGTGGGCGAACAGCGCGCTGGAGGCGATCACGGTCGGCGTCTTCCTGCTCACGATCGCCGTCGCCACGCTGCAGATCGTCTCCCGATACCTCCCGGACAGCGTCCCGTACAACTTCCTCTGGACCGGAGAGCTCTCCACGTACCTGCTCGTGTTCGTCATCTTCTTCGGCGCCGTGCTCGCCGAGATCGAGGGCGGACAGCTACGGATCGACATCGTCCGTAATCAGTTCGTCGCACGGATCGGCTCCGTCTACGAGCTGTTCGTCCTGCTGAGCTCGCTGGCGTTCACACTGATCGTCGTCTACGGCGCGTTCCTGCAGGCACAGGCGAGCTGGGACCGTTACGGCCTGTTGCTGACGTGGTTCCGGATCGGCTACCTCTACGTCTTCGTGACGGTCGCGTTCGCGCTCCTCTCCGCGCTCCGCCTGCGTCGCTCGGTGAACATCCTGTGGGCGTTTCGACGGGGAGAGGCCGTGAACCCCGACGACACCGAACGGGAGGGGTGGTGACCCGTGGTGAGTCTCTCGGTGACCCTCGTCCTGTTCCTGCTCGCCCTGCTGGTCCCCATCTTCCTCGGCATCCCGCTGGTCTACGCCATCGGGCTGAGCTCGCTCATCCTGATGCTCTCGCCGCTCGGGCCGCCGCTCAACCCGGAGATCATGGCCGTCCGGATGCTCCGGTCGTCGACGAACTTCATCCTGCTCGCCATCCCGTTTTACCTCTTCGCGGGCCGCCTGTTGACGGAAAGCGGGGCAGTGAGCGCCATCTTCGACTTCTCACAGGAACTGGTCGGGCCGATCAGAGGTGGGATCGCACACGTGAACGTGGTCGCGAGCCTGCTGTTCTCGGGGATGAGCGGGTCGGCCGTCGCCGACGCCGCCGGGCTCGGTACCGTCGAGTACGAGATGATGAACAAGGCGGGGTACGAGGACGGATTCTCGACGGCCGTCATCGGCTCCTCGGCGATCATCGGTCCGATCATCCCACCGAGCATCCCGCTGATCATCTACGGTGTCCTCGCCGAGGTGTCGATTGGCGACCTGTTCCTTGGTGGCGTGATTCCGGGAATCCTGATGGCCCTCTCGCTGATGCTCGCCATCGCCGTCACCGCCGTCCGACGAGGGTTCGAATCCTCGGACGCGTGGGACCTACGTGCGGTCGTCCGGACGATGGTTCGGGCGGTTCCGGCGATCATGACGATCGCCCTCATCATCGGCGGGATCGTCACCGGTGTCTTCACCGCTACTGAGGCCGGTGCCGTCGCGGTCATCTGGGCGCTCGGCGTCGGCGTGTTCGTGTACGGCGACCTCGATCTGGAGACGTTCCTCGAGGTGTCCTACGAGTCGGCCATCGACGTGGGCGAACTGCTCGTCATCCTGGCGAGCGCCGCGATCTACGCCTTCGTCGTCACCGCTGCGGGTATCCCGGGACTCCTCGTCGAGGTGCTCGTCGGCACCGGGTTCGGTGCGACGGGGTCGCTGCTCCTGATCGTGCTCGCGCTGCTGTTCCTCGGGATGGTGCTCGACCCGATCACGAACCTGATCCTCGTCGTGCCGGTGATCGCGCCGAGCTTCCCGCAGCTGGGTATCGACCCGCTTCACGCCGGGGTCGTCATCGTCCTGACGCTGATGATCGGGCTGTTGACCCCCCCGTTCGGCGCCGTCCTGTTCGTGCTCGAGAAGGTTACCGACGTGTCCATCGAGCACATCTCACGGTCGATCGTTCCCTTCTACCTGCCGCTGGTGCTCATCGTCCTGCTGTTGATCGTCTTCCCCGGGCTCGTGACGTTCATCCCGACGCTGTGAGCGCGGCTGCCCTCCCGTCGCTCGCTCCGTTTTCCTATCGACCCTTTCGGCTCGCGCCGCGGTCTCGTCGACCGAGCGGACTCACTCGGCCGTGAGGTAGATACCGGCCAACACGAGCCCGCCGCCGATCGCGGTCGGGATGCCCGGTATCTCGTTCAGAAGGAGCGCCGCGAGGAGAGTGCTGACGATGGGCACGCCGAGAAAGCCGACGCTGACGACGTTCGACTCGACGTGTTCCAGCACCCAGTTGAGGAGGCTGTGACCGACGACTCCAGGTCCTACCGCCATCGCGACGAACAGCAGTATCTCGTGGCCCGGATACGCCGTGAGCGCGACGGTCTCGCCGTCGGCGAGCGCGATGGCGAGCAGAACTGCCGACGAGGTCGCGTACACCACGATGACGTACGGGAGGAGGCTAACCCGCTGTCGTACCGACCGCCCGATGAGCAGGTACGCGGCGAAGGAGGTTCCCGAGAGCACCGCGAGTCCGTTGCCGTACAGCGGCGCTGCCCCCGCGAACAGCGACGCGTCGACCAGCCCTGTGATCGACATGAGTACGACGCCGAGCAGCGCGATTGACATCCCGCCGAGCTTGCGGCCCGACAGCCGCTCCCCGAGGAGGAGATACCCTCCGACGGCGACGAACACGATCTGCGTCTGCGCGAGGACGACCGACGCGGCCACGCTCGTCCACTCGAGGCTCTCGAAGAACGCCCACGTGTTGACCGCCAGCGCGCCCCCCGCGGCGACGATGCGGGTGAAGTCCCCGTCGAACACCAGCGTCCGCAGCTCCTCGCGGTGCCAGTACGCGGTCGGCCCCACGAGAACGAGCGTGGTGAACAGGAGACGGTACATCCCCTTGACGATGCTCGGGGCGCTGCTCCACCGGATCAGTATCGCGTTCGTCCCGAGTGCGAAGACGGCGACGCTCAGGAGCCCGAGCGGCGGGAACCGTTCGAGGGAGGCGGGGCCTTCTCTATCCATCGACGATACGACAGGTCGCGGCGACCCGGCATTAACCTGCCCATTCTCGGCAACCGACCACCCCCGCGTGAT
>ENA-ORDC01000885-ORDC01000885.1-marine-metagenome-genome-assembly--contig:-NODE-885-length-25340-cov-9.125282_pt1 | contig 25340 bp, 21 predicted proteins | sample MGYA00237783_ERZ508515 | MGnify/ENA primary metagenome ERZ508515 (study PRJEB26186, sample SAMN06268792) | marine metagenome | isolation source: Eden Landing Ponds, San Francisco, CA, USA | place... | reverse complement strand
TACGCGGCCTACTACTACCCGTGGATCGAGGTGAAAGACCCGATCACGAACCAGGACAAACTGGTGCCCCCGAGCGGACACCTGGCGGGCATCTACGCGCGCAACGACGCCGAGACCGGTGTCCACGGTTCACCGGCGAACATGGTCGTCCGCGGCGCGCTGGACCTGCAACTGGACATCACGAAGGGTGAACAGGACGTCCTCAACCCGAAGGGGATCAACTGCATCCGGAGCTTCCAGGGGCGGGGCATCCGCGTCTGGGGCGCCCGGACGACGTCGAGTGACCCCGAGTGGAAGTACATCAACGTCCGCAGACTCTTCCTCTACATCGAGCAGTCGATCGACGAGGGGACCCAGTGGGCGGTCTTCGAACCCAACGACAGGGACCTGTGGGCGCGAGTGAGACAGTCGGTGTCGAACTTCCTCACCACGGCCTGGCGCGACGGCGCGCTCATGGGCACGAGCCCGGACGAGGCGTTCTACGTCCAGTGTGGCGAGTCGACCATGACCCAGGACGACATCGACAACGGGCGGCTTATCTGTGAGATCGGCATCGCACCGGTCAAACCCGCCGAGTTCGTCATCTTCCGGATCCAGCAGTGGACCGAGGAGGCCGGTCCCTGAGGAGCCTGACGACCCGACCGCCACAGCACACACCGACAAACACACACCACACACCACACACGAACTATGGCAGACAGACACGGACCACTACGCACCGGCCGTTTCGTCGTCGAGATCGACGGCGTCGAGACCAGCGGGTTCAAGCGCGTCGACATCCCCGGCCAGTCGACGAAACACGTCGAGTACCGCGAGGGCAAAGACCCCGACCACCACCGCAAACTCTGGGGCCAGAGCGAGTACGAGGACCTGACGATGGAGCGGGGCGCGAAGAAAGGCGACACGACGCTGTTCGACTGGCGCAAGAGCGTCACACAGGGCAAGATGGAGGAAGCCCGCAAGGCGGTCGCGGTCGTCCTCCAGGACGAGGTCGGCGAACAGCAGATCCGCTGGGAGTTCACCAACGCCTGGCCCAAGCGCTACGACCCACCCACACTGGAGACGGGGTCGCAGGGCGGCCAGGGTAACGTCGCGACCGAGACGGTCGTCGTCGTCTACGACGAGATGCAACGCACCCAATAAATGGCCGGTTCACCGCTCCAGACCGAGTTCGAGTTTACCCTGCCACAGGGGTACACCGACGAGGAGGGCACGCTCCACCGCGAAGGGCGCATGCGCCTGGCGACGGCGGCCGACGAGATCGAACCGCTGCAGGACCCGCGGGTCCAGTCGAACTCGTCGTATCTCACGATCATCCTGCTCTCGCGCGTCGTGACCGAACTCGGCGACCTACAGAGCGTCAACCGGAACGTCATCGAGAACCTGTTCGTCGCCGACCTGGAGTACCTACAGGCCATGTACGAGCGCATCAACAACCAGGGGTCCAACGCCGTCACGACCGCCTGCCCCGACTGCGGCGAACGGTTCGACGTCTCCGTCTACGACGGGCGCGTCGTCCAGGGAGAGGCGGGCGAGGCCGGGAACGGGACCGGCCCCGACCCCGGAGCGGGCGGCCCGGACGGCACTCCCGGCGCGGGCGCCGACCTGGAGACGCCGCCGGGCACGCCGAGCGCCGAGGGTGACGGTGATTCGGGAAACTAGCACGCGGCACCGAGCTGGGCGTCTACCCCGTCGACCGTCTCTACGAGGAGGTCGCGTTCGTGGCGTATCACTTCAACTGGGGCCACGACACGGTGCTCGCCATGCCCCACTGGGAGCGCCAGCGCTGGTGCGAGGAGATATCGGCGATCAACGAGCGCATCAACGAGGAGTCCCAGCCCCCCGGCGGCCCCGGTGGGGGACCCGGACCGGGTGGTCCCGGCGGTCCTGGGATGGGCGGTCCGGGCGGCCCGGACGGGGGTGCACCGACGCTCGAACAGGAGATCCCCGACGAGTTCTTCGAGGAGGACTCCTCGTGACCACCGCCGAGCGAACGCGGACAGACGGCCGAGCCGGGAAGCGAGCGCGGACAGAGCAGAGGACCAGTAATGTCGAGTAACGGCCGCGGCAAGAAGACGGGCGGCGACGACGAGAACCCGTATCGCCAGCTCAACTACACGGTCGAGGTCGACGACGTGGACATCGGCGGTTTCCAGCGCGCCTCGGGTCTCGCCGCGCGGATGGAGACCGTCGAGTACCGCGAGGGCGGCACGAACGGCCACGTCCACCAGTTGCCGGGGCAGTTCACCCACAGCAATCTCGTCCTCGAACGGGGCCTGACCAACCGGACGGTCCTGTGGGACTGGCTCCAGGACGTCAGGGCGCCCTCGACGGCCAACACGGACATCCGACGTAACGTCCGGCTGAAACTCCAGTCAGGCTACAAGGAAAAGCAGATGTGGGGCTGGGAGTTCCAGAACGCCTACCCCGTCCAGTGGGACGGCCCGGACCTGACGAGCGACGGGGGCGGCAACGTCGTCGCCGTCCAGTCCATCGAGTTCGCCCACGACGGGTTCACGAAGATCTCCGGGACGCCCTGACGTCTCCGGGACGCCCTGGCCTCCGACCGCTCTTTTCGGTCCGTCAGGGGCCGCTCAGAACCACGCTGTCGAGTCCACCGGTGTCGGAGCCGGTGCGGTACTCGCCGCGGATCCACAGCGTCTCGACGTTCCCGAGCACCAGCTGGAGTTCCTCGTCGGTAGCGGGGTCGCCGGTCTCGCTGTTGGTCCAGCCCGCCGGTGAGAGACCGACCTCGTAGACGGTCCAGTCCGTTCCGGGCGGCGAGTCGAAGCGGTAAGCGAGTTCCGTCGACCCGGAGGCGAGGACGACGTCCCTGGCCTCGAATCCGCTGTCGGTCGCCGACTGGGTCAGCGCGAACGAGAGAGTGCCCCCCTCGTAGTCGGACTTCTCGCCGAGATAGCGGTCGGGCGCCGCCCAGAACCAGACGCCACCGGCGACGTCGTCGGCCGCGGAGAGATACCCGCCGGACTCGCCGCCCTCGGCGTTGTGGGTGGGGGCCACGCTCCCGTCCTGTGCGTCGCCGGTGACCGTCCAGCCCTGGACCCCGTCGTCGAACGTACTCTCGATGTCCTCGGGGCCCGAACCCGGGATCCCCTGACAGCCCGCGAGTGCGACCAGCACTCCGAGCACCGCCATGACCGCCTCTCGCCGTTGCATGCGGTCTCTTTCCCGGGAGTCAGCATATACTTGCTGTGCGTCTGGCACGCACGCGGTACGCAACCCGGATCGATCGTCGACCACGGCGACTTATTGTCGGGCCCGCCGACACACCGGCCATGAGCCCCACGGACGACACCGGAGCGGACTCGAGTTCCGAGACCCGGGACGAATCCGTTCGCGACTCCCCACCGGAGTCGGCCACCGAGACACAGGGCTACTCGCGAGAACGCGCCGAGTTCTACCACCAGCGCCAGGTCGAGGGACAGCGCCCGGACGTCGACTTCTACGTCGGGCGGGCACTCGACGCCGAGGGGCCGGTGCTGGAGATGGCCTGTGGCACGGGGCGGATCTACCTTCCCCTCCTCGACGTCGGGGTCGACGCCCACGGCTTCGACCGCTCGCCCGACGCGCTCGCCGTGTTACGCGAAACGGCGGCCGAGGTCGGGTTCGAGCCCTCGGTCTGGCAGGCGGACATGACCGCGTTCGCGACCCGGCGGACCTACGACCTCGTCGTCTGCCCGTTCAACGCCCTCCAGCACCTGCTGACCGTCGAGGACCAGCTCGCTGCGTTCGAAGCGGCCTACGACGCACTCGCGCCCGGCGGGCGGCTCTGTTTCGACGTGTTCGTCCCGAAGTTCGAGCACATCTGTGCCTCCTACGGCGAGTGGGACACCGAGACCGTCGACTACGGCGGCGCGCCCCACGAGTTTCGGACGCGTACCGACCTCGTCGACGAGGTCGAGCAGGTGTTTTCCGTCCGGACGGAACTGTTCGACCCGGACGGCGAGACGGTGTTCGCCGAACAGCATCGCCTGAAGATGCTCCCCAGACGCGAACTAGAGTTGCTCGCGCAACTCTCGCCGTTCGAGGACTGGACTGTCACGAGCAACTTCTCCGACGCGCCGCTCACGGACGGCGACGCCGTCCAGGTCTGGACGCTCGAAAAGGGCGGGGCGTAAGCGTCTCGACATCCTTCGAGCGCGCAGTTGTCCCGGCCATCTTCGAGTTCAGGCGGCCCATAACCAACCGGCTGGACGAGATATCGACGACAGACGCGCAGTCACACGTCGACCACAGCAGACCCACGTCGGCCACAGCAGACACACGTCGACCCCACCGGAGACACAGATGTCAGACCTGACACCGGCACCGCCAGCGAACCCGCTCGCGAAGGCAACGACCGCGTACGAGGACGTCCAGGTCGGGGTCGTCCCCAAGGGACCCAATCACTACGAGGTCCTGGTGTGCCGGGATGACGGCGACTGCACCACCCACGCCGTCGAGTACGTCGCTATCAACGCGACGGCCATACACCTCGAGAACCCGCTCTGGGTCGACGGCGTGGATCTGGATGTCGGCGTCCCCGGCACCCAGGCGGGAGAGACCGCGTGGGTGTGGCCCTGACGTGGCCGTGCTACTCCTCGCCGCCGGGCTGGTTGTACTCCATCCCGCGCTGGGAGACGCGGTCGACCGCGTCGTCGGCCGTCGCGTCGATCAGTACGGGACTCAACTGGTAGGTGACCGAGGGCTGAAACGACACGTCGCCGAGGGAACTCCAGACGTCGGTAAAGCCCTGCAGACTCTCGTCTTCGAGCGTGATCTGGACCTCGGTCTCGGCCAGCGACGCCGGTAACTCGTCCGGACCGAGGATAGCGTGTTCGTGGAGGATCTGCATCGCGAGGCCGAGGACGCGCTGCTGGTCTAGCGTGTTGGCCGTCTCGTCGCTGCCGCTCTGTGAGGGGAAAGCGGTCAGCAGGTAGCGCAGGTCGAGCGCGAGCGGCGGGTCCCGCGTCCGCTTCTCGTCGACGACGGTCGGTGGTTCGTTCTTCAGGACGTCGTTCTCGGTGACGTCGTAGAGAAACACCGAGAGCCGGACGTCCGAGTCGGCACCGACGTCGTCGGGCGAGACGAGGGCGATTTCGGACCTGTCGATGGCGACGACGTCGCTGCGCTCGTCGATGCGGTCGCGCAGGAGTTCGACCAGCGTCTCGCTCGCCTCGGCTATCGCCGCGTACCCCGCCACGGGTCACCTCCCGGCCGCGTACCCGTGGTAGTGTCATTGCCTCCGCCCGTGCCCGCGTCGACGCCAGCGCCTCCCGTGCCCGTGTCGACGCCAGCGCCTCCCGTGCCCGTGTCGACGCCAGCGCCTCCCGTGCCGGTCCGCCCCGTGACTACTGTGGCCATATCCCACCCACGACGCCCGCTCCCTTCACTCTACTGACCGGTCGTGTCACTCGCGAGCGGCGTCGTTCACGTCGTCACCCCCAGTTGGCTCCGCGTCGTCCAGTGCCGAGAGCCGCAACTCGATGCCGTACTCGGGGTGGACGGGTGCGAGGACGGCGTGCTCGGGGACGAGTACCGTCGGCGGTGGCGGCGCCTCGTCGCCGTCGTCGCCGCGCTGGGCACGCCCCTGTTCGCTCAGGAGGTGGGTCCACCCCTCCGAGGTCCCGACGTAGGTGCCGTTGAGGCTGGTGTCCTCGACGGCCCACCCCTGGGCGGTGTACTCGAAGCGGGCGTGGGTGGGCGAGACGTGACGGCCCTCGTCGGGGAGGACGACCCAGGGCTCTGGCTCGCCCACCGCCAGGCGCCCCATCGTCTCGCCGTCAATGACGGGACAGCCGACGCCCGTGGCCGGTTGGGTGAGGAGTGCCCGCTGGCGGCCGACGGCGTGCGCGACGGCGGCGGCCGCAGCCGTCCCGTCCGCGTAGCGGTCGGTCGGGTCGGGAGTCGTCGCCCGCTCGATCACCTCGGCGAGCGCCCGCGAACAGGTCCCGCCGAACGAGCGGGGGTCGAGACCGCTCTCGGGGACGTCCTCGGGGAGTACCTTCGCGCCAGTAAAGAGGTAGAAGGCCAGTTTCCCCCAGGCGTAGACGTCCGAACGGGGACCGGGTTCGGCGTCGTCGAGGCCGTCCACCCGGGCGGAATCCACGCCCGGCAGGAGTTCGAGCGGTTTGAACTGGTCGGCCTCGAAGCGGATCTCGACCGGGCGGTCGGTCGTCTCGGCGGTGTTGAAATCGAGCAGTACCGGTCGACCGGAATCGCGGACGACCACGTTTTCGGGGCGTAGATCGAGATAGACGACGCCGTTGCGGTGCAGGAAGTCCATCGTCGCGGCGAGGTCGAGGACGACCCGGCGGCGAACCGACGAGCCGAGGGCACCCCCCTGGATCCGCTCGTCGAGCGGGGCGTCGGGGAGAAACTCCAGGGCGATGTAGGGCGTCGCCGCGTCGGCGTCACCGGCGAGGTACCGCACGACGCTCGCGGGGGCGATGGCGCCCTCGAAGCGGCCGAGCGTCCGGACCTCCCGTTCGAAACGGGCACGGACCTCGGAGAGGTCGTGCGTACTCGTGTCGGCGAGTTTGAGCGCGACGTCTTCGTCCCGTTCGGCGTCGTGTGCGCGCCAGACGGTCGCGAAACCACCGCTGCCGACGCGTTCGTGTAACTCGAAGCGGTCGGCGACGGGTTCCCCCGCGGCAGGCATACGCGCCGGCAACTCGCGGAGCAGGCAAAGGTCTGTCGGCGGGCGGACGGCGGACGCTTCCATCGAGGTCAGCCCGACCGCCGGACGTGTGTCCGGTAGCAAGGTCGAACGTCCGTCCGAGAGAGAGGTCGGATCTGCGTCCGGTAGAGAGCTACTACCGCGCGCTGGAGCAGGGGACAGTCGGGCAGATTCAGGGATTTCGGCGGTAGGCCGGGCCGACGCCACCCTAGAGATTGATTAATCAGGGGAGGGTTTGTTGACCCAATAGATGTCGGGTGAGATACCGGAGCGAGTGACCTGCGAGGTGTGCGGGACGTCCTTCGACCCCAGAGAGAGCCGGGGCTGGTGTCCGAACGAGGCGTGTGGCAAGTGGCAACACCCCTCGTTTCCACTGTCGGACGGTGCCGCGGGCCGGGGGGCCGCGGACGGCGGCGTCAACGCGCCGACGAAGGTCTGTCCGAGTTGCGGGAAAGACGTCCGGGCCGACGCCAACTTCTGCAAGTTCTGCTCCCACGAGTTCCCGGACGAACCGACACAGGAACCGGCCAGCGGGGGGGACCCCGGGCTCGACGCCTGCCCCGATTGCGGGGCTGACCTGTCGTCGATTCCGCCGGACCGGCTGGCGGACTGTCCCATCTGCGGGACCGACCTGAGCGGTGTGCTGGCCGACCAGACCGAACCGGACGTGACGCCGGCAGACCTGACGGACTGCCCGGCCTGTCAGGCGGACCTGACGAACATCCCCGCCGACATGCGGATGGTCTGTCCGGACTGTCGGGTCGACCTGCGCGAGGCGATCCAGACACACGGCGTCGGCGACGGCACCGCAGGAGCCGGCGGTGGCGGAGGCGCTGGTGGTGCTGCGGGCGGACAGGCAGGCACTGGCGGGGCTGGCGCAGGGGCAGGCGCTGGAGGGGGGGCAGGCGGACAGACGGGCGGACAGCAGGCTGGCGGTGGGACAGGTGACGAGGCCGGTGATAGCGGCGCGGGCGGTGGGCTACTCGACGGGACGACAGACCCGGACAGTGGTGCGGCCGCCGAGAGCGTGGACACGATCAAGGGGATCGGTGCGAGTTACGCCGACCGACTGGCCGACGCGGGCGTGCGGACGGTGGGCGACCTGGTGCGGGCGGACCCCGCGGAACTGTCGGCCGCGACGGACATCTCCGAGAAGCGCCTCGGCGAGTGGGTCGAGCGCGCGCCGGTCGACGCCGCCGACGTCGGCGGTGTGGCAGGCGAGACGGACGCGGCCGCGGGCGGGCAGGCCGGCGCTGGTGGCGGACAGGGCGGGCAACAGACCGGTGGCGATGCTGGCGCCGGTTCCCAGAGCGGTGCCGGTGGGCAGGCCGGGCAGGGCGCCCAGAGCGGTACTGGCGGGCAGACTGGACAGGGCGCCCAGAGCGGTGCTGGTGGGCAGGCCGGACAGGGTGGACGAGCGAGTAGCGGTGAGAGTGGCCGGGCGAGCAGCGGGCAGGGAGCAGGAGGCGGCCAGGGCACAACCGGTGGTCGACAGGGCGGCCGGAACCAGCCGAGTGTCCCGGGTAGTTCGTCGGGTGGCGGCCAGGCGGGCGGCCAGGGAGGTGCCGGCGGCCAGGCGGGCGGCCAGGGGGGTGCCGGCGGCGCGACCGGTGGCCGCCAGGGTGGTCAGAACCAGCCGAGCGTCCCGGGCGCGTCGGGGGGCGGCCAGGGCAGTCGCGCGGGGCAGGCACAGCCACACTACAACACGGTCGTCTTCGAGGTGATGGGCCAGGAGATCCGCGCGAGCTCGGGCGACACGATCGGTCGTGAGATCCGGACGGCGATGGTCGAGGGGGGTGCACCGGACGACGACGCCGTCTACGTCCACCGCGAACACCTCCGCGTCGACCAGGAGGGAGAGACGTTCTACCTCGTGCGACTCGGCCAGAACAGTCTGAAGATAAACGGGACACCGGTCGGGCAACACGAACGAGCACAGGTCACCGACGGCGACGAGGTCTCCTTTTCGGAAGTCGTCACCGCCGACGTGAAACTAGAATGACTATCCAGGGTGGGGGTGTAGACGGCGGCGGCCGCGGGGGGATGCGAGTGTCGCTGTGCGGAGGGATGCGAGGATGACGAAACTCACCGCCGAACTCGACCGGGCGCAGGTCGCCGACAGCGGGTCGTCGGTGACCGGGTCGGTCCGGATCGAACCGGGGATGGTGGAAGTCGACGCGAAGCGCCACATCGCGCTCTGTCTCGACACGAGCGGGTCGATGTCCGGCGAGAAGATAGAGCAGGTCCGCGAGGGCGTCCGCTGGGTGTTCGGCTACCTCGCCGAGGACGACTATCTCAGCATCGTCGCCTTCGACGACGAGGTGGAAGTGGTGTTGCCCGCGACTCGCTGGGGGACCATCGCGCTGGACGACGCCGACGAGGCCGTCCAGGACCTCCGGGCGGGCGGCGGGACGGACATCCTCGCCGGCCTCGAAGCGGCCTACGACACGCTCGCCGACCTGCAGAGCGGGCCGGACATTGGCCGGCGGATACTGCTCCTTTCGGACGGGCGGGACGAGACGCCCACGGAATCGTTCGCGGAGTTCGCCCGGCGCGTGCGCCGCGAGGACGGCATCGCGATCCCCGCCGCAGGGATCGGCGACTTCTACGACGAGGACACGGTCCGGGCGGTCGCCACCGCGTCGGACGCCGAGTGGGTCCACCTCTCGCGGGCGGCCGACGTCGAGAACTTCTTCGGGCGGAAAGTCGAGACGCTGCGGACCGTGGTCGCGCCGAGCCCGAACCTGGAACTCGCCCTGCCCGGTGGCGCGGGGATCCACGACGTCTACCTCCGTCGGCCACAGGTACGTGACGCCAACTACGAGTGGGTGGGCGATACGGTCAGGATCTTCCTCCCGGACCTCCTGGAGTTCGAGACCCAGGAGGTCGTCTTCACCGTCGAGACACCCCCCTGCGAGGCGGGCGGGCAGTTCACGCTCGTCGACGTGACGCTGAACACGCCTGGACAGGCGGCGAGTACGGCCGTCGAGGTCGAATGCGTCGCCGACCCGGCCGGGGACACGCGCGTCGAGTCGACGGACGTCGCCGTCAGGCACGTCGAGACGATGGTGCGCAAGGCCGCCGGTGAGGGCGACCTCGACCGCGCCGAGACGATCCTCCAGCAGGCCACCGAAGGCGGCGGCGACCTCGACGCACAGGAGACCCGGATCGCCGGTGGCCCTGGCGAGGAAGACGGACCCGGCGACCGGGAGACCAGAATCGCCGGCGGGCCCGGAGAGAAAGGTGGAGGGGCGGACGAGACGACAGACCCGGAGACGAGCCCGGAAACGGACGTACTCGACAGGGAAGAGACCCAGATACGGGGTGGGATCGCGGACCTGCGCGAGGCCGACGACGAGACGCTCTCGGAACTGGCGACCGTCGTCGAGCGGGCCTCGGCCGAAGACCTGGAGACACAGTACGAGACGACGAAGATCGAACGGGAGGAGTAGATGCCCTGGGAACCGGAGGAAGGCTCGGTGGTCGCGGACCGCTACCGACTGGAGGAGTTCCTGGGCAAGGGCGGCATCTCCCGGGTCTGGCGGGGCGTCGACGTCGAGACCGGCGACGAAGTCGCGATCAAACACCCCAACTACGACTCCTCGAACCACCCGGACGTCGTCGACGAGAGTATCCGGAGCGAGCTCGACGTGTTACAGACCATCACGGACGCGGGCGGTCACCCGAACGTGATGCAACTGGTCGACAGCGTCGTCCACGGGGACATGCTGTTCATCGTCGTCGACTTCGTCCGCGGCGAGGACATGCAGGACGCCGTCTCGCGTCGCGGCGGGATCACCAACCCCGAGGACATCCGCAGTATCGGTATCGCCCTCTGTGAGGCGATGAGTTTCCTCCACCGCAACGAGGTGATCTACCGGGACCTGAAGCCGGACAACGTCATGCTCCGGGACGACCTGTTCCCGGTGCTCATCGACTTCAACACCGCGAAAGGCTTCCAGCCGGAGGTCGCCGGCGACGGGTCGGGCGTCTCCGGGACCGTGATCCCGAACCCGGTCTACAAACCACCCGAACTGAACAACGACCCGGAACTCGTCGGCTACCGGCAGGGCCCCTGGTCGGACGTCTACTCCATCGGGAAGCTGTTGATGTTCATGCTCTCGGGCAGCGGCGTGCGCAAACACGCCGTCGACCCGCGCGATTTCCCGGGGACGCGTTCGACACCCGCCTACATCGCCGAGATCATCGAGACGGCGACGGCCAAACACAAGGACGACCGCTATCGCAACGCGACCGTGCTGGCGCGGGTGCTCGAAGCCCGCGACCCGGAACCGCCCGACGTCGCTCGCCTGCTCCACCTCCAGGGTGAGCGGACCTACGAAATATACCCCGGCGACACCATCGGGCGCCAGGCGGCCGACGGCCCCCAGCCCTCCATCGCGCTCGAAGACCCCGACAAGTACATCTCTGCGGTCCAGGTCCGCTTCGACCAGACCGACGACGGCCGGTGGGTGTTGCGTGACCACAGTCTCAACGGGACGTACGTCAGAAGTCGTGACGGCGACGGAGACAGCGGCGGCTGGGAGCGCGTACTCTCGGCGTCGGGCCGCGAGCGCCTCGAAGAGAAGGGTGACGACCTCGGCACGGACGGGGATCCACCGCCCGAAGAGCGAGTGCTCGCCCCCGGAGACGAGATCGCGCTCGTCCACCCGGAGTACCCCGTCTGGCTCAGGTTCGAGGGGGCGGAATAGATGGAGTACGCGACAGCACTCGACGTCGGCGACCGCAAACGACGACAGGGCGGGATCAACGAGGACAGTGTCGCAGTGACGCTCGTCGACGAGGGCCACCGCGACACCCGGCGCCACAGCGGCGTGTTCGTCGTCGCGGACGGTGCGGGAGGAACGCAGGCCGGCGACATCGCCTCCTACGTCGCGACCGTCGAGGTGAGTCGCCGGCTCTCGAACCGACTCTGGAACGAGCGCCGACTGGCCGAGATAGCCGACGCCGTCGGCGAGGGCGAGCGCGACCTCGAACTCACGGACGGGGTTCTCGGCGACCCGCTGGCCGACGCGAGTGACGCGACCGTCCAGGCAGCCATCGAGGCGGCGGTCGAGGCCGCTCACACCCGTATCGTCGAGGTGATCGGCGAACTCGACCTCGACAGCGCGTACACGACGGTCGTCGTCGCGGTCGTCGCGGGCGACCGCCTCCACTACGGCTGGGTCGGCGACAGCCGCGCCTACGTCGTCAACCTCGGGGACCGCGAACCGGGCCAGCGCGTGACTCGCCTGACGAGCGACCACTCGGAGGTCGAACGCCTCCTCGAACAGGACGCGATAGACGAGGTCGAAGCCCACGTCCACCGTCACGGGAACCGAATCACGCGCGCCCTCGGGGGCACTCGCACCGAGGACCCCGCGCTCTCCACGATATCGGTCGACACCGCGTCGGTCCCGCTGTTTGGCGACGACGTCCTCGTGTTGACCAGCGACGGCCTGATCGACGCCTACACCGGCGCCCCGAAACTCCACCGGGAGTACGAGGACGCCGACGACACCGACGCCGTCGCCGAACGGATCCTGGAAAACGCCGTCACCGACGACGAAATCGGCGAAGTGGTCCGCGAGACCGAGTCGCTGTCGGCCGCCGCCGACCGGTTCGTCGAACTCTCGAACGAGCGCGGCGGCAAGGACAACCTCTCGCTGGTGCTCGCCCGCGACGAGACGCTTCCGCCGGGCCCGGCCGGCAGCCTCCCGATCCGCAGTTACGACCCCGACCCCGACGAGGTCGCCGACTGGGACACCGTCAAGCAGTTCCCCGATACCGGATCCGGTGAAGCCGACGGGAGGGGAACGCCCGACAGACCGGAGACGGCCGCCGGGTCGGAGAGCACGTCGAGCGAACCGGGTTCGCGTGCGTCGGGAACCGATGGGCAGTCGCGGTCGGAACGGTCGCGGTCGGAGGAGTCGGAGCGGTCGCGGACGGACGACCGGGCCAGGGGGGACGACCGGTCACGAGTGGATGACCAGCCACAGCGGGACGACCAGTCACGAGCGGACGACCCGGCAACGCACATCCATCGTCGCGGGCGCGAGACTCCCTCAGACGAGACAGACGCCGACGAATCGGGCTGATTACTCGATTTCGGTGCCACAGACGGGGCAGAACTCCCCGCCGGCGTCGATCGTCTCGCCGCAGTTCGGACAGAACTGTGCGCCAGCGTCGGCCTCGCCGTCGGCCGGTCCGCCGTCGGCGTCTGCCTCCGCCGCCGACCCGCCACTGGCCGTCGCTTGCGAGGGGGCTTCCGTCGCCGCGGCGGCCGAGACGTCGCCGGATTCGACCAGCGAGAGGGCGTGGTCGGCCGCTGCTCGCTGGTCGGCCGGCGCGGCCGCGTCGCCGGCCAGTCCGCGGAGTTCCGCTTCGGTGAACGCGAGCGTCCCGGTGTCCTCGTCGACGCCGTCGAGCGTCTCACGGACGCTCTCGACGGCTTCCGAGACGACCGCGGTGTAGTCGTCTTCGAGCGCGGACAGTGCGCTCCGGGCGTTGCGGCGGACCGGCGCCGACTCGTCGGCGAGACGGCGGGCCAGCGCGTCGACGCCCGGCCGGACTGCGTCGGGTTCGTCGGCCGCGAGGGCGGCCAGCGCGAACGTCGCGTGGCGCCTGACAGCTTCGCTCTCGTCGTCGACAGCACCCAGCAACGCGTCGACGGTTCGCTGGCTCACGTCACTCTCCCGGAGGGCGTGGCCGAGTGCGAACGCACCGGCCGCGCGGGCGCCGGCGTCGGCGTCGTCGAGCAGGGCGGTGAGGGCGGGTGCTGCCTCGACCACCGCGTCGGGACAGGTCGAACCGGCGGTCCCGAGCGCGACGGCAGCGGCCCGGCGGACGGCGGGTGCGTCGTCGTCGAGACACGCCCGGAGGTCGCCGGCGCCCGCACAGACCGCCGCCGGGTCGGCCTCGGCGATGGCGGCGAGGGCGACCGCCGCGTTCCGGCGCACCGCCGACCGGTCGTCGTCCAGCAGACCGAACAGCCGGTCGAGGACGCCGGGCTGGGCCAGCGTTCCGGCGTCGGCTTCTGCCAGCGCCGCGAGCGCCCCCGAGGCCGGGACGACGACAGCACCGTCGTCGTCGAGGACGGTCACGAGCGCAGCGAGGTCGCCCACGACGGCGTCCGGGTCCTCGGCCGCGATCCGCTGGAGCGCGACCGCCGCGTTCTCGTCGCTCGCGTCGGCGAGTCGGTCAGTCAGTCCGTCGACGAGGTCGACGGCCGCGTCCGGTCGCACTGCTGCAAGGGCCGCCGTGGCTCGTGTGGTTCGCCGACGGAGGTACGCCGAGTCGGACTCCAGGTACGCCGCCATGTCCGCGACGTGTTCGGTCAGCGCCGCCGGGTCCGTCTCGGCGAGTCTGCCGAGTTGCGCCACCCGCTCCCGTTCGTCCACGCCCTGCTCGCTCATACTCGCGGGCTTGGTCGGGGCCCGGCAAAACTGTTCGGGCTCCGAGGGGTCGGCGGCTCGTCGGGAAAGTCGGTCTGCGACAGGCCAGGAGAACTGTCGGCTGTCAGTTCGACCCGAAATCGGGGGCCAGCCGAGTCACGTGGAGTCGTCGTCCTCGGGCACGTCGGGGGTCGGGAAGTCGCTCTCGCCGGGTTCGGGCGGGTCGGCGACGGCGTCGTCCTCGTCGTCGGTGGGTGGCTCGAACACGCGCGTGTCGCCGGACTGGCCGGCCTCGTCGGCCGACTCCGGCGTGAAGATGTCCGTGCTGCCCTCGTCGCTGCTCCCCTCGACGGCCTCGCCGGGGGGCGTGCCAGTCCGGATGGCGTTGGCGGCGTCCTGGACGAGGTCTTCGTCGATGTCGACCGCAGGGTCACGCTGGGCGCGACGCAGGCGGTCCGAGGCCTCCGCGGCGGGTTCGATTATCTCGGGGTGTTTGCTCGCGATGGTGACGAGTGCCTTGGCGGCGTGTTCCCGGACGAGCGAGGAGTCGTCGTCGAGACGGCCGATGATCCGCCGGACGTCGGGTTCGACGGCCTCGGGGGCCTCTGCACCGACTGTGCCGAGGGTCACGAGGGCGAGCGAGCGCATCTGCGGGTCGGTGTCGTCGACGGCGACGATGAGCGTCGACGCCAGCGGTGCGACGGCGTCGGGGTAGTCGATGGCGACGTTCGAGAGCACCTGCGCGGCGTTGCGCCGGACGCGGACGTCGCCGGCGTCGAGTGCCGCCTGGGCAGCGGGTAGCGCCTCGCGGGCGGCCTCTGGGTGGTCTTCGGAGATGTTCGCCAGCGCCCCGAACACGTACTCGCGGGTCGCACTCTGGGCGTTGCCCGCCAGGTCGACAAGCGGCCCGATCAGGGTCTCCGCGCCGCTGGTATCGTACTCGGTGATCTCGGCGAGGATACGGGCGGTGATGCCGCTGACGGTCCGGCCGACGACCATCGCGCCGGCGTACTGTCGGGAGATAGACGTCGGGTTGCGGAGCCCCCCGACCGTCTCGGGGAGGAACTCCGTCCCGTACTCGGGGTACGCTTCCAGCACCTGGACGAGCGCGCTGGCGGCCATCTCGCTCACTTCGCCCGTCGTGCCGAGGTTGAGTATCAGCCCCCGGACGAACGGGCGACCGTTGGCGGGGTCGTCGGCGACGATGGCGGCGGCCGCGCGGGCACAGTGCTCGCGCACGGCGTCGTTCTCGTGCGTGAGGCCGTCTTCGAGGGAGAGGCGCACGGCCTCGTCGCGGCCGCTCGCGGGGTTCTCGGAGACGAACGTCGCGAGCACGCGCGCTGCGGAGGCCGCGACGCCGGCGTCCGGACTGCCGACGTACGCGGCGACCGTCTCGGCGACGCCCTCCTGGGCGGCGATGGCGTCCTCCTCGACCAGTTCCAGCGTCGATAGCACTGTGGCCTCGGCGGCACCCGCCGTCCCCGGGTCGGCGGCGTCGAGGTGGGCCAGCAGCGACCCGAGGACGCCCTCGCTGTCGCCGGTCGCCCGGACGTACGCCTGGAGCGCGTCGGCGCCGACCCAGCGCACGAGGTCGTAGCCGTCCTCCAGGAGTGCAACGAGATCCGGTGCTGTGAACTGGTCTGCGTGGGCGTCCATCGACGAACGCACGACGTGGGTGGCCATGAACCGCGTCAGTGCGACGTCGTTGGTCAGGTGCTGGCGGACCGCATCCAGGCCCGTCGCGTCCGTCGGTGCAGGCCCGCTCGCGACCGCGTAGGCGGCTTTCCAGCGCGGTATCTCGCTCGCGAACGCCGACCACCAGACCAGGTCCGTGAGGACAGTCCGACGGTCGGTCTCGGTCAGCGACGCGCCGACGGGGCCGTCCCGGGCCCACCACAGGACGGCCAGCGCTTCGACCGCGCCGTCGGTGAGCTGTTGCGTGCCAGCGTCGCCGGTGACGGCGTCTTCGATCGCGGCGAGGGGCACGTCGTCGACCGTGGCGAGGAGGTCGTCGGCCCGTCCCGCGCGATAGCCGGTCGTGACCATCCGACAGAACGCCTCGGCGGCGAGTGCTCGCGTCTGCTCGTCGTCACTGTCGAGGGCGCCGGCCACCGTCGCCATCGTCTCGGTGTCGAGCAGGCCACCCACGGAGTCGAGGCCGCGGTCGGCCCGGAACAGCAGGACGACGCCGCGGAGGCCCGGTCGGGTGAAACGCGGGTCCTCGCGTTCGAGCGCCGTCTCGAAGACGGCGACGCTCTCGCGCTCCCGGTAGGACGAGGCCCAGACCGCCGACGCGAGCGCGTCGATGGCGGCGGCTCGCAAGCGGTCGCTGCGCCCGTCGGCGTAGACGAGCAGGCGGTCGACCGCCGACTCCGAGAGCGCGTCGGGGTTCTCCTCGACGCTGTCGCGTAGCGAATCGGCCCGGCTGGCCTTGACGAACGACGTCACGGCGTTGACCCCGAACGCCAGCGGCGCGGTCACGACCGGGTAGTACAACACCGCCGCGGGGTCGACGCCCAGCCCCGCGCCGGCGACTCGTGTGAGCACGAGCAGCGCCAGCACGCCCAGACCGGCACAGAACCCGAGGACGACGGGGTCCGCACCGCGCCCGCTGGTCGGGAGCGCCCGCGCCACTCTGCTCGTCACGCCGCGGACGTCCGCGGCGACGGCCATCGCGGCGACCGGCGGGAGGAGGATAGCGCCACGGAGGAGCGTGCCCACGGGGACGTAGAGGAAGACGGCCACGGCGTAGGCCAGGTACGCGAGTGCCGGGACGGCGTAGTTGACCGCCGAGGCGGTCCGGTCGGGCGGGTAGAGGCCGCGGAATCCGAGCACCTCCGGGACGGTGAGGTCGCCGTACTTCCCGCGACTGGCGACGGCGTGAACGCCGATGACGAACACCGGGAAGAGGTGGCCCACCGCGATGACCACGAAGAAGACGTTCCCGCCGGCGTCGAGGACGGGCGCGATACTGGCGACCCCGAAACCGGTCGCCTGCGGGATGGCGTCGGAGCCGACCACCGACGCGATCGGGCCGCGCCAGAGTTCGTAGACCGGGGCCAGTGTGAATATCGCGGCCCAGGCCAGGGCGATCGGCACCCGGGCCATCGTCTCCCAGAGTGTGGCCCGGACGGCGGCGTCTCCCGAGGTGAGTCCGCCGAGCAGTCGCGCGCGGAAGTGCCCGACCGTGTAGGAGATGGCCGCAAGCGGCGCCAGCACCGTCGCCCACGCGGCGACGAACGGGAGCAACTGGTCGAGGAACGTCTGGAGGTCGGTCAGGTCGAACTCCGGGACGCCGAGTGACGCCATGCTCCAGACCGGTTCCGTCGGCGTCGAGAGCGCCGGAAAGACCGCCAGTCGCGTCGCGGCGAAGACGACCACGAAGACGATCGTCATCTTCTCCAGCAGTCGCCCGGGCGGTGGGCTGGCGTCGAGGTCACGCTCGGGGTCGACCCGCCGCCGGAAGTAGATGTACTTGTAGCCGAGATACCCCAGCGCGACGAGCGGGAAGACCAGTTGCCACTGGAAGAAGACGAGCAGGAGACTCACGATAGCGACGACGACGGCGCTCACGAGCGCCCGGAACTCAAGCATCATCGGTCGGAACACCCGACCCCGGGACACCCGACTCCTGGTCCCGTCGCCCCGCGCGCGCCGACTTCTGGTCCCGTCGCCTCGCTCGCATCGACACCTGTCTCCAGCGGTTCGTTCACGGCGACGCCGGCCCCCGCTGTCGACCGCGCGCGCCGCGGCCCGTCGTCCCGGTACCCTCGGTCGCCCGCAGGCCCCGCGTGTGCCCTCATTTGACAAGTGATTTCTATTGAGAATGGTATAAAATGAGGGGGTCAGTCGGGTGACTCGGCAACGAAGCCAAACGTGAGCGATTCACTCGCGGAAATTAGCGGGCCGGGGCGTCCCCGGCGGTCGACTTGTGGTGTCGGTCTACAGGAACTCGCGGACCTCGGCGTACCACATGTCGTGGTAGTCGACGGCGTCGACGTGGTCCGCGATGTGGACGGCGATCGCGTGCCAGCAGAGCTGGTCGGGGTCGTCGTCGTCCAGGTTGTAGGTGGCGTCGGCACACTCACAGGAGTCGTCCTCGACGACGTACTCGTCCTCGTGGCCGACGACGACCGTGAAATCGCGGTACTCCTTCACGCGTTCTTCGGCGACGGCCTCGATGGCGCGAGCGCCGCGTTCGCCGTGGGCGTCGAGGATGCTGTCGACTATCCCCGGCGTGAGTTCGCCGGCCTCGGCGAGCGCCGCTTCCCACTGTTCGACCGCGCTCACGTCTCTGCCGGGAGTTGTGCCCGCCCCGACAAAACAGGTTCGGTGGGTCGGAACGGTATCGGTTCGATCTCGCGGTCTCGCCGCTCACGCTGGACGTTCCCGAGAGCACACCTGTTCGCGGGGTCGAGTAGCACCGCTTGCACTTCGCTCGTGTGGTACTACGGAACTATCTCTTCTGAGAACCTGTTCAATAACCATTACTTATTAGTAGTATTGTTTGTATTTTCATTCCAATGGGATATTCCGGGGGCCTGGGGGCAGCGGGGGCTGCCTTCCTCGTCGTGACCGCGATGGTTGCACCGGTGTTGACGATCGACCCTGCGATGGGTGCGGGGAACCACTCGCCAGCGGACCCGACTGCGCGGGACCTGAAAGCCGACGCAGTCGACGCTGTTGGGGGACTCGACGCGCCCGACAGGCGTCGCGAGTCCGCCCGCGACCGGGCGCGCGACCGCTTGAACGGGTCACTGCAGTACTACCGCGGGCCGACACGGACCAACCAGTCGGCGATGTTCACCGACGACGCCGTCGCCATACAGGCGCTGACTGCCTTCGCCGGCACGAACGCCTCGGCGAATGCCACCGACGCCGCTGATATGGTCCTTACCGCGGACAACCGGACCGCCCATCAGGAACTCGCAGATGCCAGTCGACTGCTAGAGGAGTGGGGCGACGAGGTCGACAACCAGGGTCGCCTCCGGAGCATGGAGGCCCACCTGGACAACGCCGAGCGCGCATCCGACCGGGCGAGTCGGACGATGTCCCGGGCCCGGTCAGCCGACGGCCGCCGCGCCATCCGCCTGCGTGCCAGCAGTATCCGCCAACTGCGGCTCACCTGGCGCCAGTCACACTTCGTCGTCGAGCGCATCGTCCGCTATACGAACGCGACGCTGCCGACCGGTGCGACCGACGACCCGGACGACCCTGACGACGGTGGCGACAACGAAACTATCAGCTACAACGGGACGCTCTCGGCGTCGATTCCCACCCAGGCGGACCCGATCCGGAACGGGACCGGCGTTCGCAACCGGACTATCGTCGTGAACGTGTCGAGCGACGGTATCACCGCACTGGAGACGCTTACCGCCCGCGTCGACGGCGACGTGGTCACTCAGCGCAACCTCACCGGGGCTGTCGTCCCCGACGGACAGTCGTTCGCGGTGGGCGTCGTCGTTCCGCTCTCGGCGGGTGGCCACCGCGTCGAGATGAGCGTCACCGGCAACGACGGCTCGACGACTGCGAGCGACAGGGTCCTCCTCGACGGCGACGGCCTCAACGCCACCTACGAGAACCGGACGCTGGGGACGGATCCCCTCGACCCGGATAGCGATTCGACGAAAACCTCGACCGAGGAGAGCGACAACGGCACTGTCGACGGTCGCGAGGATTTCGACGGTGACGGCCTCGGAACGCTCGAAGAACTCGACCGGAACACGGACCCGTTGACGGCCGACACCGACGGCGATGGGCTCTCGGACCGGGCGGAATCGGTCTGGACTGATACCGATCCGCTGGTCGCTGATACGAACGACGACGGAACTGACGACGGCGAAGCTGACCCCGATAGCGACGGTCTGACCAACGTCGAAGAGGTGGGCGCGGGGAGTGACCCACTCTACGCCGACGTCGACGGTGATGGCCTCACCGACCCACAGGAACTGGCTAACGGCACGGATCCGTTCGACCCCGACACTGACGGGGACTTTCTCCTCGACGGTGAGGAGTTCCAGACCTCCTTCGAGACGGACCCGCTGGATCCCGACACCGACGGCGACGGAACGCTCGACGGCAACGAAACCTACACGACACGGGCGACCAACTCCGACGCTGGCGTGACGGTGACTGTCACGGGCGAGGGCAACGTCGCGCGCGGCCTCACTATCGACCCGGACCGCACGGGACGGTTCAACACCTCACAATTGCAGGGGATGCGAGCCACACCGGTCGTCGACATCGAATCCCGAGATGCGGTGACGACGGCGAACATCACCTTCGAGTACGACGAGTCGGCGTTGCCACGCGCCAACGAGTCGCGACTCGCCGTCTTCAGGTGGAACGAGTCGTTCCAGGGATTCCAGCCGGTCAATTCGACGCTCGATACGAGCGCGAACACGGTGTCGGCCGAGACGACACATTTCTCGCGATACACGGTCCTCGACGTGACCCGGTGGAAGGAGAGTTTCACGACGATCCCCGGTGGGGTTCAGGGCAACGGGACGACTATCGACCCGCTGGACGTCCTGTTGTTGATGGACACGTCGGGGTCGATGAACAGCAACGATCCCGACCGACTGGCGAAGGTCGCGGCGACGAACTTCACGGCTGGTCTGCTGGCGACCGACCGGGCAGCGGTGATGGAGTTCGCCAACGAGGGGCGACTGCTCCAGCCGTATACGACCAACGAGACGGCAGTGAACCAGACGGCGCTGAATCTCACCTACCGTGGAGGCCGTGGCGGGACGGACATCGGCGGGAGTATGAGCGATGCAGTCGATTACACCCAGCGCGCCAGCCCGAATTCACGCCGACAGGTCGTCGTGTTGCTCTCTGACGGGCGCAACTCCGCGGGGTCGAACTCACAGACCCGACAGGTCGCCCGCCGGGCAGACAGGTTGAACGTGACGTTCTACACGGTGGCGTTCGGCGGTGCTGACGAGGAGTTACTGGAAGACGTCGCCAGCATCACTGGTGGACAGGCGATCGTCGCCGATAGCCCGAGTGACCTGCCACGGGTGTTCGCGCGGGTGGCGACCAACGCGACAGCGGGGACGGACATCGACGGCGACGGACTACCCGACGGGACCGAACGACGCGGGTTCTCGGCGGACGATCTGCCGACGACCGTCGAGCCATTCGATACGAGTCGTGTGAACGCGGATACGGACGGCGATGGCCTCGAAGATGGAGAGGAAGTGGAGTCGTTACACAGGCGGACAGAGGCGTTTTCGGTCGTCGTGGACGGTGATCGAGTCGCCCAGTCGCTCGAAGGAGGGTACTGGCTGATCAACAGCGACCCGACGAAGGTCCACTCGGACGACGATGGGATCAACGACACGCGAGAGACCAACGGCTGGGAGATCCAGACGGTCACACGCAACGGAAGCCACTACCGGTGGGCACCAGCAAACAGCAATGGCACCCTGAAGGTAACTTCCGACCCGCTGGTCGTCGACTCCGATGGGGACGGGCTGACCGACCGCCAGGAGAAAAATCAGACCCACACTGACCCCGAGGCCGAAGTGACCTACCAGTTGACACACCGTCACCGGGAGATGTTACGGACGGCGTTTTTCGACGACAGAGTCATCTTCGATGTCGCCCGGCAAATCGGATTCGTCACCGGGGACGACGGTCTCGTTACACGCGGCGAGACACTCCGAGAGCGGATCAGGTCGCTGGACGACGGTACCGACGACTTCGATTTCGTGACGACCGACGACACGGGCTACGACAGGATGACCTTCAAGGCACTGGATGGAACGTTGCGGATCGACAGATGGCTCTCGAACACCGCCGAAGTGACCGATCCGAGCGACCTGCGATTTGACCAGGACGAACTCCCGCGACAGTTCAGGATGGAGACCGACCCGTGGGACCCCGACACCGACGATGACGGGCTCACTGACGGGCAGGAGTTGACCGACAACGGAGACCCAGTCGTCGTCGGGGAATGGAAGGCTCCACCGATCCCCACAGGGCTTGATCCGCTGGATCCCGACACGGACGACGACGGCTACTGGGACGGGTGGATCGGTGTCTACGACCTCAATTACTCGAAGACAGAGCCAATTGATCGGACTGACAATGTCGTATTGTACCGGGAGAATCTCCGAGACGATGACCTCGGGATCAGTGGTGACGAAATCGTCTCCGAACAGGTCGGGGTCCACAACGTTTCCTCGACCGACCCTGGCGTGGACTTCGACAACGACACTACCAGAGAACACTCGAACGTTCACGTCGGTGAACTCCACTGGGGGACTTCGCCGACCGACGCTGATGACGAACCCAACACGACGATCCACGTCGAAGTCGACTGGTTCACCGGAAACAATCCGTACAACGAGACGATTTCCGGCACGGGAATGAACCCCCTGGAAGCGACCCGACAGAACTACCTCCTGTATGGGATCGATATTCGATTCCACAAGGACGATCGGCTACGTCAGTCTGACTGGGTGTTCGAAACGTGTGTGGATATCCCGTCACCGGTAAAGCCAGTCGATTGCGTCGATGGGAACAAATTCAACGCCTGGGAACTGGACAAGATAGAAGACACGTATCACCAGAACACGTCGCGATTACACCTGTTCTGGGCGACGGAATACCGAGCACAGACCCCGGTGTATTTACCCCACGACCTCGGCATTCCGCTGGCAGGAACCCCCACCGGCCTCGAAGGGCACACTGGATCGCCGACACAAGTCGATCTGATCGAACGGCCTCGGATTACTCCGTATGGAACGGTACTGTTTGCCAACGTGAACGGGCCAAGCGGTCACCACCGGACGCTCATGGAAGAACTCGGCCACGCACTGGGTGCTGGCTGGCTCGACGACAAGGGATTCTCGATCGGAGAGTGCTACAGCGGCGGGAGTTGCTACGGCCTCGACGATGGGCGGGAAATTACGGGTGGGGGGCAAGACAGAACCAGAGAAGAAGTTCCCCCGAACTACATCTTTGGTGAGTGGCCGGTAATGGGGAACGCTACATACATAGATGATCACCGAACTGCTTTCAGCATAGAGGAGTTATTAACTATTGACTTCAGAGAAATCCCGTCTATTGATGATTGATCAAATCCCTCGGCGACGAGTACTCGCGACGCTTGCGTTCCAGCCACTCCTACTTTCGGGATGTATGAACCCCCGAGAACGAGAGCTGGAGTTCAGGAACGTTACAGTGGTAAGCGCGTCTGATCCTGTTACCATCACTGGCTCCGTTCGGGGTGAAAAGCGGAATGCCGAGAAAAGCTGGGCGACGTTCCACGAGGTCTTGGTAGTCGGATATGATACAAATAGAACGATCGTCTGTACAGAAAATATCGGTACTGTCTCTCCAAATTCAATGAGAGAGTTCGAACTCACTTGCGGGTCTCTACCCTCACGTCTCACACTCACAGCACGGGAGACCCCGTGCGACGGAAACACCTATATTGACGTTTTCGAGTGGATAGAGGCGGAAGAGAATCCGAATATCGACGAAGACAGATATCTTGGCCTGAGAGAGCGTGAATGCAACGAAACAGCGTTCCCACCATCAGAGTGAGAGAGAACCACACTCGATAGAACTTGGACACTGGCGACGAAGACTCGGCCGCCTCACCACCTGTACGTCCCGCTGGACATCGCCGAAGTCGACACTTACGCCTGTTACAAACCCATCGGGAGTCCTGTTGCCAACGACACCGACGGCAACGAAACGTATACGACGACGGTCGCAAACCGGACCGCGGGCGTCAGCGTCGCCCTCACCGGCAAGGGCAACGTCGCGGCGGGCGTCACGCTCGAACCCACACCCGCACCGCTTGCCAACGACAGCGTCAGCGCCGGTCCGACGGTTCGCATCGAGAACGACACCGCCTTCGAGCGGGCGACACTCCGTTTCGAGATCGACGACGACCGCGCCCCCGGCGAGTACGACGACCTGGCGGTGTATCGCTGGAACGGCACCGTCGACGGCCGGTGGCACTCCGTCGATGCGACCTTCCACGAGAACGGCACCGCCACCGCCACCGCCACCGTCGAACAGTTCTCGTACTACACAGTCATCGACGTCGATAGCTGGCGGTCGGCCCGACGCGTCGACGCCGTCGATCCGGTCGACCTGGGATCGAAGTCCGCCTCGTGTAGTGGCACCTGTGACGTCACGGATGCGACGCTGACGCTCGGCGGTGCGCCGGACAACGAGTCGAGCCAATGAGCTGGATACCACCGTGCGACAGGACCTGACTATCGGCACCGTCGGAACGGTTCGCGAGCAACTGAACACGTCAGCGTTCAAGCCAGGATTCAACGTGGAGATACAGGTCATCTCACACAACGTCTCGACGCGGATGCAGGTCACCGAACGGACCGACACGGACGGTGACGGCCTCTGGGACGCCTGGGAGAACAAAACCTACGAGTACGAGAACCAGATGGTGCTTCGTACCAGGACCTGATTGTCTCTCATGTCAAGTTCCGATTCATCCCGTCGTGAGTTCTGGGAACCAGCCCCAGACTCCCCTTATCTGGCGTTCTCGTACTCAATTACTCTGAAACTACATCATTGTGGCCTCTCGTTCAAAATTCAACGACATGGGTTCCCCAGTTCCCTGAGTAGATGAGAACGATCTCAACGGCAAGCAGCACCCAGACCCCCGCACTCAGTATAAATGGAGTGTTCCATTTAGGACTGGGGTTTTCTACATCCCTCTCGTGGAGATACAGCCTGAAACAGATCAATGCTGAAAAGGCGAACATCTGGTATAGAGCAAACGCCTGCCAGTGAGTCCCTCTTATCTCGTAGTACCCGGCGGCAGTCGCTAGAGACCCAAACTTCCGATGTAATAGCCAAGAATGTATTACGAAAGCTGCAATCGAAACTAATACCGAGATATCGAATGACCACCTTGGGATCTCCCATTCGTCCCATAGCTTCTGGATATCCGTTTTTAGGTCGGAAGAACCACTGTTTTCAAGCAACTCGAAGTATCCTTTTGCTCCTGAACTACCTCCGACATGAAATACTATTGTACCAATCGTCATGATCACAACTCGAGCAACTCCGGTCTGAGCGTGGTTTGATATAATGAAATCACTTCCCTGTGTAAAAGAAGCGAATGCCAAGAGTAGAAATATGAAAGACGCCACGGCAATATCTGGAACATCCTTGGTCTCAGTGACGAAGTAATCGCTCGGTAGTTGGATAGCAGATTTTGAGTTTCCGCGGTAGAGATGTCTCTCACGGCGATTTGAGTTCTCGTCCACCCAGCG
>ENA-ORDC01000884-ORDC01000884.1-marine-metagenome-genome-assembly--contig:-NODE-884-length-25362-cov-3.136840_pt1 | contig 25362 bp, 27 predicted proteins | sample MGYA00237783_ERZ508515 | MGnify/ENA primary metagenome ERZ508515 (study PRJEB26186, sample SAMN06268792) | marine metagenome | isolation source: Eden Landing Ponds, San Francisco, CA, USA | place... | reverse complement strand
ACACGACGCGACGACCCGTAAAGCCGGTGCTGAGACGACGTACGCTGACGCGGCCGACGGCGACGTCGACGGCCTCACTGTCGGCGTTCCGACGGAGCTCGTCGACGGTGCAGACGAGGGGGTCGTCGCGCAGTTCGAGGAGTCGCTCGACGAGCTACGCGCACAAGGGGTCGAGACGGTCGAGGTGTCGCTCCCGTCGGTCGAGACGGCCGTTCAGGCGTACTACGTCATCGCGATGAGCGAGGCGTCATCGAACCTCGCGCGGTTCGACGGCGTCAGGTACGGTACGTCGGGCGGGTACGACGGCAACTGGAACGAGTCGTTCGCAGCGGCCCGCGAGGAGGGGTTCGGCGAGGAGGTGAAACGACGGGTCCTGCTCGGAACGTACGCGCTTTCCGCTGGCTACCACGACAAGTACTACAAGAAGGCACAGGACGCCCGCGCGTGGGTCCGGCAGGACTTCGCCGAGGCGTTCGAGACGGCCGACGTGCTCGCCTCGCCGACGATGCCCGTCCCGCCGTTCGAGCTGGGCGAGAGCCTCGACGACCCGCTACAGATGTACCTCGCGGACGCGAACACCGTCCCCGTGAACCTCGCGAACCTGCCAGCGATCTCGGTACCAGCGGGCGAGACGGACGAGGGGCCGGTCGGCCTCCAACTCGTCGGCGAGGCGTTCGACGAGCGGACGCTCGTCCGCGCGGCGAGTGCGGTCGAGTAACTCGGTGGAGAACCGTCGGACCCGCTAATCCTCGTGAAGCGCGGCGAGGATCTCCGGGTCGGTCCGGAACTTCAACACGTTGTGGACGACGCTGTTGCGGATGTTGTCGATGACCTCACCGTGGTTCTTGTAACACTCGTGAATCCACTTCGACTCCGCCGACCGGGTCGGGAACATCATCACCGCCTTCCACTGATACTCTCCATCTGAGAGGAAGTAGAAGAGCGTGTTCGGCGAGTCGCGGATGTACGCCATCGCGTCACGCCACCCCTCGGCGAAATGCTCCGTGTTGAACTTGAACTCGAAGAGGCCGAACACGAAGTACTCCTCGTTCGGGATGACCGCCTCGCGGAATACGCCCTGCTCGCGCATCCCGCGGATGGACTCGCTGACGGTGACGTGGCTCACCTCGATGCCGTGTTTCTCTTCGAGGATGCGTGCGAGGTCGCGCGAGGAGAGTTGTGGATCGCGCGATAGCTCCTGTAACACGAGTACGTCCCGCTCCTTGAAGTTCCATTCCGGCGCTTCGTCGTTCATATCCCTCATCTCAGGGTCTTGTTATGTGTCGCTTTCGGTCAGGCGAGGAACGCCCGGAGTTCCTCTTGGTACGTCTCGGCGCGGTCCTCGGGGACCCAGTGGAACGCCTCGTCCAGCCGGACCACCTCGCCGCCGAGTTCGTCGGCGAGCCGCTCGCCGTACTCGATGGGCTGCATCTGGTCGTCCTCGGCCCACAGACACAGCAGGTCGGCGTCGATCTCGCCGTACGGTATCTCCGTCGTGTGGTTCGTGTTCGTCGCGACGGCAGCTCGGGCGAGCGCTCGCTTGCCGCCCTCGCGGTCGAGCCACGGGTACTTCATCCCCGCGACGAAGTCGGGGTCTGCATCCCCGTACGCGCCCTCGGCGAACGCGAAGTCGAGCTTGCCGTCGAGCTCCTCGTCGCTCAGTCCCGCCGTCTTCGGGAGGCCGAGGTTCACGATAAAATCGACGGGCCACGAGTCGTAACAGACGACGTTCGAGCAGACCAGCTTCTCGACGCGGTCGGGCTGGTGGGCTGCGAACCGGAGCGCTGCGCCACCGCCGATGTCGTGTGCGACGAGGTGGAACGTGTCGACTCCCAGCGCGTCGAGTAGGCCGTCAAGCGCCTCCTCCTGTGCGCGGATGGACCGGTCGAAGCCCTCGCCGTTCTCGCTGTTGCCGTAGCCGACGAGGTCGGGGACGACGACGCGGTACTCGTCTGCGATTTCGGGGGCGATTCCCCGCCACAGGTAGCTCCACGTCGGCACGCCGTGGAGGAAGACGACCGGCTCGCCGTCCTCCGGGCCGTCGACGTAGTACGCCATCTCCACATCGTGGCCGTCGACGTCGACCGCGACCGACCGCTGTCGGTCGGTCCACTCGCCGTGGTCCATCACAGTCTGTCGGAGATGATGTTCTTCTGTATCTCCGAGGTTCCCTCGTAGATTTTCGTGATCCGGGCGTCGCGGTAGAACCGCTCGACCGGGTGGTCGGTGACGTAGCCGGCGCCGCCGTGGACCTGAATCGCATCGTCGGCGACGTCGACGCTCGCCTCGGAGGCGAAGTACTTCGCCATCGACGCCAGTTTCACCGCCTCGTCGTCCTTCTCGTCGGCGACGTGGCTCGCCGCACGGTATGTGAGCGAGCGGGCCGCCTCAACCTGCGTCGCCATGTGGGCGAGCTTGTGGCTGATCGCCTGGAACTCGTCGATTTTCTGGCCGAACTGCTCACGCTCGCTCGCGTAGTCGATGGCGGCATCAAGCGCCCCCTCCGCGGCGCCGACCGCCTGCGCGGCGACGGACGCGCGTCCGGCGGCGAAGAACTCCATCAGCTGGTAGAACCCTTTGTTCACCTCGCCGATCACGTTCTCTTCGGGGATGCGGACGTCGTTGAGCTGGATTTCGGCGAGGTCGGACGCGCGGATGCCGAGTTTGTTGTCGATCTTCGTCGGGACGAACCCGTCGCTTTCGGCGGGGACGAGGAACGCGGTGATACCCTTGTGCCCCTCGCCGGGGTCCGTCTTCGCCATCAGGACGCCCACGTCGGCGACCGTCCCGTTCGTGATCCACGTCTTGTTGCCGTTGATGACCCACTCGTCGCCGTCCTTCTCCGCGCGCGTCTCCATGCCGGCCACGTTCGAGCCGTGGGCCGGCTCGGAGATGGCCGAGAATGAGGCTGCCTCGCCGGCGGTGATCTGCGGGAGCCACTCCTCTTTCATCCACTCGTCGCCGTACTCGAGGATCATCGACGTGCCGAAGCCGGCCGAACCGATGGCGCTCCCGATGCCGGGGTCAGCCCGCCACAGCTCCTCGGTCACGATGGTTCGGGAGATTGGGTCCATCCCCGCGCCGCCGTACTCCTCCGGAATGGAGGGGGCGACGAAATCGTACTCCGCGGCCTTCTTTCGGAGCTCCAGCGGATACTCCTTGTTCTCGTCGTGCTCCTGAGCGACCGGGCGGATCTCCTCTTCACCGAACTCACGGACGGCGCGACGCACGGCGTCGTGCGCACCGTCGAGCTTGAACGCCATGGGCGAACGTCGGATTACGATGTAAAATAAGTATCGCCGTTCGTCGAACGACGTTAGAAGAAACGGTGGCCGTTTCCCCCGGAGACGGCGACCGTTCCCACTACTCGCCGTCGAACTCCGGCTTTCGTGATTCCATGAATGCGTTCGCGCCCTCGCGGTGGTCGTCGGTCTCGAAGACGGCCGCCTGCGCGGCCGCCTCGTCGTCCTGCGCCTGCTTCAGATCCGAGGAGAATCCTTGCTCGATGAGCCGCTTCGAGGTTTCCAGCGCCACCGAGGGCCCTTCCGCGATGGACTCGACGAACGCGTCCGCCTCCGTCTCGAACTCCTCGTAGACGTGGTTGAACAGGCCGAGATCGAGGGCCCGCTCCGCGTCGACGAGTTCGCCGGTGTAGACGAGTTCCTTCGCGACGTTCTCGCCGACGATCCGCGGGAGCAGATACGAGGTCCCCGAGTCGACCGCGAGCCCGACCTGTCGGAAGCCGAAGCTGATGCGCGCCCGTTCGGATGCGACGACGCAGTCGCAGGCGACGGCGAGGTTCCCCCCGGCGCCGAACGCGACGCCGTCGACTTTTGCGATCGTGGGTCGGTGGAACTCGTAGATGCGCCGTATCGCCCGTGAGGTAACCTGCTGGATGTTCCGTACCGCCTCGTGAAGTGGGACCTCGCCCGCGAGTCGCTCGACCATCGCGTTGATGTCGCCGCCAGCACAGAACGTCCCCTCCTGTCCGGTGACGACGAGACAGCGCACGTCGTCGCGCGTCTCGAGGTCGTTCACGGCGTCGATGATGGCCGTCGACATCTCCCGCGTCAGCGCGTTACGGCTGTCGGGGCGGTTCAGCGTCAGCGTCGCGACGCCGTCCTCCACGTCGAGCAGTACCGGCTCGTCGCTCATACGCCCCCGAGAGTGGCAACCAACGTAAAGCTACCGCGTCCCGGGATTGAACGTTGTTCGACGGGGACGACCCTCGCGGTTCGTCCCGTCGTGTTGTCTCACCGTGCCGTCCAGCCGCCGTCGACGGCCAGCGTGGTCCCGGTGACGTAGCTGGCCGCGTCGCTCGCGAGGAAGACGACCGGCCCCGATATCTCCTCCGGATCCGCGAATCGGTCGAGCGGCGTCCGGTCACGGATGGAGTCGGCGAGGGTCTCGTCGCCGGTGAGGTCCTCGGTCAGGTCCGTGACGACGTAGCCCGGGGCGACGCAGTTGACGCGCACGTCGGGTGCCCAGTCGAGCGCCATCGACTTCGTCAGCCCGACGAGCCCGTGCTTCGAGGCAACGTAGGGGTGCTGACGTGGGAGTCCGACGAGTCCGCCGACCGAGGCGACGTTGATGACCGTTCCGCCGCGCTCGTGAAGGTCCTCGGCGGCGACCCGAGCACAGGTGAACGCCCCCTCGAGGTTCACGTCGGTCACGAACTCGAAGTCGTCGTCGCCGACGTCCTCCGGCGGCCCGAGCGCGCCGTCCGGATTGACGCCCGCGTTGTTGACGACGATATCGACCGGGCCGAGTTCGTCCCCGACCGTGTCGAACGCCGCGGTCACGTCGTCCGGGTCGGTCACGTCACAGGTGACGACCGTACTCTCGCGTCCCCGCGCTTCTACCTCCGCGGCCACGTCCGCCACGTCGTCGCGCGACCGCGACAGCGGCGCCACGTCAGCCCCCGCGTCCGCGAGCCCGTGTGCGATCGCCCGTCCGATGCCGCGCGAGCCGCCCGTCACGACTGCCGTCCGTCCGGTGAGGTCGAACTCGTCCATACGCGTGGCTCTGGTGGCGGGCGCTTGAGGCTGTCGGAGTGGGTAGTTATACGGCGTCGGCTCCCGTCCAGTCGGCCATGCGAATCCACTGGCACCGGGACGACCTCCGGGCCACGGACAACGTCGGCCTGTCGGCGGCCGACGAGCACGACGATGGTGTGCTCCCCGTCTTCGTCTTCGACGACGCGGTGCTCGAACACGGCTCCCCGCCGCGGGTCGCGTTCATGCTCGACGCGCTCGCCGAACTCCGCGAGTGGTATCGCGAGCGGGGCGGTGACCTCCACATCGCCCACGGCGACCCGTCGTCGGTGCTCCCCGGGCTCGCTTCCGAACACGAAGCCGACGCCGTCCACTACAACGCCGGCTACTCCGGGCTTGCGCGAGAGCGGGACCGGGCGGTGACTGCGGCACTGGAAGACGCTGGCGTCGCCGTCCGCGAACACGAGGACGCGCTTCACCACGAACCCGGCTCCATCCTGACGAACGATGGCGAGCCGTACTCCGTCTACACGTACTTCTGGAAGAAGTGGCGCGACCGCGAGAAGGAACGGCCCTACGACCCACCCGAGGACATCGCACGCGTCCCGGGCGACGAACTGCCGACCCTCGCCGACCTCGGGTTCGACGCTCCGGTCGCGGATGTCGAACCTGCCGGGATGGCCGCCGCGCGCGAACGCCTCGACGCGTTCGTCGACGGTCCGATCTACGAATACGCCGAGGCGCGTGACGACCCGGCCGCAGGAGCCACTGCACGGCTCTCGGCACATTTCCGATGGGGCACAATCGGGCCCCGAACCGTCTACGCGGCGACCGAACGGGCTGCGGAATCGGCACCGGACGAGGCGGCCGCCGAATCGGTCGAAGAGTTCCAGGGGCAGCTCGCGTGGCGGGAGTTCTACCACCACGTCCTCCACTTCAACCCCGAGGTGGTGACGGCGAACTACCGCGAGTACGAGGAGGGGATCGAGTGGCGCGACGACGCCGAAGAGATCGCGGCGTGGAAGGCGGGTGAGACGGGCTACCCCATCGTCGACGCCGGGATGCGACAGCTCCGCGCGGAGGGATTCATGCACAACCGAGTCCGAATGATCGTCGCCTCCTTCCTCACGAAGGACCTCATGGTCGACTGGCGCCACGGCTACGCGCATTTCCGCGAGCAGCTCGTCGACCACAACACCGCGAACGACAACGGCGGCTGGCAGTGGGCCGCCTCGACGGGGACGGACGCACAGCCGTACTTTCGGATCTTCAATCCGATGACGCAGGGTGAGCGCTACGACCCCGACGCCGAATACATCACGACGTACGTTCCGGAGCTCGACGGCGTATCCGCCGAGGAGATACACTCGTGGCACGAGCTGTCGGCCGAGGAACGTGGTGAGCTCGCACCCGACTATCCGGATCCCATCGTCGACCACGGCGAGCGCCGGGAGGCCGCGCTGGCGATGTTCCAACGGGCGCGGGGCGAGGAACCGGACGAGTGAGTCCAGCGGGCAGGGTCCCGCCGCGAATCTGTCGGAACCGTTACTAAAATCGACTACCGGGAATCTCCACCCCCCTCCTCAACCCTTTTAATCCACGCGGTCGTGTCCTCACGTGGAGGTAACAACTAATGAGTGAACGTTCCAATCCCGAGCTCGACCCGCTACCGTACGACTACGACGCCCTCGAACCGTCCATCTCCGAACAGGTGCTGACGTGGCATCACGACACCCATCATCAGGGGTACGTGAACGGCCTCGACAGCGCCGAGGAGACGCTGGCGGAGAACCGCGAGGCCGGCGACTTCGGCTCGTCCGGCGCGGCCATCCGCAACGTCACCCACAACGGCTCCGGCCACTATCTCCACACGCTGTTCTGGGAGAACATGGACCCGAACGGCGGTGGGGAACCGTCCGGTGAACTCGCCGACCGCATCGAGGAGGACTTCGGATCCTACGAGGGCTGGAAGGGCGAGTTCGAGGCCGCTGCGTCCGCTGCGGGCGGCTGGGCGCTGCTCGTTTACGACCCCGTCGCGAAGCAGCTTCGTAACGTCGTCGTCGACAAGCACGACCAGGGCGCGCTGTGGGGAAGCCACCCCATCCTCGCGCTGGACGTCTGGGAACACTCCTACTACTACGACTACGGTCCCGACCGCGGGAGCTTCATCGACGGCTTCTTCGATGTCGTGGACTGGGACAAGGTCGAGTCGGAGTACCAGACGGTCACGGAGCTGTTCGAGTAACGACTCCGCACTCGTTTTTCTTTAAGCAGCATCCGCCGAGCCGCCGGCATCGTCGCCGTCGAGTGCTACCTGTAGGTCGACTCCCGCGTCCGAGAGCGCTGCGTACAGCTTCCGGGCGTCGACGTCGGCCCCGGCGTCGTAGCTGACGAGCACGCCAACGTCGCCGATGAACGTCCGGAACGTCTCGAAGGCGTCGAACCCACGGACCGTGTATTCGTAGCTCGCATACGTCAGGTTCTCGTACGTCTCTCGGGTGATGAAGCCGTAGCGCTCGTTGTCGATGTACGGCTCCGTGTCGTGGTCGTCGAGCTCCGCAGCGACGTCGTCGCGGAGATACAGCGCTCGCTTCCGGCGTTCGCCGAACACCCAGAGGTCGCGGAGCGGGTCGCCGACGATATCCCGAACCGCGGTTTGCAGTCGGTCCGCGGCTCCTGCCATGGGGCTCCGATTCGGCCGTGTGTGTAAAAGCCTGTGGGGGCGTGTCGCACCGACGACGTGGCGACGCGTTTACCACCTGGTCGGCGCAAAGCGCGTCCATGCCACGACCGAAGTCCGCCTTCGACGACGTCCGGCCGTTCGAGTTCCGCGACCCCGACGAGGTACTCGAGACGGGGACGATGTACACGGTGTACGAGATCGCGCGGCTGCTGCAGGGTGTCGAGCCGGACCGCGAACTCGACGCCGAGACGGAGTCGATCCTGCTCGACTGGGCCATCCCGTGGATGCTCGATCACGAGGACGCCATCTGCTTCGCCGAACCGGACGCCGACGACGAGCCGGGCTTCTACGGGCTGCGCGACTGAGATGAAGCTGCTCGTCGCTGGCGGCGACCGCGTCGACGCCGGGAAGACGACGTTTTCGGCCGGCCTCTGCCGGAAGACGTCGGCCCGGGGGTACAAACCCCGCGCCGGCAACGACTACTGGTTCGACCACGACGACTACCGCACGGCAGTCGCCGACGGTCGGCTGTACGGGAAGGACGCGAAGCGGCTCGCAGCTGCCTCGCCCCAGCCGGTCCGCCCGGAAGAGATCAACCCGACACACCGGCTGTGGCTCCCGACGCCGGGTCGAGGGTCGGGCCTGCTCGGACAGGACGGCCGACAGTTCGTCTGCGACCGCGTGCGGGTCGGCGACGATGCCCCCGACGGTATCCCGACGAACGACGCCGGAGACGCGTTCGTGGTCAACGATACTGTCGAGATACCTGCGTCGGCCCGGGAATCGCTCCCCCTCTCGGAAGCCGTCCGCGTCGACTCGCTACCGGCGTTCAACGACCTGATGGAGCGGCTCCACGCGCCCGCAACCGACCGGGTCGCCGACGAGATCGAGGCGACCGACCGCGCGGTCGTCGAATCGTACGCCGACATCGCGCGGCCGTTTCCGTCGCTGTCCGCCGACGCCGTCGCCGTCGTCGAACCGCGTCGCTGTCGCGTCTTCGACGGGGAGCGCTACCTGAAAGCCTGCGAGGTGGCCTCCGGGAGCGCGCGCGAGGGACAGCTCGAGGAGCGAGTCGGGAACGTGCTCGAGCTCGTCGACCCCGTCGCGACGGTATCGCTGCCCGCGCTCACGGGCGAGGAACGTTCCGACTCCGACGCGGTCGCCGACGCGTACGCTCCCGCCTACGAGGCGCTGTTGTCCGTCGCGCTGTGAGCGGTCACTTCTGCGGGTCGCTACCGACTCCGGGCACCGCGCAGCGCGAGTTCGATGTGGCCGCGCGCGTCCTGCTCGACGCTCGGCCCGTGCCCTGCATGGAGTGCTCGGAGCGACTCGTCCGTGGCGTCGAGCAGTCGTTCGATGCTATCGACGAGCACCGCCCGGTTCCCCTCCTCCAGGTCGGTCCGCCCGAACCCCCCGTTCGCGAACACGAGGTCGCCGGCGAAGACGACGGAGCCGTCCGACCGTAGGAAACAGAGGTGGTCGTCCTTATGGCCGGGCGTGTGCAACGCACGGTAGTCGTGGTCGCCGAGCCGGACCGTCCCGTCCTCGTCGATCCCGTGGTCGACGAGTTCGTGGCCCGGGTCGTACCCCCACACGTCCACGTCGAACGCGTCCACGACGGCCGTGACGTTGCCGACGTGGTCCGGGTGCGTATGCGTGAGCACGACGGCGTCGAGCCCGTCCGTGGCGTCGTTGACCCGGGAGACGGCGTCGAACTCGTTGCCCGGATCGACGAGAACGGTCCGGTCGCCCGTCACGAGGAACGCGTTACTGGTGAACGCCCGCACGTCGGCCGCGAGGTTCGTGATCATACTCGGGCTCCGGGTCGCCCACACTTCGCCGTGTCGGGTTCGGTCGCGCCCGCGTCCTCGGTGCGCCCCCCGTCGGCCGAACCGCCGTCGGCGAACGCAACCGCCTTACCGCTCCCGTCCGAGATGCGTCCATGAACCGGGCCGCCGTCGCCGTCGGGGCCACCGTCGGCCTCTTCGTCCTCGTGCAGGTGTTCGCGCTCGTCCTCGTCGCGCCGTTCGACGCGGCCGGCTACCAGGCAGTTCCGGAGGGACAGACCGACGACCCCGTCAACAGCCTCGTCTACGTCGGCGCCATCCTCGTCGCGACGGCGGTGATGCTCGCGGCGTTCAAGTTCGGTGTCGACGGCTTCGTCCGCGGGCTCATCATCCTCAGCGCGGGCTCCATCAGCTACTACGTTTTCTCCGTGTTGGTCCCGTACGTTCCCGTCTTCGGACTGTCCGGGGTGGCCGCGCTGGCTGCGCTCGTCGTCGCCGGAGCACTTCTGTTGTACCCGGAGTGGTTCGTCATCGACGCCGCGGGGGTCGTGATGGGCGGCGGCGCGGCCGGCCTGTTCGGCATCTCGTTCGGGCTGCTCCCCTCTATCGTGCTGCTCGCCGTGCTCGCCGTCTACGACGCGATCTCAGTCTACGGCACCGAACACATGTTGGACCTCGCCGCGGGCGTGATGGAGCTGAAGGTGCCTGTGCTGCTCGTCGTGCCGCTGTCGCTGTCGTACTCCTTCCTCGACGCGGCCGGCCGCGACCGGGAGTCGATGTCGAGCGACGGTGGGACGGCCGATGACGAGCGACCCACAGACGACTCGCCAACGGACGACGCGACGACCGGTGAAGAGACGACGGAGCCGGCCTCCGACGGATCGGCAGCCACGAGCGAGGAGACGGAGCCGCTCGACCGGGACGCGTTCTTCATCGGCCTCGGCGACGCCGTGATGCCGACGGTGCTCGTCGCGAGCGCGGCCCACTTCTCTCCGGCTCCGGCGGTGCTCGCTGGCGTCTCGCTGCCGGCGCTCGCGGCCGCTGTCGGCACGCTCGTCGGCTTGCTCGTCCTGATGCGGTTCGTGCTCCGCGGCCGGGCACACGCTGGACTGCCGCTGTTGAACGGCGGCGCGATCGCCGGCTATCTCGTCGGTGCGGTTTTCGCCGGCATCCCGCTCGTCGAGGCGCTCGGCGTCGCCGCCTACCTCTGAGATATCGCCCCCCGGCCCGCGAGCCGTCAACGGTTTGTACCGTCGCCGCCGCGAGTCGACGCATGGTCACCGTCCGGGCGGCCGAGCGGGATGAGCTCGACGACCTGCTCGCGTTCGAGCGCGAGTACGTTGACACGAGCGCGACCATCGACGACTACGTCGGCCGCTACGCGGCGGTCCCGGAGACGTTCCTCGTCGCCGAGGACCCGGACGCGGGGGCGGACCCCGACGGGCCGGCGGACCCACCGTGGGATAGTTCGGTCGTCGGTGTCGCCTCCGGTGCCCCCGGTGACACGGTCGAGGTAGCGGGAATCGGGGTACGTGCGGACAGGCGCGGCGAAGGTATCGGACGACGACTGCTCGCTGCCTTCGAGGAGCGGGCTGCCGCCTACGGGACGGTCGTGAGCGCGGCCGCAGCGGACAACGTCGAGGGGTTCTACCTGTCTGCCGGCTACACGCCCGAGACGGTTCTCCTACGGGTTCCCGAGGAGTCGCTACCGGCCGACTACGAGCGGCGGGTTCCGCTGGTGGACGAACGGTCCCCGGAGCCGGGTCGGCGGTTCCTCTACGCGGGGTTCGACGAGTACGACTCACGGGTCCGTGAGGGGCTACGCCGTGCGGTCAACGCGACCGACGCGAACACGATCTTCGAGAAGCGGCTGTGAATGAGGACGTTTTCGACCGGCGCTGCTATCGGAGCGCCTCGCTCGCAGGCGCGAACGGAATCGTCCGGCCGAGCCCCTCGTCGCTCGCCTTCTCGTAGAGCATGTAGGCAGCTGCGACCGTCTCGACACCCGTCCCTCCGGAGTCGAACACCGTGATCTCCTCGCGGTTCTCGCGGCCGGACGCCTCGCCGGCGACCACCTCACCGAGCTCCGCGTGGACGTGGTCGTCGTCAATCGCTCCCTCTTCGCGGGCCTGTAGAAACTCCCCGGAGTCGGAGAATGCACGCTCGCGGAGGTCGGGGACGTACTTCGCGTTCGCGACCGTCTCGGTGTCGAGTTCGCGCTTCCCGATGTCGTACTGTCCCATCGCGGTGACGTGGGTCCCGGGCTCGAGCACGTCGCCGTCGAACACCGGCTCCGTCGCGTTCGTCGCCGTGACGACGATGTCGGCACCCTCGACGGCGGCGTCCGAAGAGGAGACGGCGCCGACGGCCGCGTCGAGCTCGTCGTTCATCGTCGCGGCGAACGACTCCCGGTGTTCCTTTGTCGGCGAGAACACGTTCACCGTCTCGAGGTCACGCACCGCGGCCAGCGCCCGCAGCTGCCCCTTCGCCTGCGCACCGGAGCCGATGATGGCCGCAACGGCGGAATCCGGTCTGGCAAGCGCGTCCGCGGCGACCCCGCCGGCCGCACCGGTTTTGTACGGGTTCATGGCGGCACCGTCGATGAGCGCGATCGGGGCACCGCTTTCGGCGTCGAACAGCGGGAGGAAGAAGTGTGCGTCCTCCGCGCCGAAGCCGGCCGCGTAGGTGTACCCACCCATTGCGCCGGTCTCGGGGAGGATCGAGAGATAGCTCGTCAGGAACCCCGGCGGGTCGCCGCTGGGGAGCGACTGTCGCGGCTTCGCCGGAGACCCGGTTCCGACCTCGCGGTAGCCGGACCGTACCGCGTCGACGTACTCGCGCATCGTCGCCAATCCGCGGGTTTCCTCGCTCGTGAGAAACAGCGTCTCTGCCATGGACGAGATACCACGGCGCTCCTCTTGGCTCTGGTGGCTCGCGGACAAAAACGAACGGAGAGGTCGAACGGAGTAGGGCAGTCCGCAACGAGAACCGAAAGGCACGACCGCGGTTCAGTTCGCGCCGGTGTCGAAGCCGGCGGGTCGTGTCGGCGGCTCGGCGTCGACCGGTGCGCGGACGAACATCGCGTGGCCGACGAGGAGCACGGCCGCGACGGATGCCACGACGACCGCGAGGGTCAGTTCGAGGTTACACTTCTTGTGGACACGAGAGTGAACGCGATCCTCGATCTGCACGTAACGACTACCAGAAAGCACGACTCGCAAATTGCGCCGTCGCTCATCAAGCACCGCGAGTTCTCGTCGCTCCACAAGGCGTAGAATGCTCGACTGGACGCTGACCTCTACGGTCAGCGCAGTCAGAACGAGACCGTAAACTCCCGCCTCAAACGGAAATACGGCGCATTCGTCCGCTCACGACACTGGTGGAAGCAGTTTCGGGAACTCACTATCGCCTCTTTCACGCATAACATCGACCGATCACTCTAATTGGCAGATACAGGAGAGATAGCCCACACCTTGTAGTCAGTCCATAGATACCTCACTATGTCCTACACCGACAGGAAACTCCTTCGTGAACCTCTCTCCAGCGAGGGTGACTGTGACAGTTATTGTACGAGGTGCCACCGAAATAAGTTGTTCGAGTGTTACGTTCGGCTCGTTTACTGTCGAGCCGTCTCTATCTCGGGTTACAGTATGGTCAACAGTAATGACGGGGCCGAATATCAAATACCGTACTCCTGAACCAACACCTTCTACTGCCGTTTCGAGACGGTCATCGACAACTGGTACGACTTCATTTGCCCCGATCTCCGCACACTCACTCCGTGCCCATTTATTGAATGGTTGGGTGTGCCCGTTTTCTCTGACATCGTTCGTCGATTCCAGATACTCAACTGACTCACGGGTAATCGTTTTCTCTATTTCTTCGGCCTCCCCCTTCCCCCGAGTCAGTTCGGTATCACCGAGAATATCTGCCCTCGTTGCACTTGCGACCGCTGTTCCGCCCGCTAACGCAACCACAGTCCCTCCCCCTGCGATGAGGAATTTTCGGCGGTTCATATCCAATAGATAACTGATGAACGGGAATATATCTCTGGTTCAGTCAAAGAGTCGTTTGAGGGATTCATACGATGAATCGGCTATTTCACCGGGAATAGTGTCCAAGTATTAGGATTTCAACAGAGCGAAAATAGTTATTGGTCGCTGTCCGCGTTCCGTACTGCGGTCGAGTTCCCGGCGGCTCGCTTCCGCGCAGGGAGCGAGGAGTGGGTCGAACCGACGAGGCGGTGTCCGAACCAACGGAGACAAAACGCCGGGCGCTGGAGTGGGGGTATGAACGAGAACGACCGCGCGATAACCGCGCTCGTGATGGTGGCCCACGGGCTGGTCCACACCTACGAGCTGACGCTCCCCATCCTCGCGGTCGAGACCGTCTGGCAGGCCGCGTTCCCCGCGACGACACTGCCGGGACTCGGCACCGTCCCGACGACGCTGTTCGTCCTCGGCCTCGTCGTCAGCGCGGGCTACGCACTGTTCGGGCTCGGCGCGCTCCCCGGCGGGGTGCTCGCCGACGCGTACGGCTCGCGTCCGCTCATCGTCGCCTGTCTGCTCGGCATGGGCGGATCGTTCGTGCTGCTCGCCTTCGCTCCTTCACTGCCGGTCGTCGCGCTGTGTCTCGTGGTGTGGGGCGCGGCCGCGTCCGTCTACCATCCGGCGGGGCTCGCGCTCATCTCCAAAGGGGTCGAGGAGCGCGGGACGGCGTTCGCGTACCACGGCATCGCCGGCAACGTCGGTATCGCGCTCGGCCCGCTCGCGGCCGCGATTCTCCTGTTGGTCTTCGGCGACTGGCGGCTGACCGTCGGCATTCTCGGCGTTCCGGCGCTGCTCGCTGCCGGCTACGCGCTCCGTGTCGACGTCGACGAGACGGCTGCCTCGACCGCTGCCGACGGGGGGGACGCGCGCGCCTCGGGCAGCGTCTCCTCGCTCGCGGAGTTCCTCGCCGATTCCCGTCGGCTTCTCGTCGGTCCCTTCCTGCTCGTCTTCGCCGTCGTGATGCTCTCGGGGCTCTACTACCGCGGCTTCCTCACGTTCCTCCCGGAACTGCTCTCCGGGTTCGACTCGCTGTCTGCCGTCGACGTGGCCGGGCGGACCGTGGAGCCGAACCGCTACGTCTACGTCGGGCTGCTGATGGCCGGCGTCCTCGGACAGTACGTCGGCGGTCGGCTCACAGATCGCATCCCTGTCGAGCGTGGCTTGGCATACGGCTACGGCGCGCTCGGTGTGCTTGCGGTCGTCTACCTCCCGGTGGCGACCGTCGGGCTGTTCCCCTTGCTCGCCGTCTCGGCGCTGATGGGTGTCGCGCTGTTCGTCGTCCAGCCGTTCTACCAAGCGACCGTCGCGGAGTACACCCCGCCCGGTGCGCGCGGGCTCTCGTACGGCTACACGTATCTCGGCGTCTTCGGCGTCGGTGCGCTGGGCGGGGCGGTCGCCGGCGGCATCCTCACGGTCGCCACCTCGACGGCGCTGTTCGCGACGCTGGCTGTGTTCGGCTTCCTCGCGGGAGGGATCGGCCTCTACCTCGCGCGGACCTAACGCAGCGTCCGCGCGGCGAGTAGCCGCCAGCCGAGGAGCAACGCACCGCCCACGAACAGCGTGACGATGAAGAAGGTCGGGGCGGCGCTCCCACGGAGCGACGTCGTCGCGCGCAGCAGCTGGCCGACGAGGTCTGCGCCGAGCCAGCCGATACCGACAGCCACGACCAGCGTGCGGGGCTCGACGTACACCTCCCGGTCGAACACCCCGGCGAAACCGCCGACAACGAGCCAGCCGAGCAGGAACGGTGCCGCGATCTCCGGCACCCTGCGGAACAGCGGATCCGGCGACGGATGTTGGAGTGCCCCCGCGGTCGCGAACAGGGCGATACAGAGTGCGTCGCCCGCGAGCAGCAGCGCGGTCGTCCGGTCGCTCGTGACCTCCGGGCGGAGCGGCATACCCCTCGCTCGGACCGGCGGCGGCTTAGGTCCCCTGCTTCCGGGAACGCGGCTTCACGCCAACGACCGTGTAGGCGAACCCCTCCTCGGGACGGAACGGTGACAGCCCCGCGTCTCGGACGACTTCGACGAGCGTCGCGCTGTCGAGGAACCGGGAGTCGAAGCCGACAGCGTGCTCGACGGCGACGAGCGCGCGGCCACGCAGTGTCCGCGGGTCGAACTCCCGGACGACGAGCACCCCGCCAGGGCGGAGGACGCGTGCGGCCTCAGTCACCGCCTTTTCGGCCGACGCGAAGTGGTGGAGCGCGTCGACGACCGTCACCGCGTCCACGGACGCGTCGCGAACCGGGAGCCGTTCCGCTGTCCCCTGAACGGGGTCGTTACCGGCGGCACGCGCCTCCGTGAGCATCCTCCGGGCCGCGTCGACGACGACCGCGCCGCCGAGCGCGCTCGCGGCGCGGCCGCTCCCGCCGCCCACGTCGAGCATCCGCTCCACGTCGCGGGTCGCGTACGCGAACCCCCGTTCCAGCGTGGCCACGTCGGCCGCCGGCATCGCGAGGTCGTACAGCCGGGCGAACCGGTCGAAGCGGGTCACGTCCGGGCCCGAGAGGTGTCGTAGTTCGTCGTGGTCGCTCACGCGCATTCCGACGGGTCGGGAGAGTAATTCGTTTCCGCCTCCCCGTCCGATGCCACGTATGGCTTCCGTGACGGTCGTCGGCTGGCATCCGGCCGCGACTGGCGAGGACGGGCCGCGTCTCCGCCTCGACTGGCGCCGGTTCAGCTATGCCGGGAAGTTCACGATGACGAACACGGGAAAGGCAGTCATCCGGGAGGGTGAGGACGACCCGGAAAACGAGTTCGACGAGTCCGTCGTCGCAGCCGTCGCGTTCAACGAGGACCGGACCGACGAGGATGCGCTGTGGCTCCGCTACGTCACCGTCCGTGAAGACAGGCGCGGCGAGGGACTCGGCCCGGAGCTCTGTGCCACGGTCGCGGCGCGCGCGCTCGACCGTGGCTACGAGCGAGTTTGGATTGCGGTCAACAACCCGTTCGCGTACGAGGCCCTCTACAAGGCCGGCTTCGGCTTCACCGGTCGGAAGACGGGGCTTGCGGAACTCGTCTTGGAACGCCCGAGCGACGGCGATGGGGAGTGCTACCGCCGAGGACTCGACCGGTTCCGTGACCGGGAGCTGTCGACGCCAGAACAGCGATTTCTCGACGGACGAACCGTTCCACCCGGGCGCGACTCGTCAGCTCGTGACCCATCGATCCGTGACCCGGACGACCGGTAACGCGGAACTATTTGTACGAGGAGTCTATGATAGTAAGTACCATGACGATCTCTTTGACGGTGATGGGGGTCGCGGAGCCCGCCGGGAACGGGGCGATACAGACCCCGTTGGGACCCGTGACGGCCGCAATACTCGTCGAACTGGCGGTGCTTGCGACGCTCTGGATTATCGGCGCCGTCGCCGCCTTCTCCTATCTTGCGGCTGCGCACGATGCGGTCGACAGGGAGCGCGACCGTGTCGCCGCCGAACTCGCTGCATTCGAGCGGTTCGGGGAACGAGTTCGCGCGTTCTCGCCACGGAGTACGGCGTCCGCCGAGGCGTTTGCCGACGGTCCAGTCGTCGCGCGCAGCAGCACCGACCCACCCGACGCACGGTCCGACATCGAGCGGATCAGACAGATGTACCGCGAGACAGCGATGGCGGTCGACCACTTCGAAGAGGATTACGACGAGACGCTCGGTGAGCACGCACGTGCAGAGCTCGGGCCGGACGCCGGCGGCGCGCTCGCGGAGGGTCGTGACCTCACCCCGGGGTTACGGCGGGTGCTCGCGGAGCGTGCAGCCGCGGCCGCGACACAGCGACGTGACCTCCTCGACCGGCTCGACGACGAGGAGCGGACGCTGGCCGAGGACGACCGCTCCTTCGTCGCAGCGCTGTCGGAGTCACGAGAGCTCGTCAACGGTGTCGGGGAGTCCAGTGACTTCGGTGACCTCGAGGCACGCTGGCGGCGGCTCGAGACGCTCGAGGAACACGTCCGCGAACGGACGGTGACGCGGTCGCGACGGCTCGCCGATGCGGGCGCGCAGATCCCGACGTATCTGTACGACTCGTTCCCGGTTCCCGACCCGGTCCTAGCCGACGCCGCGGCGGCTGTGGGCGTCATCCGCGAGCGTCGCGAACGGGTGACCGAGGCGCTCACCCGCGCGAACTGATACTCCGTTCGTTTTCGACGCGCGGTACCGGGAAGCCTGCAGTTCATAGCGTACGTCCTCCACCGACGACCGCCTATCCGAAACGTGGCCACGACGGCGCGCGTCGACGGCCAACGGTATCGCGGCGGGCCGACCGCGAGCGATAGGCTTCAAGCGCCGCCGCCCCGAACAGCCGGCATGGGCAACTCGGATCTCCGTTCCGTCGCGGCTATCTCGGACGTCTCCCTCGAAAAGCTCGGCGGGAGCGTCGTCGCGGTCGACGCGCACAACTGGCTCTACCGGTATCTCACCACGACGGTCCGGTTCACGCGCGACGGCGCGTACACGACGACCGGCGGCGAGGAGGTCGCGAACCTCATCGGCGTAGTGCAGGGGCTCCCGAAGTTCTTCGAACACGACCTCACGCCCGTCTTCGTCTTCGACGGCGGCGTCACGGAGCTGAAAGACGACGAGGTGGCCGAGCGGCGCGAGCAGCGCGAGCGCTACGAGTCGGAACTGGCGGAAGCGAAGGCGGAAGACGAGGACGCCGAGCGAATCGCGACGCTGCAGTCACGCACGCAACGGCTCACCGACACGATCCAAGAGACGACCCGAGGACTGCTCCGTCGACTCGACGTTCCGGTCATCGAGGCACCCGCGGAGGGGGAAGCGCAGGCGGCACACATGGCCCGACAGGGGACCGTCGACTACGTCGCGAGCGAGGACTACGACACGCTGTTGCTTGGTGCGCCGCTGACGCTGCGACAGCTCACCTCAAAGGGGGATCCGGAGCTGATGGACTTCGAAGCGACCCTCGACGAACACGGGCTGACGTGGGAACAGCTCGTTGACATCGGTGTCCTGATGGGAACCGATTTCAACGACGGCGTCGACGGCGTCGGCCCGAAGACGGCGGTAAAACTCGTCCGCGAGCACGGCGACTTGTGGGGCGCCCTCGACGCGCGGGGCGCGTACATCGAGGGGGCGGACCTCATCCGCGAGCTGTTCCTCAACCCCGACGTGACCGACGACGTATCGTTCGACACGGACATCGACCCGGACATCGAGGCCGCGCGGCGGTACGTCGTCGACGAATGGGAGGTCGCCCCCGACGAGGTCGAAACGGGGTTCGAGCGCATCGAGTCGTCGCTCGTCCAGACCGGCCTCGATCGGTGGACCTGATCGGACGTCGAGCCGATGGACTCGAGTGCGAGCGACGGACCGCCCCTCGACGGCCGGCGCCGTCGCGCTTTTGCGTCCCGGCGTCGTTCGGTGGGACATGCAACCGGAACAGGTCGAGCGGCTCATCGAGGACGGCATCGAGGACGCCGAGGCGACCGTCTCGCGGGCCCGGGGCCAACACGACGACGACCACCTCGCCGCTGAGGTCGTCTCCCCGGCGTTCGAGGGGGTCTCGCTCGTCCAGCAACACGAGATGGTGTACGATGCCCTCGAGGGACACATGACGACCGATATCCACGCGCTGGAGTTGACGACACGGACGCCGTAGCGAGGTTCGTCGACCGCGGCCGTCTCGCGGAGGGCTCGCCTCAGTACACGGTTCCGCCGTGACCGGGAGTAGACGTATGCCGTCTCGTTCGGTAGCCACGCGTCATGCCAGCTGACCCTTCGCCCGTCACTATCGTCGCCACGCTCGGTCCAGCATCCGAGGACGAGCGCACCATCCGGGCGCTGGCCGACGGGGGCGCCTCTGTCGCCCGGCTCAACGCGAGTCACGGGTCGACCGCGGACCGGGAACGGCTCGTCGACCGGGTCCGCGCGGTGGACGCAGACCGCGAGGACACCCTCGCCGTCATGCTCGACCTCGCCGGTCCGGAGATACGAACCGCGCCGGCGGACGAGCCCGTGAAGCTCGTCGACGGAACGACGGTCCGGCTCGTCGACGGGGAGACGCTGACGCCCGAGGCGGTCGGCCTCTCGACGCCGCTCGACGGCGTCTCGGAGGGGGATCGCGTCTTGCTCGACGACGGCCGCATCGAGACTGTCGTCACGGGGGTCGACGCCGACGGCGTGACGGTCCGCGTCGAGTCGGGCGGCGACCTCGGCGGGCGGAAGGGCGTGAACGTCCCGGGTGTCGACCTCGGTCTCGACCCCGTCACGGAGCGGGACGAGCGGGACCTCGACCTCGCGGCGGACCGCGGTGTCGACTTCGTCGCCGCGAGCTTCGTCCGCGACGCGGACGACGTCTACCGCGTCAGCGAGGCGCTCGAGGAGCGCGGCGCGGATATCCCGGTCGTGGCGAAGATCGAACGCGCCGACGCCGTCGCAAACGTCGAGGAGATCATCGACGCCGCACACGGCATCATGGTCGCGCGCGGCGACCTCGGCGTCGAGTGTCCCCTCGAGGCAGTACCGCTCATCCAGAAGCGCATCGTCCGTCGATGTCGCGACGCCGGCGTTCCCGTCATCACGGCGACGGAGATGCTCGACTCGATGGTCCACGAGAGACGACCGACGCGCGCCGAGGCGACCGACGTGGCCAACGCCGTGCTCGACGGCACCGACGCCGTGATGCTCTCGGGGGAGACGGCAGTCGGCGACCACCCCGTCAGCGTCGTCGAGACGATGGACCGCATCGTCCGCGACGTCGCCGGGAGCGACGAGTACGCGGAGCTTCGCGAACAGCGCGTGCCGCCAGCGGGCGACTCGGGCACCGACGCGCTCGCCCGGTCCGCGCGTTATCTCGCGCGCGACGTTGGCGCGTCCGCGGTCGTCGTCGCCTCCGAATCCGGCTACACGGCACGAACGGCCGCGAAGTACCGGCCGAGCATCCCGGTCGTCGCGGCGACACCGGACCACGCCGTCCGCCGACGGCTCGCCTTGCACGGCGGCGTCGTCCCCCGCTACGTCGACCTTTCGTCAGAAGGTGGCGAGGCGGTCATCCACGACGCGGTCGGTGCGGCGCTCGCCGCCGGTGTCGCCGACTCCGGTGAGACTGTCGTCGCACTCGCCGGGATGATGAGCGACCTCGAGGGGGTCGACACGACGAACACGCTGAAGCTCCACGTCGCGGCATCGGTCGTCGCCGCCGGCCGCTCGGTGGTCGAAGGGTACGCGACCGGGCCGGTCTACCGGCCACGCGACGGTGACCTCGCAGCGACACCGGACGGAGCCGTCCTCGTGCTCCCGGAGGGGTTCGACGGCGAGTTCGACAGGGACGCGGGGACGCTCGCCGGCATCGTCGACGCACGGTCGGGCGTGACGAGCTACGCCGCGATCGTCGCCCGAGAGCTCGGCGTGCCGATGGTGGGTGCCGCGCAGCTGCCCGCGTCGGTCGGCGACGGCGACGAAGTGACCGTCGACGGTCACCGTGGCGTCGTCTACGAGGGCGCCGTGCGTCGCGGCCACGCGGCGGTATCGAGCGGATCCCACCGGGCGACTGGCGACCCGCCCGGATAACGCTCGAGAACCGTTCGGACGACTCAGTCCGTCTACTCGTCCCGCGCCCAATCGCGTGAGCGCTCCACGGCTTCCCCCCAACGCTCGTAGCGGCTGTCGACCGTCTCCGCGTCCATCTCGGGTGGGAACGACCGGTCGACGCGCCACTGCTCCCGGAGTTCGGCGAGGCCGCTCCAGTAGCCGACGCCGAGCCCGGCGGCGTAGGCCGCGCCCAACGCCGTCGTCTCGTCGAGCGCCGGTCGGACGACGCGCCGACCGAGGATACCGGCCTGTAGCTCACAGAGGAAATCGTTCTTCACCGCGCCGCCGTCGACGCGGAGCACGTCGACCCGCTCGCCGGCGTCGGCCTCCATCGCCTCCACCACGTCCCGTGTCCGGTAGGCGATAGATTCGAGCGTCGCGCGGACGATGTGTTCCCGGCGGGTACCGCGGGTGATGCCGACGATGGTGCCGCGAGCGCGGCCGTCCCAATGCGGCGCGCCGAGCCCGGTGAACGCGGGGACGACGTAGACGCCATCCGTCGAGTCGACCGACCGCGCGAGCGTCTCCGTCTCCGACGGGCTCTCCACGAGCGACACGTCCTGTAACCACTCGATTGCTGCGCCGGTGACGAACACCGACCCCTCCAGCGCGTAGTGGGCCGGCTCGCCGGCCCGCTGAAACGCGACCGTCGTGAGCAGGCCGTGGTCGCTCACGACCGGCTCGGTCCCGGTGTTCGCGAGCAGGAACGACCCCGTCCCGTAGGTGTTCTTCGCCTCGCCGGCGTCGAAGCAGGTCTGTCCGAACAGCGCGGCCTGCTGATCACCGAGAACGCCCGCGACGGGAACGGCTGCGCCGAGGAAGCCGTCCGGGTCGGTGGTCCCGTACGCGTCGGGGGCCGAAGAAGGGTGAACCGCCGGGAGCGCCGCGGCCGGCACGGAGAACTCCGCCAGCAGCTCGTCGTCCCACGCGAGCTCGTGGATGTCGAAGAGCAAGGTCCGTGAGGCGTTCGTCACGTCCGTCGCGTGTTCGCCGGTGAGGTTCCAGACGAGCCACGCGTCGATTGTCCCGAGCAGCAGGTCGCCGGCCGCTGCCCGCTCTCGCAGCGACCGTACCCGCCCGCGGTCGGTCGCGATGGGGGCCTCGTCGAGCAGCCACTCCGCCTTCGTCGCCGAGAAGTACGCGTCCGGTTCGAGCCCCGTCCGTTCGCGTATCCACTCGGTCTTTCCGTCCGCCTCCAGCTCTTCGATCCGCGCGGTCGTCCGACGGTCCTGCCAGACGAGCGCGTCGTGGACCGGCTCACCCGTTTCGGGGTCCCACAGCACCGTCGTCTCTCGCTGGTTCGTGATGCCGAGTGCCGCGAGCGCGGACGCGTCCGCGTCGGCCGCCGAGAGCGCCCGCTCGACGACCGTCTTCGTGTTCTCCCAGATCTCGACGGGGTCGTGTTCGACCCACCCTGGCTTCGGATACCGCTGTTCGTGTGTTTCGTATGCCTCGGCGACGACGCGCCCGGCCCGGTCGAACAAGATGAACCGGGTACCGGTGGTGCCCTGGTCGATTGCGCCGACGTACTCCATGCCCCCACGGCTCGCGCCGCCGGATTAATCGTTTCGCGCCGAGGGGACGTCCGTCGGTGACTGACCCTGTACGCTCAAGTGGAGACCGCCCCGAACCTCGCCCGTGAACGATACGGATGTGGTCGTCGTGGGCGGTGGCGCGACCGGCGCGGGCGTCGCCCGTGACCTCGCGACCCGCGGCCTCGCAGTCACGCTGGTCGAGCGGGACCGCCTCGCGACCGGGGCCAGCGGCGCGATGCATGGGCTGCTCCACTCCGGTGGCCGCTACGCGGTCGCCGAGCCGGACTCGGCCCGGCGCTGTATCGCCGAGAACCGGACGTTGCGGGAGATCGCCCCGGACTGCATCGAACCGACTGATGGGCTCTTCACGTCACTCTCGGAGGACCCCGACGACTACGTCGACGAGCTGCTCGACGGCTGTCGAGCGAGCGGAATCCCCGCAGAACGCCTCGACGGGGACGCGGCCCGCGAGCGGGAACCCGGATTGAGTGACGCGGTCGAGGCTGCGGTCGCCGTCCCCGACGCGGCTATCGACCCGATTCGGCTCGTGGCCGCGAACGCGCTCGCCGCCGAGCGCGCCGACGCGACGATACGTCAGGGTGTTGCCGTCACCGACCTGCTCGTCGAGGCCGGTCGCGTCGTCGGCGTCGAACTCGACGGCACGGCGACGCTCCGTGCGGACTGCGTGGTGAACGCCGCCGGCGCGTGGGCAGGCGAACTCGCCGCGCTCGCGGACGTTCCGGTGCCGATGCGACCCTCCCGTGGCGCGATGACCGTTACGGAGCGGCGCCACGTCGAGGGCGTGGTCAACCGATGCCGGCCGAAGACCTCCGGCGACATCCTCGTGCCGAGCGGGGACGCGTCGATCCTCGGCACGACCGACGTGGCCGTCGACGACCCCGACGACTATCCGACCGAGCCGTGGGAGGTCGACTTGCTCTTCGAGGAACTCGAACCGGTCGTTCCGTCGCTCGCTGACGCGGACGTCGCCCACACCTACTGGGGCGTGCGTCCGCTGTACGACCCCGCGGAGGAAGACTCGCCGACCGACTTCTCTCGTGGCTTCTCGCTGCTCGATCACGCGAAGCGCGACGACCGACCCGGGTTCGTCTCCATCGTCGGCGGAAAACTGACGACGTACCGCGCGATGGCCGAGGCGACGGCCGACGCCGTCTGCGACCGACTCGACGTGTCGGCTGCGTGCCGGACGGCCGACGAGCCGCTCCCGGACGCCGACGCGGCGATGGAACGCTTCGACCTCGAGGAGCTGCTCGCGGCTACTCGAGTTCGCGCTTGACGTACGTCACCGGACACGGCGAGTCGAGCAGTATCTCCTGTGCGGTGGAGCCGAAGACGGCCTTCCCGGTCGGCGACCGCCGGCGACCGCCGACGACGACGAGGTCGGCATCCACCTCCTCCGCGAGACTCACGACCCGCGCTGCGCGGTCACCGACCGCACCCCGATGGGTCACGTCGATATCGGACGTTTCGAACCGCTCACGGAGCGTTCGTATCGTCACGTTGCGCCCGGCGACGGTGTCCGGCGACACTTCGGTGCTCTCGTCGAACTCGAGGCGGTCGACGGTCTCCGCGTAGTCGTCCTCGGTGAAGACGTGGCCGAGGACGACCGTCGCATCCGCGGGCCCGACGATGTCTTCCGTCACGGAAGCGAGGCGGCCGTAGCGGTCGTCTGACGCGCCACCGACGGCGAGAAGTACTGTTTCGAGTGCCATACGTAATCCTCTCGACCGCGGGTGTTAAACGTCACCCCCGCGGGCAATCTCGGGAGAGATGTCGTGAAGGAGGTTGGCCGGGCGCGCCCCGTTTCGGTGGCTTTTATTCTCGACCACGCTACCCGACGAGTATGAGCGACGACGAGTTCAGAGTCGAATCGGACAGCCTCGGCGAGATGCAGGTGCCCGCGGACGCCTACTGGGGTGCACAGACACAGCGCGCCGTCGAGAACTTCCCCATCTCGGGGATCACCTTCGGCCGACGGTTCGTCCGCGCGCTCGGGGTCGTGAAGAAATCGGCCGCCCGAGCGAACAACGACCTCGGTCTGCTCGACGACGAGCAGGCGGACGCCATCGTCGCGGCGGCCGACGAGGTCATCGCCGGCGACCACGACGAGGAGTTCCCGGTCGACGTGTTCCAGACCGGCTCCGGCACCTCCTCGAACATGAACGCGAACGAAGTCATCGCGAACCGGGCCGCCGAGATACTCGGAGAGGGGATCGGCGACCGTATCGTCCACCCGAACGACCACGTCAACTACGGCCAGTCGAGCAACGACGTCATCCCGACCGCGATGCACGTCGCCGCGCTCGAAGCCGCCGTGAAGGACGTCCTCCCGGCACTGGAGACGCTCGCCGACGAGCTCGCGGCGAAGGAAGCGGAGTTCGACGACATGGTGAAGACGGGCCGCACTCACCTGCAGGACGCCACGCCGGTCCGGCTGGGCCAGGAGTTCGGCGGCTACCGCACGCAGGTCGAGAAGGGGATCGAGCGGGTCGAAGCGACGCGCGAGCATCTCGCCGAACTCGCGCTCGGCGGCACCGCGGTCGGCACGGGGCTCAACACCCACCCCGAGTTTCCCGAGCGCGCGGCCGAGTACATCGCCGAGGAGACGGGCCTGGAATTCCGGGAGGCCGACGACCACTTCGAGGCACAGGCGGCCCACGACGCGATGAGCGAGGCACACGGTGCTCTTCGGGTCGTGGCCGGCTCGTTGAACAAGATCGCGAACGACCTGCGGCTACTCGCTTCCGGACC
>ENA-ORDC01000880-ORDC01000880.1-marine-metagenome-genome-assembly--contig:-NODE-880-length-25415-cov-7.126687_pt1 | contig 25415 bp, 23 predicted proteins | sample MGYA00237783_ERZ508515 | MGnify/ENA primary metagenome ERZ508515 (study PRJEB26186, sample SAMN06268792) | marine metagenome | isolation source: Eden Landing Ponds, San Francisco, CA, USA | place... | reverse complement strand
GTCGAGGGGGCGAAAAAGCGCGACGCCGGCCGCGGTATCGCGCGGGTCCCCGAGTCGGTTCGCGAGCGGCTCGGTGTGTTGAGCGGCGACCCGCTCGTCATCGAGGGCGAACGCCCCACCGTCGCGAAGGCCTGGCCCGAGAGCGAGGACGGCTCATACATCCGAATCGACGCTGATACACGGGCCAACGCGGGCGTCAACATCGGCGAGACCGTCCGCGTCCAGAAGACGGACCTCCGGGAGGCCGACACGATCACCGTTCGACTGGCCGGGAGCGTCGGCCTCGACGAACGCCAGCGCGAGGCCGCCGTCCGCCGGGCGCTACTCGACCGGCCGCTCCGCGAGGGTGAACAGGTCCACGTCGACGGCGTCGGCGCGTTCGTCGTCTCTGACACCGACCCCGCAGGCGCCGTGACCGTCACCGACCAGACCGACATCACGGTCCTGCCGTCGGTCGAGGAAGCACAGGGAGGCGGAACGGCTGGCGGCGCAGGCGATGGGCCGGCCGGTGGGGCTGCCGGGACGGGTGCAGGCGGAGCCGGAGGATCTGGCGGCGGGTCGGCCAGTGGTGCCGGTGGTGCCGGTGGCACAGGTGGTGGACAGTCGGCCGGCGGCGCGACCGGCCAGACACCCCAGGAGTCGGCCTCGCGGACGGGCGTCTCCTACGAGGACATCGGCGGTCTCGACGACGAACTCGAACAGGTCCGTGAGATGATCGAGCTGCCTCTCTCGGAACCTGAACTGTTCACGCGCCTCGGTATCTCGCCGCCTCGGGGCGTGTTGCTCTACGGGCCGCCGGGGACGGGCAAGACACTCATCGCCCGCGCGGTCGCCAACGAGGTCGACGCGTACTTCGACGTCATCTCCGGGCCGGAAATCGTCTCGAAGTACAAAGGCGAGAGCGAAGAGCGCCTCCGGGCGGCCTTTACGCGCGCCGAGCAGAACGCCCCCTCGATCGTCTTCATCGACGAGATCGACGCCATCGCGGGCGAGCGCGACGAGGACTCGGACATGGAAAACAGGGTCGTCGCCCAGTTGCTCACGCTCCTCGACGGCCTCGAAGACCGCGGCCAGGTGATCGTGATGGGCGCGACCAACCGCGTCGACACGGTCGACCCCGCGTTGCGGCGGGGCGGGCGCTTCGACCGCGAGATCGAGATCGGCGTCCCCGACGCGAGCGGCCGCCGGGAGATACTCGACGTCCACACCCGGGGGATGCCTCTGGGCGAGGACGTCGACCTCGACAGGATCGCCGCGCGGACCCACGGCTTCGTCGGCGCCGACCTGGGGACGCTGACGACCGAGGCAGCGATGCACGCGCTGCGGCGCACCCGCGAGAATCCCTCGGTGACGCGCGAGGATTTCGAGGCAGCCCTCCGCGTCGTCGACCCGTCTGCGATGCGCGAGTACGTCGCCGAGTCGCCCACGGTCACGTTCGAGGACGTGGGTGGGCTCGACGAGGCCAAGACCGCACTCGAACAGTCCGTCGAGTGGCCCCTGGAGTACGGACCCCTCTTCGAGGCGACGAAGACCGACCCGCCGGCTGGCGTCCTCCTTCACGGACCACCGGGGACGGGCAAGACGCTCCTGGCCCGGGCGGTCGCCGGCGAGAGCGGCGTCAACTTCATCCGCGTCGCCGGGCCGGAACTCATGGACCGCTACGTCGGCGAGAGCGAGAAAGCGGTGCGGGAGGTGTTCGACCGCGCCCGCCAGACCGCGCCGGCGATCGTCTTCTTCGACGAGATCGACGGGATCGCGAGTGTGCGTGCCGACGGCAACGAGGTGACCCAGCGCGTCGTCTCGCAACTGCTGACCGAACTCGACAGCGCCGCCGAGAACCCGAACCTGATCGTCCTCGCCGCCACCAACCGCAAGGACGTCATCGACCCGGCGCTCTTGCGCCCCGGCCGCCTCGAACGACACATCGAGGTGCCCGACCCCGACGAAGGTGCCCGCCGCGAGATCCTCGCCGTCCACACCGAGGGCAAGCCCTTCGCCGAGGACGTCGACCTCGACGCTCTCGCGGCGGAGACGGCTGGCTTCTCGGGAGCACAACTCGAATCGCTCGTCCGGGAAGCCTCGTTACTGGCGATAAGCGAGATAGCGACCGGCGTCTCACCGGAGGAAGCGAACGAGAGAGCCGACGAAGTGCGGATCACCCGCGAACACGTCGACGAGGCGCTGAAAGTCGTGGACTGAGACCGGTCCAGGGAGCCACCGTCGACCGAAACGAGCGACGGGTCGGTGAGCGCGGCCCTTTTTGTCCTGCGCCGGCAATATTTTCCCGTGATGTCCGCATGAGTGACCAGCTAGCGGCCACCGGTCGCCACTACGTCGACGGCGAGTGGACGGCCGGTACGGGGACGGAGACCTTCGAGAGCGTGAACCCGGCGACCGGCGACTCGGTCGGGGAGTTCCACCGGGCGACGCCCGAGGACGTCGAGCGCGCGGTCACGGCCGCCGAGGCGGCCTTCGAGGAGTGGCGTGGCATGTCCTACATCGACCGCGCAGAGGTACTCTGGGACGTCTACCACGAACTCCGCGACCGCACGGACGAACTCGGCGAGATCGTCTCCCGGGAGTGTGGCAAAGAGATAAGCGAGGGACGCGCAGACGTCGTCGAGGCCGCCCACATGGTCGAGTGGGCCGCCGGCAACGCTCGCCACCCCCACGGCGACATCGTCCCGAGCGAGATCGCCGCCAAGGACGCCTACATGCGCCGGAAACCCCGGGGCGTCGTCGGCTGTATCACTCCCTGGAACTTCCCCGTCGCCATCCCCTTCTGGCACGTCGCAGTGGCGCTCGTCGAGGGCAACACCGTCGTCTGGAAGCCCGCCGAGCAGACCCCCTGGTGTGGGCAGGTCGTCGCCGAGATGATGGTCGACGCGGGCGTCCCACCGGGCGTGTTCAACGTCGTCCAGGGCTTTGGCGACGCCGGTAACGCGATCGTCGAGGACGAACGCGTCGACACCGTCCTCTTTACCGGGTCCGCAGAGGTCGGCCACTCTATCGGCGACAAACTGGGGGGACAGCCCGGCCGCGAGGCGGCCCTCGAGATGGGCGGAAAAAACGCCATCGTCGTAACGGAGTACGCCGACCTCGACATCGCGGTTCACTCGGCGGTGATGTCCTCGTTCAAGACGACCGGCCAGCGGTGTGTCTCCTCGGAACGACTCGTCGTCCACAGCGACGTCTACGACGAGTTCAAAGCCAGATTCGTCGACCTCGCCGAGGACGTCGCAGTGGGCGACCCCCTGGAGGAATCGACGTTCATGGGGCCGGTCGTCGACGAAGGCCAGGTCGAGAAGTTCCACCGATACAACGACCTCGCCCGCGAGGAAGGCGCGGAGGTGCTGGTCGACCGAGGGGAACTGGCCCCCGAGGAGATCCCAGAGGGCCACGAGGACGGCTACTGGGTCGGCCCGTTCGTCTACGAGGTCGACTACGACCCGAACCTGCGGTGTATCCACGAGGAAGTGTTCGGCCCCCACGTCGCGCTCATCGAGTACGAGGGCGACATCGAGGACGCGATGGCGATACACAACGACACGAAGTACGGCCTGGCGGCCGCGATCATCTCGGAAGACTACCGTCAGATCAACCACTTCCGCGACCGCGCGGAGGTGGGGCTGGCCTACGCGAACCTCCCGTGTATCGGCGCCGAAGTGCAACTTCCGTTCGGCGGCGTCAAGAAGTCGGGCAAGGGCTCCCCGAGTGCCCGCGAGGTCATCGAGGCCGTCACCGACCGCACCGCCTGGACGGTCAACAACTCGAAAGAGATCCAGATGGCCCAGGGCCTCTCTGCCGATATCAAGACCGACGAGGAGTGAGTCGTCGCGAGCGGTGAGACGACAGCTGGCCACGGGACGCCTCGAACGCGATTCGAACGGGCGACCGGACAGCCCCCAGACATTTATCGGTCCGACACGACGCGTCGACTGATGCCGTCCCCTCCGGTCTACCACCCCGGCGATCCCGACCACGAGCGCCGGGTCAGGTGGGGCCTCGCGCTCGTGACGCTCGGCATGCTGATTGCCCTGGTCCTCGCATACGTAGAGCAGACTCGCTGGCCGTCCGCCTTCTGTCAGGTCACCGACTGTGCGGTCTCGAACGGCCTCCCGCCGGGTACCGCGTCGTACTCGGCGACACCCGCGCTCGTCACACAGTGGGCAGCGTACGGTCTGTCGATGATCGTCATCGTCGGCGTGACGGTGTGGTGGTGGTCGGGACGGGCCAGCCCCCGCGCCGTCGTCGCCGCGGAGTGCTGTGCGCTGTTCGCGCTGTCGGGCTGGTGGTTCGTGGTCCCGGCGGTTCCCCACGGCTGGCTATTCCTACTCGCCGGCGGGTTCGTCACGGCGCTGGGCACTGCCGGCCTGTTCGCGAGAGACGACCACGACGCGACCGCTGTCACCACAGGCCTCGCCGTCGGTGGCGGGATCCTGCTCTGGACGGCGCTCACTCTCGCGGCACTGCTGGGTACCGCTCCATTCTGGGCACCGCTTTCGTACTCGCCCCTGTTCGTCGGGTTCCTGTTTCTGTGTCTCCGCCCGCTCTCGTGGATCCGCACGCACGTCCTGTTCGCACTCTCGATGCTCGTGTTGGGTCTTCAGCCGTGGGAACCGCTCGCTGACCTGCCCGGGCTGTCTGACGTCGAGCCGGCGACGCCGGAGCCTGCCGCCCCACTCGAAGGGTTCGCTCCGCTGGCCGACGTGACGATGCTGGTGTTCGTCGGATTCGCCATCCTCGTGGTTCTCACGGCAGTCGTCCTCGAATTCGCGTTTCAGCTCTCACCGTCGATGGTCCACCGCGTCGTCGACGAAGTGTCCGGGTGAACGGCAATCAGTTACCCGACGGTTCACCGGTCCGTTGACCTCCGATGCCGGGGACTGCCTCACGACGGTAACCAGGCCGTGTCCCCAATCACTGCTCTTGTCCTCTGCGTAATCGAGTGCGCGACGATGGCGCCGACTGTACCGAAGACGGCGCCTACGAGAGAGCCCGAAAGTCCAAGAGGCGACGATTGCATGCGCTCGATTCGATTCACCGACCTCTCGCCGTTCGAGACACTATCCTGTCGTGTATATTACACTGACTGTCGTCCGGGAAAGTGAAGCGGGCGAAGACGAGGAGTGGGCCCGTCCGGACGGGCGCGAGTCGAGCGAGCGGTCGCCGTGACCTGGCCGAGCGCGGTTTGTGCCGGGTTCGACGTGAAAAGCGCCTTGCCGGCGAGTTCACGTAACGAGAGGGGAGAAATAAAACCACCGGGCGAGGGTCGCCCAATCACCGGGGCACCTACTCGGGTACCTGGGGGTTGCGTTCGGCGATGCCGGGTTACCCGGTCCAGACGTACCGCCGGACGAGCACTGCGAGGACGCCGACCGGAACCACCGCCACGGCGACCCACGGAAGCGCGATGACGCCGACGAGGAACAGCGACCGCACGACTCGCACGAGCGTCGCGATGGAGTTGCCGAGTGCCTCGAGCGGCGATTGCTCGTAGAACCGCGTCTGTTCGATCCGCGCGAACTCCGGTCGGGGTTCCTGGTACTCGACACGGAGCGTCGAGTACGCGACCCGGTCCTCCAGCGACCGCTTCTGGGCTTCCAGGCGTTCGATCTCGCCCTGGACGTCCGAGAGACGCTCCTGGACGGCGAGGACGTCCTCGGTCGAATTCGAGCGGTTGTACAGCCTGCGGAGCTGGTCGCGCTCGGCGCGCAGGTTCTCCAGACGGGCGTTCAGGTCGACCAGCTGGTCGGTGACGTCCTGGGTGTCTTCCTGCTCGGAGAGCACGGTCGCGTCCTCGCCGGCCGCCGCCTTCATCGTCGAGAAGTTCTCGGAGGGCACCCGGAGGACGACGTAGCCCTCCAGCCAGGTCTCGTTGTTCTCCTGGTGGCGCGTGCTGTCCGAGGCTGCGACGTACCCACCGAGTTCCACGACCCGCGATTCGAGGCGGGTCCGCGTCGCCGTGGCGTTGTCGACTTCGATATGGACTCGTCCGGTCTTGATTATCGCCCGGTTCTGTATCGAGGCGCTGGCACCGCCCGACGCGGCCGCGTCGCCGCCGTCACCCCCAGACCCGTCGTAGTCGAGGCTGGTGTCGCCGCCGCTACCGCCTGCGTCACCACCCGATTGCTGTGACATCGACTCGCTGGAGGCTCTCCCGCCGTCACCGCCGCCGCCAGCACCAGCACAGCCCGCCAGGAGCACTAACGCGACGACGGCCACCGCCAGTATGTGCGTCCGGTCCCGAATCATATCCCACTCGTGACACGCACGACTCTAATAGGTGCCGTCGCCTCAAACGCCGGTTTGACCTACCCGAGTTCTGAGCGTGTGCCGAACTGGTCATGTTCGATACTCGACTTCTGTCGAACGAGAAGTCGGGGAGCGACGTCGAGAAACGGTCCTGAAGCGGTACTGTGGAAGACATTCGTGTTGCGGACAGCACCGCACAGCAGTGAGAGATGGACGCCCTCGGGCCGCTCGCGAGTCGCTTCGCTTTTCGCTCGCACGACAGGCGCGTAGCGCCTTGCAGTTCGCGGTCGTTCAGGCGACTACACGAACACCAGCGACCCTCGTCCGTTCAGTTCACCAGGAAAACATCGTTTCGAAGCTGTTTCGGAGTCGAGCGGTGCGAGACCGACAGGAGAGAGACCTCGATACGAACGGGAAGCGACCCGAGATCGAGCGCGTCGAGGACTGCCATCGCACGACGATGACTGCGGTCACGACGACAACGGGTGCAGGTGTGGCAGCTGTACCAACTCGAAATGATACCACCAGTCGCTGCACGTTGCGACCACGGACGGTCAAACGTTATATCGTAAAACGGTCTACGACACGCCCTCACCTGCCCAACTCGTAGAACTCTTCGTTCGGACGCATGTCCGCGAGGTGGGCCAGCCGGTTCGAGAGGTTGAAGAAAGCGGCGACGCTGCCGACGTCCCAGACGGCCCGGCGAGAGAACCCGTACGACTCCAGCTCCTCGATATCCGATTCCTCGACAGCGGGGCCGTCGGTCGTGAGTTTCACGGCGAAATCGAGCATCGCGCGGTGCGTGTCGGAGATGTCGGCGGTCCGATGGTTGCTCGCGAGTTGTTCGGCGAGGTGGGGGTCACCGGCGTAGATGCGTGCGAGGGCGCCGTGGGCGACGGTACAGTACAGACAGTCGTTGGCGCCGCTGACGGCGACGATTATCATCTCGACTTCGGCGCGTTCGAGCTCCGTGTTCTCGACGAGCGCGTCGTAGTAGTCGAAGAACGCGCGGAAGTGCGACGGCCGATAGGCCAGCGCGAGGAAGACGTTCGGGATGAAGTCAGCGTCCTCGCGCTCGGCCTCGATGCGGTCACGCAGGTCTTCGGGGAGGGACTCCACGTCGGGCACCGGGAAGCGGGTCGTCGCAGGCTCGGGGTCGGAGTCTGTGTCGGCGTCGCTGTCGCTCATACGGGCGGGTGGACCGGGACGGGCTTAGGTGTCCCGCCGAACGAAACCGACGCTCGAAAGGGGCCGAGAGAGAGCAACAGACGAGCGGCGAACCGGGACGGGAACGGGTAAGTGTCGCCAGTCCGTCGATCCGTGCAGGATGTATCGGACCGGGCACTACGGCGCCGCGCTCCTGACGTACACACCGGTCGGGGTTGGCCTGTTACTCGTCGGCTTCGAGGCGGCGGCCGTCGTCGGTGGCATGGGAGTGCTCGCGCTCGCGCGACTCCCCGATTACGACCTGCGCGTGCCGTTCGTCTCCCACCGTGGTCCCACGCACACCCTCGGGTTCGCGCTGCTGGTCGGCCTCGTCGTCGGTGGCGCACTCGGCGGCGTCGCCGGCAGCGGTGCAGTCGACGGGACCGGACTACTCCCGAGCGTACAGGTCGTCGCTGTCGGTGCCTTCGGGTTCCTCGTGGGCTTTCTCGCTATCCTCTCACACCTGCTCGCCGACGCACTGACGCCGGCCGGGATCGAACCCTGGTGGCCCGCGTCCTCGAAGAACTACTCGTTGCAACTCGTCGGCGCCGACAGCACCGTGGGCAACTACGGGTTGCTGGCGCTGGGCGTGTTCGTCAGCGCGGTGTCACTGCTGGTGGCCGGCCCGCTCAGATGAGGTCTCTGTCCTCGAGCTGGTCCATGACGTCGTCGACGAAGGCGTCGACGCTGTCGTAGGGGAAATCACCGCTGCCGAGTTTGGTCTGAAGTTCCATCGCGGTCATCGAGAAATCGCCCGACTCGAACTTGGTTCCGGGACCGTTGGGTAGCGCCGGCACGAGGTCCATCGGACTGGAGATCGGGTAGTCTGCGCCTTCGAACGCCTCGGTGAACTGCTCTCGGAGATCGTCTCTATCGACCATACATCTCTGTCCGGGACCAGCCTCAAAAAAGATTCGAGTTTTGCATCTGTAAACTTGTTTCTCGTTTACCGTGGCCGCGGAGGTGGTATCGATCGCTTACCGGCGGACACATCTGTTACCGAACGTGTACGATCGGTACTTTCCTATTCTCATGGCCCTACCGTCGGCACATGCCCGACCCTGTAAGCAGACGGTCAGCCCTCCGACTCGGTGGCGCGGTCCTCGCGGCAGGTATCGCAGGCTGTCAAACCGCCAGTAACGGAACCGATACCGTCGGCGACGGCGGAGACACGCCTGAACCGACGGAGACGCCCGGTGACGGTTCCGGCGATGGCGACACGCCGACACCGGATTCGATGGACGGGACACCGACCGAGACGGACAGTTCAGACACCGGCGGCGAAGATGGCGACGGGACCGGGACCGAAACTGCGGGTTCTGCCGACACACTCGCCGCGCGACGGGTCGCGAGCGGCTTTGCCTCGCCACTGGGACTCGAAATCCCCCAGCCCGGACGGCGGTTCGTCGTCGACCAGGTCGGCCAGATATACCTCCAGGAGGACGACAGTCTGAACGACGACCCCTTCCTGGACGTCACCGACAGGATGGTTAGCGTCGACGGCTTCTCCGAACAGGGACTGCTCGGCCTGGCCTTCCATCCCAACTTCGACGACAACGGCCGCTTCTACGTTCGCTACAGCGCGCCACCCCGGGCGGGTACTCCCGACAACTACGCACACACGTTCGTCCTCTCGGAGTTCAGCGCCGAGCCCGACGGGTCGACGGCCGACCCTGACTCCGAGCGGACGATACTGGAGATCCCGGAGCCACAGGCCAACCACAACGCCGGCGCGATCGCCTTCGGCCCCGACGGCTACCTCTACGTCGCGGTCGGCGACGGCGGCGCCGCCAACGACCAGGGGACCGGCCACGTCGACGACTGGTACGACGCCGTCGGCGGCGGGAACGGCCAGGACGTCACCGAGAACCTCCTGGGGAGTATCCTGCGGATCGACGTCGACGGGGAGGACGGCGACCGGAACTACGCGATCCCCTCTGACAACCCGCTCGTCGGCGAAGAGGGACTCGACGAGCACTACGCCTGGGGGTTCCGGAACCCGTGGCGGATGTCCTTCGGTCCGGACGGACGACTGTTCGTCGGCGACGTCGGTCAGGGCGCCTGGGAGGAAGTGAGCGTCGTCGAGTCCGGCGGTAACTACGGCTGGAACGTCGTGGAAGGGACTCACTGCTTCCAGGCCGACAGCTGTCCGTCCGAGAGCCCGCGCGGTCGACCGCTACGGGACCCCGTCATCGAGTACCCACACGGTGGCCAGCCGGTCAGCGGTGTTTCGGTCATCGGCGGCTATCTCTACGGCGGCGACGAACTCTCGGCGTTCGACGGCGAGTACATCTTCGCCGACTGGCAGGCCCGGGGACGGCTGTTCGCCGCTCGCGAAACCGAGGAGGGGCTCTGGGACACCCGCGTCGTCGAGGTCGAGGCCGACGAGCAGTTCGGACCGAGCGTCCTCTCCTTTGGCCGCAACCCCGACGGCGAACTGTTCGTCTGCACCGTCGGCCGTTCTGGGGGATCCGGCGCGGTGTTCCGGCTCGAATCGGCGTGACTGGACGGCACGACGGGTCCGGGGAGACCCGAGTTTCGGCCGGGTCCCGGCCGGAGTCACACGACGAGGATCACTGACCGGTCGTCGGGCCGTCCGCTGCGAACAGTTCGTCGAGCACTTTCCGCTCGGCCTTGCGGAGGTGCTGGTGGACGGTCGGCGGGGCGACGTCCAGCGAGTCGGCCAGGTCCTTCCCGGAAGCGCCGCGCGGCCAGTCGTAGAAGCCGGCGTGGTAGGCAACCTCCAATGCCGTCTGCTGGCGCTCGGTGAGTTCCGCGGCGAGGCGGCGACGGACCCGCTGGCGGTCGTCGCCAGTGCGTGAGAGCTGTCGGCGCCTGAGCATCTCGGCCCCCGGATACGCCGCCTCGACCGCATCGGTCATTTCGCGCACGTCGACGCTCGGCGCGAGGTGGACCGTCAGTCCGAATTCGCCGTCCTCGATGACGGCGCTGTGGACACTCCCGCCCAGCGACGCGACGACCGACAGGATAGGCGGGTCACTCATCCGGATCTCGATGCCGTAGGTATCGTCGTCTAACGTGGCGTCGTCGTCGAGCGACAGGTCGCCCGCGAAGGAGACGGACTCGTAGAACGGAACAGCCTCGACGAGCGCTGGCAGCGTGTCGACCGCTTCGGCAGACGCGGTGCCGTAGACCAGAAAGGACCCACCACCGATGGGCACTGCGTGGTCGAGTTCGAGGCGCCCACGCTGTTCGACCGGGAGGTCGCGGTCGGCGAACACGTCCCGAACCCGAAACTCGAGTTCGACGAGGTCGTCACCCATCAGCGCCTGTTTGCGTTCGGTCGCGGCGATCGCGTGGCCGACGACTTCGCCGAGTCCCGCGAGGACCGACCGTTCCTGTCCGGTAAAGGCGTCCGTGCGGTCGGTGTAGAGGGTGAGTACGCAGTAGACGGTCCCCTCGTGGGTGACGGGGATCGCTACGGCGGACCGACACCCGTGGCTCGTGACGCGGGAGCGCCAGCGATCGCCAACTCCATCGTCGTCGTGTCGGACCGTCTCGACCTCGCCAGTTCGGAGTGCCGACGCTGCGGGACAGTCCACCGCCTCGTCGTCGGGGTCGACCGGGACGGTGACATCCGCCAGGTAGTTCTCGACGCCAGCCTCCGTTCGCACGTCGACTGTCCCAGTTGTCGTGTCAGCGTCGCCGACCCACGCGAAGGCGTAGGAGTCCGAGGCGGCGAGTCGGTCACACACCGTCGATTCGATCTCCGATCGCGTCGACTCCTCGATGACCGCTCTGGTGGTCTCTCTGACGACCTCGTCGATGCTGTTGAGCGCGGCGAGTTGCTCGCGCTGACGTTCGAGTTCCCGTTCCCGTTCGCGCCGTTCGGTGACGTCGCGGACGACGCCGATCCGTTCGTGGCCATCGTCGGTCTCCATCAGCGCGAACGTCGCCTCTCCCACCCGAAGTTCGCCGTCCGGTCCCGTGATGTCGGCCTCCAGTGTCGCAGTCGAGCGTTCGCCGGCAGCCAGTTCCGCTTCGAGTCGCTTCGCCTCGGCGAGCGTCCGCTCGTCGTCGATGACCGTCGAAACGTGTGCACCGAGCAACGCTTCGCGGTCGCGTCCCACCATCGACTCGTAGGTTCCGTTGACACCCGTGAAATAGCCCGCCTCGTCGACGACGTAGATGCCGTCGTCGACCGTCTCGACGATGGTCTCGTATCGTTCGAGTTCGCGCTCGCGTTCCGTGCGCTCGGTGACGTCGCGCGTGTAGACGACGAGTCCCCGGACGTCGGGGTCCTCCAGGAGATTGCGACCGAGCGCTTCGAGGACGATCCACGACCCGTCGCTGTGTCGGAACCGGAACTCGATCCTGGGTTCGTATCCCGGATGCTCGACCATCTCCGCGAACTCCGAGAGCGCACGCTCGCGGTCCTCGGGATGGATGTACGCGAACCCGACCTCGTCGAGGAGTTCCGCACGGTCGTAGCCGAAGACGTTCGTCACCGACGGAGTGACGTACTGAAACCGGCCCTCGAGGTCGACGACTGCGTTCACGTCCTTGGATTCCTCGAAGAGTCGCTCGTAGCGTTCGAGTTCGCGTTCGCGTGCCGTGCGTTCGTCGCCGCTCCGGTCCGGCCGCTGGGCCCCGGGCGGTGTCACGCCCACCTCCTCCGAGCCACTCGCGTCGACACCGTCGACGGTCGTTTCGGTATCACCATCGGGCGGAACCCACCAGACGCGGGCGTTTGCCCCTACTTTCTTCGTCTCGAGCCTGTCACTGTCGGCGAGTCGGTCCAGTCGGGCGTAGGCTGTCCGCCGGCCGATGTCGAGGTGCTCGGCAACCTCCGGCGTCGTCACCGGCTCGAACGCGTCGAAAACCGCGAGTGTCTCCTGGAGTGTCTCGGTCGGCTGCGTGGACCCCATTTTACGAGTGGTAGAACGCCCCACTCATCAATGTTCCGTCGATGGAAACTTACTGTGGTACCGAGTCGCCACCGACCGGAATCCTTCAGATACGGATCCTGCAAGCAAGGATCTACAATCTCGAGGCAGGTGGCCACGAACGGCCGTCTGTACCACCCTAACCAGTTCTAGGAGCCGCTTACGTCGAATCACGACGTACCGACCAATCACACCGGCACGGGCCGGCAGCTACGGAGGAATTCAGATGTCACATATTTCGAGAGGGCAGCCGAGCGAGAGCCGGAGAACAGGACAGCTCAGGGACTGCGAGCGACACGAGATGCTCGCGAACGAACGGCGACGGAGCGTGCTCTCGGTCCTCGACGACCAGGAGACCCCAGTCACACTCGGGACAATTGCCAGAGAAGTCGCCGACCACGAAGCCACGCTCGCGAGCCCCGATACGGACGACGTGCGAAAGGTACAGGTGTCGCTTCACCACGTGCACCTGCCGAAGATGACCGCCTTCGGCGTCCTGGAGTACGACGCCACGACACGGCGAATCGAATCCTGAAAACGACCGACCGTCGCCAGCGGGGTGGTCCGAAACGGGATGGGGAGTGGGGTGGGAGTGGATCGGGGTGGGGCGGCACTCGGCCAGCGCTCGTGCCAGGCGCACGAGCTATCGCAACTGTGACGGACTGGACAGAAATCGTTCGTGCCTAAAGAATTTGGTTTCGCGTGACAGTCACCCACCGCGGTCGTCACCGGAGGCGCCTTTGCCGACACTCATCGATACCTCGCCACGCTCCAGTACAGTCCCGAGAGTGCGTTTCGTAGACCAGCGACCGGAGCGAAACCGCCGTCCGGGTCGCTCACAGCCTCGAATTCGGCAGCAAGTGACGGCCCGTCGATGTGTGTGACGTCGCCGGTGTGGATGCGACGGCCGTCCGCGTTCCCGACCCGGAGGAGCGCGACACGCTCACCGGCACCGACCACGCGATAGATGCCATCTCGATGTGTTCCGGTCGTCGGTCGGTAGTGTTCGCCGACGGCCGCCGGCGTCGTGGCGTCCGTTTCGACGCCCGACCCTCCCGAGAGCGTCGCTCCCGCGAGTTCGTACACGACGAACAGCCCGAGGATCCCCCACTGGATCAGGTCGCCGTCGACGCCGAAGTACGTCTCCGGACCCAGACCGACGCCGACTATCGCACCGAGCAACACGACTACCACGACCCACGACGGGGCCGCGAGAACACGCGAGAGGACGGACCGACTCGAAGACATCGACTGTATCCAGAGCCCCGCGTTACTTCCCGTTTTCCCGAAGGTGGGTTCTGTCCAGTATCCGACCGGTACTCGTAGTGGTTATCGTAGATTATTGCCGGATAGCGCCGACCTAGGGGTCGGCCATACCGGTCAATTGCTACGATAACCACTATCTCTCGAAGCGGTCTTCGGCGTCGTTGAGCGACAGCCAGTATGTGACGAGTGCCGACGCGTCGCCTTCGTCCTCGCCGACACGCCGAGTCGTCGCCTTGTAGGCCTCGTGGACAACCGCGTTCAGCGGAAGCGCGGTATCTTGTTCGTGAGCGACCTCACGCGCGTACCCAATATCCTTGTCCCAGATGGCCAGCCCACCCATTCCTTCGATGTCCTGGCTGAAGTCGCCGGTGAAGTAGCCCTCGAACATGTCGAATTCGAGGAAGTCCGTGAAGACCCGCGGGTCGACACCGTTGTCGCGGACGAACTCGACGACTTCGGCGTCGACGGCGTGGTGGCCGGCATAGCGCATCTGCAGTCCGAGTTTGAACACGGTCGCGTCGGGGATGGGGCCGACGCGAACGTGGTCGTCCGCGAGGACGTCGAGGACATCGCTCGCCCGCTCGTAGGCGTCTTCGCGTCCGCCGGCCATCACGTGGTGCCCTTCGCGGGGCGACCCGCCCGTGATCGTCGCTTCGACGAAGTCGGCGTCGGCCTCGTCACAGAGTTCCTCACAGACGACGGACGTATCGGGGTGTGTCGTCGTCGCGTCGACGACAAGGTCGCCTTCGTCGAGTTCCGTCAACAGACCGTCGTCGCCCTCCATCGTCGCCTCGACCTCCGGGGAACCGGGGAGTGCCATGACGACGACCTCCGAGTTCCGGGCGACTTCGGCCGGATTCTCGGCCGCCTTCGCGCCCTTCCCGACAGCGTAGTCGACCTGCTCGTCGTCGAGGTCGAAGACGGTCAGCGAGTGACCCGCCTCGGTGAGTCTGTCCACGAACAGTTTCCCGATGTACCCGACGCCGATGACGCCCGTCTCTGTCATAGGGGGAGGCGGTGTCGGCACGCCGATAAGCCTGCCGGAGGGGGAAATCGACGGGAGTACCGGAGGTGGAAATCGACGGACGACACACCGCTGCCGTGGGCACCCGATCGGTCCACTCCCGACACCGGCGAAGGCGTATGGCTCCCCAAGATTTACCGACGGGTGCCGTGTCCGCACGGGCATGACGGACAGCGACCACCCGCCGTCGGCCACGGAGCGCGAGGAACTGATGGACCTCTACGAGGGGTTGCGCGTCACGGACGTCGTCGACGGCCTCGACTACAACGGCTTTCACGACATCGGTCAGGTCACCGACGAGATAGGGCCGCTCTACCGGGACATCGAGACGTTCTCGCATCGCTGTGTCGGCTTCGCGAACACGATACGGATGCTTCCGACCAACGAGCGCCGCGACCTGCCCGGGCCCAGGGACCTCGACGACGACACCTTCGCCGAATGGGAAGGCGACTGGTACGGGCGTCATTTCCCGGGACCCGACGTCCACGAGCACGACATCGTCGTCGTCGAGGCGACGGGGATCGACGTGGGAAACCTCGGGTCGGAGAACACCTTTAGCTGGACGCTGGAGGGGGCCAACGGCGTCGTGACGAACGGCGGCGTCCGCGATACCGACGAGATCATCCGCCAAGAGATCCCGACCTACTACAAGACGATCAGTCAGCCGATCATCCCGGGCCGCGACGAGATGGCGGCCGCACAGGTCCCCGTCAACCTCGACGGCACGCGCGTCGAACCGGGTGACGTGGTCGTCGCCGACGGGGACGGCGTCGTCGTCGTTCCACTGCGGGTCGCTCGGGAGGTCGGCGAGGCCGCCAACCGGATCCAGTCCGAAGACCAGGAGCGCCGTCGGGAGTACTACGAACGAGCGGGGCTGGAAGAAGACTTCACGCTGGAGTGACGGACGTCACGAAGAGCGCACTCCCTACTCCCGTGCCGATCGTCACCACTCATAGTGATTATTGTAGATTATTTCCGGATGGCGCCGACACCGGGGTCGGCGCATACCGGTAAATCGCTACAATAATCACTATCAGAGAAACCGGTCGAGCGGCGTATCTCCGACGACGACATCGATGGACAGCTCGTCCGACGCCCCACCGTTCGTCGATACCTCGCTCTCCGTCGGTGTCTCACTGTTCGGTGACACCCCGCCGTCGACGGTATTCAGTTCCGCCACGTCGTCGGGAACCGTCTCACGGAGTTGGGCCGACGTCGACGGGATCTCCTCGGCGATACCGTCTCCGATCTCCCCTGCGCCCTCGTCGAGCGACTGCCGAAGTCCCATACGGGAACGGCACTTGCTCGCGTCAATAAGTGTTGCTGTTCGTGAAAGTGGTGCCGGCGAGAGAGCGGACTACCCCGGCGTCGTCAGTCGGCGGTGGCTGGTTCGGCGTGCTGGACGTCGGTACCGAGGACGTCGAGGAACTCGGCGAGCCACTCGGGGTGGTCCGGCCAGGCCTGTCCGGTGACGAGGTTGCCGTCGCGGGCGACCCCTTCGACCCAGTTCCCGCCGGCGTCGCGGACGTCCGCTTCGAGTGCCGGATACGCGGTGCAGGTGCGTCCCTCGACGACGTCGGCCGCGGTGAGGATCTGCATCGCGTGACAGATCGCCGCCACGGGTTTGTCCTCGGCGAAGAAGTGTTCGACCGCGTCGACGACCGCGTCGAAGTTCCGGAGATACTCCGGTGCGCGACCGCCGGACAGCACGAGTGCGTCGTAGTCGGCGGGATCGATCTCGTCGAGTGTCGCGGTCAACTCGAAGTTGTGCCCGCGGGCCTCCATGTAGGTCTGGTCGCCGCGGAAGTCGTGGATGGCTGTCTTGACGGTGTCGCCGGCCTCCTTGTCGGGACAGACCGCGTGAACCTGGTGGCCGACCATCTGTAGCGCCTGGAACGGTACCATAATCTCGTAGTCTTCGCCGAAATCGCCGGTGATGAGCAGGATTTGCTTGCCAGTCATGGTTTCACTGAACCCCCTCTGGATTCACGTACACATTGGTTGTACGACAGTATAAACGTGTCTGCGACCCCTCGGCGCTCGTCCAAACAGGTTACAATCCCGCATAAACTGGTGAGGACATGGCCACCGACGAGAGCGAACCGGAACCGTTCAGGTACGAGGCGGAGGTCGACCCCGGGGAGAAACGGCACGTCAGACACGAGATCGGCGAGACGTACCTCGGCGACGCGGTCGAGATGCCCGTGACAATCATCAACGGGGAGCGAGACGGCCCGCGGGTGTTCATGACGGCCGCGGTCCACGGCGACGAACTCAACGGGGTGAAGGTCCTCCAGGAAGTCGCTGACCGGTACGCACCGGCCGACGTCCACGGGACGCTCGTCTTGCTCCACGTCGTCAACGTTCCGGGGTACCAGGCCCAGCAGCGCTACATTCCGATCTACGACCAGGACCTCAACCGGTCGTTCCCCGGCAAGGAGCGCTCGAACACCGCCGAGCGGATGGCCCACGAGGTCTATCAGACGTTTCTCGCCCAGTGTGACCTGGGGCTGGACTTCCACACGTCGACGCGCAACCGGACGACGATGTACCACGCCCGCGCGGACGTCGACGAGCCCGGCGTGGAACGCCTGGTCCACGCGTTCAACACGAACGTCGTCCTCTCGGGCGAGGGTGACGCGGGCTCGCTCCGCTCGGTCGCGACGAACAACGGGACGCCCACCGTCACCGTCGAGATGGGGAAGGCCCACCGCTTCCAGCCGGCGCTCATCGAGAAAGCCCTCGCCGGCGTCGAGAGCGTCCTCGCCGAGTACGGCGTCTATCCCGAGGGCGCGGTGAGCGAACCGGCCTGGCACAAGGTGATGGGACCGAGCGAAGAGAAGCGCTGGCTCCGGGCCGACACCGGCGGGCTCGTCGAGATGGAGTGGGGACCCGACCCGCTGGTCGAAGCCGGCGATACCATCTGTACGATATCGGACCACTTCAAGGACGAAGAACGAATCGTCGAAGCACCGTTTACGGGGCTCATCGTCGGCGTCCTCGAAAATCCGGTGGCGCTCCCCGGACACCCGGTCTGTCACCTCGTTCGGGTCGACACCGAGACGCGCGAGCAGATCGAACGCGAGATAAACAGAGGCGAGTTCGACGGCTACCGCTCGTACGGCCAGCGCTGGATGGCCGACGACGAGGAAGCCGAGTGAGCGGCGCGCACCCTCCCGAGAGCGGCCCGATCACGACAACAGTTCGGGCAGGTCAGCCAGCGAGTCGAGGACGTAATCGGGGTCGACCGCTCGGTCGGCGGCGTCGGGCAACTCGGCGGCGTCGACTACGCCCGTCCCGACCAGCGCCGTGGCCATCCCACGCGACGCACCCATCGCCAGATCCGTATCCAGCCGGTCGCCGACGACGAGACACCGCTCGGCCGGGAGTCCCAGTCGCTCCAGCACCGCGTCGGCGGCCTCGTCGGAGGGCTTGCCGAGCACACGGTCCGGGTCACGGCCGACCGTCCCGGCGACCGAGGCGATGATCGCACCGGACCCGGGCATCAGTCCGTGGTCGTCCGGGACCGTACGGTCGGGGTCGGTCCCCAGGAACGCGGTGTCGTCGTCGATGCAGTCGAGCGCGGCCTGCATCTCCCCGTAGTCGAACGTCTCGTCCCAGGAGGCGACGAAGACGGCGGCCTCGGGCGTGTCGACGATGTCCTGCCCGGCCTCTTCGAGGTACGTTCGAAGCGAAGGCGCGCCGACGAGATAGGTCGGTTCCTCGGGGTGGTGCTCCCGGAGGTAGTCCCGGGTGATCGTCGAGGCGGGGACGACGTCCTCGGGGCGACACTCGATTCCCATCGACGTGAGACGGGCCGCGTACTCGTCGGGCGTCTTCGTCGGGTTGTTCGAACAGAAGACGACCGCGATGCCCTGGTCGCGTAGTCGCTCGATGGCCTCGACCGCTCCCGAGATCGGTTCGCCCGCACGATAGACGGTCCCGTCGAGGTCGACGACGACACCCTCTATCGTACCCTCGTCGCTGGTGGAACCCCCATGCTCACCCTCGTCGGCACCGTCGCTGTCGGTCATCCTGTCGGAAACTGGGTGTGTGATCCCAAGTGTCTCCCGGTCTCGCACCCGTCGGTTTCCCGGATTCGTACTCGTCGGGTCCCGCGTTCTCGTGCTGGTCCGGACCGCCGGGCACAACCGTTATGCCGGGTCCGTGAGAGATGTCAGTATGATCGAAGAGGCGATCTCGTACCCGCGAGACGACGACGACCCGGTGATGCCCTTCTTGATCGGGAGCGGTATCTTGCTGGTCTCGTTTATCGTCGGAGTGACGATCATTCCGCTGTACGGGTACCTGCTCCAGGTATTCGACGACGGTCGAACGGGGGCCCGCGGCCTCCCCGAGTTCGATGACTGGGAGACGCTCATCGTCGACGGACTGAAGTTTTTCGTCCTGAACCTCCTCTATACGGGCATCCCCGGGTTCGTTCTGGGGACCGTGATGGCGGCCACGTTCTTCGCGGCGCTGTTCACCGGGGCTTTCGGGGCCAGCACCGATAGTGCCGGAGCGGTCGTACTGGTCGTCCTCCTGATCGGCGGACTCGTCTCGCTCGTGGCACTGGTGCTCGTGATCGCGGGGAGTCTGCTGTTGCCGGCGGCAGTCGGGCGGATGCGCGCCGAGGACGAGTTCAGTGCCGCTCTGGACGTCCGGGAAGTGTTCGCCGTGGCCAAAGACAGCGACTACCTCGTCGCGGTCATACTCGCGTGGATCGTCGGCTTCGTGTTCGCCCTGGTCGGCGGTCTGCTGAGCATCATCCTGATCGGTATCCCCATCCTCGTCTACGGGTTCATGGTGACGTTCCACCTCTACGGCCAGGGGTACGCCCGGGCGGTCGAGACAGCCAGCGGTACTGACGTCTGAACGCGGTAGAAGGATCGGGCCGTTACACAGGGAACAGACGGTGCTTACTCGGCCGGTTCGACGCCGACCGCGTCGAAGCCGGCGGCGTCGAAGTCTTCGAGTATAGCGTCCTGGTCGGCGTCGGCCTCGTAGTAGAAGACGACGACGTAGGTGCCCTCGCGGAGCAGCTGCTGGCACTCCCAGACGAACTCGTCGCCCTCGACGGTGAGGCCCTGGTGCTGGTTGACGCCGAAGTCGGGGTCGTCGTTGCCCGAGTAGACGTAGGTGTCGGCGGGGTCGTGGCCGGCGTGTTCGACGATCACGTCGCCGACTTCGATGGTCTGCTGGTGGAGCAGCGGTTCGTCGTCCGTGGGGACGTCCATCGGAACGATGACGCCGACGAGTTCGATCTCGCCGGGCTCCAGCAGCGCCCGCGCCCGGCGGCGCAACGTCTCGTCGACGACCTCTGTGGCTTCGCTCATACCTCGAACTCCCGCGTCGTTCCTAATACGCCTCACGGTCCGTTCCGGACGTGTCGCTACGGACGGAGACGCATCGCACGGACGGGAACGCATCGCTACGGACGGAGATGCGTCGCTACGGACGGAGATGCGTCGCTACGGAAGCAAAGTCCAGGACCGGCCGACGCACGAGCGTCGGACCGGCCGAGAACGCAGTCGCTCGTCGGTGCAACGGACAGTGCCGCGTGAGCGGCAAAATCCGTGTTTTACAGGCGCGTCAGGTTCTTCGCGCGCGGGCCTTTGTCGGCCTGCTCGATGTCGAACTCGACTTCCTGGCCCTCTTCGAGGTCGGGGCCGCCGACGTCCTCCATGTGGAAGAAGACGTCTTCTTCAGAATCGTCGCTTTCGATGAAACCGTAACCGCCCGTGTCGTTAAAGAACGCAACCGTACCTTTCGCCATTGCGGCCGGCAATACGCGAAGGCAATAAATAAGCCTTGTGTCGAGGCTCGCCGTCGATCGCGTGTCCGAGGCCAGACCGGCGTGTCCGAGGTCAGATCGCGACGCCGAGATACGCCGCCGCACCGGTCGCGAACACGCCGATCGCGAGGAGTCCGTAGTTGGCGACCGCGCTGTCGGCGGTCCACAACCCGAGCGTGTACGTGCCCGAGAGCGGCCACAGGAAGTTGACGCCGGCGGGGGTGAGCGCGTCGCCGAGGAGGGGCGCCACGACGGTGAGCGCGCCGAGCGCGAACCCGGCCGCCGCGAGCGAGACGCCCCGGGAGACCGCGGCGACGTCGACGGCGACCCCGCCAGCCGCCGTTTGCAGGGCGACGCCGGCCGCCCCGAACGCCGCGCCGACCAGCGCCGCGAAGGCCAGCGAGTGCGTGGGGCCGCGGTGGGGAACGCCCGGAATCCGGTGATCGACGTCCGGGAGCATCGCGAGCCACAGCATCGTCCCCCCGGTGACGAGCGCGAGGTCCGCCCGGTCGAACGCCAGCAGGACGAACGCGATCGGCGCGAAGACGAGCAGCGAGACGCCGTAGTGCCCCTTCCGGTACATATCGGTCGCTGGGTTCGGGCACACAAAAGCGCCCCGACCGACGCGGATCGGATGCCGTGTGACCCGGTTCGATGCGGCGCGTCACACCGGCGCGGGCGTACCACGCGTCCGAGCGGAAAGACGCAAGTCGGGGGCCGACCTACCGACCGCCGTGATCCACAACCTCGCACGCGACGTGCAGGCGTTCACCGCGAACGTCTTCCTCGTCACCGGTGAGACCACCGCACTCGTCGACGCGGGCGCGAACTTCGACGTCGTCTCTAGGATCGAATCCCACGTCGACGACCTCGACCGCCTCTATCTCACCCACACGCACCCCGATCACGTCGAGAACGTCGCCGCCGTCCGCGACGCGTTCGACGTTGAGACGTGGGGATTCGACCCCGAGAGCGAGTACGTCGACCACCCGGTCGCCGACGGCGAGACGGTCCAGATCGGCGACGACGACTACGAGGCGCTGCACACGCCCGGTCACAAGGCGGATCACCTCTGTTTGTACTCCCGATCGGCCGGCGTCTGCTTCGCCGGCGACCTCGTGTTCGCGAACGGTGGGTTCGGCCGGACGGACCTGGAGGGCGGCGACCGCGAGACGCTCGTCGACAGCATCGAGTACCTCCAGCGATCCCTGGACGAGGGCCTCGACGTGATCCACGTCGGCCACGGTCCGAGCATCACCGAGCGGCCGCTCGACGACGTCGGGATCGCGATCCGGGCGGCGCAGCTCGGCTGACGGCTCGCCGGAGACCGGTCCTCCGGTACTCTCCAAAGGTTTACCTAATATCGAGTAAATCAACATCTATGGGAGTCGATTACGCCGACTTACACGATCCGAACGCGGAATACACGATGCGGGAACTCTCCGCGGAGACGATGGGAGTGCGCGCCAAGCGCGGCGGCGGCCGCGACGTCGAGATCACGGACGTCCAGACCACAATGGTCGACGGGAACTTCCCGTGGACGCTCGTGCGCGTCTACACCGACGCCGGCGTCGTCGGTACCGGCGAGGCCTACTGGGGCGCGGGCGTCCCGGAACTCATCGAGCGGATGACGCCGATGATCGTCGGCGAGAACCCCCTGGACATCGATCGCCTCTACGAGCACCTGATCCAGAAGATGTCCGGCGAGGGCTCGATCGAGGGCGTCACCGTCACGGCCATCGCGGGCATCGAGGTCGCGCTGCACGACCTCGCGGGCAAGATCCTCGAACTCCCCGCCTACCAGCTGCTCGGCGGGAAGTACCGCGACGAGATGCGGGTCTACTGCGACTGCCACACCGAGGAAGAGGCCGATCCCGAAGCCTGCGCCGACGAGGCCGAGCGCGTCGTCGAGGACCTCGGCTACGACGCCCTCAAGTTCGACCTCGACGTCCCCTCCGGACTGGAGAAGGACCGCGCGAACCGGCACCTCCGCCCGGGCGAGATCCGCCACAAGGCCGAGATCGTCGAGCAAGTCACAGAGCGCGTGAAGGACCGCGCGGACGTCGCCTTCGACTGCCACTGGACGTTCTCGGGCGGGTCGGCGAAGCGTCTCGCCGACGCCATCGAGGACTACGACGTCTGGTGGCTCGAAGACCCCGTGCCGCCGGAGAACCTGAAGGTTCAAGAGGAGGTCACGAAGTCGACGACGACGCCGATCACCGTCGGCGAGAACAGGTACCGGGTCACCGAGGAACGTCGCCTGATCGAGAACCAGGCGGTCGACATCGTCGCGCCCGACCTCCCGAAGGTCGGCGGGATGCGCGAGACGCGGAAGATCGCCGACGTGGCGAACCAGTACTACGTCCCCGTCGCGATGCACAACGTCTCCTCGCCGGTCGCGACGATGGCCTCCGCGCAGGTCGGCGCGGCGATCCCGAACGCCCTGGCCGTCGAGTACCACTCCTACGAACTCGGCTGGTGGGACGACCTCGTCGAGGAGACCGTCATCGAAGACGGCTACATCGAGATCCCCGAGGAACCGGGGCTCGGCCTGACGCTGGATATGGACGCCGTCGAGGAGCATATGGTCGACGGCGAGGAGTTGTTCGATTCGGCGTGAGCCGGATCGGACTCGATGGGCGAGCGGAGCGAGTCCATCGGCGTTCGACGAAGCGTAGCTTCGCCGGGCACGTGAGGCTGCGCCTCACGGCGTTCGACTGAGCGGCGCGAAGTCGGGCTCGCCGGACGTTGTCCGCTCACGGCTCGTCGCCGACGCCGGGGTCGATCCCGAGCGAGCGAAGCGCGTCGGCGGTGTCGTCGTGGGCGAGCCGGATCGTGTAGCCGGCGACCAGTTCCGCCGTCTCCCACTCTCCGTCCCCGCACCGCTCTCCGAGCAGAGCCAGTCCCTCTTCGAGCGTCCCCGCGGTCTCCGCCCTGAGGTCGCGAAACAGCGACGCGCGCCGCGCGGACGCATCGCCCTCCTCCCGCTCGCGCTCGAAGAAATCGATCAACTGCGCGTGCGTTCGGAGCGAGACGAGCGGGCGGCCGACCATCCCGCCGGCGATCCGTTCGACCGTCGCTTCGCGCCCCCGGAGGTACGCGTGCATCGGTCCCGGCCCGCCGTCCTCCGGGGCCCACCCGTCGAGTTCGGCGGCGACCCGCTCGCGGTGTTCCGTCTCCTGCTCGACCACCGACTCGAAGGCGTCGCGGGCGCCGTCGTCGCTCTCGTCGGCCGCCCACTCGGCGAACGTCACACGAGCGGCGCGTTCGCTCTCGGCCGCGGCCGCGAGCAGCGTCTCCGGGCTCGGCGTGCCGCCCGCTGCGGCGGTTCGGAACCGATCCGATCCCAGCAACGCGAGCTCTCCGGCGTAGTCGGATTCGAGGCGCGTTCGGGGCCCGCCGGGCGTCCGTTCGTCCTCGGCGGCGGTCGCGTCGTCGCTGTCCATATCGATACCGCGGGGTCGCGTCACCTAACCGTTGCTCTCGACGCCGGTTCGTTCCCGACATCCGGGCGTCTCGGCTATCGGGCGTCTCGGCCATCCGGGCGTCTCAGACGTCCGGAACCGTTCGCGCACGCGTCCCGTGGATATCAGATCTGATAGCAGCTGCGAACAATCTTAAGTCGAGACGTCGGTATCCCACGTATGAACAATCAGGGCGTCGTCGTCGGCGAGCGGGAGCGGGGGGACGTCGACGGCGAGGAGCTGATCGACGCGCTGGACATCGACGACGCGGAGATCGAGTGGCGGAAGTCGTTCGTTCGTCTCGAAGACGCCGACAGAGAACGGATGCGGGAACTGGAGTCCGCCTTCGACGACGTCGCCGACGAGGTCGTCGACGAGTTCTACGAGCACCTGACGAGCGACGCCGACGCGACGGACGTCCTCGGCCGGTCGAGCAAGGGCCTCGAACGACTGAAGACCGACCAACAGTCGTACCTGCGGTCGCTGACCGACGGGGACTACGGCCGAGACTACTTCGCCCGTCGGGCGCGCGTGGGCAAGGTCCACGAGATGCTGAACATGGGGCCGAAGTTCTATATGGGGGCCTACAGCGTCTACTACGAGGGTCTGATCGACGCGATCGGTGAAGAAGTGAAAGCGGAGTTCGGGAGCGAGAGCGGTTCGGGCGACGGGCCGCGGGACGCGGCCGACCCCTCCGACGGCGGAACCCCCGCCGCCGACGCCGAGCGCACCGCCGCCGGCCACTCGGAGCGCCGTGGTCTCCTCGCCGGTCTCTTCGGCGGATCGGCACCCGAGAGCGTAGACGACGAAGCGACGGGCGGAGCCGACGAGCAGACGGCAGTGGGGCAGACGAGAGACGCGGACGTCGAGGCGGCGGTCGACGCCGTCGTCGCGCGGACGACCTCGCTGATGAAAGTGCTCGCGCTCGATCAACAGATCGCGATGGACACGTACATCCACGCCTACAGCGAGGAAGCGCGCCGCGCGGCGGAGCACCGTGAGCAGTTGGCACGAGACGTCGAACGAGACCTCCGGGAGCCGATCGACGACGTCTCTTCGTCCTCGTCGGTCGTCGCGGAACGCTCGGCGGCGATTCGCGACATCGCGAACGAACAGGCCGGCGACATGGAAGACGTCGCGGCTGAGATCTCACAGATGAGCGCGACGGTCGAGGAGATCGCCGCGACCGCCGACGAGGTGGAGGGGACGAGCGACGAGGCGGCCTCCCGGGCACGCTCGGGCGAGGAGGCGGCCGACGAGGCCATCGACGTGATGGAGGAGGTCGCCGACGCTGCGACGGAGGCGTCAGCCGATCTCGAACGCCTGCAGTCGCAGATCGACGAGATCGACGCGGTTATCGAGGCGATCGACGACATCGCCGAACAGACGAACCTCCTGGCGCTGAACGCGTCGATCGAGGCCGCTCGGGCGGGCGACGCCGGAGAGGGCTTCGCCGTCGTCGCAGACGAGGTGAAATCGCTCGCGTCGGAATCGAAGAC
>ENA-ORDC01000879-ORDC01000879.1-marine-metagenome-genome-assembly--contig:-NODE-879-length-25420-cov-5.911297_pt1 | contig 25420 bp, 23 predicted proteins | sample MGYA00237783_ERZ508515 | MGnify/ENA primary metagenome ERZ508515 (study PRJEB26186, sample SAMN06268792) | marine metagenome | isolation source: Eden Landing Ponds, San Francisco, CA, USA | place... | reverse complement strand
GCCCAGATGGGCGTCATGCGCGTCAGCCACCCGGACGTCATCCAGTTCATCCACGCCAAGAACAAGGACGTCTCCCTCGCGGAGACGCTGCGACTGAACGACCCGGACGACTTCACGCACAACTCCTTCGCCGAAGCCCTCGAAGAGGCCCGCGAACTCATCGACGACGACGGGAAAGTACCCAAGCACCTCCGTAACGCTGTCGAAGGCCACCTTTCGAATTTCAACATCTCAGTCGGGATTACCGACGGCTTCATGGAAGCCCTCGAGAACGGCGAGGAGTTCACCTTCACGAACCCGCGCACGAACGAGCCACACATCGCGACCGAGGAGACCGTCGAACTCTACGAGATGTTCGACCTCGGCGAGTACGTCGAAGCCGGCGAAGTGCTCTCGGTGCCGGCCGAGAAACTGTTCGAGCGGATCGTTCAGGGTGCACACGAGAACGGCGAACCCGGCGTTATCTACCTCGAACGGGTGAACAAGCAGCACTCCTTCGACGTCGAGGAGCATCCCGACCACGAGATTCTCGCCACGAACCCGTGTGGCGAACAGCCTCTCGAAGAGTACGAGGCCTGCAACCTCGGGCACATCAACCTCTCGACGCTGGCCGCCACGGACGCCCCAGACTGGCGCGTCTGGTCGGAGGCCCACGCCGACGAGTACGATTCGATGGAGGCAGCCATCGACGCGTTCCTCGAGGACGCCATCGACTGGGACGAGTTCGACCGACGCATCGAGCTCGGCACCCGCTTCCTCGAAAACGTCGTCACGATGTCCGACTTCCCGGTCGAGAAGATCGAAGAGAAGGTCCGGGAGATGCGCAAGATCGGCCTCGGTATCATGGGCCTCGCCCAGCTGTACATCCAGCTCGGCGTCGCCTACGGGACCGAGGAGGCCAACGAGATCGCCCGCCAGACGATGCGGCACATCAACCACGGGTCCAAGGCCACGAGCCACGAACTCGCCGAGGAACGCGGTGTCTTCTCCGAGTGGGAGAACTCCAAGTACGCGGACCCGACGGAGTACCCCGAGTGGTTCGAGAAGCAGACCGGCGAGGACGCCGAGGACTGGGCGGACGGCTACCCGATCCGCAACCACAACACCACGACCATCGCCCCGACTGGGACGACATCGATGATCGGCAACACCACCGGCGGGTGTGAACCGATCTACAACGTCGCCTACTACAAGAACGTCTCCGACGACGTGCAGGGCGACGAGATGCTCGTGGAGTTCGATGACTACTTCCTCCGTGCGCTGGAGGACAACGACATCGACGTCGAGGCCGTCAAACAGGAGGCCCAGGAGCAGATGGCCAACAACGAGTTCGACGGCGTCGACGGGCTGACGACCGTGCCCGACGCTATCGGCGAGCTGTTCGTCACCACTGGCGACCTCTCGGCGAAGCAGCACGCGGGTATCCAAGTGGCCTGTCAGGAAGGCGTCGACTCCGCCATCTCGAAGACGGTCAACGCCCCGAACGACTCCACCACCGAAGACGCCGCCGAAGTGTTCGAGTACATCTACGACCACGGCGGCAAGGGCGTCACCTACTACCGCGACGGCACCCGCAGCAAACAGGTGCTGACCACGCGTGCCCAGAACACCGAGTTCTCGGACATGGACGCCGACGAGATCGTCGCCCAGATCGAGGAGGTCTTCGGCGGCATCGAAGGCTTCCTCGAGGACGAGGCCGTTCAGGCCGCCATCGACGACTCCATCCAGCAGGTGCTGGGTGTCGCCGACGGGGACGCCGAGTACGCCGAGAAGCAGACCCGGCCGGACGTGCTCCACGGCGTGACACAGCGCATCGACACCGGCTACGGGAAGCTCTACGTCAACATCAACGAGGACCCCGAGGCCGACCGGCCGTTCGAGCTGTTCGCCAACATCGGCAACTCCGGCGGCTTCACCGCCTCGTTCACCGAGGCGCTGGCCAAGACCATCTCGACGGCACTGCGCTCCGGCGTCGACCCCGAAGAGATCGCCGACGAACTGCAGGGCATCCGGTCGCCGAAGGTCGCCTGGGACAAGGGCGAGCAGATCCAGTCCATCCCGGACGCCATCGGCACGGCCCTGCGTCGCTACCTCGACGGCGACGTCGACAAGGCCTACCCCGACCAGACCACGCTGGAGGAGACCGCGGAGAAGGCCGACCGGGAGACCGAGGCCAGCACGAAGACCCAGACCGACGGCGGCGCGGCCGCCGCATCCGACACGAGTGGCGACCAGCAGGACATCATCGACGCCGGCGAGAGCCCGGAGTGTCCTGACTGTGGCTCGCTGTCGCTGTACTACTCGGAGGGCTGCAAGACCTGCGAGTCCTGTGGCTGGTCCGAGTGCTGAACGCTAACCACCTGATACGCGGATTCGGGTTTCGACGCGCCTGAGACCGTTTCTTTTCCGTTCGTGCTGTATCGCCGCGTTACGCTACCGGAATTCCGTGACGTTGTACACGCCGGTAATCGTCGTTTCCTCGACAGCCGCCGTGATTTCTGCGCCTTCCTCAGCCGCCGAGTCCGCGACGAGCGTCACCGGCTCGATAGGCTGGCGGCGCAGAAAGGCCGCAATCCGTTCGAGCCACGACGGCTTCCCGCCCTTGCGGCAGACGATGACGTAGCGTGAGTCCGCGAGTGACGCCATCTCGGGCTCGAAGTCGTAGTCCTCGTGGTCGGCCGGCGGGACGACATGGATGACCTCGCCCGCAATCGTCTCGTCCATACCCACGATAGCGACTACAGCGGTATGTGCCGCTCGCTTCGATCATACGCCACAGAAATATCAGCACAAGAACCTATTTATGCCATCTCCGTGTCCCGGTGGTATGAGCAGGTCGGCAGCAGTGCAGTTCGCAGTGACGGTCGTGACGGCGGTACTCATCGGCGTGCCACTCGCAACCGTCCTCACGCCGCCCGATCCGTACACGCAGCTACTCTCTCTGGGAGCGCTACTGGTGGTGACGCTGCCGGTCGCGTACTACCTCAGCTACAGGGGCGGCTACGAGTCGCTCAGGACGCGAGTCGACCAGTAGCGCGACTACGACGTGGTGATTACACTGGCTACGAGTACTGCTTCGACACCCAACCCGAGGCACCACTGGGGTAGGAGTCGGTCTCCTCCTCGGGCTGGACCTCGCCGCGCTGGTCGACCATCCGGACAACGACGGTGTGGCCGCCCGACGGCGGGTCGTAGGTGTGTTCCCACTGCCGCCACGCGTCCTCGGCAGGGCCGTCGCCGTCGGCCGCCGGCAGTTGGTCCGAGAGCGTTGCGTCCGCCCACGTCTCGCCGCCGTCGGTGGAGACTTCGACGCGCTGGACGCCGCGCAGGCCGGCGTAGGCGTGGCCGCCGATGCGCCGGCGGCCGTCGGGAAGCGTCGATTCGTGATGGAGTTTGGCGACCGGATTCACGGGGCCGGTCCCCTGCCAACCGCGTTTCTCCCAGTAGCCGTCGGCCTCCTCGTCCAGCACCTCGATTTCCGAGAGCCACTTGACGTTTACCTCGCCCCAGTGGCCGGGAACCAGTGCTCGGACGGGGTAGCCGTGGCCGCGCGGGAGGACCTTCCCGTTCATGCCGTAGGCGAGCATCCCGCCCCGGAGCGCGTCGATTGGGAACTCCTCGTAGTAGTCGTCCTCGGCCCGGAGCATGACGCACTCACAACCGCTCTGAATGCCAGCCTCGTCGAGGAGACTATCGACGGGGACGCCGGTCCACAGCGCCGTGTCCGTCTTGTAGCCGTTGAGACTTTCACCGACACAGCGGAGGGTGACAAATCGGTTTTCGGCGTCCATCTCCAGGATGTCCTCGTAGGTGAGCGTGACCTCCTCTTCGACAGCGCCGGTGATGGAGAGCGACCAGTCCGCGGCCGAGAGTTCCGGATCGATGGAGTTGATGTCGACCTCGTAGAAGCTCTCGCTGACTAGCGGATCTATGTCGTCGAGGCCTAGGGAGTAGTCCGCTGCGACAGCGAGCTTTTCGTCGACATCGTTGAGATCGGCCCCCGGCGCATTGAGTACGGGCGCATCGTCACCCGTCACGGCGACCGACCGTTGGTTGCCGGCCGCGTAGCCGACTGTTGCCGCACCGACGGCCGCGCCAACGGTCGAGAGGGCCCGACGGCGTTTCGAGGAGATGGGCGTCATCGGACCACCGAGTCCGTCCAGCGCCTGCGCGAGGCCGACCACGGCAGCGGCGGGAACCGCCGGACCGGCCGCGAGGACGACCTCGCCGGTGAGAACGACACTCACGGCCCAAGTTACGACGGCCGTTCCGACGACCGGGAGGGCGCGATTGTTCGCCAACTGGCCGGTGAGGATGGCCGCTCTGGCCGCCAGCGCGATGAACAGCCCCGCGAGGCCAATCGCGAGCAGGAGATTGAGTTGCTGACCGAGGCTACCGAGCGTCGAGATGGCAGTCGAGACGACGACGCCGGGCATCGACCGCGCGAGCGTCCGTTCGATTGGCGAGGCGATGAATGTGGGTGCGTAGCCGGTCACAGCGTAGGAGCCCGCCAGGCCTGCGACGGCGGCGGCAACGCTAACCAGCAGCCGACCGCCGGGCGAGTCGAGGAGGTCGTCAGTCATGGCTGAACCGACGGCCTACCCCGCAAAAGGGATTGTTCCAATTTCGTCCGGATTCCGTTCCGAAACTCCGGAAGACACAAGCGAGCGGCGGTTTTCTATGGCAACATGGACGAGCAGCCCGGTGGTCGGCCCTGCCCGCTCTGCGAACGGGCAATGTACCACCGCCACTGCAAGTACGTCTGTCCGGAGCACGGCGTCGTGTATGACTGCGCTGACACGTTCTACTGACGATACGCTCGCTGGTTTAATATCCGGGAACAACTAGATAGGTGATATGAGTGGCCACGGGGACGAGATTTCGGTGCTGCACGTCGACGATGACCCCGACCTTGGCGATCTCGTTGCGGTCCATCTGGAGCAAACTCACGGTGATATCTCTGTCTGTACCGAGCGAAGCGCGGCCGATGGGTTAGACCGGTTGTCCGAGCGCGCGTTCGACTGTGTCGTCAGCGATCACGACATGCCGGGTATGGACGGACTCGAATTTCTGAAGGTCGTCCGCGAAGAGTACGAGGAGCTACCGTTTATTCTCTTTACCGGCAAAGGAAACGAGGAAATCGCAAGTGATGCGATCTCTGCCGGCGTCACGGAATACCTTCAGAAGGGCGTCGGGACGGACCAGTACGCGGTGCTCGCCAATCGTATCGAACGGGCTGTGGGAGAGCGACGGGCTAAAACAGCACTCGAAGAGTCCGAGCGGATGCTGTCGACGCTCATCTCGAACCTGCCGGGGATGGTGTACCGCGCACGGAACGAACCCGATTGGCCGATGCAGTTCGTCAGCGACGGTGCAGCGGAGCTAGTGGGCTACAGTTCGGCGGCGTTCGAGAGCGGCGACGTGTCCTGGGGGTCGCTCATCAAGGATTCCGAGATAGAGCGTCTCTGGGAAACAGTCCAGGCCTGTATCGCCGCGGACGAGCCGTTCGAAGTCTCCTACCAGATCGAGACGGCCGACGGTGAGACCCGCTGGATGTGGGAGCGCGGGCGCGTCGTCGGCACTGACGACGATGGCGTCGAAATCTTGGAAGGATTCATCACCGACGTAACCGCCCGCGAGGAGCGCGAGCGGGAACTCGCGAATCAACGGGCCTTTACCGAGAAGCTCATCGACTCCATCGACGATATGTTCTACGTCGTCGGTACCGACGGCAGCCTGGTCAGGTGGAACGACACCGTCTCGTCGGTGACCGGCTACACCAACGAGAAGTTGGCGTCGATGGACATTGGGGACATCGTCGCGGATTCCGACCACGAGAAATTATGGGAGGTATTCGAGGAGACGCTGGAAACTGGATACGGAACCATTGAGGCAGGAATCGAGACAGCTGACGGCGAGAGGCTCCAGTACGAATTTAAGGGATCGCTTATCGAAGACGGGCGTGGCGACCTGTTCGGGATTGCCGGTATCGGCCGGGATATCACCGAACGGAAACGTCGAGAGCGGGAGCTCAGGGAGTACCGCACGCTGGTTGAGAACGTCGGGGACCCGATGTATATCCTCGACACCGACGGTCGCATCGAAATGGCAAACGAGGCGATGGCCGCCCATCTCGGGTACGACCGCGCGGAGATCGTCGGCTCGGAGCCAGCCCGGTTCATGCCCGAAGCGGACGTCGAAAGAGGGACAGCACTCATCCGTGACCTGCTTGGCGACGACGAGCGAACGTGGGCTGCCTACGAGATGCGGACGATATCCGCGGACGGGACGGTCCGGATCAACGAGGACAGGATCGCGCCGCTGTTCGACGAGGAGGGGAACTTCGACGGCTCGGTCGGTGTGATGCGCGAGACGACGGAGCGCAAGCAACGCGAGCGGGAACTCGAACGCTACGAGACGATTATCGAGGCCGTTGGCGACCCGGTGTACACGCTCGATGACGAGGGTGTATTCACCTACGTGAACGAGGCGATAGAGCAACTGACGGGGTTCGAACCGGACGAACTGATCGGCGAGCACATCTCGACGATCATGACCGGCGAGGACATCAACCGCGGAAGCGAGCTCATCCGGACCATCCTGTCTGACCCGACCCGACAGAACGTGACCTTCGAAACGGATATTGTCGACCAGACCGGGAACCACACGCCTATCGAGATCCATATCGCGTTGCTTCCAGCCGCGGACGGGGAGTTCAACGGCACAGCGGGCGTCATCCGCGATATCAGCGACCGGAAAGACAGAGAGCGACAGCTTGCGGAGTTCGCCTCTGTCGTTAGCCACGACCTCCGAAACCCGCTGAACGTGGTCAAAGGGCGGATATCGGTCGCCCGGACATCGGGCGACGTATCACACCTCGAGGCGGCGGAGTCCGCGGCCGACCGGATGGACGAACTCATCAACGATCTGTTGACGCTCGCCAGGCAGGGCGATACGGTCGGCGAGACGGCGATGGTGGATCTCGCTGCCCTCGCAGGTCAGGCCTGGATCGATGTCGAAACCGGCGAAGCCACGCTCGAAAAGCTCGGGACAGCGACGATTGAGGCTGACGCGGCACGGCTCCGCGCGGTGTTCGAGAACCTGTTCTGCAACGCTGTGAAACACGGGCGTCGCGCGGACGGCGCCCCGATCACCGTCTCCGTCGGCACAACGGACACCGGGTTTTATGTCGCCGACGACGGCGTCGGAATCCCACCTGAAGAGCGAGATGACGTGTTCGAGCGCGGCTACACCACGAGCGACGCGGGGACCGGGTTCGGTCTGGCAATCGTCGCCGAGGTCGCACAGGCCCACGGGTGGTCGGTGTCGGTGACAGAGAGCGAGAGCGGCGGCGCGCGGTTCGAGTTCACGACGAGTTCGGAGCGCTGACGTGGCGATAGGCCGGCCCCGCAAGCACCAGCACGGCCAGCGCCGCGGAGAACAGCAGGACGTGTGGGAGCGCGTCGATGGTGAGGCCAGTGAGCGTCAGCGACCGCAGCGACGCGCCCGCAGTGACTTCGACCGCGACCCACGGAATCTCGCCGATGAACGTCCCGACAGCAAAGGAGCGCGGCGAGACGCGGGCGAACCCGGCCCCGTAGGAGACAGGGTCCGCGGGCACGGGTGAGAGCCGCGCCGCGAGGACGCCCCGCGTCTCGCCGGTCACCTCGATAATCCGGCGGCCCGAATCACCCAGCCAGCCGAACATCCCGCCCTGTTCGCCGGCACGGAGCGCGAACCGGTAGGGGATGAGGCAGGTGACGAGCGCGCCCATAAGCGCGACCGGGAAGCCGTATTTGATGCCGAGGACGAACCCGACGAAAGCCGACAGCGGCATCGTCGGCCACGCGAAGAACGGGCGAACCAGGTACAGCCCGACGATGACGCCCGCGAGGTAGACAGGGTGGTCAGCGAGATGCATCGTCTGGGCCACCACCCGCTCGGGTGTGAGTAGCGTCGTCGCGATAGCGACGACTGCCACCAGCCCGGCGGTTCCGACCAGCTGTCGCTTCGCGAGGCGGTCCATCTACCCAATCCAGCGGTAGCAATCGACAAACGCTTTGTGGTATCTTTTAGGTTGTTCGGGGTTGAAGCGGCGATTGTGTCCGAGACGCGAGACCCGGTCGAACTCGGCGTCGAGCTGCTCGCCCATCTGGAACACGGGGAGCTATCCGTCGCCGACGCGCTCGACCGTATCGAGACGGTGACGACCAACCCACAGGTCCAGCGCGAGATACTCGACACCGCAGTGATGCGCGGTCTCATCGAACGCGAGAACGGCGTCGTCCGCCCACGGTCACAGGGGTCGTACGTGAATTTCGACAGCGACGTGGTCGTCCGTGAGGGGGAGTTCTCGTGTCAGCGCTGTGGCGCAGCTATCAGTACGGGCCACTTCGTCCAGTTCGACGGCGGCGAACTGGGGCCGTTCGGGTCGACGTGTATTCGGAAAGTGTTGGGGAGAGAGTAGCGAGGTCGTGGCCGCGACCACGACCTCGTTGAGCTGAGCGGCGCAGCCGCGAGGGGCGCGAACGGAGTGGGCGGCCCTCGTTGCTGCGAACGGCGACGGAAGGAGCCGTGGGCAGCGCGATAGCAGGGAGCGGCCCCGGTGGCAGCGAGATCGTGGCTGCGGTCACGACTCGTTAGCCGAGCGGTCCGAAAAGTACGTCTTCAGTCAAAAACAGACGGGTCAGCGGCCCTGGCGGAGTTCTTTGATAAGCTGTTTGATCGTGCGCTCCTGTTTCTGGAGCTGTTCGTTCTGTGCCTCGACAGCGGCGGTCAGTTCGGCGACCTGCGCTTCGAGTTCAGCGATGTCCGGGTCTGCCGAGGTGTCCGGCTCGGCCGAGTCGGTGTCTATGCCGGATGTGTCACTGGATTGTGTCTCCGTTGTGGCTTCGACGGTAGTCCCCTGCTCACTGGTCGCTGCGGTCGCAGCCGGCGTGCTGGTGCTCGCGGATTCAGCTTCAGAATCGTCACCGCCCTCCTCGTCGTTGCTCACAAGCGGGTCGATACCGGATTCGAGACCGAGGCCGTTGCCGGCGTCGTCCGTGCTCTCCTCGGGGTCTGCCCCGACCTTGGCGTTGAGCTCAGCGAGCGAACTGACCTCGTGGTACGCGAAGAGGGATTCTTCGAGGGTTTTTCGGACCATCGGTGCCTGCTCGGACGGTGCTTTGATGCGTTCTGGGCGGTCATTGAACGAGAGCACGACAGCCGTAGCGACGCTGCCTTCCTCGAACTCCAGACCGGTCACGTCGTCGAAGGAGAACGCCTCGTAGTCGGCGTCCCAGGTGACGTTGCCGATGTGCTTGAGCAGCTGGCGGTCGGTAACGACCAGCGTGAGTTCGCTGAATCGGAACACGCCGGCGATGGTCTCGTCGGCGGCGATCCCCCCCGAGACGGTTAGCTTCCCTTCGAGCAGCCGTTCGAGGACGGCGTCGCCGCGGCTGCCAGGGACAGACAGTTCGAGCTTCTCGCTGGTGTATATGAGCGAGAACTTGGTCTTGCGTCGGCCTTCCGAAACGGTGAGCCGTTCGAAGTCGTGCGGATAGCTGGCGACCTTCTCGTCGCTGAGAAGGCCCTCGCCGCGGTAGACGAGCGTCCGGGTGGGTGTGAAACAGGCCGCGTCTTCGTCGCCGAGGTTGACACCGCCCCGGATCTCCTCGTCCCCGAGTTCCTGCTGGACGAGGTCTGGTATCTCCATACTGCCTGCATACCTGCGTGGTGGCTTAAATCCGCGGGTCGATTATCAGCGCCGACTAGAAGCGCACAGCGTGGGACTGCACCACAGTCCCGGTGGAGATGAGAACCTTCAAGACGGCTAACGGCCAACGGCTGAATGCACCCGCGCCCGGGTGGCTTAGCTGGACATAGCGCCGCACTCATAGGGTCTCTCGACTCATGCGGCAGTGCACCCGTCATGACCCCGGGGCGCTCGTCACGCCCCAGACCTGGGCCATGCGGAGATCGAGGGTTCGGAGCCCTCCCCGGGCATTTTCCGGATCACATCGCACCAGCCAGCGGTATCACCGGTCCGCACCCGGACAAACAGTACGTGACTAACCGAGCAGTGCTGCACCGAGCGAGCGGACTGCATTCTCGCCGAGTCACGCCTGAACGATGTCGCGTTTGTTACGACTGTTCGGAGGCTCACACGGTAGTTTCGAAGGAGCAGAATTGTCAGAATCAGCCCGATGAGAGGCCGCCGCCGGGGAACTGCTGAAACACGGCTTCGAAGTCGTCAATCTCTGCGGCCGTGGAGTCGGCTTTTTTACGGAGTTCTTCGAACCGCTCGTTAACGGTCTGGTATTCGGTGCTCGCTTCGAGTTGCGATGTGTTCTTCTGGGTTTCCAGGGTCGCCTTCTTCGAGGCCACCGCGAAGTACTCCTGAACCTGGTCGTCGTACGTGGTCCGGACGAGCATCTCCGAGACAGTGTCGAGGAGGTCCTCGCGGCTGACCGGCTTCGTCAGGTACTCGTCGAATGGCATCTCGACGATGTCGAAGTCAGGGTCGACGGCCGTCACCATCACCACTGCTGGGTCGATACCCTGTTCCGCGATGGTATCGAGGACCTCGTCACCACTCATGTCGGGCATCTGGCGGTCCAGAAAGACGACGTCGACGGACGCGTCGACTAACTGGAGCGCTTCCGTACCGCTGTGTGCGGTCCGAACGTCGTGTGCGGTCAGCAGCCACGTCGAATACAGATCCGCGATGTCTTGCTCGTCGTCGACTACGAGAACCGTTGCCCCTTCTGTCTCGACACTCTCTTTCATTTGTTGACCCTCCTGTCGGCCCACGTACTGCTCTCACTGTGATTTTCCCGAACAGTAAAATAAACCTAGCCAGCGGATTATCGACTCTGAGAATACTATGGTTGGATGGTTGACCGTTCTGCTGTGTGTCTGTTCTGTCACTGCCCAGTGACTCATCCCAGAGCTGTTAACATAGCGGCGACCGTACGCTGTGTGTATGGTGACCGTCTCCGGACCGTGGACGCGCGAGGAGATGGAACAGTTTCTCGATGCCGAAACTGTGCCACTCCGTCTCGGGTGCCGAACGCCCGCAGACAAGCCCTGGATGCTCTCGCTCTGGTATCGGTTCGTAGACGGTGCCTTCGAGTGTGCGACTGGAGCGGACGCGGCCGTTGTCGACTACCTCGACTATGACGACGCCGTGTCGTTCGAAGTCTCGACGAACGAGCCGCCGTACTGCGGCGTCAGGGGCAACGGAACAGCAACGATGACAGCGGACGACGGCAAGACAGTGCTCACTGAGTTGTTGCACCGCTATCTCGGCGGAACCGACTCGCCGCTAGCCGAACGACTGCTCGCACCCGACCGCCGCGAGATACAGATTACGATCACGCCCGACCGTCTCCACACCTGGGACTACAGCAACCGGATGTAACAGCCTAGATAATGGGACCCACAGACTCAGCCATGGACACCGACCCGACAGACATCAAATCAATCGCGATAAGCGCGACCGACCTCGTCTCAGCCGTCGAAGCGACTGCGGACGGATCAGAGACCGTGTTACGCGTCACACCGCCGTTCAGCGGCCGGATGCGAGCGCGCCTCCACGTCGTCCAGCCCGACGACGACGATGGAACGATTCACATCGAGCCCGACTCGCTGCTGACCGCGGACGCACCGCCGTATCCGACGCCCGATGACACCGCCGACGAACTCCGGGACTCGGACGACGAGACGTACTCGGTGGAGCGCCATCGGCCCTACCACGAGCAACGACTCGCCGAGTGGCGGGAGTCGCTTCCGGACCACGTCGTCGATAGCACGACACTAAGCGATACAGAACACGACGTAACCGTGTCACTACTCGGTCCGTAATCATACGTGCGCACCGAACAGAGCTGTCAGCTAGGATTGAAGTGGTACATCCACTCACACAAGAGCTACGCCGCCAATAAAACGTCTAAGCGCCGCTCAGCCGATAGTGAAACGAACTAGTAGAAAACTTCTATGCGTGAAACGATGCGAAACGGGCGGAAACCTCTAGAGGTTATAAGATATCTCCAGTAGAAGCCGGGGATAGGTCCCCCACATGTCAAGTTCGTCCGCATACGAATTACTCGCCCAGTTTGATGAGTTCCTGCCTGAGTTCGACGAGTCACTCGTCCCCGCCGTTCGAGGTATCGCGTTCTGGACAGCAATCGCGCTCCCGTTTCTGTATCTCCCGCTGCTAATTACCGGTCTGAACTCCGGGGCGACGCGGGTCGCGTTCGTCGCGCTCGTTGTCTTCAACGCCGTGACACTGTTTATCGGCCACGCACACAGAGGAAACGACTGAAACGGAACCCTGCGGTGCCGGTCACCACCGTGGATATTGCGGCCCTCCACTCCGCATTGCCGCTGTGACCATACTTTCATCCACCCGGTAGCCGTTCGTGTGCGTATGTCACGGACAGCAGTTATCGCAGGTGTCGGTCCGGGCCTCGGGGAGTCACTGGCCAAAACGTTCGTCGACGAAGGCTGTCAGGTCGGCCTGTTCGCCCGGTCGGCGTCGTATCTGGAGTCACTGTCGGCGGAACTCGGCGACGACGCGCTCGCGGTACAGACCGATATCACCAGTCCGGAGCAAGTAGCGGCAGGCTTCGAGCAGGTTCGGGACGAGTTTGGTCCCGTCGACGTGCTCGTGAACCACGCCAGCGGCGGCGCGTGGAAAGGCACGCAGGAAATTACCTACGACGAGTTCCAGCACGCACTTGCCGTCGGTCCAGCAGGCGGGCTGGCCTGTTCGCAGGAAGCCGTCGACGACATGCTGGCCGGCGACGGCGGGACAATCATCTTCACCGGTGCGACGTCTGCCATCCGCGGCCGCGACGGCGCGGTCGGATTCAGCGCCGCCAAGTTCGCCGTGCGCGGGCTGGCCGAGTCGATGGCCCGGGAACTCGGGCCCGACGGCATCCATGTCGCCCACGTCGTCATCGACGGCCAGATTCTCCCGCCGAGCGCCGCGGACGCAGTTGACCGCGACGCGGAATCGTATCTCGATCCGGACGAGATCGCCCAGTCGTACTGGCATCTCGTCGAACAGGACCGCTCGGCGTGGACGCTGGAACTCGATCTCCGCCCCCACGTCGAGACGTTCTGAGCGCCTCGGCTCCGATGCCGGCTATTCTTCGAGGAGATCGACCCACTCTCTGAGCGGCCCCCGAATACCGTCGACTGAGATCGTCACGTCGCCGTCGAACCGCCACGTCGCTTGCGGGGAGTCCGAACCGAACCGCATTGGAACGGAGACCGATAGGTCATCGGCCGTGACGTGGAGCGCCTCGTCGCGGTCGACCGTCTCGTCGAGCAACCGTTCAACGGCCAGGCGGAGCTGTTCCGGGTCCGGGTCTGGAAGGTCTGTGGATTGACTCATACCTGTGGCTTGGAACCGAGGCTACCTCCGTGTTGCGTCGAACCGGTCGGTTTGACCCCGCTATTTACGGGTGTGTGGGCCTCAGACGGTTTCGATGGAGCTGGAAACGCCGTACGCCCTCGGGGGGGCCTACTACGTCGAGACGGTGTCCGTGGGAAAGCGGACGGACGACGAGACGGTGCGCGATTGCGTTGTCTGTGGCGGCCACGTGTACGCCGACGACTGGCATCTCGTCGTCGGGGTCCTGGATACAGACGGCGGTCGACAGCGCCACCACCACTGTAGCGACGACTGCCTGACCGAGTGGCTCAAGCTCATGACAGCTGCCTGAGCGGCGGTGAGTCCGCGGAGTCTTGACGGTGGAACCCGTCGGGAAGATATGGACGAGCGTACGGGCGTGTTCAGGGTCTACCGCGTCGTCGAAGCGGTCCCACACATCAACCTATTCGACACCGACGCGACGCGGCTCTACACCGTGTACCAGTCCGGCTACGGCGAGCGACAGCCGGCAGTCGACGACCTCAGAACGGGTGACCTCGTCGAGGCGACACTCGGCGGGGATCCCGACGACTCGGAGGAAGCCTGGTCGCTGCTTTCGTTCGAGCGCCGCGACCGTGTCGCGATGGACTTTGCCGTGGATGCCGAAGTCCCCGAAGTGGCGGCCGACCTCTGGGAACCGGGTCTCGAACGGCCGGCAAGCGCCGTGCTCGAAGAAGACGGCGAACCGGTCGCAGAGTGTTTCGTGCAGCCGCGCGCACCGCTGCCCGGCGGCGCGTTCGTCCCGAGCGTGCTCACTGGCCTCGTGCCGATGGAGTCGCTGCTGACCGAACTCCCCGGTATCGGTGAACCGCCGACAGATGCGCTCTTTCTCGACCCCGATGCGCCCGATGCCGACTCGTACTCCCGACCCTACGGCGTCGCCGTGCTGTTCACCGCTGGCGCTGAGGACCTACTCACTGAGTTCCGGGAGCGATACGATCTCCCTGCCGACGCCGACAACAGACCCGAGTACGATCCGTACGGGCTGTGAGGGGTCGGAAGGGCGGTCCACCGGAAGCCACTACATCGTGATGACGAGCGGCACCGGAACGAAACAGAGCATGCCCAGAACGAACGTGACCAGGCCGATAGCCCAGCGGCCCGGCCCCAGCGGTGTCTCATCCAGCGGCGTCGCCGACCCGAGCCGACCGAACACCAGCGCGAGGACCCCCCAGAACGCCCACAGTCCGGCCGCTCGGCCCCCCTCGAAGACGACGAGGTAGCCCGCGAGCCCGAACAGGGCGACGGGGACGGCTAGCTGGACCATCGACAGTCGGTCGCCGAACAGCGACCGGGCGACGTGCGCGCCGTCGAGTTGGCCGACCGGCAGGAGGTTCAGGAAGGTCACGAACGCCCCAACCCAGCCGCCGATGACGACCGGGTTCGGGAGGAGCTGCGGGTTCGCGTACTCCAGCTGTTCACCCATGACTGCGGCGATACCCTGCAACAGGAGCGGGTAGCCGAGTTCGATGTTCGTGACGATGCCGCGTGTCACCTCCACCGGCGGGAGCGTCACGCCGATTGCGGTCACGACCACCGTCGCGACGAGGCCCGCCAGCGGGCCGGCGACGCCGATGTCGAACAGCGCCTTCCGGTCGGGGATGTGGTCGTTCATGCTGATAACCGCACCCAGCGTCCCGAGCACGTTTGGGAACGGCAGGAAGTACGGCAGGCTCGCCTCAACCTCGTGGTAGCGGCTCATGATGTAGTGGCCGAACTCGTGAATCGCAAGGATCCCCAGTGCGGCGGCGGCGAAGGGCCACGCCTTGAGCAGCGCTGTCGGATCTTCGAGAACAGACAGCCCATACCAGCGGGTCCCGGCGTACAGCGTCGATAACAGCGTCAGGACGGCGAGCCCGACGTTCAGCCACGGGATTCCGTCGACGCCGAGCGACCGCTCCCGTGCGATCAGCACCCACTCACCCATCTCCCGTTTGAGCGCGACGCGGTACCCGCGCTGACGGAACGCCGGCGCAATGCTGTGGATGACCTGTTCGGACTCGGTCACCGGCTCGCCGTAATACCGGACGCCGTCTTCGGCGGTCCTATCGATCTCGTACACGTGGAACGTGTCTGCGAGCGCTTCCGGATCCGGTAACTCCGGCGGCGAGGACTGGGTCGCCATTACTCACGTTTAGGGTTCGACCCGTTTGAACCTGTTTGCTGGCCCACTGCGCGCACGGAGAGCCGTGACCACGGCTGAACCAGTCAGTCCGCGACGGCCTCGTCCGATCCGGTCGCGGCGCCGGGGTCCTGAATCCAGAGGTCGCCGAAAAGGTCGTCCTGCTGGAGGCGGACCTGGCCGCGATGGGCAAGAAAGAGCAGTCCGAGGAACGTCTCGACGCGGGTCCCGCCGGCGGTGTCGACCTCGCGGTACAGCACCTCCTCGCGGCCCTGGTCGTACTGCTCGCGGACGGCGTCGTGTACGTCGGCGATGATGTCGTCGATGTTCTCGGCGTGGGCCGTCCCGGTCACGTCGGCGGCCGACGGCTCCTCGTCCAGTCGCATGTCGTCGGCCCCGCGGTAATCCAGTTCCTGCGTCCCGCGGTCGTACCCGCTCGGGGAGTCGCTGGTGTCGTATTCCCGGGACTCCTTCCACCACGACTCCCGCTCGGCGTCGCGGAGGTCCCGAACGAGTTCGTCGAGCGTTTGTGGCATCCCACGGGCACGCCGGCGTTCGAGCCGGCGGTCCATCTCCGACTCCAGCGCGGCGAAGGGGTCCGGTTCCTCGATGGGGGCATCCTCGCTCATCGCCTGCTCCCACGGCTCGACCGGGTCCTCCTCGTCGTTGCCCTCGCCGAGCATCGCGTCGCTTTTCATCCGGATGAGGACGCTCGCGTAGAACAGCGCCCGGCCCGACGTGCGCAGGTCCGCGTCGTCGATGCGCTGGAGGAACTTGTCGGTGACCCGCACCACGTCGATGTCCCACGGGTCGATTTCGCCGTCGTCGGCAAGCTGGACCAGTACCTCGACCGGTTCGACGTCCTCGTCGTCGCTGTCGTCGTCGGTAGCGTCCGCATCTGTAGGTTCGGTTTGCTCCGGGCTGCCATCGTCCGCACCGTCGGACTCACTCAGCAGCGCCGCCGCGTCGCCCGACTCGCCGGGCGGGTCACGGTCCTCGTGGCCAGTGATGTTCAGCGGGATGTCATCTGCATCGTCTCGCGGGTCACTGCGCTCGCGGGTCACATTCGCTCCCCGCTCGCTACCCCGAGGCGCTTCCTCCGGGCGCGCCTCGCCCTCCCCGCTCGACTGTGCCGAGGAGCCTCCGTCGCGCTGCTCCGTCGGCTCCTCGTTAGTCATCGGCTGGCACCTCCTCGTCACCGTCGTCTGCGCCCTCACCGCTGAGGTCGATGCCGGTCACGGCGCTCACGTTGTCGCCCTGCATCATCACGCCGATGGCCCGCTCGGACCGCTCCAGCATGGCCGAGCGGTGCGAGACGACGACGAACTGGGCGTCGCCGGCGAGTTCGTCGACCAGTTCGCCGACGAGGTCGGCGTTGGCCGCGTCGAGGAAGGCATCCACTTCGTCGAGCGCGTAGAACGGCGCGGGGTTGTGCCGCTGGATGGCGAAAATAAAGGCCAGCGCCGTCAGCGACTTCTCGCCGCCGGACATCGCGTTCAGCCGCTGAATCGGCTTGTCGCCCGGCTGGGCCTTCATCGTCAGCCCGCCCTCGAAGGGGTCGTCCTCGTCTTCGAGGTGAAGGTGGCCGGTACCGTTCGAGAGCCGCTCGAAGATGTTCTGGAACTGGTCGTTGATCTCCGTGAACGACGCCATGAACGTCTCCTTCTTGCGCGCCTCGTAGGTGTCGATGCGCTCCCGGATGCCGTCGGCCTCCTCGACCAGCGTCGCCTTCTTGTCTTCGAGTTCCTGCAGGTCGTCGTTGACCCGGTCGTACTCCTCGATGGCGCGCATGTTGACCGGCTCCAGTTTCTCCATCTCCGTCTCCAGTCGGTCGATCTCCTGCTCGACGGTCTCGTGATCGGGCACGTCCTCGGGGTCGTAGTCGCCGACCTGCGCTTCGAGTTCGTCGATCTCCCACTCCAGGCGCTCCTTGGTCTCCTGCTCGGATTCGAGATCCCGCTCGATCTCGGAGACCGCGGCCTGTTGCTCGTCCCGGGCCTCCTTAGCCTCCTGCAGGTCGGCTTTCAGGTCCTCCCGCTCGGACTTGAGTTCGGCCAGCTCTTCTTCGAGGTCGGCGACGGCCTGCTCCTTCTCGGCTTTCAGCTCCTGTTTCTCGGCGACCTTCGCTTCGAAGTCGTCGATACGCTCCTCGTGTTCGGCCTTGCGGTTCTGGGCCGCCTCGATGTCGTCGTGGAGGTCCTCGATGGCCTCCTCGGCATACTGCTTCTCGAGTTCGTACTCGTTGAGTTCGGCGTCGAGTTCGTCCTGGCGGTCCTCGAGCGCGTCGATGTCGTCCTTGATCGATTCCCGCTGGTCGGTCAGGTCGGGAAGTTCGGAGTCCTCGACCTCGGCTTCGAGATCGTCGATGTCACTCTGGAGCGCGTCGATATCCTCGGTCTTCGATTCGATATCGGCCTCCAGTTCGTCCATCTGGTCGGCGACCTCCTCGCGCTCCGCGGAGATCTCTTCGAGGTCGGCTTCCAGTTGCTCGATGCGGTCACGCGTGTCTTCGAGGGCAGTCTGCTTGCGCTCGATGCTCGTCTCGATGTCGCGGAGCTGCTCGGTCGCGTCGGACTCGCGGTCGCGGGCGTCGTCGAGGCGCTCCTCCACGTCCCGGAGGTCCTCACGCACGTCCGCACGCTCGTCTTCGAGTTCGTTGATGCGCGTGGCGACCCGTTCGAGTTTGCCAGCGCCGCCCGAAAAGGAGTAGCGCGTACCCGAGGACGAACCCCCGGTCATCGCCCCGGACTTCTCGACGAGGTCGCCGTCGAGCGTGACCATCCGGTAGTCGCCCATCAGGTCGCGGGCGGTGTCCATGCTGTCGACGACGACGGTATCACCAAGCACATACGAGAAGATGCCCGCGTACTCGCGGTCGAAGTCCACGAGGTTGTACGCGAAGTCGATGACGCCGTCGGCGCTGGGTAACGACCCCAGCGACCGGTTCTGCATCTGCGTGATCGGCAGGAACGTCGCTCGGCCGGCGCTGCGTGATTTGAGGTACTCGATACAGCGCTGACCGACGCTGTCGTCGTCGACGACGACGTGTGCGAGCCGCCCGCCAGCCGCCGTCTCACAGGCCGTGGCGTACTCGGGGTCAACGCCACCCAGTTGGCCGACGGTACCGTGGACGCCGTCCTGACCGGCGTTGAGAATCGCTGTCACGGCACGCCCGTACGAGGAGTCCCCGTCCTCGCCGGCCTTCGCCTCTAGCTGAGCGTACTCCTGCTGTTTCGCGCTGATTTCGTCTTCGAGTTCGTCGAGGTCAGACTGGAGTTCGCGCTTCTCGGACCGCAGGTCGTCGACGACCTCGCCGATGGTCGCCTTGTTCTGCTTTGCTTTCTCCAGTTCCGTCTGCAAGTCTTCGATGTCGGCTTCGAGGTCGGGAATCTCGGCTTCCGCGTCTTCGATGGCTTCGCGCTTCTCGTCCTCGGCGTTCGAGCGCCGCCGGGCCTCGTCGAGCAGGCGGTCCTGTTCGCGCTGGAGGTCGTTCTTCTCGCTTTTGAGCGTCTCCAGCCGCGAGCGCTTCTCCTCCAGTTCGTCCTTGACCTCCTGGAACTCCTCGCCGACCTCGTCGATGCGCTGCTGGACCTCGGCGAGTTCGGACTCCTTCTCGGCGATGTCGGCCTTGACGTTGGACTTGGCGACCTTCGTCTCGCGGATGTCACTTTCGAGGTCGTCGATGGTCTCCTGCTTGCGGTCGATCTGGACGAACGCCTGCCGGCGCTCGTTCTCGGCGGCCTCGACGGTCTCCTCGGCTGACTCGATCTTGTCCTCCAGCCGGGAGATGTCGCCTTTGATTTCCTCGATCTCGCGCTTGATGGCGAGCTGTTCGTCCTCGCCTTTGCGCTCGATCTCCTGATTGAGTTCGTGGAGTTCGTCTTCCAGCCGGATGACTGCGCCCTGACGCTCGTCGAGCTCCGTCTGGAGCTCCGTGAGTTCGGTTTCGAGCTCGTCGATGGTTTCCTCGACGGCGGCCAGCTCCTCGCGCTTGTCTTCCAGTTCGGCCGCCTTGCGGTAGCCCTCGGGCCGCGCCATGCCGAAGTTGTGCCGCACCCGGGTGTGGGTGTCGGCGCCCTTCTCGTGGCCGATCCAGACGCTGGAGTAGCCGCGGAAGCGGCCCAGCCCGCCGGTCACCGCGTGGTCCTCGCCGAACAGCCGGTCGCCGGCCAGCGGCTGGAAGTCCTCCACCAAGCGCTCCAGGTAGTCGCGCACGTGCGGCCGGTCGGGATGGCGGGCGACCTGCGCCTTCTGCCAGGGCGTCAGGCGGGCGTAGGTCTGGCGCAGCATGCGTTCGGCCTTGGCCTGCAGCTTCTGCACCTCCTCGGCGATGTTCATCTCGTCGCTGTCGGAGAGGTGGCGCAGCTCCTCGATCTTGCCTTCGAGCTCGGCGATCGGTTTTTCGAAGTCGAGGAAGTGCATGGCGGCGGCGGTCATGTGCGCTTCGAAACGGGGGACGGAACGGCGCGCAACCTAGGGCAAGACCGGCGAGGGTGTCATCACCTTTGCCGTCGATCGTGCCCGCTTTGCTACGCGACGGGCCGCGCGGCCGCGAGAAACCGCCGCGCGGCCCGTCCGCCGCGTCATGAAGCGGCGCGCCGGTGTCCTGCCCGGAAGCCGGCTCTAGAGGTTCTCGGGATTGCCGTCGGAGAGTTGATCCTTGCGGATCTCGTCATCCTGGGCGGCGGCTGTCACGCCGGCAAGGACGTACGTGTCACCGTCCTCGTAGATCTTCCAGCACCGCCGGATTCCGTCGCGCCATTCGTTGTACTGCGTGCAGAACGTCCCGTCGGGCTCAACGCTCCAGGTGCCGGTATCGGTGGAGGTTCCCCAGCTGCCCCAGGCCTTGCCGCGGATTTCCCCATCCGGACCTCGATACACGACGTAGTTTGTGCCTTCCGAATTCGTGCCGCGCTCGGTGGCATCGCTCAAGGCATTCCGGACCTCCTCGGCGCTCAGAGGCTCCTTGCCGGCATCCGCCATCTTCTCCTGCGCCGACGTGCACCCGGCGATCGCCAGAGTCAGGACTGCGATCGTCACACCCGTTTTCATCTTCATCATGCGCTCCCGTTTCGTCTCGACTCGTTGGGCAACGACGCCTTCTTTTCGAAGCACGCCGCTTCGCATCACACCCGCCGTGGACTCGGACCGCATCCCTCAAATGGGTGAGGCCGGGGCTCGGAGGTCGGATGAGTAGGCGCCCAAACGGGATGACGACTCGGCGCGTGGGGTGGGGACGGCCACGGATTCGAAGGGCGCTTGCGGCCCGGGAATTCGCGAATTTGCAGCCGTATCGGGGCTCCTGTACAATTCCAGATTGTGGATAGGGTCATGCAACCCGGCCCTTTCCATAGGGAGCCATCGAAACCGCGGGATCCCCGATGCATGGACCGTGAGAAGCAACTGCTTCAGGCCGTCCTCACCATTCACGAGGCCGCGCTCGACTCGCGCCGCTGGACAGACGTGCTGCGCAGCGTCGCCGACCTTGTCGATGCACCCAAGGCCTGCCTCACCGTCGACATCGCCCCCGGCTCGGCGCCGTCGCAGGTCATAAGCCACGGGCTCTCCGAAGGGTTCGATGAGTCCTACGGTTCCTATTACTACGCCGTCGACACCTGGGCGCAAGGCTTCTTCCGCGAGTATCGCCAGAACCATGTCGGGCCCTACCAGGTGGTCAGAGGTGGGCATCTGGTCTCGCGCGAGGAGCTGGAGAAGTCGGAGTTCTACAACGACTTTTGTCGCACCAACGAGGTCCACGACATCCTCTGCGGCATCATCGACGACGGCGGCAACCGAGTGAGTTACCTGACCTGCCACAACGCGCCGGAAAGCGCCGAACTCGGCGAGGCACACGACACCGCGATTGCGACCCTGATCCCGCATCTGAACCAGGCGCTGCGCACCTCGGCCACGCTGGAGCGGACGCACACCGAAGAGCGGCTTTTCCTCGCCGCCTTCGACGACATGAACATCGGCATCGCGCTTCTGGACGGCGACGGAGCCGTCCTGGAACTCAACCGGCAGACCCGGGAAATCATCGATCAACAGGATGGGCTGCAGGTCCGGGGGCGACGGCTGATCGCATCGCAGCGGTCGAGCGGCCGGGCGCTGACCGAGATGATCCTGGCGATATCGCGTCTGGCCGTGGGCCAATTGGCCGGCATTCGCGAGGTCGCCGTCCAGCGCGCGTCCGGCAAGCGCCCCTATATCGTGCGCGGAACCGCGCTGACGCCGCAGCGAGAAAGCGCGCGGCCGTTCCGCGAAGACGCACTGGACGAGCACGTCTGCGGCATCGTCACCATCGTCGACCCGCTCCAGACCGGCGGGCCGGATCCGACGGCGCTCGAACGGCTGTACGGCCTGAGCCCGGCCGAAGGTCGGCTGACCGCGCGTCTCGCCGCCGGCCAGACGCTGCAGGAGATCGCGGCGGACCTCGGCACATCCGTCGAGACCGCCCGCCATCACCTGAAGAGCGTGTTCCTGAAGACCGACACCTCGCGTCAGGCGGAGTTGGTCGGGCGCATTCTGGTCGACTTCAAGACTTCCTAGCCGCCGCGCGCCAGCCCGAGCCGGCCGGCGTCGGTGCGGCGCTGGGGGCCCAAGAGGGTCCCCAAAAGGTCAGGGTCCCAAAGGGGTCCCAAAGGGGTCCCAAAGGGGTCCCAAAGGGGTCAGAGTGCTTTTTCGCACAGCGGTTCGGCCCCTCGCCCGAGAAGGAAAATGACTCTGACCCCTTTTCCCCCTGTTGGCGCGCCGCCAGGGCAATCTTGCTTTGTTCCCGATATAGGCATACAATCCTTGCCCCATTCCCGCGGGACGGACGGAGGTCGGCTATGGACGGAGACCGGAGCGTGGCGCGGCGCGGCGGGCGGGTCCCGTGCGGACATCGACGCCGATGCGGGCGTCATGTCGACGGCCGGGCGACGTTCGCGACGGCCGGGGGCACGCGGCAGGGCCGGTTTGTCGACGGATGCTTACGCATGGCGACGAATGCTGACAATGCCGACAGGTCGACGCGCGGACGCCGACGGGGCGCCGGCGGCGTTGCGGGCGCCGGAACGGCGGAGTCGTGCGGACACCGGCGTCGGCGGGGCGGCCTACGGTGTCAGCATCCGTCGACATGCGCGGCGAGCGAGGCCCTTCGAGACGGCCCTTCGGGCCTCCTCAGGATGACACTGGGGCGAGACACATCCCCCAGTGTCATGGTGAGGAGCCGTCCGCAGGGCGGCGTCTCGAACCACGTCCGCCCTGCCCGCCGTCCGGCCGCGCCGCTCGGGCGGTGCGGGGCCCTTCGAGACGGCCCTTTGGGCCTCCTCAGGATGACACTGGAGCGAGGCACATCCCCCAGTGTCATGGTGAGGAGCCGCCCTGAGCCCGGCGAAGGGCGGCGTCTCGAACCACGCGTGCGCCCGCGGGCCCCGGCCCTGCTAGGCCGCCGCGCGGATCGCCGCGGCCTTGATGTCGTCGTCGACGTCGTCGGCGAACTGCTCGAAGTTGTCGGCGAAGCGGCGGGTCAGGTCGCGGGCGGTGGCGTCGTAGGCCGCGGTGTCGGCCCAGGCGGTGCGCGGGTTCAGCAGCTCGGACGGCACCTCGGGGCAGTGCTTGGGCATGCGCAGGCCGAAGTGCGGGTCGGTCTCGGTGTCGATGCGCGCCAGCGTGCCGTCCAGCGCGGCGCGCACCAGCGCCCGGGTGTGGCGGATCGAGATCCGTTCGCCCACCCCGTAGGCGCCGCCGGTCCAGCCGGTGTTGACCAGCCAGCAGGTGCAGTCGTGCTGGGCGATCCGCTCGCCCAGCAGGCGGGCGTAGACGCCGGGGTGGCGCGGCATGAAGGGGGCGCCGAAGCAGGTCGAGAAGGTCGCCGAGGGCGCGTTGCCCAGGCCCTTCTCGGTGCCGGCGATGCGCGCGGTGTAGCCGGACAGGAAGTGATACATCGCCTGCTCCGGCGTCAGTTGGCTGATCGGCGGCAGCACGCCGAAGGCGTCCGCGGTCAGCATGACCAGGTTGCGCGGGTGGCCGCCTTGCGCCGCCACGCTGGCGTTGGGCACGAACTCCAGCGGGTAGGAGGCGCGGGTGTTCTCGGTCAGGCGGCCGTCGTCCAGGTCGGGCGCCCGGGTCGCCGGGTCCATCACCACGTTCTCCAGCACCGTGCCGAAGCGCTTGGTGGTGGCGTAGATCTCCGGCTCCGCCTCGGCGGACAGGCGGATCACCTTGGCGTAGCAGCCGCCCTCGAAGTTGAACACGCCGGCGTTCGACCAGCCGTGCTCGTCGTCGCCGATCAGGGCGCGCGCGGCGTCGGCGGACAGGGTGGTCTTGCCGGTGCCGGACAGGCCGAAGAACAGCGCCACGTCGCCGCCGTCGCCCATGTTGGCGGAGCAGTGCATCGGCAGCACGCCGTCGGCCGGCAGCAGATAGTTCAGCACGGTGAAGATCGACTTCTTGATCTCGCCGGCGTACTCGCTGCCGCCGATCAGCACGGTGCGCTGGGCGAAGTCGACGCAGATGAAGGTGGTCGAGTTGACGCCGTCGCGCTCCGGGTCGGCCAGCAGGCCCGGCGCGTGGATCACCGTGAAGCCGGGCTCGAACTCGCCGAGCCGGTCGACCGCCGGGCGCAGGAACATGTTGCGGGCGAAGTGGGCGTGCCAGGCGCGCTCGCAGATCACCCGGACCGGCAGCCGGTAGTCCGGATCGGCGCCGGCGTGCAGGTCCTGCACGTAGACCTCGCGGTCCTGCAGGTAGGCGAACACCTTGGCGCGCAGCCGGTCGAAGCCGTCGCGGGTGATCGGTGCGTTGACCTCGCCCCACCAGACGCTGTCGCGGGTCTCCGCGTCCTCGACGATGAACTTGTCCTTGGGCGACCGGCCGGTGTGCTCGCCGGTCTCCACCACGAGCGGTCCGTCCGCCGCCAGCCGGCCCTCGCCGCGCCGGACGGCGTGCTCCACCAGCTCGGCGGCGCAGAGGTTCCAGTACTGGGTGCGGGTGTTGACGAGGCCGTGCCGGCCGAGATCGAAACGACTGACGACGGGTCCGGTGACGGTCACCGCGTCTTCCTCCCCTGGTGGTCTTCACGCACGCCGCGGCCGGCGGCGACCCACGGTCGCGTGCACGGCCGGCGGCGCAATGCAGAGGCTATGTTGCTACCGGGTTTCCAGCAGCCCTTCAACCGCCGAGTCAGCGTAGCCCGATCGCGCCCTTGGCGGCGTTGCGCAGTTTACCGCGCCTCTCCGGCGGCGATCCGGCGCGCCCGCCGGGTCGCCTGCACCAACTCGACACGGCAGCGTTCCGGTCCGGTCACGCGGCCCGCGAACGCCAGGCGGCGGCGGTCGGCCAGGTCGGCCGCGGCGCGGGTTGAGGTGGGGGCCAGGTCGGCGCCGTCGGGATCGACGCCCAGCAGGGTCCAGTCGCCCGGCCGCGCGCCCGCCGGGGCACCCAGCAGGTGCCTGGCGATCGCTGCCAGGGCATCGGCGTGGTCGGCGTTCATGTGCGCGACGATCTCCGGCTCGGCGGCCAGCAGGTCGGCGGCATCGTCGGTCGGGCCCGCGAGGTCGGCGGCGTCGATCCAGGCGATCCGGCCGAAGCCGGCGACCAGATGCGCGGCAGCGATCTCCAGGCGGTACAGGCGGAAGTCGGGCAGCTCGGCATAGCGGGCCGGCCAGCGGCTCCCGGTAGCCGGCGGTGCCGTCCAGCAGCAGCGCGACGCGCGGGTCGCCGGCGGCGTTGCGGGTGTGCTCGGCCAGGTCGGACAGCAGCAGCAGCGGCCGGCCGCGCCAGTCCGGCGCCGGGCGCACCAGCGAGGCGTGCGGCGTGCCGGCGCCCAGGTCGGCGACCGGCTGCGCCGTCAGGCTGGCCAGCGTGCCGGTCGCCGCGGTGTGCAGCAGCCG
>ENA-ORDC01000874-ORDC01000874.1-marine-metagenome-genome-assembly--contig:-NODE-874-length-25518-cov-6.955584_pt1 | contig 25518 bp, 24 predicted proteins | sample MGYA00237783_ERZ508515 | MGnify/ENA primary metagenome ERZ508515 (study PRJEB26186, sample SAMN06268792) | marine metagenome | isolation source: Eden Landing Ponds, San Francisco, CA, USA | place... | reverse complement strand
CAATCGCCGCCGCGGACATCGTCCAGTCGACGGTCAACGCGGTCCCCGACGACCTCGCGGACGTGCGGGTCGTCGCCGAGAAGCCGATTTCGGTGGAGGGTGCGTCGGTCCACGTCGTCCCTGAGGAGTTCACCTGTACGGCGACCCACAAGGGTCGGGCGCTCGAATGGGCGCGCCGCGAGATTCCCTGCGACAAGGAGTTCGTCCTCTACCTCGACGAGGACACGCTGATGGCGAACTTCGAGGGGTTGCCAGAGAGCGACATCGTCCAGATTACCGAGCTTCCGCTGTACACCGGGTCGTGGGTGACGTACCTCTCGGAGGTGTTCCGCATCGGCTATCAGCGCGAACAGCGGGCATTCGGCCGGTTCAGCTTCCCGCTGTACGCGTGGGGCGGCGGCATCGCGGTTCGGACGAGCCTCGAAAACAAAATCACGTGGGACTCGAAGACCATCACCGAAGACACGGACTTCGCGTGGCGCGCCGCCAGCGCGTCCGACCTCGATTTCACCGTGCTGAACTGCAAGTTCCGCAATCAGGCTCCGCCGTCGGTGATGACGATGCTCAAACAGCGGCGGCGGTGGTTCTCGGGGACGCGGCAGGACTCCGACCTGCTCCCGCTCCACTACCAGACGTTTCTGCAGTTCCGCCTCGTCGCGTGGGGCTTTTCGCCGCTCATACCGCTGATAACAGTCGTCACGTTTCTCGTCCCCGGTGCGCTCCCGGACTTGATGCTCTACCGAGTCGGCTCGCTCGTCGAGTTCGCCACGCTGTTCGTCGTGACGGGCGTCGGCGTCGCGAGCTACTGGTCCGAGTCGAAACTCACGCTCCTCGCGGTCCCGTGGACGCCGATTCTCGTCGTCCTCAACACCGCGGGCGCGCTCTGGGGGTTCGTCTCGCCGGTCGAGCATTTCACCGTCACGACGAAGGTGTCGCTGGAGACGGTCGAAGAGCGCAACCCCGCGTTCGAACCCGGTTCGCTCACGCAACACGACGGGCGGAACGATCTCCCGGAACAGCTGGACGTGGACCGGTTCTCGAGCGAACTCCGCGAATCGCTACCCCTGTCTGAAGATTGACGTAGAACTCCCGTCACGTGTCGTTTCCCACTAGGTCCCGATAGTCAGGGATACTAACGACCCTCCAGTGGCTGACTCTCTCTGTGACAAACGAGTCGTCGATTGATGCGCTCGGGGTCGTCGTCGGGGGCGTCAGGGCCGTGTTCGCGGCGGTCCTCCGTCAGACACAGCAGGAACTGCGAATCTGTCCCGCGAGACGTGTCGAACCACAAGACTGTTATCCTAGTTTTCTGATTGACAGAGACGAGAGTCCCCATGAAGCGTCGCACGTTCCTCCGACTGACCGGTCTCGGGGCCGCCGGCGGACTCGCCGGCTGTCTCGGCTCGAACTCCCCTCCCCCGCGAAAGTCGAGCGTCGTCTCCGACTTCGAGGCGTACGACGGCTCGCTCGTCGTCGACCTCGCCGACCAGACGTGGGTGATGTCCCGCTACGAAGCCGCCGACCAGTCGTCGCTGTCAGGGTTCGACCCGCAGTCTCTGGCCGCGCTCAGCCCCGTCGGGGTCGCGAGCGCGAAAGGCAAGAGCGGCGGCGGTGGCGGCCGCGGCGCGACCGGCCGCGGCACGGGCGGCTACGCCTCCGCCCCGCGAACGGTCCACGGCCACGCGTGGTACCACGGCGGCGACTACGCCGACGACTGGTACGAGAACAACGCCGGCAAAGTGAGCCGGTTCCCCGTCGGCGTCGCCGCGCTCGGCGTCGCCTACCTCGGGTCGACCGCGGCGATGCGCGACGACGCGCCCGAGGCCGGCCCGGTGCCGTGGGACCGCGAGATACAGGACCCCAACGGCACCGTCGAGTACGACATGTCCGACGGGAGCCAGCTCGGCAGAGACGGCTGGTACCGCGTCGGCGCGCACGTCGTCGGCGACGACGTGAACCACGACTTCCGCTGGGAGTGTTACGACCTCGAAGTCACCGACGGCATCGGCGACGCGGGGTACTCAATCGAGGAAGAGTGGAAAGTCTCCCCGCGCATCTGAGCGCGGTGAACGACCGCGGTCGCCGCGACGGAGACTCCGCCACGCCCGCCGCACCCGCCGCGCCCGCCGCACCCGCCGCGCCCGCCGCACCCGCCGCGCCCGACTCCCCCGCAATCGATGTCTGACACACGAACCGACACGGCGACGCTCCTGACGCTCACCTTCGTGGTGTCCTTTTGTAGCTTCGCCTACGAGTTCGTCTACTCGGAGCTGTTGACGGTGATGTACGGCGGGACGGTCACCCAGTACGTCATCACGGTCGGCCTGTACTTCTTCAGCCTCGGCATCGGCGCGGCGCTCTCTGACGACCTCGATGGCGCGACCCTCGGCGGGAACTTCTTCCGCACGGAGGTGCTTCTCGCGGCCGCCGCGCCCGCGGGCTTCCTGCTCATCGTCGGCCTCAACAGCGTCCGCATCCCGCAGGCGGTGCCCGCGGAACTCGTCTGGACCGTCGCCCGCCTGCCGGTCGTCGTCGTCGGGTTCCTCTCGGGGTTCGAACTCCCGCTTTTGACCCGCATGTTCGACGACCTCGACGACGATGACGGGTCGACGACGCCCTCGTGGCTCCGGGACGCCGGCGCGCGAGTTCACGACCTCGTCGTGGCCGCCGTCGGCATCTTCTGGACCGTCGAGCGGACCGAGGGCCGCAGAAGCGGGCTCTCTGTCGTCCTCGCGATGGATTACGTCGGCGGCCTCGTCGGTGCCGTCGTCTACGCCCGCGTCCTCTATCCGGGGCTCGGCCTCATCCCGACGATATTCGTGCTGGCGCTCCTCAACGGGGTCGCCGCGCTCGTCTTCGTCGCCCACTTCGGCGAGTGGTCGTGGTGGCCCCTCGGCGACGCCGGGTTGAGCGACAGCGACGCTTCCGGCGGGAACGCGCCCGCCAGCGCCCGCCCGGACCGCTCGCTTTCGGCCGCCCGCGTCTCGAAGACGCTCCTCGTCGTCTGCCTGCTCCTGACGGCGACCTACGCGGGCGTCGTCGCCAAACACGACGTCGCCGACGAGCGCCTGTCGCAACTCTACCTCGAACAGCAGATAGAAAACGAGTACTCGCCGGGCGCGATGCGCGCGACGGTCACCTCGCAGGAGACGACCGCCTACCAGCACGTCATCCGGTACAACCGCACGTGGACCGGCACCGGCCCGAATCCGTACTTCGACGGGCGGACCGAGCAGTGCCTCCGCCTCGGCGCGGCCGTCCAACTCTGCGAGAGTTGGGCCGACAGCTACCATCAGGGGCTGGTCGACGTGCCGATGTCGCTGGTCGAACCCGGCCCCGAGACGAAGGTGCTCGTCGTCGGCGGCGGTGACTGGATCGCAATCGACCACCTGCGGGAGTACGGCGTCACCGTCGACCACGTCGACCTCGACGGCGAGTTCATGCGCGACGCGAAGACGGACCCGTTCTTCGGACGCTGGCACGACGACGCCTACGAGTACGACCGGCTGAACACGACGGTCGCCGACGGCTACCGCTACCTCCAAGAGACGAACGAGACGTACGACCTCGTGTTGCTCGATATTCCCGGCGCGACCGACGACGACCTGCTCACGCTCTACTCGACCGAGTTCTACCGCTCCGTCCGGACCCACCTCTCCGAGGACGGCGTCGCGGTGACGTGGGGCTACTCGCCCGACGCCTACCCCGAACACCACAAGGCGTTCGTCAACACCGTCGGGGCCGCGGGCTTCACCCAAGAGCTTTCCTACTGGGTGCGCGAGGACCTCGACGACGACGGCGAGACCGAACGCGTCGAGCAGTTCTACGTGCTCGCGCCCGGCGACCGCCCCCGACTCGCCGGCGACGGCGCGACCCGATACGTCCGCGCCCGCGAGGAGCACTACGGCGCAGTCGAGTGGCACGCGGTCCCGCACTACCGCGGCGTCCGCGAGAACTCCATCTTCCACCCGAACTACGACATCCTCGTCGATACCTGACCACCCATGCCCTCCCAGCCATCCGCTCCCACCGAACCGCCCGCCGAAACCGACTCGTCGCCGCCGGCCGAGACACTGACGGAGCTGTACTTCGGCTACAGCGCCGACGCGCCGGACCTAACGACCGTGGACGTGAAGGCGGTCGCCCCGGCGACGCTCGCGGGCGAACCCGCGGTCCTCACCGTCATCGGCGAGTCCCACTACGTCGGCCTGCCGGCGCTCGGCTTCCACGAGCTGTGTTCGTGCAAGCCGTTGCCGCACGAGCGGACGCACCGGACGCCGCTGTCCGTCGGCGCGGAACGCGAGTTCAGCTTCGAGAGCGACCGACTCGACGCCCGAACGGTCGTGGAGGGTCGGCCGCTCGACGCCTTCCCCGGCCCGGAGGAGGCGACGGTCGCCTACCGGTTCGGCCCGGAGGCGTGGACTACTATCCGCGTCGCCGACGGCGGCTACGAGACGTACCACACCTATCCGGAGTACGACCTCGCGCTGTACACCGAGACGACGATGACACCCAGACGAGCGGCTCAGCGATAACTCCCGAACGACAGACCCAACGATGACCCGAAACGCCACCACCTACGACGGCGACGTGACGCTCAACGGCTCCGAACGACCCCCGGTCGAGCTCTGCGACCCCGCGGACGTGTTCGTCGGCGGCGCGAGCGTCGCCGGCGACCTCACCGTGCAGAACGCCGAGTACGTCTTCACTCACGCGTCGGTGACCGACGACGCGGCCGTCGGCGACGCGGCCGTCGAGACCGAGATTCGCGGCAGTCTCGAAGACGGCTACGTCCAGTCGGTCGGCGGCGACGTCCGTCTCGGCGACGCCGAAGACGTGTTCATCGCCGCGGACGCCGCCGACGGCGCGGTCTCCGCCCCCGGCGCGGAGAACGTCTACGCGGGCGACGCGACGCCCGTCGCCGCCCCCGACGACTACGACGTGTCCACCTTCGGCTGGAAGCAGTCGGGGAGCGCAACCGACCCCGATACCGGCGTCTACGCGGTCGGCATGGCCCACGACATCGACCTCACGGAGGTCACCTCCGACGTGGAGCTCTACCTCGTCGGCCACGGCCACGAGGTGCGGGTCGAGGGCCGGGGCGCGGCGGTCTCGGTTCACTTCGTCGGCTACGACAACACCGTCAGCGTCGGGCCGTATCTCGCGTCGAGCGTCGAGACCGACACCGGCTTCGACAACGCGGTCGACGCCGACCCCTACCCCGCCGAGGACCTCGTCGAGATGTCCAGAAGCGAGGCCTACTCGAACGCCGGGTTCGGCCGCCGGAAGGTGACGTTCCAAGAGCCGGCCGACGGCGACGAGTGGTGTCCGAACTGCGGCAAGCCCGCCGAGGCCATCATCGAGCGCCACCAGATGGAGGCCTTCTTCCTCTTCGGGTGGCCGCTTTGGACCTTCGAGCAGAGCACCAACCCCGCCCGCGAGTGCGAACACTGCTCGCCCAACGCGATTCACGCCGAGCTCTCGGCGTCCGAGCGCCGCGAGATATTCGACTGACGCCGGCGGCGGTCCGAAGATATATATCAACACACCAAACAATGTTTCACATACGACTGTCCGCGCGTTCGAGCGTCGCCTCGTCGCCCGAGCGCGCTCGCCGACCCCGACCCGCCCGTCTCACTCGCGGCTCCCGCCACACCCGCTGTCCACAGCGTACCCGCCCGCCTCTCCCCAGCCCTGTCGAGAAATGAGTCCACGCCGGCGCTGATGTCCTCTTCGTCGTGCCGGTACACGTTCGACCCGTCGGTTCAGACCGACGCCCACCTCCAGACGACGTGGGAGTGCCCGCACGAGTCCCACCCCGAAAGCGAGTTCTGCGTGTTCCACATGAGTCGCGACGAGCGCGCCTCGCTCGACGTGACCGGCGACGACATCGTCGACGAACTCCGGGCGAACCTCCAGTCGCCCGACACCCGCGTCAACGAGTACGTCGGCGCGGACCTCCCGCACCTTTCGCTCACCTATCAGGACATCAACGGCGCGACGAACCACGTCTTGAACTTCCAGCACGCAGATATCGAGGGCTTGGACCTCACTCACGGCCGCCTCGACCAGGGGTTGATTCTCCGCGAGGCGACGGTCGACCGCCTCAAACTCGACGAGGCGGTCGTCACCGGCGACGTGGACGCCCGGGAGGTCACCGTGACCGGCGCGATGACGGCCGACGAGGCGACGTTCGAACAGGACGTTCGCTTCTCCGGGGCGACCTTCCGCGGCGAGGTCCGATGCGACGAGACGGCGTTCCAGGACGACACGAGCTTCGCGGACGCGACGTTCCACGGCACGGCGCGCTTCCGCGACGCCGAGACCAGCGGGAGCAGTCACGTCCTCGACGACAACATCACTTTCGCGGACGCGACGTTTCGCGACGACGCGAGCTTCAGACAGGCCATCTTCAACTACGTGACGTTCGAGGGCGCGCGATTCACCGCCGGCTCGGACTTCGAACACGTCGAGTTCGAGGGCGACGCGCGGTTCAACGGCGTCCGCTTCGACGAGATGGCCGACTTCGACGAGGCGCGGTTCGGCGACGACGCGAGCTTCGCCGACGCCCGGTTCATGCAGTTGGCCGAGTTCCGCGGCGTCGAGTTCAACGGCGGGAGCCGGACGACCCACGACGACGTGACGTTCGAGGGTGCGACGTTCGAGGGTGAAGCCGACTACAAACTCGCGCGATTCCGCTATTCGGACTTCAAGGACGCCGTGTTCAAGGGCGGAGTCAACTTCGACCGCGCGACGTTCACCGCCCGCACCGACTGCTACCGCCTCCGCGTCGACGGCGCGTTCGACCTCTCTTTGGCGTCGTTCGGCGGGCAAGCGAACTTCGACGAGAGCGAGTTCCGCGACGCCGTCGTCGCCGAGGAGGCGACGTTCGGCTCCGACGCCTCCTTCGAGGCGGTCGAGTTCCAATCGAACGCCCGGTTCGGCGAGGCGCGGTTCGAAGAGGACGTGACGTTCAAGACCGCCACCTTCCACGGTCCGGCGTCCTTTCGCGGGACATTTTTCGAGGGCGAACTACAGCACCTCGAAGCCAACGCCTCGTTCAACGAGGCGACTTTCGAAGCCGGCGCGGAGTTCGAGGCCGCGAACTTCACGAGCGCGTCGTTCTGGGAGACGACGTTCCGCGACCGCGCGGACTTCCGGCAGTCGGACTTCGAGACGGCCCGCTTCCGCGTGCTCGTCGGCGACCGCGACACCTACCTCGATTTCACCGACGCGACGCTCGACGGCGGCACGATTTCGCAGGGTTCCGGCGAGCCGACGCCGTACGACCTCACCCGCGCGACCATCGGCGACCTGACGCTGGAGGGCGACGGTAACGAACACCAGCTTCTGGACCACTTCCGCTTCTGTCTCACCGAGTTCGACCGCTTCGACTTCAGCGACCACCACGGCTATCTCGAACGCAACGACTGGACCATCCACGACTTCGTCGGTAACGGCGCGACCGGCCAGTTCGCCGTCGAACTGACGCCCGATATCATCGAAGAAACGTACCGCAAAGCGCAGGCCAGCGCCAACGCCGTCGGTGACACCCCCGCGAGCCGCGAGTTCGAGTTCAAGCGCTACTACTACAACCGCGAGAAGAACTTCGATATTATTCTCAACGAGTATTCGCTGAACACGTGGGCTCGCGGCAAGAAGGTCGCCAGTGTGGGGCTGAACACGCTCATGCAGGTCACCTGTGGCTACGGCAACCGACTCCCCCGAATCGCGGCGTTCACGTTCCTCCTCCCGGCGCTGTTCGGGCTGTGTTACGCCCTCGGCGGGCCGTTCCTGACGCAGGCGGGGAGCGTCTTCGACCCCGCCGCCGTCGACAAGACGACGATGGAAGTCCTCTTCGATAACGTCTACTACAGCTACATCAGCTTTAGTACGGTCGGCTACGGCGACGTCAACCCGCTCGGGCCGGCGGCGCGCGTGCTCGCGGCGAGTCAGGGGATGTTGAACGGGCTGTTCTTTACCCTGCTCACGTTCACGCTGTTCAAGCGCGTCCTCGGCGGGAGCTGATCGGGCCGGGCGTCTGTGCGTCTGTATTCGGCCCGACGGCGCTGTCGAACTCATTAGTACCTGACAGAATTGTGTGACCCCGGTGGAGGGTGTTCAGCAAACCGATACCTGTCTTAGTGCATTTAGCGGAGTGAAATTCTGAATAGAGAAAGCGATTTACAGGCACGTCTGCAATTACCGGCAATGGGTAGCTACGCAACGCCGCCGAATTGGACCGACGAATCGCCCGAAGATGACGAGCCTCAGGCTCGACTCGGCGACCTACTTTCAGGTCGACTTGCAGATGTTGAAGTTGATTCCGTTGAAGCGGTACGTGACGAACGAAGCCGAGAATGAAGGTCTTCCTCGATACAATGTCTTTATTGCTAGCTTGACTGATGAACCGGGTCGTGGTGAGATTGCGACACAGTTACTCAATGAAAACCACGAGTTCTGTACCTCCATTCTGAATCTCATGGAAATTCGGTCAGTAATGACGAAGAAGAAGTGCGTTGAGCAGTCCCGCGTCGAGTCGGTGTTGTCGGATATCTACGGTAGTGTGGACATCTACGCGCCCGAAATCAGCGACCAGATTGCGGCGTATGAATTACAGCGAGACAATCTGCTCTATACAATAGATTGTGTGCTTCTAGCATTAGCGAACGACGTTGATGCGACCATGGTCACCTTCGACGGGGAACTGCTCGATCACGGCGCTGTTGCACCGAAAGATTTGATTGACTGACCTCACAGGAACGGAGTTCTCGATGGAGCTATCTCGACTGATGTCACGAAACACGACCTGAGCGTAGTGGAGCCACTTCAACCGCTGTTACAAATCCTCAAAAGGTCGACAATAACATGCTCACTCATTATGACATGGTTCCTCCGTCCGCCACACTCGACTTCATACTCGCCGGGGTCGCACTTACTGGCTCGTCATTTCGGCTGTTGTGGACTCGGAAGAACTCGCTGAACAAGACGTTTCAGACTCTCGTTACCGCGTCGCTCATTCGCTTCCCCTACTCACCTCGTCCGACCGCTCGTACACGTCCGGACGCGCGTGCTGGAGCGTCTGCATGTCGTGGCGGATATCGTCCAGATGCGACAGGTCGATGGTCGCCGTGACGACTTCCTCGCGGTCCCGCGCCTTCGAAATCACGTTCCCCCACGGGTCGACGACGAGCGTGCGGCCGTAGGTCTCGACCCACGACGGCTTGTCACCAATTTGACCGGGCGCGATGACGTACGCCTGATTCTCGATAGCGCGGGCGCGAAGGAGCGGTTCCCAGTGGTCTTTTCCGGTGTGCATCGTGAACGCCGCGGGGACGAGAAGCACGTTCGCACCGGACTGCGCCATCGTCCGGTAGAGTCCCGGAAACCGGAGGTCGTAACAGATAGAGAGGCCGAACGTCGCGAGGTCGGTGTCAACCGTCACCGTCCGGTCGCCGGGCGCGACGTGGTCGGACTCGCGGTGTTCGACGCTCCCGTCGAGTTCGATGTCGAACAGGTGGACCTTCCGGTAGGTGTCGAGCACCTCGCCGCTCGGGCCGATGAGCGCCGACGTGTTGTACACCCGGTCGCTGTTCGGAATCCGCTCGAAGAAACTCCCCGTGTGGACGAAGACGCCGTGCTCCCGGGCCTTTTCGGAGAACCGTTGTATCGTCGGCCCATCCAGCGACTCCGCGACCTCGGCGAACCGCTCTTCCGGGCCGATGAAGGTCGTCATCTCCGGGAACGCCACGAAGTCCGCGCCGTCGGCCGCGGCTTCGTCGAGGAGTTCGAGCGCCCGCTCGACGTTCGCCGCCTTGTCGTCTCGCGAGTCTAGCTGGCACGCGGCCGCCACGAATCGAGACATCTCGTCGGGAAGCTACGCGGACCGACGGTATGGTACTCACGGTTACTCGCTCGGGTCGAACTCCAGATAGACGAGTCGTTCGTCTCCGACCGTCCAGCCGCGATGCCCCGGCGGGATAATCGCGGCACAGCAGGCGGCAATCTCCGTCCGCGTCCTACCGTCCAGTCCGGGGCCGAGCGTTCCGCAGACGACGTAGATATCGTGGGCGTTCTGGCAGTAAGCGGGTTCCGCTCTCCCGCGGTCGCCATCGGCTCTCTATCCCGACTCCAGCGCCGCTCGCGTGACCGCCACGTCGCGTAGGTTGGCCGATTCCGTGCGACCGGCGTCGAACGCCGTGGAGTTCGCGTCACTAAGCTCCGTGACGACCGGCTCGTCGACTGTTGTACTGTCTGCCATAAGATACGTTCTGCCGGCGTGTTCGTATCTTTTCCGTCGCATCAAAATCCGATTACAGATATGTGTGAAATTTTTGTAAATACAATTCATTTATTATTTTAGACAGTTTCTGACCACCGGAGACCAGTCGGGCGGACGGCCTCTCAGTCTGCGAACGGTACCACGAGTGGCCCAGACGCTGAGTACAGTTCGAACTCCACCGTCAAACCCCGCCAAGATTATGACTCCTTAGCCGTCTTACATACGCGTGTATGGTCTCGATTCCCCGCTTCAGGGCCCCCTCTCCGGCATGGAACGCCGCGCTCGTCGGGGTGATAGCCTCGATCCCCGTCAGTACCGTCGTGAACTGGCTCCCGAACTCGGAGGCGACCGTCGGTGCTGGTATGATGATATTCGGGGCGTTCATCGCGGGAGCCGTCGCCGCGGCCCGTTCGGAAGATTCGGACGCCGCCGGACTCTGCGCCGGCTTTCTTGGCGGTGTTCTAGAACTGGTCATATTCGCGGTGACGACGGGAACGACGGCGGCGTGGCCGCCGTCCAGAGTCGCGTTCTTCGCGCTCGCCGGCGGAGTCGTGCTGTGTCTCGCCTCCATGTTCGGTCTGGGATGCGGTCGAATCGGCGGGTGGGTGGTGCGAACCGTCGGCTCACGGTGGAACCTCACCGCGAGCATGTCGTAGCCTCCTGTTGACAGCCCACGACGAATTACCAAATAATAAAGATATATGTAAATATGATATGAAGGGCGCTTCGATGCACGATTTCGGGCTCGAACATCGCCTCAGTTCTCACAGCGACGCGAGTGCGAACTCGTCCAGCAACAGTTGTGGTGTTTGTTCCTCACCGGAGAACAGTCTCCGCGACGACGCGCGCCGCTCCCCGACGGGGACCGCCGCACCATCGAACTGCTCGCCGACGTCGCGGGCGACATGGAAGTGATGCTCGACGTGCACACGTGGTGAAAGATTCGCGACGGCTACCACCGCGAGACGGTCGAGGGCTCGTCAGCTTCGCCGCCGAGCGGGACTGCTACTGGGTCGAAGAGCCGGTCTCGCCGCGTTCGCCGTCTGCACAAGCTATAATGCGTCTCTCCGTGGTACACTTTTCATGCACGTAACCGACATCGAAGTCATCCCGATATCGCACCGCCTCCCCGACGGGCAGGGTCTCGGCGACGCGCGCGGGTTCGGCCACGACAGGGCGACGACGCTCATCCGCGTCGACACCGACACCGGCGACCGCGTCATGTCCGTGCTCGACGGCGTCAACGACGCCGGGAACACTATCTTGCTCGTGACTCACGAGCGTCGCATCGCCGAGCACGCCGACCGCATCGTTCACCTCCGTGACGGCCGTATCCAGGAGATCGAGACGGTTGACGGCGGAAACGACGCCGAGGACACCGACGACGTGAACGACGCCGACGACACCGGAGCGGTCTGACGATGGGGGTCGCGTAACGATGGAGTTCGGCGAGACGCTACGGTTGAGCGGGCGGGCAATCCGCGCCCACAAGTTGCGGTCGGCGCTTACGGTCCTGGGTATCCTCATCGGTATCGCGGCGGTGGTGACGTTCGTCACGTTCGGGGCGAGCCTGCAGGCCGACGTGGTCGGCCAGATCAGCGAGACGAGCGCGAACAACGTCTACCTCGTCGCCGCCGAGGACGACGAGGGCCTGGCGGGTGCCGGCCGTCCGGTCTTCACCGAGGAGGACGTCAGTACCTTCGCGGGCGTCGAGGGGGTCGAGCGGGTCGTCCCGCGGGGAATCCTGTCGGTGTCGGCGATCAGCTACGGGAACGACACCGTCGCGCGCACGCAGGCGACCGCCACCACGCCGACCGCCTTCGCGTCGACGACGTTCGTGGCCGGCGAGTCGTTCGAACTGGGTCGCGACGAGGTCGTGCTCAACCGACTGGCGGCCCAGTCCTTCGAGTCGAACGCCAGCGTCGGCGACACGGTGACGCTGACACTCGGGGGCGGACGCACCCGGAACCTGACCGTCGCCGGGGTCATCGACGGCTCGGCCGGTGAGTTACCCTTCGAGGCGTTCGGCTCGCAGGCGCGGGTGTACGTCCCGACGGACCCGCTATACAACACGGTCGTCGAGAGTCCGTCGGCGGGCGCACCCCAGCGCGTCTACCCGCAGGTGACCGTCGTCGCCGACCCGGCCGAGACTGGCGCCGTCCGCGACCGCGTCGAGGACGTCTTTCCCGACACTGACGCCGCACAGCTCGTCCCCGACGGGTTCGAACTGGTCGCCCAGACCAGCGGTGACTTCGCCGACCAGGTCGAGGAGATCGTCTCCCAGCTCACCCGGTTCGTGACGGGGATCGCCGTCATCGCGCTCGTCGTCGGCGCCGTGGGCATCGCGAACATCATGCTCGTCAGCGTCACCGAGCGCACCCGCGAGATCGGGATCATGAAAGCCGTCGGCGCGCGCAACCGCGAGGTGATGGGCCTGTTCCTGACCGAGGCCGTCATGCTGGGCGTCCTCGGCGCGGCGCTGGGCGTTCCGGTGGGTGTGCTCGGCGGGTGGGCGGCCACCCAGTACGCCGACATCTCGCTGACGCTGGCGCCGGGCTGGTTCGCCATCGCCGTCGTGGTGGGCGTCGTCGTTGGCGCCGTGGCGGGGCTGTATCCGGCCTGGCGGGCCGCCCGCGTCGACCCCATCGAGGCGCTTCGCTACGAGTGAGTGGACGAAACGAAACGAGTCAGTACTGTCGGGGGTGAGAGTGTGCGTGTACTGCTCGTTTCTGGGTCTGCTACCGGTGAAGGTACGTGATCTGAAGACCGCACCGCGCTCGTCAGTAAGCGATGAAAGCCCTCGGCCCGCTCGTTAGCTGTGCAAGAAGACGTGACCGCTACTCACAGTAGTGGTTGCAAGCCCTCGAGACGCTCGCGGTCGCTAACTCGGATATAGGGCGAGTTAGCGATTAGAGTGAACGCGACTACCGAGAGAACAAGCTCTCCCGATGTCCTGTTCACTGCGTTCACGAGACCGACCCTCGCCCTTTCAGCCCACTAGAGGCATAGTCCGTGGTAAAGACCGTCTCAATGTGGAATGTTCGATCGCCGACTCCACAGAGATCTTCCTGGTGCTGTGTTGAATAGCGGTGGTTCCGTGGATCGTCGGAAGTTGAGTCGTCTCGTGTGTTCCTGACGAGGAGGTCTCAGATTCGCTTGGATTGTTCCCTCGCTCAGAGTGTGCTCTTCAACACCGTAGAATAGGTAAAGCTCACGATGCTATCGTTGGTATTTCTCCCGATTCCCTATATTCCTGGGCCAATTCATCTAAACTGTAGTTTCTATCTGCTTCCAAATCCCTTACTGATTCAAAGAAGTCCATCTCTTCGTAGGTAGCCTTGATAATGGTTGGATCCTCAACTGCGCCCCCAACCAAGATACCATATACATCCTCTTCATTACCATTCAATACATAGTCTGTGATTGTGTCTGATAATGCAAATTTAGCCTGTTGCTTGTCTAAGTCACTATCAACCGTTGCTTGTCTATAGTTCTCCATGAAATTAGTATGCGCAGCAATCTGGAGATCAGGTAATTCTCCTTCCGGTACAGGAGTAGGAGTTGACTCACTGGGAGTATCCGTTGCAGTATTGATGTTATCTGTGGCATCGATCGAACGATCCCACTCATAATCAAGCTCCTCTTTCACATCCACCCAGTTTGTGAAACCAACTAACTCATCCCTAAACATTCCCTGAATCTGACGTGGGGTAACATCCAGAGTTCCAGGAGGTCCATTTAGTTCAGCCAGAAGCTGATCAATCTCCGAAGGACCTACCACTGGATTCGTATCTTTATCACTTTCACTGATGGCACCCTCATTATCAAAGAGTCCTGAGTCATCAATATCGGCAGGATGCCAAGTGCCCCACGCAGTATAAATCCTTGTGAAGTGTGAGTTACTTTCTCTATCATAATGCTCTGCAAAATTTATTACAGCATATGGAGTGTCAGTATGCTCAGTGGCATAAGAAAAACGATTAATATGGGGTGAAAATCCTATTCTGGATTCATTTATTTCTCTACCAGCCATTTCTAATAAACCTAATCTTCCAACTGCAGAATGTAGAGTTGCAATCTGTTCAAGGGAATAGTTTTCTTTATCAATACCTACATTATCCATCCCTGCAGCTAAAAAATTAATTGTCTGTTGATAATTAGAGGGATCATGTCTATTTTCAGTACGGCTCTTCAACTCTTCCCACGTTTCTTCTCGGATAAATCGGAATACATCCGCCTCATAGAGTTCCTTTCTCTCTTCAGAATCCATATTCAGCGTATATTTTTCTTCATGTTGACCTAGACTCCCTTGGTCAACACTTTCCTCTCCCAGTGATTCTAATATTTGATCAGGGTCCTCGACCACGATTTCAACCAATGAAGATTCTTGTGGGATCTCAGTAGCAGTTTCACTTTGAGTCTCAGTAGCGTCACTCTGAGTCTCAGTAACAGTTTCACTCTGCGTCTCAGTAGGTATTGTAGTAGTAAAAGGCGTTCTGGTCGTAAAACCTTCTGTCTCTACCCCAGTTTTAGTTGAAGATGTAATTCTTTGAGGCGTGCCTTCTTCGTCTCCTGAACATCCTGCTACTGCTGCAGCGACAGCAGCGCTTCCTAGTTTCAGGAATTTTCGCCTACTCACATTTGGCGGACGGAAGACTGGCATTTTTCAGACCACTTAGTAACAAATATTTGAGTATATTTATATATTTTTGCATTATGTTAGAGATGGTGGTTAGCTAGCGGCAATGTGCCAGCGAGCGAAGGTTTGGAGCCACGATTCGGCTGTTTCCGGGTCAACGTAGATCTTCCCGGCGGACCGGAAGGGCGAGGCGGGCTTGCACCGAAGGGGAGTCGCCTCAGCGACCCATATCCGAGCGAACGTAGTGAACGAGGATATATCGCTGAACGACCGCGGGCGAGGCCTGACCGGAGCGGAGGCCTGGGTGCGAACGGGGAGGGACGACCCGTGAGCACCGCGACCCGTGAGCGAGCACACCGAGGGCTTCCATCTCACGATCACGACTACCGTTGGGGGGGCCGTGCTCCCCCAACGTACCACAGCTATACTTTCTACCTGCGATCTATCTCCCACCGGTCACGCGCAACCGCTGTCCGCGGAGGACGAGCCACGCGCCGCCGATCCCGGCCGCCCACTGCAGAAAGACGACGATGTCGCGGCGCTCGCCGGTCGTCGTCCGGTAGCTAGTGGCGGTGACGACGTAGTACGACCCGTCGTGGACGACGAGTTCGTCGGCACCCGGAAGCGGGTCGTTCGTCCGAAATTCGCCGGTCTCGACCGCCCTGCGGACGCCACGTGACACCTCGCTACTCGGGTCGGCGACGGCGTCGAGCGCGCGGTCCCGAGCGACGGGTTCGAGGTCGTACTCGACCGTGCCGTTCGCCAGTTCCTCGGCGGTCGGTTCGAAGAAACCCGCCTCCCAGACGTGGACGTACTGGTAGTCGTGACGGAGGAAGTTCGAAGGCGGCCCGTCGTGGACGACTCCGCCGTTCGCGTAGGCCGCCTGTTCGAGGACGCACGACCGGCGCGGCGGGAAGTCGAAACAGGCGACTTCGGAGTCGATGTCGCCGGTCCCGGGCGGCGCGTCGTAGGTGCCGTTGTCGTGGAAGGTGATCTCGGTCGGTTCGTACGTGTAGCTGTCCGGGTCGCCGAGGTCGAGTGCGCCCACGACCGGTGGATTGAGCAACAGTGCGAACCCGACGACCACGAGGACCGCGCCGCGCTGCCTGTCGGAGCCCGACTCGAACACACCGGTCCGTGTCGACGGACCGTGATGACTCTATCGGAGCCCGAGGGTTCGGTCCGATTCGAATCGCACCCGGCGAAACCGGGTCGCGGGCGCCAGCGTGTGGGGCATCGTCACACGGTACCCACACCAGCAAAGGCTTAAAACGACGGAGTCACGTACGGACGACCATGCAACACGTGAAGATTCCGCAGGACCGGATCGGGGCACTCATCGGCGAGGGGGGTGAGACGCTACGGACCATCGAAGACCGTGCGGAGGTCCGGCTAGACGTCGACAGCGAGACTGGCCAGGTTTCAGTCGAGACCACCGGCGACCCCGTCACGGCGCTCAAAGCCCCCGACATCGTCAAGGCCATCGGCCGCGGGTTCGCCCCGGAGGAGGCCATGCGCCTGCTCGACGACGAGTTCATGATGTTCGAGATTATCGACATCGACGCCGCCTCCCGCAACAAGAACGACCTCACGCGCCACAAGGGCCGACTCATCGGGGAAGACGGCCGCACGCGCGAGCTCATGGCGGAACTCTCCGGGGCCTCCGTCGTCATCTACGGTTCGACGCTGGGGATCATCGGCGACCCCGAACAGGTCGAAGCGGTCCGGGAGGCCGCCCAGATGATCCTGGACGGTGCGCCCCACGGCGCCGTCTACTCGTTCCTCGAAGAGCGCCACAACGAGATGAAACACAAGGGCATGGAGTACCACCGCTTTACCGGGTAATCGCGCTCGAAACTGTCCTCCGTCCGCGTTCTGTTCGACGCCGAGACGACCGAGCAGGTCACCGGAACGACCCTCGCAGATGCCACGCAGATGGTTTCCAGTGTTCTCGATGCGAGCGTCGTGTTCGTCGGATCGCAGGGTACGCAAGCACTCACGCCGCACGACCGCGTGCACTTTTTCCGATCCGACCGCATACGACGGTCCATGTCCGCGAACGGCGACGCGATCACGGTATATTCCGATTACGTCTGTCCTTTCTGTTATCTCGGTCGACAGTCGCTGTCGACCTACCAGGAGGGCCGCGACGAGGCACTCGAGATCGACTGGCGGCCGTTCGACCTCCGGGCGCAAAAGCGCGGCCCGGACGGCGAGATCGACCACTCGGTCGACGACGGCAAAGACGAGGCCTACTTCGCGGAGGTCCGTGAGAACGTCCGACGACTCCGGGAGGAGTACGGTGCCGACGAGATGCTCGACCTCGAGGAGACGCCCGAGGTAGATTCCTTCGACGCCCAGGTCGCCGCCCGTTACGTCCAGCGAGAACACCCCGACCGCTGGCAGGCCTTCGACGAGGCGATATTCGAGGCGCTCTGGCTCGAGGGTCGCGATATCGGCGACCGAGACGTCCTCGCGGCCCTCGCCGCGGACGCCGGACTCGACGGTGAGACTGTCCGAGTCGCGGTCGCCGACGAGTCGAACCGCGAGGAGCTGCGCGAGGCGTTCGCCGAGGCCCAGGCCCGCGGGATCACCGGCGTCCCAACGTTCGTCTACGACGGTCACGCCGCGCGCGGTTCGGTCCCGCCCGCACACCTGCAGCGACTCGTCGAAGGGTCGTAGCACAGGGACGACGAGGAGACTCTCTCTTCGCCGGGCGCGGTCTCCCGACTCACCGGACGACAGTCACGGTGACAGGCGCCTCGCTCACGACGGTGGTCGCGACAGTTCCCAGCAGTCGCCGGGAGAGGTCACCGCGGTCGCCGCCGTGACCGCCCAGGACCACGTGGTCGGCGTCCTCGCGTTCGGTGACTTCGACGATCGTCTCGGCGGGGTCGCCGGTCTCGACCAGCGTCTCGACGGTTCGGTCCGCTCCAGCCGCCTGTTCCCGCGCACTCTCGAGGACCGCCTCGGCGTGGTCGTGTGCGCGCTCCCGGCGGTCCTCGCCCGCGTCGAGGAGCCCGCTCTCGCTCATCGACGCGTCGACCGGCGTGACGACGTTCAACACCGTCACGCGACAGTCGAAGAGGTCGAGGGCCTCCGCGAGCGCCGCTTCTGCCAGCGGCGACCCGTCCAGGGCCACCAGCACGTGGGACGGTGCCATACCCGAGTTTCCGGGCCCGGACACAAGTATGTGGGGTGCCGCGCCCGACGCGCCCGAAAACCAGCCATGGACCGAGTTCGTTTGCCGGTGTCTGTTCCGTCACACTGGCGACGCTCACCGCGCGTCCATCCGCTCGCCAAGCAGGTCGAGTATCTCGTCGAGCGAGAGTCCGCGCTCGATCCGCCGGAGCGCCGCGAACAGGTCCGGATTCAGCGCTGGCGAGCGAACGAAGACGGCACCACCCGTCGCAGTCGCCCGCAGCACCCACCGGGCGTACCGCCGAACGACTCCCGAGTCCGTGTCAGTCAGTACAGTAGCGACCCGCCAGGCCTGTTCCCGGCCCTCGGTCAGCGAGACCAGCGAGAGCGCCTCGTCGAACCGCCCGAACGACGCGTCCACCGACGAGATGCCCGGCGCGTATAGCTCGCTCAGCGCCTCCTGCTGGGCGTCGACCAGCCCTCCGAGCACGTCGTTTATTGCCCGGTGGTCGGCGCGTTTCGCCGCGCGGTCCGGGTCGATTCCGACGTCCCGCAGCGTCAGCGCGAGATCGTAGTTGATGTGTGCGTTGATGCCCAGAAAGGCGTCTTGCGCGACGAGCGTCGACCCGTCGACAGCGGCCCCGAACGCCAGCCGCCAGGGGTCGGGGACGTCCCCCAGGTCCCCACGCTCGAACGCCAGGAACGCCCGCCGGTAGTACTCGGCGAACGTCAGCGTGTACTGCCGCATCCACGCGGGATCGGCGAACTGAGTCCCCGCGACAGTGTTCCGGACACTTTCGGTCATCCGGGTGTAGACGGTGAGAAACACCGCCCGCCGGTCGCCACAGTCCCGCAGTCGCCCTTCCAGTTCGCGCAACCGTCCGTGGACGTCCGCCAGTGAGTCGAATGAAGCTTCGGCGATGGCGACGAGTTCCGGGTCTGTCTCGTGGTCCTGGCCGACCGTGGCCAGGTCCCGACGAACCGCCAGGAGGACGGCCCGGAGTCGACGGGCGTCGAGCAGCGTGAGCGTCTGGGCGTAGCCGACCATGTGGTCGGTCACAGGTGTTCGGGCACGACGAAATAGCTGCCGGCGCGAGCGTCCCTGGAGTAACTGCCTTCGGTCCGGAGCGCGAAGCGACGGCAATGAGCGACGACGAGGTCACACTCTCGGTCGCCGAGCTGACCGAGTACTGTCGGACGCAGGCTGCACTCCTCGCGGGACACACCGAGACGATCGCCGCGGAGACAGACGAGTTGCTCGACGAGATCGACGACGACATCGCGGAGCTACGGACACGTATGGCGGACCACACGAACGGTCCCGAGACGCCCACCGCCACACCGCCGACCGCCGGCTCGGACGGCGGCGACGAGGTCGCAGAACTCGAGGACCTAGAGAGCGAACTCGAGGAGAAACAGGCACTCGCCGAAGCCAAGCAGGCACGGATGGCCGCCTTCCAGGACCTGTCGGCGGCCTACACCGAACTGGCGGCGGAACTCGATGAGACGGTCGAGGACGGGCAGGACGCGCTTGGCCGTATCGTCCAGTTCGAGCGCGACCACGACGCACCCGCGTACTTCGACGAGCGGACCACGGTCCTCGAAGCCGTCGCCGAATCGAACGAGTAACTGGCGGGGGTGACGTACGACGGCACGTTCTCGGGGACTCTCGGTGGGCACGAGTCGCGTCGAAGCGTGTGAACGGGGGAAGAGTACCGGTTCGGTCGTTCGGACGATGACTTGGCGCGAGCAAACTACCAGGGCACTCGTCGTTGGGGTGCCCGAATGGAAAGAAAAATGACGTGTTCCTCATCGCGGCTGGCTTCCAAAATATTGGGTTAGAGACGATCTCGAAGCCGTAACGAAGTAACAGAAAATGTAAAACATCATAGTCCTGGGAGGATTCGAACCTCCGTCGAAGCCCCCAGAAGGCCTCATGATTGGCCACTACACCACAGGACTGCAATGGGATATACCCGTGAGTGATATTTGAGTGTTGCGGACTCACTCGAACTGTGTCACGAATCCCCATTCCGTGACGTCGCCGGATCGTCACCATCGGTCAGTGGGGGTTCGAAGTGTTCCCGTCGGTGGCAGTTTGCACAGAGCACGACACAGCGTTCGGCCTCCGCACGGACTATCGACGGTGTGTGACTGTCGGCGATCAGTTCTCCGACGCCCCCCTCCTTGTCGACGTCGGCGGGATGGTGAAACTGCAAACAGACCGGATCGTCCTCGTCACAGCGACGACAGCCGCGTTCGTTTCGATACTCGAACGACCACCGCTGTAGTCGTTCGCGTTTCGTCAGCGAGTCGCTACGCTCGTCGCTGACGGACGCCGGTCTGCGGTCGTGCCGTTTCTGGTGGCAGTTCGCACACATGACGACGCACTTCGCCATCTCGTCGCGGAGATTCTCCCGGGAGTAGCCGTACGTCACCATCTCGGTGATCTCCATCTCCTTGTCCGCGCCTTCACGGTGGTGCATGTCGAGACACGCAGGGTCCGATTCGCCGCACTCGGTACAGCCCTGCTCGGCTTTTCGCTCGTTCACCCACGCGCGCAGTTCGGCGCGGCGTCGTAACGTCCGTTCGGTGTTCCACTCGACGTTCCTGTAGTGCCACCGCTGGTCCTGTGAGAGTTCGGCCCACTCCACATCCTCGGGGATCACCACGTCGTCCGGTTTCGGCTGTACCCGTGAACCTCGCGACGCGTTCGTCTCTAGCCCCGCGCGCTCTTTGGCCTCGTTCCAGCCTCCCACCACCCGCAAAATCGTCGCTGCGGACGGTGTCGTTCCCAGTTCCTCGTACTCCTTCTTCGTCGGTGACTTCCCCAGTTCCTCGGCCGCTTCCCGGAGCGCGTCGAGACATTCCTGTTCTGTCGTCGACATACTTCCGGGGTTCGAGCGGGGCTGATAAAACCGACAGCCGCGGAGTGAATGTAATGTAACTGGAAATGACATTCCCGCAGAGCATCAACTTATCGGGGGTTGTCTCGCGTCGCGTCCCCTCGTAGCCGAACGATGCCAGTCCTGTGGTCACTCCGGTGACCTATTCGACGCTGTCGAGCCCGTCGGTCGCGGCGTCCCAGAGTGCGTCGCGGGTCGACTCGTCGTCGGCGAAGACCGTGAGCGGCCCCTCTGAGCGTTCGACAGCACCCGCCTCGGTGGCGAGGAGTTCGCCGGCAACCTGCTCGCGCTCGGCGGGGTAGTAACAGACGAACCCGTCGAGTTTCCCGCGGGCGAACAGGCCGTAGTAGACGACAGGCGCCCACGTCTGGATGGCGCGTTTGGCCGTGCCCTCGACCGACCGACTGATCGCGTCCCACTCCCGGCGCTCCTGCCCGCCCGAGACGACTTCAGGACCGATGAACATCCCGACAGTCGCCTTCTCGACCGGGACGGTGTCGCCGCCGGTTACATTCACCGGCGTGCCGTTGAAGCGGACGCCGCCGCCCCGGGTCGCGACGTAACAGTCTTCGAGGACCGGCACACCGACGGCAGTGGCGACAGGGTTCGACGGTCCCGCCTCGCCGGGGTGTTCACAGGCGGTCGCGGCGACGCCGAAGGTGGGGATGCCGGCCGCGAAGTTGTTGGTGCCGTCGAGCGGGTCGACCACCCAGCGGTAGTCGGTCCCCTCGTGGTCGCCCGACTCCTCCGTCGAGACGGCGTGGCCGGGGTAGGCGTCCCGGAGCGTCGCGAGCACGCGCGACTCGGCCTCGCGGTCGGCGACGGTCTTGACGTCCGTCGCAGTGTAGTCGGCGTCGGTCGCCCCGTCGTGGAAGCGCTCACTGAGGTACTCGCCCGCGGCGGCGACCGCACGGGTGGCGGTGTCTGCCAGCGCGTCCGGGTCGGCAGCCTCGTCTCCGGATACCGGCCCCGCCGTCTCGTCTCCGGAAACCGGTTCGGCAGCCTCGTCACTCATGGGTCACCACTGGCGAGGCCACCGTGACGACGGTTTCGGTTCCGGCCTCGGCGACGGTCGGCCCCGATACGTAACTGACCTCGACCACGTTGTGGCCGTCACCGACGCGGGCAGCGCCTGCCCGGAGCGAGGCGCTTTTGTCCGGGGCTACCGCAGAGCGGGTATGCAACTGTTCGCGGTCGAGGGACTCCCCGAGGTCGAGGCCGGCGACGACCTCGGGACCATGATCGCCGAACGCGCCGACCTCCAGGACGGCGACGTGGTCTGTGTCTCCCACACTGTCGTCTCGAAGGCCGAAGGCCGGACCGCCGACCTCGCCGACTACAAGGCCGGTGCCCGGGCCAGCGATATCGCCGCCCGCATCGGCGAGCTGGCCGGCGAGGAGAAAGACCCGCGGTTCGCCCAGGCGGTCCTCGAAGAGAGCGAGCGTCTGCTCACCGAGGTGCCGCTCATGCTCGCCGTGACGCGATTCGGTCACGTCGCCGTCAACGCGGGGATCGACCGCTCGAACGTCCCCGACGCCGAACTCCTCTTGCTCCCCGAACACCCGACCGCGAGCGCCGAGCGCCTCCACGAGGAACTCGGGGTTCCCGTTGTCGTCACGGACACTTCCGGACGCCCCTTCCGGCACGGTCAGCGCGGGGTGGCCATCGGCTGGGCCGGCCTGTCGGCCGCGCGTGACTGGCGCGGGGAACACGACCGCGACGGGCGCGAACTCGGCGTCACCGTCGAGGCCGTCGTCGACGAACTCGCGGCCGCCGCGAACCTCCTCACGGGAGAGGGCGACGACGGCCTCCCCGTGGTGGTCGTCCGGGGGTTCGACTTTGGCGACCACGACGGCAGCGACGTACTCTTCCGGGATCCCTCGGGCGATTACGTCCAGGACGCCCTCCAGCAGTGGGAGTTCGACCCCGACCGACTCGCCGAGAAAGGCGAGCAAGACGACGAGGATGGCGGCGACGAGGGCAGCGACGGCGCTGCCGACGTGGGAGCCGAGGGCGGTGACGAACGATGATCGGACTCGAACTCGCACCCGAGGAGCCGGTGTCGGAGACGGTCGACTACGGGATCGCAGCGGAGCGGGCGGGCTTCGATACCGTCTTTCTGAGCCACCACTACAACAACCGCGACCAGTTCGCGGGGCTGACGGCGCTCGCGGGTGCCACCGACGATATCGAGCTGGGGCCCGGCGTCGCCAACCCCTACGAGAGCCACCCTGTGACGCTGGCCTCGCGGATGGCCACGCTCGACGAGTACAGCGGCGGGCGGGGCGTCTTCGGTATCGGACCAGGGGACGCCGCCACTCTGTCGAACCTGGGATTCGAGCGCGAGCGCCCGCTCCGGCGGGTACTGGAGTCGTTTCGCGTCGCCCGCAGACTCTGGGACGGCGAGCGCGTCGACCACGACGGCACGTTCCGGGCGGCGGGTGCGGCGCTCAACTACGCTCCCAGTTCGATTCCGGTCTACGTCGGCGCCCAGGGCCCACATATGACGCGCATGGCAGCGAAACACGCCGACGGTGTGCTGTTCAACGGTGCCCACCCACGCGATTACGAGTGGGCGAGCGAGCGCGTGACGGAGGGGCTGGCCGACCGCCCCGACGAGTACGGCGAGTTCGACTTCGCGGCGTACGCACCGGTCAGCGTCGCGTCGGAAGCCGGGGCGGCCCGCTCCGAGGCACGCTATCCCGTGGCGTTCGTCGTCGGGAGCGCCGCCGACCCGCTACTCGACCGTCACGACATCGACCGCGAGGCGGCGAGTGCGGTGGGCGAGGCGGTCGCTGCGGGGGAGTTCTCGACGGCGGCCGAGCGCGTCACGGACAGGATGCTGGCGTCGTTCGCCATCGCGGGCACGCCCGAAGAGGTAGAGACCCAGGTCGAGGCGGTACTCGAGTACGCGGACAGTTTCGTCGCGGCGTCGCCGCTGGGCCCCCACCTCTCCGAGGCGATCCCGCTGGCGGGTGCGGTACTCACGCGTTCTCGACGCTGAGGAGGGAGACGAGCGCGCCCAGCGAGAGGTAGCCGAAGGCACCGACCGACAGTCCGACGAACAGCGCACCGAACGCGATCAACACGGCACTCAGCGGGTCGTGCATCGCGACGTCGGCGAACTGCCCCGGCATCTCGATCATACTGTCGAGGAGTTCGTTCGCCGACTCTGTGAGACTCATGGTCGAGGGTTAGACACCACCCCACTTCGAGGTTTCGCCCTGCTGGCGACCGGCGGTCGCGGTCGGACTGCTCGTCGGAGCCGCCGTTCGAATCGACGCCCGCCAGCGCTAAGGGCCGGCGACGACGATGCCGGTGTATGGGAAACCGGTCGCTCGACGACTTCCTCGGCGGCGACGACGAGTCCGACGACGAGGTGGCCGAGGCAACGGCCGACGATGACGTGCCCGAGGCAACGGCCGACGACGAACCAGTCGACGAGCCACCAGCTGACGGGACGGCCGATACGGCACCAGGGGCGGAAGCCGTCGGTGAGACAGCCGCGGGAGAGACCGCCGACGAGACAGCAGTCGAGGCAACAGCGGCGAGCGAGGAAGTGACCGCCGACGAGGCGAGCGAGGAAGCGACAACCGACGAGACGGCCGAAGAAGTGACTGCAGACGAGAGCGACGATGGCGACGTCGGAACCGCGACGGCGGCAGTCGAACCGGCGGTCTCGACGTCCGCCTGGCGGACACCGCACAGTCCCAGGCAACGGGGCAGGACATCTCGGGTAGCCTTGGCGCCACGTCGACCTGGTCGGCGACGCAGTCCCTGGCGACGAGCGTGGACGCGGTCAACGACCCGCCCTCGGCGACCCCCTCACAGACCTTTACCGTCAATGAGGACGCCGGCCCCCAGTCGGTGTCCTCGTTCATGACATCGATCGACCGCGGTGGTGCCAGCGACGAGGATAGCCAGGTCGTCTCGTTCGCGCGAACCAATCTCGCGAAATCGACCAGCAACGTTCCCTCTGTGACGGCCAATCAGCTCTTCGAGTCGCTCCCCGAGTTCACGGATGCGACAGACGCCGACAACACGCTTTCGTTTACGCCCAGCGACATACTGGCGCAAGGAGAATCCGAAACCGTCCCCGTCACCGTGGGCGTGACCGACGACGGCGGCACCGCCAACGGCGGCGTCGATAGCGGTTCCGACCAGACCGTCACCATCACCATCAACGGCGTCAACGACTCGCCCACGACGACGGGCCTGGGCGACCAGACCAGCGACGACGGCGAGTCGGTGAGTGTGGCGACAGCGGGGTCGTTCTCGGACGTCGATGCCACGGACACACTGGAGTACTCGGCGAGCGACCTGCCACCGGGGCTGTCGATCGACACCAACACCGGTGAGATCAGCGGCACGCTCGACTTCGACGCCTCGCGGAATGGGCCGTACAACGTCACCGTCACCGCGACCGACTTCGACGACAGTGGCAATCCCACGGGCACGAGCGTGGACGCTGCGTTCGACTGGACGGTGAACAACCCCGTTCCGTCGGCGACGAACGACAGTGACAGCACCGACGAGGACACCGCGATCAA
>ENA-ORDC01000870-ORDC01000870.1-marine-metagenome-genome-assembly--contig:-NODE-870-length-25602-cov-3.163683_pt1 | contig 25602 bp, 20 predicted proteins | sample MGYA00237783_ERZ508515 | MGnify/ENA primary metagenome ERZ508515 (study PRJEB26186, sample SAMN06268792) | marine metagenome | isolation source: Eden Landing Ponds, San Francisco, CA, USA | place... | reverse complement strand
TCGCAACCACACAACAGGTCTGGCCCAGTGTGAGGCCGCGTCTCGGAGAACGGGAAGGTCCATCCCATCATCCTGAGCCGCGGACCGCAGGGCCGCGAGTCGAAAGAGGTACGCTCCCACCTCCCGACCTCAAAACACCTGCCGCAGCTCGATCTGCGCCGCCGCCGGCAGCCCGCGGGCGGCCTCGGCGATGTCCTGGGCGAGGGCGATCAGGCCCTCCTCGTGGTCGAACGACTGGGCGTCGGCGAGCGCGCGCAGCTGGCGCGCCTCGGCGCGGCTCAGCGCCAGCAGCGGCAGGCCGGCCTCGTCGGTCGCCCGGGTGCCCACGGCGAAGGCCTCGCGCAGGTCGTGCAGGTGATAGTCGCCGCCGCGGTCGCTGTGGATCAGCCGCCAGCGCCCCTCCGGGTCCTTCATGTAGACCCCGGCGTCCTCGCTATGCTCGGTGGCGGTCATGGGCGGGTCCCGAGTCGGCATCCTTCGACACAAGCGGCTGCGCCGCTCTACTCAGGATGAAGGGGAGGGCGGTCTGCGTGAAGCCGGAACTTCATCCTGAGCAGCGTCCCGCAGGGACGCGTGTCGAAGGATCGTGCTCACGCCTGCCCGATCAGGGCCAGCCAGTCGTCCTCGCTCAGCACCTCGACGCCGAGCTCGCGCGCCTTGCTGGCCTTGGAGCCTGGGTCGGCGCCGGCGACCAGGTAATCGGTCTTCTTCGACACCGAGCCGGACACCTTGGCGCCCATCGATTCGGCGCGCGCCTTGGCCTCGTTGCGGGTCATCTTCTCCATCGAGCCGGTGAACACGATGGTCTTGCCGGCGATCGGGGTGTCGGTGGCGCGGGTGTCGGCGAAGGTCTCGACCTCGACCTCGCGTTCCAGGTCGGCGATCACGCGGGCGTTGTGCGCTTCCTCGAAGAAGCCGCAGATCGCGTCCGCCACCGTCATGCCGATCGACTCGATGCCGCAGAGCTCGGCGTAGTGCTCGCCGACGCGCTCCGGCTTCTTGGTCTCATCGGGGGCGGCGCGGCGCTCCTCGGCGGCCTTGGTCATCGCGTCATGCCAGGTGCGCAGGGCGTGGTAGTTGCGCGCCAGCAGGCGGGCGGTCGCGGTGCCGACCTCGCGGATGCCGAGGGCGTAGATGAAGCGGTCGAGCGGGATCGTCCTGCGGTCCTCGATCGCGTCCAGCAGGTTCTTCACCGACTGCTTGCCCCAGCCCTCGCGCTCTTCCAGTTCCGCGCGGCGCTCGTGCAGGCGGAAGATGTCGGCGGGGGTGGCGATCAGGCCGTCCGACCAGAACGCCTCGATGTGCTTGGTGCCCAGGCCCTCGATGTCGAACGCCTCGCGGCTGACGAAGTGCTTCAGGCGCTCGACCTGCTGGTACGGGCAGGCGAGTTCGCCGGAGCAGCGCGGCACCACCTCGCCCTCGGCGTGGACCACCGGCGTGGCCAGCTTGCAGGGGCAGGTCTCGGGGAATTCGAACGGCTGCGAGTCGGCCGGGCGCTTGTCCTGCACCGCGCCCAGCACCTGCGGGATCACGTCGCCGGCGCGCTGCACGATCACGGTGTCGCCCTCGCGGATGTCCTTGCGGGCGATCTCGTCGGGATTGTGCAGGGTGGCGCGCGAGACCACGACGCCGCCGACGGTGATCGGCTCCAGGTTGGCGACCGGGGTCAGCGCGCCGGTGCGGCCGACCTGGATGGTGATGCGGTTGAGCTTGGTCTGCGCCCGTTCCGGCGGGAACTTGTGCGCGAACGCCCAGCGCGGCGCCCGGCTGACGTAGCCCAGGCGCTCCTGCAGCGCGAGGTCGTTGACCTTGTAGACGATGCCGTCAATCTCGTACGCCATCTCCGCCCGTTCGCCCTCGATGCGGCGGTAGTAGGCCAGCACGTCCTCGACGCTCCGGCACAGGTCCGCCGGCTCGTTCAGGCGGAAGCCCCAGTCCTGGAAGCGGGTGCGCACCTCGATCATGGTGGTGCCCAGGGGCTCCGAGACTTCGCCCCAGGCGTAGGCCAGGAAGCGCAGCGGGCGCTGCCGCGTCACCTTGGGATCGAGCTGGCGCACCGAGCCGGCCGCCGCGTTGCGCGGGTTGGCGAACACCGGCTTGCCGGCCTGGCGCTGGCGCTCGTTCAGGTCCGCGAAGTCCTGCCGGTCCATGTAGATCTCGCCGCGCACCTCCAGCGTCGCCGGCCAGCCGGTGCCGTCCAGGCGGTCCAGCACGTCGGCGATGGTCAGGGCGTTGCGGGTGATGTCCTCGCCCTCGGTGCCGTCGCCGCGGGTGGCGGCCTGCACCAGCTTGCCGTCCCGATAGCGCAGGGCGCAGGACAGGCCGTCGATCTTCGGCTCCGCCACCACCTCGACCGGCGCGTCCTGGGCCAGCCCGAGGAACCGGCGGATGCGGGCGAAGAAATCGCGCACCTCCTGCTCCTCGAAGGCGTTGGACAGCGACAGCATGGGCACGGCGTGCCGCACCTTGGCGAAGCCCTCGGCGGGGGCGGCGCCGACCTTGCGCGACGGGCTGTCGGAGCGGATCAGCTGCGGGAACTGGCGCTCGATCGCCTCATTGCGCCGGCGCAGCTCGTCGTAGGCCGCGTCGGAGATCTCCGGCGCATCCTTGCGATGGTACAGCTCGTCGTGGTGGGCGATCAGCGCGGCCAGACGCGCCAGCTCCGCCGCCGCCTGTTCCTCGGACAGCTTGTCCGGGGCGATCTCGGGATGGCCCTCGGGCGCGTCCGCCGTGTCCGTCCGGGGGTCCGCCGCCATCGCCGCTACGCCGCTCCCATCAGCTTCGCCGCGGCCGCGCGGGCCTCGTCGGTGACCTCCTGGCCGGACAGCATGCGGGCGATCTCCTCCTTGCGCTCGGCGGGCGAGAGCGCCGACACGTCGGTCACGGTGGTGGCGCCGTCGCTGGACTTGGCGACCCGCCAGTGGTGGTCGGCGCGCGCCGCCACCTGCGGCGAGTGCGTGACCACCAGAAGCTGGCGCCCGTGCGCCAGCCGGGCAAGTCGCTCGCCGACCGCGGCCGCGGTGGCGCCGCCGATGCCGCTGTCGACCTCGTCGAACACCAGGCTGCGCTCCGGGCTGATCTCGGCTAGCACCACCTTGAGCGCCAGCAGGAAGCGCGACAGCTCGCCGCCGGAGGCGATCTTCGACAGCGGCCCGGGCGCCGCGCCGGGGTTGGTGGCGACCTCGAAGGACACGCGCTCCAGCCCGGTCGGGCCCCAGTCGCGCTCCGCCTCGAGCGGCTTCAGGACGGTCTTGAAGGCGGCCTTGTCCAGCTTCAGCGGCGGCAGCTCGGCGTTGACCGCCGCGTCCAGCCGGCGGGCCGCGTCGGCGCGCGCTTGCGACAGCGCCCGGGCGGCCTCCAGGTACAGGGTGCGGGCCTCGTCGGCCTTGCGCTGGAGCTCGTCCAGGTGCTCGCCGCCGCTGTCGATCGCCTGCAGGCGCTGCTGCAGGCGCTGGTGCACCTCGGGCAGCGCGTCGGGCTCGACCTGGTGCTTGCGGGCCAGGTCCTTGAGCGCGAAGTAGCGCTCCTCGATCTCCTGCTGGCGGCCGCTGTCGAGCTCGATCTCGGAGGACAGGGAGTGCAGGCGGGCCAGCGCGTCCTCGGTCTCCGCCATCGCGCGGTCGAGCGCGTCGAGCACGCCGGTCAGGTCCTCGCCGGCCTGGTCCGCGATCCGCTCCAGCGCCCGCCGGGCGGCGGACAGGGCGGTCTCGGCGCCGCGGCCGGAGTCGCCGCCGGAGAGCTCCGCCTCGGCGGCGTTGAAGGCCTCGACCAGCTTCTCGGCGTTCATCAGCCGGCTGCGCTGATCGCCGAGCTGGGCTTCCTCGCCCGCCTGCGGTTCCAGCGAGTCCAGCTCGTCCAGGTCGTGCCGCAGGTAGGCCTCGTCCTGGCGCGCCTGCTCCAGCTCGGCCTGCGCGCTCTCGTAGGCCTGCAGCGCCTCGCGCCAGGCCCGGTGCAACTCGCCGACCCGCCGGACCCGCTCGTCGAGCCCGCCGTAGGCGTCCAGCAGGCTGCGGTGGTTGCTCGGGTCCAGCAGGCCGCGCTGCTCGAACTGGCCCTGCACCTCCACCAGCACGTCGCCGAGCCGGCGCATCAGCGTCACCGACACCGCCTGGTCGTTGACGTAGGCCCGGCCGCGGCCGTCGCGGCCCAGCACGCGGCGCAGCACCAGCTGGTCCTCCTCCAGCTCGACGTCGTGCTCCGCCAGCACGGCCCGGGCGGGGTGGCCGTCCGGCAGGTCGAACTCGGCGGTGACGCTGGCCTGCTGGGCGTCCTGGCGCAGCAGGCCGCTGTCGGCGCGGTTGCCCAGCGCCAGGCCGAGCGCATCCAGCAGGATCGACTTGCCGGCGCCGGTCTCGCCGGTCAGGGCGCACAGGCCTTGGGTGAAATCGAGCCGTAGACGCTGGATCAGGACGACATCGCGGATCGAGAGGCTGCGCAGCATGCCGGGTCCGCGACTAGGTCACGGAGTTCCAGACGCGCGAGATCCAGGAGTCGTCGTCGCGCTCGGGCCGGACGTCGCGACCGGTCAGCAGCTCGTAGCTGTCCGCGTACCAGTCGCTGCCCGGGTAGTTGTAGCCCAGCACCGCGGCGGTCGCCTGCGCCTCGTCGACGACGCCCAGCGCCAGGTAGGCCTCGACCAGCCGGTGCAGCGCCTCCGGGACGTGGGTGGTGGTCTGGTAGTCCTTGACCACGTTGCGGAAGCGGTTGATCGCGGCAAGGTAGTGGCCGTTGCGCAGGTAGTAGCGCCCGACCGTCATTTCCTTGCCGGCCAGGTGGTCCAGAGTCAGGTCCAGCTTCAACTCGGCGTCTCGCGCGTACTTGCTGTCCGGGAACCGCCGGGTGATCTCCTGCAGCGACTGGCGCGCCTTGACGGTCATCTCCTGGTCGCGGCGCACGTCACTGATCTGCTCGTAGTAGCTCAGCGCCTTGAGGTAGTAGGCGTAGGCGATGTCGCGGTTGCCCGGGTGCAGCTCAATGAAGCGGTCGAGCGCGTTGACCGCGTCGGTGTAGCTGTTGTTCTGGTAGTGCGCGTAGGCCGCCATCAGCTGCGCCTTGGAGGCCCAGGTCGAATAGGGGTGCTGGCGCTCCACCTCGTCGAACAGGTTGGCGGCCTGCTGGTAGTTCTCGTCCAGCAGCTCGTCCATCGCGTCGTTGTAGAGCTCGCCGACCGGACGCTCGACGTACTCCGGCTCGTCCGACGCACAGCCCGCGACGGCCAGCCCGAGCGCCAGCGTCAGTGCCAGCGGCAGCGCGGCCAGGCGGCGCGGCGTGGAGGTCGGCTGGCGGTCGGCACGGGCGCGGCTGGTGGCCGGGCAGGGGAGAGGACTGCGGCGCGTCATCGGGGTGTGCGGTCTTGGTTCCAATTGCGTGGCAACGCGCCGCCGTGCGTCCGGTCCGCGCGTCGGGCCGCTGGCGCGGGCGCGGCGCCGCGCGGGGCGGCAGCGATGCGGCCGACTATAGAAAGAAGCCCCGCACGCCTCAAGCGGCGTACGGGGCTGTGGCTTGCCCGACCGGAGCGGGCGCGCGGCGGCCGCGGCGCGGACGCGATCAGGCGCGCGCGGCGACGGCGCGGGCCGGCGGCACCGAGGCGCCGTCGCTTTCCACCAGGCCGGCCTCGCTGGCGCTGACGTTGCTCCAGCACCAGGCGCTGGGGTCCGCGAACAGCGCGCGCAGCAGGCGCAGGTTCATCGCGTGGCCGCTCTTGACCGCGTGGAAGTGGCCGACGATCGGCGCCCCGGCGAGGTACAGGTCGCCCAGCGAGTCCAGCACCTTGTGGCGCACGAACTCGTCGTCGTAGCGCAGGCCGCCCTCGTTCATCACGCCGTCGTGCGAGACCACCACGGCGTTGTCCAGCGAGCCGCCCTGGGCGAGGCCCATCTCGCGCAGCGAATCGACCTCCTGCAGGAAGCCGAAGGTGCGGGCGCGCGACAGTTCGCACTTGAACTGCTGCCGGGTCAGGCGGGCCGACCAGCTCTGGCGGGCGATCACCTGGCTGTTGAAGTCGATCTCGAAGTCGACCCAGAAGCCGTAGCCGGGCCGCAGCGCGGCGACGCGGCCGCCGTCCTCGATCGCGATCTCCTTGAGGATCCGGATGGCGCGGCGCGGCACCGCCTGCTCGACCATGCCGGCGCACTCGATCAGGAACACGAAGGGCGCGGCGCTGCCGTCCATGATCGGCACCTCGGGGCCGTCCAGCTCGACCACGGCGTTGTCGACGCCGCAGCCGGCCAGGCCGCTCATCAGGTGCTCGATGGTGGCGACGCGCACGCCGTCCGCCTCCAGCGTTGTGCACAGCGGCGTTTCCACCGCGTTCTCGCAGCGTGCGGCGAGCTCCGGCTGGCCGGGCAGGTCTTGCCGGCGGAACACGATGCCGTGGTTCGCCGGCGCCGGATGCAGAGTCATCGCCACCTTGGCGCCGCTGTGCAGGCCGACGCCGGAACAGTGGATGGCGTTCTTCAGCGTGTGCTGACCCGCGCCCTGCGACTTGCCGGGAGCGACCGACCGCGGCGCGGTCTGGCGCGCCGTCTCGTCGTTACGCTGCAGTCCTTGTAGTGCCCCCATCAGGGATCCCCTAGTGTTCGCATCACCGCAACGCTCCGGGCGGTTGTTGCCGGGCCCCTCGGACCCGACCGCCGGCGCGCGTGTCCCCCTCCTCGTTCACCTCTGTCCGGTCGTGTCGCGCCGGTTGGCTGTCGCCACCGTCGCGCCGCCGGCTCTCGTCTTGGTCCCGTTCGCCCGCTGCGCGGGTCGGCCGGAACGTCGTCTTGTCACCTAACGAATTGGGTCCGCGTCAATCGTCGTGCGGGTGGCCACCGGGTGTCCGACTCGCAATTTCACAGGCGGTGCACGGTTAACTGCACGGGCGAAACATAGGCATTGCTCCCGGTTCGGCTCAAATCACTCTTTGTTTCAGCATGTTTCATCGGAAATACAGATATTTCGGAGGCTTAGCAGGCTTGCGTGAGGGGGTGCCCGCCCCCGGTCTCACGCCGGCGGTGCGCCTCCTCAACTCCAATTCTTAACGCGAGTCGCGCCCGTCCTACCGTATCTGAATTAATCCTTTCGCGCGGGCGGATCGGGACCGGCCCCGCCGGGTGCGGGGCCGGTCCGGTCCGTGGGTCCGCGACGCCGGCTAGTTCGCCTGGCGCCGCAGGAACGCGGGAATGTCGAGCTGGTCGTCCTCCATCGACTGACCGCTCTGCCGGTCCTGCGGGTCGAGACCCGACAGGCGCGGCTGGTCCTGCTCGCGCTGGCCGTGGCCCTGGGGCTTGGGCTGCGGCTGCGGTTCCGGGGCCGGCTGCGGCCGGGTGGCGTTCAGCTTGGGCTCCTCGGCCCGGCGCTGCTCCGGCTGCTCGCTGTGCTCCGTCTGCTGCATGCCGCGGGCGGCGCCGGTCACCCGGGCGAACAGGCTGCGGCCGCGGCTCTTTGCCGCAGGGCGGGCCTCGCCGGCCGTGCTGCCGCGGCGGCTGCCGTTGGCGGCCGCCGCCGCGGCGAACGGGTCCGGCTGGCTGCGGCCGGCGCCGTGGCGCTCCGACTCCTCCGGGGCGGCGGCGGCCGCGTGGGCCTGCGGCTGGCGCGGCGCCTTGACCGGCTCCGGCGCGATGAAGGCGTCCTCGCGCGAGGCCTCCGGCTCCGCCGCGGCCTCGGGATAGGCCTCCTGCTCGGCCGGGGCGGGGGCCTCCGCGGCCATCGAGACCGACGCCGCGCGCGGCTGCGGATGCGCCTCGACGAAGCCGTCGGTGCCGGTGGCCGCCATCGCCGGGGCCGCCTCGGCCTGGTCCTCGGCGGCCGCGGCGGCGTGCTCGGCGGTGGCCGGCTGCGCCGCGGTGCGCTCCTCGCGCTGCTCGGCCTGGCCGGGCGCTTGCTGCGCCTGACCGGCGGCCTTGGCGCTGTCGGAGACCAGCGACAGGGTCACCGGACGCGGCCGCTCCATCTCCTCCGCGTCGATGCCGGTGGCGACCACCGAGACCCGCATGGTGCCGTCCATCGACTGGTCGAAGGTCGAGCCGAAGATGATGTTGGCGTCGGGATCGACCTCGTCGCGGATCCGGTTGGCCGCCTCGTCGACCTCGAACAGCGTCATGTCGGGGCCGCCGGTGATGTTGATCAGCACGCCGCGGGCGCCCTTCATCGACACGTCGTCGAGCAGCGGGTTGGAGATCGCCGCTTCGGCCGCCGCGATCGCGCGGTTCTCCTCGTCGCTCTCGCCGGTGCCCATCATCGCCTTGCCCATCTCGGTCATCACCGAGCGGATGTCGGCGAAGTCCAGATTGATTAGGCCGGGCATGACCATCAGGTCGGTGACGCCGCGCACGCCGGAGTACAGCACGTCGTCAGCCATCTTGAAGGCGTCGGCGAAGGTGGTCTTCTCGTTCGCCACGCGGAACAGGTTCTGGTTCGGGATGATGATCAGCGTGTCGACGTAGTCCTGCAGCTCCTGGATGCCCTGCTCGGCCAGGCGCATCCGGTGCACGCCCTCGAAGTGGAACGGCTTGGTCACCACGCCGACGGTGAGGATGCCCTTCTCGCGCGCGGCGCGGGCGATCACCGGGGCGGCGCCGGTGCCGGTGCCGCCGCCCATGCCGGCGGTGATGAACACCATGTTGGAGCCGTCGAGGTGGGCCAGGATCTCGTCGATCGCCTCCTCGGCGGCGGCGCGGCCGACGTCGGGGCGCGAGCCGGCGCCCAGGCCCTGGGTGATGTTGCGGCCGAGCTGCAGGCGCTGCTTGCACTGCGACTGCATCAGGGCCTGCGAATCGGTGTTGCAGACCAGGAACTCCACCCCCTCGAGGTTGGAGGTGATCATGTTGTTGACGGCGTTGCCGCCGGCGCCGCCGGTGCCGACAACGGTGATCCGGGGCTGGAGCTGCTCCTCGGTTTTCGGAGCGTGCAGGTTCAGGGTCATCTTCGCCTCCTTCGGCGCGTCTTGCGCTTGCGCTGGTTCCGTCCGCCGGTTGCCGCCGGCCTCTGGGTTGTTGTCCTGCGGCCGGAAATCCCGGTCGCCTTCGGGGTCGTTCGTGGCTGTGCTGGTCGGCTCGTCTCGGCCCGTTTGCCGCTGTCGATCAGAAGTGTTCACGCAACCAATGACCGAGCCGCCCGAAGACGCTGCCCGGCTCCCTCGTTTCCGGCCGCGAAGATCGCGGCGCGGCCGTGTCCGCCTCGACTGCATAGGTGAGCAGGCCGGCGCAGGTGGCGTACGCCGGCCCGTTGGTCGCCTCGGCCAGCCCGCCCACGCGGACCGGACGGCCGATGCGCACCTGCTTGTCCAGCACCAGGGAGGCCAGGTCGCGCAGCCCCGGCAGCTGGCTCGCGCCGCCGGTCAGCACCACGCGCCGACCGGCGATCTTCTCGGCGCCGCTGGCTTCCAGCCGCGAGCGCACCAGTTCGAAGGTCTCTTCCAGCCGCGGCTGGATGATCCCGGTGAGCAGCGAGCGCGGAACCTGCTGGGTGGCGCCCGAATCCTCCTCGCCGACCTGCGGCACCTCGATGGTCTCGCGCTCGTCCGCCGCCGCGGCGACGGCGTGGCCGTACAGCGTCTTCATGCGCTCGGCGTTGGCGCGCGAGGTGGACAGGCCGCGGGCGATGTCGTTGGTGACGTGCTGGCCGCCGACCGGCACCACGTCGGTGTGCAGCACCTCGCCCTCGCCGAACACGGCGATCGTTGTGGTGCCGCCGCCCATGTCGATCAGGGTGACGCCGAGCTCGGTCTCGTCGTCGACCAGCGCCGCCAGGCCCGAGGCGTAGGCGCTGACCACGACCGCGGCGACGTCCAGGTGGCAGCGCTCGACGCAGTAGGCGAGGTTGCGCAGCGGGCCGCTGGCGGCGGTGACGACGTGCATGCTGACGCCGAGCTTCTCGCCGTACATGCCGCGCGGGTCCTGGATGCCGCGGGCGCCGTCGATGGCGTAGCCGGTGGCGATCGAATGGACGATCTCGCGGCCGGGGCCGCCGTGGCCGTTCAGGTGCTCGCCGATCCGATTGGGCTCGAGCGCCCGGCGCAGGTCGGCCTCCTCGACGGCGTGACCGGCGATCGACACCTCGATGCCCAGGCTGCTGGAGGCGGGCGTGCCGCCGGACAGGTTGACCACCACCTGCTCGATGGTCTCGCCGGCCATCCGCTCGGCGGCGTCGACGGCGTTGCGGATCGCCATCTCCGCCGCCTCCATGTCGACCACCGCGCCGGCGCGCACGCCGCGGCTGGCCTGCTGACCGATGCCGACGACGTGGGGCTGGCCGTCGGCGCCGATGCGGGCGACGAAGCAGCAGATCTTGCTCGAGCCGATGTCGAGGGCGGCGATCGTGCCGGTCTTGGTGCTGGCGAGAACCCGTCTCATCTCTGGTGCTCTTCCGATCCTCTGGGGGTCACGTGCTTTCGCCCCGGCCGGGCTTCGGCGCGGGCTTCACGGGGTCGCTCCCGGGCCCGGTGCGCACGACCATGCGGTCGGGCAGGCGCAGGTCGATCATCCGTACGTCGCGCTGCAGCACGCCGTGCTTGCGTTCGATCCGCGCCAGCTGCGCCCAGGCCTTGCTCAGGTTTTCCTCGGGCAGCTGGACGTCGACGCCGTTGTCCAGTTGCACGTTCCAGCGCCGCTCGCTGACCCGCACGGCCGCGCGCATGCGCCGCGCCAGCTCGGGCTCGGCGCGCAGCGCGGCCAGCAGGCGCTCGGCCTGGCCCCCCGCGCCGGGACCGACGACCAGCGGCAGGTTGGCAAAGGCGTTCGGATCGACGCCGCGGATGCGCTCGCCCTGGGCGTCGATCACCGACAGCCGGCCGTCGAGCTGCCACAGCGCCAGCGGCCGGCGCTCGACCAGGCGGACATAGACCTGGTTGGGCAGCTGCCGCTCGACCGCGGCGCTCCGTACCCAGGGCAGCTCCTCCAGGCGCTGGCGGGCCGCCCGCGGCGACAGCGCCAGCATCGGCCCGCCGCGCTGCACGCCGAGCGCGCCCAGGATGGCGCTGCGATCGGTGCGCTCGCGCCCGCGCACCAGCACGTCCTCGACGGCTAGGCCGAGGTTGGCGGTCTGGCGATGGAAGCCGGCGGTGAGCGCCGCCGTCTGCCGGGCGGCGACGCCGCTCTCGACGGCCCAGACGGCGCTTCCGGCGACACCGCCGAGCAGCAGCAGCGGCAGCCCGTGGCGGACGCCGATCCGCAGCATCTGGCGGCGGCGCTGGGCGCGCTTGCGCTCGGCGCGGCCGCCGTCCATGCGCTTGGCGGCGTCGGCGACCTTGCGCATCGCGGTGGGCAGCGGATTCAGCCGTCGCATGCCGCTTCCTCCACCATCCACTCGACCAGCTCGCCGAAGCCGATGCCGACGTGCTGCGCCTGCTCGGGCACCAGGGACAGCTCGGTCATGCCGGGCTGGGTGTTGACCTCCAGGATCACCAGCTCGCCCGAACCGCCCGCGGTGTCGTCGTAGCGGAAGTCAGCCCGGCTCACGCCGCGGCAGCCCAGCGCCTGGTGCGCCTTGACCGAGAGGTCGAGGCAGCGCTGGTAGACCTGCTCGTCGATCGGCGCCGGCAGGATGTGCTCGCTGCCGCCGGCGGTGTACTTGTTGCGATAGTCGTAGAAGCCCTGCTTGGTCCGGATCTCGGTGACCGCGAGCGCGCGCTCGCCCATCACCGTCACCGTCAGCTCGCGCCCCGGCACGAAGCGCTCGACCATGACCTGCTCGCCGAAGCGCCAGTCGGCGGCGTCGAAGGCGGGCTCGTTCGAGCCCTCCAGCACGATGTGGACGCCGACGCTGGAGCCCTCGGCGACCGGCTTCACGACGTAGGGCCGGGGCATCGGGTCGACGCCGCTCAGCATGGTCTCGCGGCCGACCACCATGCCCTCGCAGATCGGGATGCCGGCAGCGGCGAAGACCTGCTTGGCCATCGCCTTGTCCATCGCCAGCGCGGAGGCGAGCACGCCGGAATGGGTGTAGCGGATGCCCATCAGGTCGAGCATGCCCTGCACCTTGCCATCCTCGCCGAAGCGCCCGTGCAGCGCGTTGAACACCACGTCCGGGGCGGGCGTGAGCTCCTGCACCAGCGCGCCGACGTCGCGGCCGACGTCGATCAGGCGCACCTCGTAGCCGCGCTCGTACAGCGCCGCCGCGCAGGGCTTGCCGGAGTTCAGCGAGACCTCGCGCTCGGCCGAGGCGCCGCCGTACAGCACCGCCACCGTGGTCATGGCCGGCCTCCCGCGTCCGCGGCGACGCCGATCCGGCGGATCTCCCACTGCAGCTCGACGCCGCTGGTGGCCCGCACGCGCCGGCGCACCTCCTCGCCCAGGGCTTCCAGGTCGGCGGCGGTGGCGGTGCCGGTGTTGATCAGGAAGTTGGTGTGCTTCTCCGACACCTGGGCGCCGCCGACCGTCAGGCCGCGGCAGCCGGCCTGGTCGATCAGCTGCCAGGCCTTCTCGCCCGGCGGGTTCATGAAGGTGGAGCCGCCGGTGCGGGTCTTGATCGGCTGACTGCCGGCGCGCTGGGTCTGCACCTCGTCGATCCGCGCGGCGATCGCGGCCGGGTCGTCGGCCGCGCCGCGCAGGCGGGCGCGCAGGAAGATCCAGTCCTCCGGCAAGGCGCTCTCGCGGTAGGCGTAGCCCAGCTCGTCGACGGTGAAGCGGCGCAGCGTGCCGTCCAGATGCACCGCCTCGGCCCAGACCAGCACGTCCTTTATCTCGCGACCGTAGGCGCCGGCGTTCATGCGCAGGCCGCCGCCGATCGTGCCGGGCACGCCGGCCAGGAACTCCAGCCCGCCGATGCCGGCCTGCTGCGCCGTGCGCGCCACGTTGAGGTCGAGCGCGCCGGCGCCGGCGACCAGCTCGGGGCCGTCCGGCTCGATCTCGACGAAGCCGCGCAGCAGGCGGATCGCCACGCCGGGCAGGCCGCCGTCGCGCACCAGCAGGTTGGAGGCGACGCCGAGCACGGTCACCGGCACGTCCGTCGGCCGGCCCTTCAGGAAGTCGATCAGGTCGTCGCGGTCGGCCGGGCGGAACAGCACCTCGGCGGGCCCGCCGACGCGGAACCAGGTGACGTCGGCCAGCGGCGCGCGCTCCCGCAGGCGGCCGCGCACGGCCGGCAGGCGGTCCAGCAGACGGGTGCGCTCGGCCGCCATCATGACCGGCCTCCCGCCCGGCTCGAGCCGGCCTTCAGGGCCTCCAGTTCGCCGGGCAGCGCCTGCGCCCAGTTGGTGATGCTGCCGGCGCCCAGGCAGACCACTAGATCGCCGCTCTGCGCCGTGCCGGCGACCGCGGCGGCCAGGTCCTCGGGCTTGTCCAGCGCGCTGACGCGGCGGTGGCCGCGGGCGCGCAGGCCCTCGATCAGCGCGTCCCGGTCGACGCCGGCGATCGGCTCCTCGCCGGCGGTGTAGACGTCGGCGACGATCACCTCGTCGGCGTCGTTGAAGCAGGCGCAGAAGTCCTCGAACAGGCTCTGCAGGCGGGAATAGCGGTGGGGCTGCACCACCGCGATGACGCGGCCTTCGCCGGCCTGGCGCGCCGCCTTCAGAACGGCGCTGATCTCCACCGGGTGGTGGCCGTAGTCGTCGATGATGCGCACGCCGTCGACCATGCCGGTCTGGGTAAAGCGGCGCTTGACGCCCTTGAAGCTCGCCAGCGCCTCGCGCACCTGCGGCTCGTCCATGCCCATCTCCTGCGACACGGCAATCGCGGCGAGGGCGTTCAAGACGTTGTGTTGGCCCAGCATCGGCAGGTGCAGGCCCTCCATGCGGATGCGCTCCGGGCTGCCGCGCTGCGCCAGCTCGACCGAGAAGGTCGAGCCCTCGGGCGACTGCTCCAGGTCGTACAGGCGCACGTCGGCCTGCGGGCTGACGCCGTAGGTGATGATGCGGCGGTCGCGCACCCGGCCGATCAGCTGCTGCACCGCAGGGTGGTCGATGCACAGCACCGCGAAGCCGTAGAACGGGATGTTCTCGACGAACATCTCGAAGGCCGCGTGCAGGCCCTCGACGTCGCCGTAGAAATCCAGGTGCTCGGGGTCGATGTTGGTAACCACAGCGATCGTCGCCGGCAGCTTGATGAAGGTGCCGTCGCTCTCGTCGGCCTCGACCACCATCCAGTCGCCGGCGCCCAGGCGGGCGTTGGTGCCGTAGGCGTTGATGATGCCGCCGTTGATCACCGTCGGGTCGATGCCGGCGGTGTCCAGGAAGGAGGCGACCATCGAGGTCGTCGTGGTCTTGCCGTGGGTGCCGCCGACGGCGATCGACCACTTCAGGCGCATCAGCTCGCCCAGCATCTCGGCCCGGCGCACCACGGGGACGAAGCGGTCGCGCGCGGCGCGCACTTCCGGGTTGGACTGCTTCACCGCGCTGGAGATCACAACGACCTGCACGTCGGCGACGTTCTCGGCGGCGTGGCCGATCTCGACCCGGATGCCGAGCTCGCGCAGCCGGCGCACGTTGGCGTTCTCGGCGATGTCGGAGCCCTGCACCTGGTAGCCCAGGTTGTGCAGGATCTCGGCGATGCCGGACATGCCGATGCCGCCGATGCCCACGAAGTGGATGAGGCCGATGTCGAGCGGCATGGCTCTCATGCGGCGGCCTCCTTCTTTCCGGTCTCGTCCCGGCTGTCGCCGCCGCCCAGCACCAGGTCGGCCAGGCGCTTGGCGGAGTCGGGCTGCGCGAAGGCGAGCGCGCAGGCCGCCGCGCGGGTCAGCAGGGACGGCGTTTCGAACAGCGAGGTCAGACGCTCGGCCAGCACCTCGGGGGTGAGCGTGTCCTGCGGCATCAGCCAGCCGCCGCCGGCCTCGGCGAAGGCGCCGGCGTTGGCGGTCTGGTGGTCGTCCGCCGCGAACGGGTAGGGAACCAGGATCGCCGGCCGGCCGGCGGCGGCCAGCTCGGTCGTGGTCGAGGCGCCGGAGCGGCAGATCACCAGGTGCGCCTGGCGCAGCCGCTCGGGCAGGTCGTCGAAGAAGCTCTGCAGATCGGCGGCGACGCCGGCGGCGTCGTAGCCGTCGCGCACCGGGCCGTAGTCGGTGCCACGGACCTGCTGCGTCACCTGCAGGCGCCGGCGCAGCCGCTCCGGCAGCTCCGCCACGGCCTCCGGCACCAGGTCGTTGAATACCCGGGCGCCCTGGCTGCCGCCGGTCACCAGCAGGCGCAGCGGCCCGGTCTCGTCGGCGACGGCGTAGGGCCGCCGGCCGATCGCCTGGATCGCCTGGCGCACCGGATTGCCGGTCAGCACGCAGCGCGCGCGCTCCGCGTCGGCGATGCCCTGCACCTCGGGGAACGAGGTGGCGATCGCGTGCGCCCTGGGCGCCAGCAGCCGGTTGGCGCGGCCCAACACGGCGTTCTGCTCGTGCAGCACGACGCGGCGGCGCTTGTGCGCGGCGGCCAGCATCGTCGGCAGCGAGGCGTAGCCGCCGAAGCCGACCACGACCAAGGGCTCAAGCCGGCGGATCAGCCGGCGCGCCTGCAGGTAGCCGACGACCAGGTTGAGCAGGCTCTTCACCTTGGACAGCGCGTCGCCGCCGGCGAACCCGGCGGAGGCGACGAAGTGGGTCTCCACCTGGTCGGCCAGCTCCGGCCCGAAGCCGCCGGCGCGGCGGTCGGTCAGCAGCATCGGCTGGTAGCCGCGCGAGATCAGCTCGCGGGCCAGTGCCTGCGCCGGGAACATGTGGCCGCCGGTGCCGCCGGCCGCCAGCATGACGCGGCCATGGCCTTGCGGGGTGCGCTGCGGGCTCATAGGCGCTCCCCCCGATCGACGCGGCGGCGGGTCAGGGCCAGCACCATGCCCATGCCGAGCGCAAGCGCCAGCAGCGACGAGCCGCCGTAGCTGATGAACGGCAGCGTCATCCCCTTGGTCGGCATCAGGTGCAGGCTGGAGCCCATGTTGATCATCGCCTGCAGGCCGAACTGCGTGAGCAGGCCGGTGGCCGCCAGCAGCACGAACAGGTTGTCCTCCTGCAGCAGGCGGGAGAAGCCGCGCAGCACGATGAAGGCGAACAGGCCGACGATGATCAGGCAGGCGACGGCGCCCAGCTCCTCGCCGGCGACGGCGAAGATGAAGTCCGAGTGCGCGTCCGGCAGGGTCGCCTTCACGGTGCCTTCGCCGGGGCCCTGGCCGAGCAGGCCGCCGCGCTCGAACGCCTCCAGCGAGCGGTTGACCTGGTAGCGGTCGCCGGCCGCCGGGTTGAAGAAGGTGTCGATGCGGTCGGCGACGTGCGGCAGCAGGAAGTAGGCGCCGACCAGCAGGCCGATGGCGCTGAGGCCCAGGCCGACGACCCAGATCAGTGGCAGTCCGGCGACGAAGAACTGCACGCCCCAGACGGCGGCGACCACCACGGTCTGCCCCAGGTCCGGCTGCAGCAGCAGCAGCGCCGCCACGCTTGCCAGCAGGGCGATGGCGATGGCGTTGCCAGGGATCGCCTGCTCCTCGCGCTGCGCCGCGAACATCCAGGCGCAGGTCACGGCGAAGAACGGCTTGACGAATTCGCTCGGCTGCACCGAGACGCCGGCCAAGTGGATCCAGCGGTGGGCGCCGTTGATCTCGGCGCCGACCACCAGGGTCAGCGCCAGCATCAGCAGGCCGCCGCCGAACCCGACCACCGCCATCCGGCGCACCCAGAGCGGCGTCAGCAGCGACACCCCGAACATCACCGCCGCCGCCAGCGTCAGGTAGGCGATCTGGCGGCTCGCCAGGTAGAAGCCGTCCAGGCCGATGCGCTCGCCGGCCGCCGGGGAGGCGGCGAGGATCAGCACCGCGCCGAAGCCCATGATCAGGCCGAGCGCGATCAGCGACCAGCGGTCGACGGTCCACCACCAGATGCCCAGCGGGCTGGTGTCGGTGCGGGCGATCGAGATCATGCCGACCCTCCCGCCTGCGCGCTCAGATGGGCGTCGGAGATGGCGCCGCGCGTGCCCTCGAGCTCGCCGACCAGCTGCTTGAAGCGGTCGCCGCGGGCCTCGAAGTTGGCGAACTGGTCGAACGAGGCGCAGGCCGGCGACAGCAGCACCACCGCGCCCTCCGCGCCGTCCGCCTTGGCGTCGGCGAAGGCCTGCCGCACGGCACTGTCGAGGTCGCCGCAGCGCGCCGTCTCCAGCGTGCCGTCGAGGGCGGCCGCGAAAGCGTCCTCCGCCTCGCCGATCAGGTAGGCGCGGCGGACGTGGTCGAAGTACGGCTCGGTGCCGGCCAGGCCGCCCTGCTTCGCGCGGCCGCCGGCGATCCAGTAGATCCGCCGGTAGCAGGCCAGGGCGCGCTGCGCCGCATCCGCGTTGGTGGCCTTGGAATCGTTGACGAAGGCGACGCCGTCGATCGTCGCCACCGGCTCCTGCCGGTGCGGCAGGCCCGGGAAGGAGCGCAGGCAGGCCGCGATCACCGGCGCGTCCACGCCGATCTTGCGGCAGGCGGCGTAGGCCACGGCGGCGTTCTGCCAGTTGTGCCGGCCGGGCAGGGCCGGCAGCTCGCGCAGGTCGAAGGCGCGCACGCCCTGGCCGTCCAGGTCGTCGACCAGCACGCCGTCCTCGACGCCGACGCCGCCCTCGACGGGGCCCAGGCAGGATACCGGCACCAGCGTCTGCGCGCCGGTCGCCTGCAGGTCCGCGTAGACCTTGCGGCTGTGCTCGTCGTCGACGCCGACCACGGCCGCGCGCGGCTTGGTCTGGCGCCGGAAGATGTTGGTCTTGGCGGCGATGTAGCCGGCCATGTCGCCGTGCCGGTCCAGGTGGTCGGGCGCGACGTTCAGCAGCACCGCGACGTCGAAGGTGATCGAGGCGGTGCGCTCCAGCTGGTAGCTGGACATCTCCAGCACGTAGTAGGCACCGGGCTCCACCGGGTCGAAGTCCAGCACCGGGCGGCCCAGGTTGCCGCCGACCTGCGCCTCGCGGCCCGACAGGTTGAGCAGGTGGGCGATCAGCGCCGTGGTGGTCGACTTGCCGTTGGTGCCGGTGATGCCGATGTAGCTGGCGTCGGGCACCGCGCGGCCCAGCAGCTCGATATCGCCGACGATCTCGCAGCCGGCCTGGCGCGCCATCGCGGCGACCGGATGCGGCTCGGGCAGGCGGTCGGGAATGCCGGGCGACAGCACCAGCGTGACCGGCTCGCGCCAGTCCACCTGGTGCAGGTTGACCAGCGGAATGCCCTCGGCCTCGGCGCGGGCGCGGACGTCCTCGTTGTCGTCCCAGGCCCAGACCTCGGCCTCGCTCTGCAGCAGCGCCTTGGCGGTCTGCAGGCCGGAGCGTCCGAGCCCGAGCACCGCAACGGTGAAGCCGGCCATGTAGGGCAGGGTGATCATCGCGCTTTCCCCCTACCGCAGCTTCAAGGTGGACAGGCCGATCAGCGCCAGGATCGCGGCGATGATCCAGAAGCGCACGACGATGGTTTCCTCGCGCCAGCCCTTCTTCTCGAAGTGGTGGTGCAGCGGCGCCATCCGGAACACGCGCTTGCCGAACATCTTGTAGGAGGCGACCTGGACGATCACCGACACGGTCTCCAGCACGAACAGCCCGCCGATGATGGCGAGCACCAGCTCGTGCTTGGTAATCACCGCGATGCCGCCCAGCGCGCCGCCGCAGGACAGCGAGCCGGTGTCGCCCATGAACACCATCGCCGGCGGCGCGTTGAACCACAGGAAGCCCAGGCTGGCGCCGACCAGGGCGGCGCAGAACACCGCCAGTTCGCCGGTGCCCTCGACGTAATGCAGCTGCAGGTACTCGGCGAACACCGTGTTGCCGACCAGGTAGGCGATGAAGGCGAAGCAGCCGGCGGCGATCATCACCGGCACGATCGCCAACCCGTCCAGCCCGTCGGTCAGGTTGACGGCGTTGGAGGCGCCGACGACGACCAGCGTGGCCAGCGCCAGGAACAGCCAGCCCAGGTCGAACAGCACGTCCTTGAACAGCGGCACCGCCAGTGCGGTGTCGAGCTCGGGGTTGGTCAGGCGCATCACCCACAGCGAGGCGGAGATCGCGATCGCCATCTCGACGCCGATGCGCGCGCGGCTGGAGACGCCCTTGTGGCTGCGCCGGGTCAGCTTCAGGTAGTCGTCGGCGAAGCCGACCAGCCCGAAGCCCAGGGTGATGTAGAGGATCACCCAGACGAAGCCGTTCGACAGGTCGGCCCACAGCAGCGTCGAGATCGCCACCGCCAGCAGGATCAGCACGCCGCCCATGGTCGGCGTGCCCTTCTTGCTCAGCAGGTGGCCCTCGGGGCCGTCCTCGCGGATCGGCTGGCCCTCGCGCTGCTTCTTCTTCAGCCAGCGGATCACCGGCGGCCCCAGCACGAAGGAGATCAGCAGCGCGGTCAGCACCGCCGCGCCCGACCGGAAGGTCAGGTAGCGGAACAGGTTGAAGAAGATGAACTCTTCGGCCAGCGGGGTCAGGAGGTTATGCAGCATTGCTGGCCTCCGCGCCGCCGTTGCCGTTGCCGTCGCCGCGGTGCAGCGCCCGCAGCGCCGCCACCACGCGGCCCATCTTGGCGCCGGCCGAGCCCTTCACCAGCACGGTGTCGCCGGGGCGAACCGCGGCCACCAAGGCCTGCGCCAGCGCTTCGGACTCGCCGGCGTGGCCGCCGCGGCGCTGCGCCGGCAGGGCGGCGTCCAGCGCCGCCATCTCGGGCCCGCAGGTGAAGGTCAGGTCGACGTCCGCCTCGGCCAGCGGCGCGGCGAGCTCGGCGTGCATCTGGGCGCTGTGGTCGCCGAGCTCCAGCATGTCGCCGAGCACGGCGATGCGGCGCCGGCCGGCGCCGCGCTTGCTGCGCGCCAGCACGTCGATCGCCGCGCGCATCGAGGTCGGGTTGGCGTTGTAGCTGTCGTCGATCAGCTCCAGCGCGCCGCCCTCCAGATCGATGCGGTGGCGCTCGCCGCGGCCGGTCGCCGGGCGCAGCCGGGCGAACTCCGCCGCCGCCGCAACCGGGTCGCCGCCGGCGGCGGAGACGCAGGCCAGCACCGCCAGGGAGTTCTGCACCCAGTGGCGGCCGGGCAGGGCGAGGCAGTAGTCCAGCACCTTGCCGCGCACGTCGGCGCGCACCGCGCTGCAGCCGGCGTAAAGGTTGCACTCCAGGAGCCGCATCTGGCTCCCGTGCGCCTCGCCGAACGACAGCACGCGGGTCGTCCCGGCGGCCTCGGCGGCGGCCTCGGCGGCGGCCTGCAGGCGGCCGAAGTGGGCGTTGTCGCGGTTCAGCACGGCGATGCCGCCGCTGGCCAGGCCCTCGAAGATCTCGGCCTTGGCGTCGGCGATCTCCTCGACCGAGCCGAAGTGGCCCAGGTGCGCCGGCGCGATCGTGGTGACCAGCGCCACGTCCGGGCGCACCTGATCGACCAGCGCGCGGATCTCGCCGGGGTGGTTCATGCCCAGCTCGAACACGCCGTAGTCGCTGTCCGCCGGCAGCCGCGCCAGCGACAGCGGCACGCCCCAGTGGTTGTTGAAGCTGGCGGCGGAGGCGTGGGCGGTGCCCTGCGCCGCCAGGCACTGGCGCAGCGCCTCCTTGGTGCCGGTCTTGCCGACGCTGCCGGTCACCGCGATCACCTTGGCCCGGGTGCGCTGCCGGCCGGCGCGGCCCAGCGCCTCCAGCGCGGCCTGGGTGTCGTCGACCACCAGCGCCGGCACCGTGCTGCCCCGATCGTCCAGCTCGTCCGGGATGTGGTCGACCAGCACCGCGGCGGCGCCGCGCTTGAGCGCGTCGGCAGCGAAGCGGTGGCCGTCGAAGGTCGGCCCGTGCAGCGCCACGAACAGGTCGCCGGCGGCCACGGTGCGGCTGTCGATCGACACGCCGGTGGCCGACCAGGGGGCGGTGGCGTGGCCCCCGGTGACCTTGGCGGCGGTGTCGGATGTCCAGAGCGGTTGCGTCATGACGTCCCTGCTTTCAGTTGCGCGACGGCCGCCTGCGCGACCTCCGCGTCGTCGAACGGCAGGGTTTGATCGCCAACGATTTGGCCGGTTTCGTGGCCTTTTCCGGCAATCAGAAGGAGATCTCCGGCGCCCAACTCGGCGACCGCCTGGCGGATCGCGGTGCCGCGGTCGCCGATCTCGTGGGCGCCCGTGGCGCCGGCCAGCACCTCGGCGCGGATCGCCGCCGGGTCCTCGCTGCGCGGGTTGTCGTCGGTGACGATCGGGTCGTCGGCCAGGCGCGCCGCGATCTCGCCCATCAGCGGGCGCTTGCGCCGGTCGCGGTCGCCGCCGCAGCCGAAGATGCAGACCAGCCGGCCGCCGACGTGCGGGCGCAGCGCCTGCAACACCGTCTCCAGCGCGTCCGGGGTGTGCGCGTAGTCGACGAACACCTGGCCGCCGGCGGGCGTCGCCGCGACCCACTGCAGCCGGCCGGGCACGCCCTGCAGCCGCTCCAGGCCGGCCAGCGCGCGGTCGGTCGCCAATCCGCTGGCCAGCACCAGGCCCAGCGCCGCCAGTGCGTTCATCGCCTGGAACCGGCCGACCAGCGGCAGCCGCACCGTGGCGGGGTGGCCGAACACCTCCAGGTCGAGCGCCTGGCCCGCCGGGTCCGGCCGGCGCGCCACCAGCCGCAGCTGCGCCTCCGGCGCCTCGCCGAAGGTCCAGATCTGCGCGTTGCGCCGGCGGCAGACGGCGACCACGGCCTGCGCCTGCGGCGCGTCGGCGTTGATCACCGCGGTGCCGCCGTCGACCAGCAGGTCGGTGAACAGCCGCAGCTTGGCCGCCAGGTAGGCGTCCATGTCGGCGTGGTAGTCCAGGTGGTCCTGGGTCAGGTTGGTGAAGGCGGCGGCGGAGACCCTGAGGCCCTCCAGCCGGTCCTGGTCGAGGCCGTGGCTGGACGCCTCGATCGCCAGCCGCTGCACGCCGCGCTCGGCGAGCTGGGCCAGGCAGCGGTGCAGCGCGATCGGGTCCGGCGTGGTCAGCTTGCCGGGGCTGTCGGCGATCTCCGGCACCAGGCCTAGCGTGCCCAGGCTGGCCGCCTTGGCGTCCGCGCCGGACCAGAGCTGGCGGGCGAAGCTGGCGACCGAGGTCTTGCCGTTGGTGCCGGTGACCGCGGCGACGAACTCCGGCTGCAGGGCGTAGAAGCGCGCCGCCATCAGCGACAGCGCGCGGCGCACGTTGTCGGCCTCCACCAGCGCGACACCGTCGGCGCCGTCGGGCAGAGCGGTGCCGGTGGGCGCCAGAACGGCGGCGGCGCCGCGGCCGACCGCGTCGGCGATGAAGCGGCGGCCGTCGGCGCGCGTGCCCGGGATCGCGGCGAACAGCTCGCCGCGACCGACCGTCCGGCTGTCGGCGCTCAGGCCGGCGATCTCCAGGTCGCCGTGCTGATCCGGCATGCGCATCGTCGCGTCGCTTCCCTCGACCAACTCAGTTAGCCGCAACCTGCTTGTCCTCGCGATCCGCCTTGACCAGCAGCGGGTGGTTCTCCTGCTTCGGAACCTCGGTCTCGCGCGGCTCGACGCCGACCAGCGGACCCATGCGCTCGACCACCCGCTTGACCACGGGTGCCGCGACCCAGCCGCCGGTGGCGAAGCCGAAGGTGTGCTTCTGGCCCTGCGGCTCGTCGACCATCGCGAACACGACGTAGCGCGGGTCGTCCATCGGGTAGGCCGCGATGAACGAGGAGATCCGCGCGTCGTGCGCGTAGCGGCCGTTGCGCTGCTTGTCGGCGGTGCCGGTCTTGCCGCCGACGCGGTAGCCCTCGGCGGCGGCGTTCTTGCCGGTGCCGTACTCGACCACCAGCCGCATCAGCCGGCGCATCTGCTCGCTGGTCTCGCGGGCGAACACGCGCTTGCCGTCGCCGACGTCCTGCGGATCGCGGGCCAGCAGGGTGGGCTGGTGGCGCACCCCGCCGTTCACCGTGGTGGCGACGGCGGAGGCAAGCTGCACCGCGTTCACGGCGAGACCGTGGCCGTAGCTGATCGTCATCGTGTTGATCTCGCGCCAGGGCGAGGGAACCATCGGCGTCCCCACCTCCGGCAGCTCCAGGCTCACCGGTTGCGTCAGGCCGAGGGCGCTGAGCATGTTCTGCTGCACCTTGGTGCCGGCTTGCATGGCCATCTTCACCGTGCCGATGTTGCTGGAATGCATGAAGATCTCCGGCACCGACAGGTCGCCCTTCTTGGGCTTGTAGTCGGTGATCCGGAAGCCGCCGGCGCGGATCGGCTCGGAAACGTCGAAGCTCTCGAACAGCCGCACCGAACCGGTGTCCAGCGCCGAGGCGGTGGTGAAGATCTTGAACACCGAGCCCATCTCGTAGATGCCCAGCGAGGCGCGGTTGAAGCGCGCCTCCTCGGTGGCGGTGCCAGGCTGGTTCGGGTCGAACGACGGCAGCGAGCTCATCGCCACCAGCTCGCCGGTTTTGGCGTCCATCACCACGCCGGCGGCGCCGATGCCGTCGAACTCGCGCATCGCCTTGCGCAGCTCCTCGGTGAGGATGTGCTGCACCCGCACGTCCAGGCTGAGCCGCAGCGGTCGCTGCGAGCCGGTCAACAGCTCGTCGAACGACTGCTCGATGCCGGCGATGCCCTGGTTGTCGACGTTGGTGTAGCCGACGACGTGGGCCGTCAGGTCGCCGTGCGGGTAGAAGCGGCGCTCCTCCTGCTTGAAGTACAGGCCGGGGATGCCGAGGCGGTTGATCTCGTACTGCTCGCGCGGGCTCAGCTTGCGCTCGATCCAGACGAACGACTTGTCGCTCTCCAGCAGCGCCTGCGTGTGCGGCTGCGAGACCTCCGGCAGCACCTCGGAGATCTGCCGCGCGACCGCGGCGGGACGGGCGACCTCCTTCGGGTTGGCGTACAGCGAGGCGACCTCGAGCGACGTCGCCAGCACGGTGCCGTTGCGGTCGACGATATCCGCCCGGGTGGCGCTGTGCGGCTGTTCGCCGCCGCGATGGGCGACGGTGCGCGCGTCGCTGCCGCTCAGCACCGCGACGTCGATCACCCGCAGACCGATCGCCGAGAACGCCACCGCGAACACGATGCCGGCGACCAGCAGGCGGGTGCGGCCGGTCTCCAGCGCCTCCTTGCGGTGCCCCTCGAAGCGCAGAAACCCGCGGCGACCGGTGGCGCGGCGGGCGAGTTCGCGGGGTTGGCAGGGGGCGGTGCGGCGCGGCGTCATTGCGCGCCTCCCAGGCTGATCTTGATGTGGCCGATCGAGATCGTGCGGGCGTCAGCGGAGGCAACCTGCGCCCCAGGCTCCGTTCGGGCTTCGGGCCGAGGCTCGGTCCGGGCCTCACTCTGGGTCCGGGGCCGCGTCTCAGGTGTGGGCGCGGCGGACGCGGTCTGGCGCTGCGCCGGCTCGCGCGCGATCGACTCCTCAGCATGTGCGGTCTGGGTGCCGCGCGGCTCGGCCGGCTGGGCCGCTGGCCGGTCGGCGCTGGCGTAGCGCGGCTCCAGCGACCACGGCTTGGCCAGCGGCAGCGGCACGCCGTCCATGGTCGGGCGCTCGGCGCGCACCGCCTGGGTCGGCATCTGCTGGGTGATGCGCGGCTGCAGCTGGGTCACGGCGGCGACCTGGCGCGGCGTCGTCGCCTGCATGTCCAGGTGCTTCTCGGCCAGCCGCTCGATGCGCGCCGGCCGGTTCAGGTAGCTCCACTCCGCCTCGAGCACGTGCAGGGCGTTGCGGTTGTCGCGGATGTCCTGGCGCACGCTGGACAGCTCCTGCTCCAGGTGCTGCACCTCGTACTTCAACTGGTACAGGCCGAAGGCGACGCCGCCGGCGACGATCAGCCAGATCACCAGGGAGATGCGGATCACGTTCATGCGAAGCCTCCTGCTTCGTCCGCCCAGGCGGCCGCGGGCGTGCGCTCGGCCGCGCGCAGCCGGGCCGAGCGCGCCCGCGGGTTGCGCTCCGCCTCGGCGGCGCTCGGCTTGCGGGCCTGGCGGAACAGCGTGCGGAAGGTGGGCGCGGGCAGCTCCGCCGACGGGTCGGGCTGCGGGCTGTGGCGGGACGCCCGCGGCAGGTCGCCGCTGCGCGCCCGCAGGAACTGTTTGACGGCGCGGTCCTCCAACGAGTGGAAGGACACCACGGCGAGGCGCCCGCCGGCGGCGAGCGCCCGCTCGGCCGCGCGCAGGCCGCGCTCCAGCTCGCCGATCTCGTCGTTCACGTAGATCCGCAGCGCCTGGAAGGTGCGGGTGGCCGGGTCGATGTCGTGCGCCTTCGCCTTGCCGACGGCGCCGCGCACGATGTCGGCCAGCCGGCCGGTGCGCTCGATCGGCTGCTCGCGGCGGGCGGCGCCTTTTTCTCCTCGCCGTAGTTGCGGATCACCCGCGCCAGCTCCGGCTCGTCCAGCGTGTTGACCGCGTCGGCGGCGGTGGGGCCGTCGCCGCCCATGCGCATGTCGAGCGGGCCGTCGAACCGGAACGAGAAGCCGCGCTCGGCCTCGTCCAGCTGCGGCGACGACACGCCGAGGTCGAAGGCGACGCCGTCGACCGGCAGCGCGCGGTGATCGTCGAGCAGGGTGTCGAGCGTGCCGAAGCGGCCCTCGATCACGTTCAGCCGCCCGGCCTGCGCGGCCGCGCTCTCGCGGCCGCGGCGCACCGCGGCGGGGTCGCGGTCGACGCCCCAGACGGTGCAGTCGGCGGCGTCCAGGATGGCGTGGGCGTAGCCGCCCAGGCCGAAGGTGGCGTCGACGTAGATGCCGCCGTCGCGCGGCTGCAGCGCCTCCAGCACGGCGTCCAGCATCACCGGGATGTGGCCGCCGGAGGCGCTCGTGG
>ENA-ORDC01000867-ORDC01000867.1-marine-metagenome-genome-assembly--contig:-NODE-867-length-25646-cov-9.800188_pt1 | contig 25646 bp, 24 predicted proteins | sample MGYA00237783_ERZ508515 | MGnify/ENA primary metagenome ERZ508515 (study PRJEB26186, sample SAMN06268792) | marine metagenome | isolation source: Eden Landing Ponds, San Francisco, CA, USA | place... | reverse complement strand
ACGACCGGCCGCTCCCCGCCTCGGGCGAGCACCTCGTCGCCGCGACGTACGTCCTCTACGGGCCGAACACGACGATGGTCGTCGCCGACGGCGAACGCACCGTCGAGTATCTCGTCACCGAGGCGGGCGCCGAGGTTCTCGATAGCGACCTCGAAATCCCGGCAGACCCGACAGTCTACGGGATGGGTGGACGCCGACCGGACTGGACCGAGCGCGTCACCGAGGCCACCGAGGCGATGGAGGCCGACCGGCTGAAACTCCGCTACGGCGGCGCCTTCGTCGCCGACGTCTCGCAGGTGCTGACCCACGGCGGGCTCTTCGCCTACCCGGAACTCCAGGACGCCCCGGATGGGAAACTGCGCTATCACTTCGAGTGTGCGCCGATGGGACTGATCACCGAAACCGCCGGCGGCGCCGCGACCACCGGCGACGGCGACTGGCGGGACGTCGAACCCACCGAACTCCACGAGCGCTCGCCCATCTACCTCGGCACCGAGTCGCTCGTCGACGAGGTCGAAACGACCTTCCAGAACTGGTAGGGGCCGACGACTGGCGTCTCGTCGTCAGCTACCGTTCGTGTTGGCCGTCACCGACACCGTCGTGGTCTCGGCTTCGTTCGTGACGTTGACGGTGAACGTCTCCGTCACTGTCTTCGTCAGGATGTCGTTGTTGTTCGCGTCCTCGAAGTGCACTGTGAACGTGAGTTCGACGACGGTGCTGGTGGGGCCGTCGCCCTCCGTCGTGTCTGCCAGCGCCGACCGGTCTATCACCCCGCCGTTCGCCGAGAGTAGCTCCAGTACCGGCGTCTGCGTGGTCACCGACCCCTGCGTCGACGCCGTCGATATCTGGGGGTAGTGACCGACGACGTACCCGCCGTTGCCGCCTTCGGTCTGGGCCTCGATGTCGATCAGCATGCCGTCGACCGGCGTCTCGAAGTCACTCCAGTCGATCGTGAACTCGGGTTCGATAGTGAGGGTCGAAACCTGGCCGTCGTTCGACGTGATGGTAACGTCGCTGGCCGTGAGTCCGGTGACCGTCGCTCGCGCCGTGTTCCGGTTCGTCCCGAATCCCATCGCGAGGAGTCCTGCCCCCAGGACACCCACCCCGGCAGCACCCTTCAGTAGGTTCCGTCGATTCACCACTCCGTCAGATGACTGCTGGTCTGACATAGCGGCTCTGCCGTCGAAGCCTGCCGGAAAAGAAGTGGTCGCTACGTAGTTAGCGTCCCCGTCACGTGGCAACTTTCGGCGGTTATCCGCCGGTCTCGCCGCTGCCGCCGACCCGGCGGACGACGAACCTGACGAGCATGAGGACGACGCCGAACCCGAGGAGACCGGCCAGTCCCAACCCGATGAGACGAACCGGGAGGAACGAGAACACCGAGAGGAACCCGCCACCACCAGCGGAGACGACGACCGGTCCGGCCTGGGTGCCGTTGACGGAGACAGTGTGGTTACCCGACTCGGCGAAGGCCGTCCGGAACTCGACGGTCTCCTGGCCACCCGCGGGGACTTCTACCGCCCGCGTCACGACCGACGTGCGGTTGAGTTCGTGGATCGTCGTGAGTCCGGTCACGTAACTCCCGTTCGCGTCGCCTGCGTTATCCAGTGTCGCCGTGACGAGTACGCTCTCGTTGACAGCCACCTGCGTCCGGTTGAGCGTGACGTTCGAGACGAATATCTGGGCATCGCCCGTCGATCCACCTGCCGAGTCGTCGGTCGACTGGCTCTCGGTCGACCCGTTGCCGCCCGTCTCTCCCGGGAGTGACCCGAGACCCCAGTCGGTACCCGGCCCGCCGGTCGCCGTCACGTTCGAGAGGTCGCCGGGTCGGTCGACGAGCGCGCCGCCCTCCGACGCGGGTTCCACTGTCGCCGGGCCGCTCGCACCCTCCGGGGCGAACGAGAACACGGAGAGTCCGGGGGACTGGATCCGGTAGCGGATGGTCTCGTCGGACTCGTTGACGACGCTGGTCTCCAGTGCGTTCCACTGACCGTCCGAGAGCCGGTAGAGGGTCAGGTCGTCGGGCGCGATACTCGCCGCTTCGAGGTACGCGCGGTCGACCCTTGTCCAGAGGGTCACGCCGTCGACGCGGTCGGCCGACACGGAGTGCTGGATACGCACGGTCCCCAGGGCGTCGACACCGGGCGGTGACCGGAGTCCGCTCGCGCCGCGCTCGCTGACGGCGACAGTCGCCGTGGCGTTCCCGTCCGTGGCGAGCGCGAGGTCGAGCCCTTCGAGAGTGAGATTCGGCGTCGCCACGACGAGGTCACCGGTGTGGCCCGGGACGCTGACCGTCTCGCCGCCACTGGCGCGTCTGACAGTCACCGCCGCACTCCCCGTCTTCGGGCGGTCGTCGGTCAACGACGTGACCGAGACGGCCGGCCACGGGTCGTCGGTGTCGTTCTCGACGAACACTTCGAGCGAGGTGGCATTGACGTAGAAGCGCTCGGTCACCTCGACACCGTCAGAACCTAACGCGCGGACGATCACCTCGGTCAGCCCGGATCCGATCCTGACGTCGCGGCTGAAGTCGACGCGGTCGGTGTACTCGCCGTCGTGGACCCGCTCGTAGTCGATCGTCTCGCCAGTCGCGGCGTCGCGCGTCTCGACGACCAGGCGCTGTGTGGTGCCCTCGAGCGACGCCCCGCTCACGAAGAGCGTCTCGGGGTCGAGCACGACCGTCCGGTCGCGGTCGAAGACGATCTCCGGACTCTGGTCGACCTCGGACCGCTGGCGCGTGATCCGGTAGGTGCGCGTAGTGGTCTTGTTCTCGATGTCCGTCACCGTGACGACGAACTCGTAGGTGGCAAAGCGCTGCATGAAAAACGACTCGTTGAACGAGACCGACCGCCGGCCACCCCGGAAGTCGTAACTGCGAGTCTCGGCGATCGTCTTCTGGTTGATATCCCGGACCGCGGCCGACTTGTTCCCGCCACCGTCGACCGGTCTGAGACTGACCGACGCCTCCTTGACCCAGACGTCGTCACTGACCGTCCCCGCGAAGTACACCCAGCCGTCGGTCGTCTCGTCGGCGTACGGTTCCGGCGAGACGGTCGGTGGTGCACCGTCGCCGACGTCTATCTCGAAGGTGTCCCGGCGGACGTTGTCGAACTCGTCGACCGCCGTGAGGACGAACGAGTTCGTCGCGTTGGGGAACGTATAGCCCAGTTCCATCGGGATCGAGAAGTTGGAATCGACGTCCCGTCGGACGTACGTTTCAGTCTGTCCGTTCCCGTACTCGTGTACGATACGGAGTTTCTTGACGTCGGAGTCTTCGACGATCCACCCCGAGAGTGTGGTGTCCGAACCGTTCGTGCGGCCGTCGGGTATCTGGTAGTACGGAGGGGTGCTGTAGGGTGAAGTCAGGTAGACGTCCGGGCGCTGTTGGTCCCTGTCGACGGTGAACGTGGTCGCGTTGACGTTCCCCGCGTCGTCGGTGACTAACACGCGGACTGTGTTGTTCCCGTGGTCGAGGTCCGGACTGAACGTCTCCTCCGCGCTCGTGCCGTTGACGTCGACGCTCGCACGGAGTTTTCCCCCGGCCCGGACGACGATCTCCGAGAGTTCCGTCCCCTCGGATGCGTTCTCGCCGACCGACCCCGAAACGGTGATGTCGAGTTCGAACCCCGTCTCGACGTGGCCCCCCTCGGCGACCGGCTCCGAGTTCACCGTGACCGCTACCGACGGCTCCGCGTGGCCCGACGACGTCGGCCCCGCAGTGGCTACACCGCCCAGTACGGATCCGACGACGATAACCGCGAGAAGGACCACACCCAGACGACTCATTGGGTCTGGGTTAGTCGAACCGTTACTTAACCTGCCCCCCGAGAATATCAACGCTGATAGCGATCTGTGGGTGCACGGGGTGTCGCCGCGGGTGACCGGGACGACCGACTGGCAGACGCCCGTTCGTCCGGGCGGGGGCGGACACCTTTTGGTCGTGCCGGTCGACGGGCCCGACATGAGAGTCCGGATCGCCGGGACAGCGAGCGACGAGGAGGCGGCGGCGATCGCGTCGGCGCTCGCCCAGCATCGCCCCGGGAGCGACCCCATCGAGGTCTACATCGGCGACGCAGACGAACCTGCAGTCGTCCACGACCCCGAGGAGGCGGCCACCGCGGAGACCGACCCCGGAGCGGACGACACGGAGGCTTCCGGCGCCACAGCGGCGGCCACCGCGGGTGGACCGACCGAGCGCGAGCGCACACTCCGCGGGGAGATCGCCGACATCTACGCGGGCGGCCCCGAGAAGTACCGCGAGCGTCTCGCCGAGCGGGGGAAGCTGTTCGTCCGCGACCGCCTCGAACTCTGGTTCGGCGAGACCGACCCGGTCCCGGGCGAGCGCGACTGGGACGCCGACACCGAAGTCGACCCGCCCGCGGGACTGCTCTTCGAGGACGGCCGCTTCGCCAACTTCGACGGGTGGCATCCCGACGCGCCTGGCCCCGACGCCGATTCGGACGACCGCCTCCCCGCCGACGGCCTGCTCACCGGCGCCGCCGAGTTCACCGACCGGAAACTGCACTTCATGGCCAACGACTTCACCGTCAAGGCGGGCTCGATGGCCGAACACGGCGTCGAGAAGTTCCTCAGGATGCAACAGCGCGCGCTCAAGACCGGGCGTCCCGTCCTCTACCTGATGGACTCCTCCGGCGGGCGAATCGACCAGCAGCGCGGGTTCTTCGCCAACCGCGAGGGTATCGGGAAATACTACTACAATCACTCGAGGCTCTCGGGGCGAGTCCCCCAGATATGCGTCCTGTACGGGCCCTGTATCGCCGGTGCGGCCTACACGCCCGTCTTCGCCGACTTCACCGTGATGGTCGAGGGGATGTCGGCGATGGCTATCGCCAGCCCCCGGATGGTCGAGATGGTCACGGGCGAAGAGATCGACCTGGACGCGCTGGGCGGCCCCGAGATCCACACCCGCCACTCCGGTTCCGCGGATCTGGTCGCGAGAGACGAACAGCACGCCCGGGACCTGGTCGCCCAGCTCGTGACCTACCTCCCGGACAACAGCGACGAGAAACCGCCCCGCGCCGACTCGCGCGACCCCGAGAAATCGCCCGAGGGAATCGACTCGGTCGTGCCGGAGGCCCCCAACGAGAGCTACGACATCCACCGCGTGATCGAGCGGGTTGCCGACGCCGGGAGCGTCTTCGAACTCCAGCCCGAATACGGTGGAGAGATCGTCACTGCCTTCGCCCGCATCGACGGCCGGCCGGTGGGGATCGTCGCCAACCAGCCCGCCAAACGCGCAGGGGCCATCTTCCCCGATTCGGCCGCCAAAGCCGCCGAGTTCGTCTGGAAGTGCGACGCGTTCAACGTCCCCCTGCTGTATCTCTGTGACACCCCCGGCTTCATGGCCGGGTCACAGGTCGAAAAGGAAGGCATCCTCGAACAGGGCAAGAAGATGATCTACGCCACCTCGGCGGCCACCGTGCCAAAGCAGTGTGTCGTGGTCAGGAAGGCCTACGGCGCCGGGATCTACGCGATGTCGGGGCCGGCCTACGACCCCGAATCCACTATCGCGCTCCCGTCGGGCGAAATCGCGATCATGGGCCCCGAAGCCGCCATCAACGCCGTCTACGCGAACAAACTCGACGAGATCGACGACCCCGAAGAACGGGCCGAGCGCGAGGCCGAACTCCGCGAGGAGTACCGCCAGGACATCGACGCCCACCGGATGGCCAGCGAGGTGGTCATCGACGACATCGTCCCGCCGAGTGACCTCCGCGACGAGCTCGCGGCCCGCTTCGAGTTCTACGAGACCGTCGAGAAAGACCGACCCGACAAGAAACACGGAACCGTGATCTGAACGAGGGTCGGCGCGTCGAACAGCCGACGTGGCGCGCGCTGTCGCTCGCGTTTATGCGAGCGTCGGAAACCGCGCGAGGGATGAGCACCGCAGCGTAGCGAGGAGCGCAGTCGGTTGGGGAGGTGTGTGGCCTGCGGGTGCAGTGCTGTCCCTGGTGGATTGAAAGGGCGAGACACGCTCGCGTGTAGTTCAGTCGCTACATCGGCTCTATCCGACCGTAGGGAGGATATCCGGTGTAGCGACCGCGAGCGGGTCGAGGGCTTTCAGCGCAGGTGACCGAGTGCGGGAGATGAGCCAACAGATGGGCGGGTCGAGGGCGTTCAGCGCAGGTGACGAGTGCGGGAGATGAGCCAACAGATGGGCGGGTCGAGGGCGTTCAGCGCAGGTGACCGAGTGCGGGAGATGAGCCAACAGATGGGCGGGTCGAGGGCGTTTAGCGCACACCGTCGAGTACAGCCACAGACAAGACAACGAACCAGAACAGCCACTTCCAGCACTCGACTCAGACGAGTCCGAACCGAACGGCGGTCACGGCGCTGAAGGCGAGCGTCGCAACCCCAGCGAGCACGTAGAGAAAGACGGGTGCGGGTTCGGTCCCACGGCGGACATTCTGCGGGTGTCGCCGGACGTGGAACGCGCCGAGGACGACACACAGCCCCATCAGAGCGGCCCCGGCCGACACGAGCGTCACCGCCGACCCGCCGCCACTCCCGGCGGCGAATTCGGTGACGAACGACAGGCCGAGCAAGCCGAGCACGTACGCAAAGAGGTCGACGCGGCGGACCGATTCGACGGGCGTCGCCGAGAGGGCTGTGGACACGAACGGGCCTTCACGACCCGCCCATACAATCGTTTCGGTGACACTACTGTCCGGTCGACGACTCGTCCCCCCGACGCCTACCCGAACCCTTCGGCGTCGATGCAGTCGTCGGGCACCCCCACCGACTCCGAGGCGGTCACGAGGCTGTGGACCATGGCGTTGATCCCACAGGCGTACACCTCGCAGTTCGCGGGGTCGATACGCGCCGACTCGCCCGAGTCGGGCGTGCGCTCGACCCACTGCTCCAGGCGCTGGCTCAACCCCGACCGCACGCAGTGCTCGTCGACGTGTTTCAACAGGGCGTGCTGGACGTAGTCGGTCTCTCCGTCCCAGTCGGTGAGATAGGACTCGCGGCTCAGACAGGGGACGTAGTGGAAGTTGTCGCGCTCGTCGGCGTACGCTCGAAAGTCCTCGTGGTAGGGCAGGTCGTCCTCCCAGCCCGCCCCGAGGAAGAGCCAGACGTCCCGCTTTTGGCCGTCGAACGTGTCGGAGTCGGTCTCGAACGCGTAGTCGATCATCCCCTTGAGCGGCGCGACGCCGGTGCCGGTGGCGAGACAGACCACGTCCCGCGGCGACGGCTCGTTCAACACCAGGTCCCCCCGCGGGCCACGCATCGTCACCTCGTCGCCCACCGCCAGGTCCGCGACGAGCTGTGGCGAGAGGTCCCCACCCGGCACGCGGCGGACGCAGATTTCGACCGTGTCGCGGGTGGGTGAACTCGCGAGCGAGTACGCCCGGGAGTTCCCCCGATAGCGCAACCCGACGTACTGGCCGGCGAGGTACTCGAAGCGTTCGTCCGGTTCGAGTTCGATGCGAGTGAGCATCGGGTAGGGACGCTCGTAGCGCTCCCGGAGCGTGTCACAGCGGCGGGCAAACCGGTGGTAGCCGTCCGCGTGGAGTTCCGAGACCAGCGACCCCCAGTCGTCGTAGTCGCTGACAGAGTCGTAACGGTCGGCCAGTCCCGCCTGCTCGAACCAGTGGTCGACCGCCTCGCGGACCGCCGCTCTCCTGTCGCGGTCCATCGTCTCGCGTTCGACGACGGTCGCCGACTCCGTCACCAGCGGGAGGTCCGCGATGCGCTCGTGTTTGGACTTGTGCTGCCTGACGGCCATCGCCTCACTCTGACGCCGCCAGCGGTAAGAAGTCGGGGGTCGCAAGGCTGTGAGTTCGCGCCTTCGGGGGAGACGCTTTTCACTGATGCAGTTGAACTGATAGCTATGGTCCCGCTGTTCCCCGGTGGTATGCCCGGTGGACCGGAGTTGATCGTCCTCCTGCTCATCTTCGGAATGGGTATCGTGCCGCTTCTCGTTCTCACCGTCGGTGCGTACTTCTTCGGCAAATCCCGGGGGAAAGCCGAAGCCTACGAAGAACAACAGCGCCAGTAGCCGCGCCGCGAACCGGCGCCGGCTCGGAACGATATCGAACCGCCGGGTCCGCCTGCCGCCCGATTCAGTGCTGGCGCTGGCTGACGGCGACGCCCTCGCCCAGGGGCAGGAGCACCGTCTCGAACTCGGGGTCGGCACGAACGGTCTCGACGTACTCGGCGATCCCCGCAGACATACTGTCGAGGTCGACGGCCTCGCCCTCGAAGTGGGCGCGCAACGCTTCGGCGTCGATCGACCCGCCGGCGGTGGCGTTGTCCGCGGCGACGATACCACCGGGCGCGACCTTGTCACGCACCGACTCGAAGGCCTCCGCGTAGCGGTCTTTCTCGTTGTCGACGAGGACCACGTCGAAGGGGCCGTCGTACGCCTCGATGGTCTCGATAGCATCGCCCAGTTCGAATCGGGGAGTCGGGTCGACGTCCGCACGCTCGAAGTACTCGCGAGCGTCGTCGAGTTCGTCTTCGTCGACTTCGGTGAGGACGACCTCGCCGCTCTCGGGGAGTTCGCGAGCGAACCAGTACGCCGAGTAGCCAAAGCCGGAGCCGAACTCGAAGACCCGCTCGGCGTCGGCAAAGCGGGCACACATCGCGAGCCAGCCGCCCACAGCGGGCCCGACGTACGGGAACCCCTCGGACTCGGCCTGGGCGCCCATCTCGTCGATCAACTCGTCCGTGCCCGGACCGATCGCCGCCGCGTACGCCTCGATCGTCTCGGGAACCGTCTCTTCGAGTGCCATACCAGGCCTTCGACGGCCGCCGGGAAAAGTGACCACGGCCCGGCAGGGCGTGCCGGCTTTCGGCGACACCGTCGGGACAGAACCACACCCGCCGAGACATTCATGTCGCTATAGCCGTAACCCCGGTGATGGCAGACGCACCGCCGGGACCCAAAGGGGAGCCACTGTTCGGGGCCAGCCGGAAGTACGCCGACGACCCGTTCGCGTTCATCGAGGCACTCGAAGACGTCTACGGCGACGTCGCACGCTTCCAGATGGGGCCGATGGAAACGTACATGGTCACGGACCCGACGGCCATCGAACGGATCCTCGTCTCCGAAGCCGACCGCTTTCGCAAGCCGGACTTCCAGGACGACGCACTCGGTGACCTCCTGGGCGATGGCCTCCTTCTCAGTAGCGGCGAGACCTGGCAGCAGCAGCGCGAACTGGCCAATCCAGCGTTCAAGATGGGGCGACTCATGGGCATGGCCGACCGCGTCACCGGCCACGCCGAGTCGATGGTCGAGCGCTGGTCGCCCGGCCAGCGGATCAACGCCGAGACCGAGATGGCCCGCGTCACGCTCGACGTCATCCTCGACCTGATGATGGGCGTCGAACTCTCCGAGGAGCGGGTCCAGACGGTACAGAACCAGCTCGAACCCCTCGGCCAGCGCTTCGAACCGGACCCGATCAGGTTCGCGATGCCCGACTGGGTGCCCATGCCCGGCGACGAGGAGTTCGAGTCGGCCGTCGACACGCTCGACGGCGTCCTCGAAGAGATCATCGATGCACGACGCGGCACCGAAGGACCGAGCGACATCGATCGAGTCGCCAGCGGCGGCGAGAGCGACGTCCCGATGGACTTCCTCTCGATCCTCCTGCGCGCCCGCGAGCGCGGCGACCAGACCCCCCAGCAGTTGCGCGACGAACTGATGACGATGCTGCTCGCCGGCCACGACACGACCGCACTCACGCTCACCTACACCTGGTTCCTGCTCTCGGAACACCCCGAGGCGAAACGCCGCGTCCAGGCGGAGGTCGACGAAGTCGTGGGCGAGGACCGCCCGAACATGGACCACGTCCGCGAGTTCGAGTACCTGGAGTGGGTCATCAACGAGGCGATGCGGCTCTATCCCCCGGTGTTTACCATCTTCCGGACGCCAGAAGAACCGGTCGAGCTATCGGGCTACGAGATGCCGGCTGGCGCGACACTCATGCTGCCACAGTGGGGCGTCCACCGCTCGGAGCGGTTCTGGGACGACCCCGCTAACTTCGACCCCGAGCGGTTCAGCCCGGAGCGACGGGCCGACCGTCCACGGTTCGCGTACTTCCCCTTTGGCGGCGGGCCCCGTCACTGCATCGGCAAGCACCTCTCACTGCTGGAGGCGAAACTCATCGTCGCCACCGTCGTCGGCGAGTACGACCTCGTCTTCGAGGGGGAGACGCCGCTGGAACTCATGCCGTCGCTGACGATGCACCCTCGCCAGGAGATGACGATGCGACTCGACCCCCGGTGATCGTCGCGAGTCGGTTCACAGACTGTCTGTTCGCACCATGACGCTGGCGAGATAGCCCCCCAGCACCAGTGACGCCAGCGCACCGACGCCGCCGACGACGTTGAACCACACGGTATAGCCGAAAATCGGCCCTCCGAGGGCGTCGAGGAGTCTGAAAGGCAGTGCCACCATCGGGGTCACGGGGTCGACGAACCAGAGGAACCGCGGCCGTATCCCGAGCTCCGCGCTCACGAAGACGACGAGGTCGACGAATGCCGCCCCGAAAAAGACGACCGCTCCGAGCGGGACGCTCCGCGGTCCGCCCAGCACCAGCACTCCCCCGACGATAACCCAGCCGACGACGACGACCGCCGGAAACACGACGTAGGACAGCGGAAAATCGACGACCAGTTCGACGAATCCGACTCCCGGGAACTTCTGCAGGTTGTACATCGACAGCGCGTTCGTACACACGAGCGCGAGCGCACCGGCGACCGACAGAAGCCCGACCGCGACGCGCCCCCAGCCGGTTCGTCCCGGGTCGAGACCTATCGCAACCATGTGCGTTCGTCTTGCGATACGTTCAAAAACATGTCGTTCTAGTCACCTGTCTGCGTTCGGCAGTGAACCCGATACAGACGCCGGAGCAGGCGACCCAACCGCACTCGGAACCGTTCGACCGCTCACCGCGTCCGGCCGATGGGGAACTGGACGCGGTCGGGGTTCTCGTTGAGCGCAGCGAGGACTCGCTCGTAGAGTTCGTTGCGGGTGGGTTGCATGCGACGCGGGTCAGCCATGTAGCGCAGTCGCAACTCGACCCAGGAGGCTTGCTGGGTGACGTTGACCGTCGGGCGTGCGTTGATGTCGATGTCGACGGGCGTCTCGGCCAGTTCCGTCCGGTAGCGCTCGACGTTGCGCTCCATCTCGTCGCCGAGGTAGTCGTCGGCGACAGCACACATCGTCTCTCGGGCGAACTCGAGGTCCGTTTCGTAGGCCACCTCCACCTTGAGTTCGTTCCAGACGTAGGGGAACTCGTCGCGCGTGTAGTTGTAGACGTGCGAGGACAACACGACCGAGTTGGGGAGCGTGACGACCCGCCCCGACGGCTGGTGAGTGGAGACGAGTTCGCCCTCGACTTCCCACAGCGTCGTTACGAGAAAGTCCACCTCGACGACGTCGCCTTTCGAGTCGTCGATGGCGACGCGGTCCCCGACCTGGTAGGGCCGCTTGGTCATGATGTAGGCCCAGCCGATGAGCGAGAACAGCGGTTGCTGGAGCGCGAACGTGACGCCGAACCCGACGACACCCAGCGAGAAGAGGACGCCGAGCCACTGCTCGGTCACGACGCCAGCGAGCGCGACGAGTCCGACGACCATGAACACGAGGCGAAGCACGTTCTTGAGGTCGTGTTCGCGCCGTCGCGACTCGGTGTGGGCCGACAGCCATCGCTCGACGAGGAGGTACGTGCCGTAGGTCCCGAAGACGACAGCCAGCCCCAGCAGGAGCGTCGTCGCCAGTTGCGCCACTGCGACGCCTCTGATAGTCTCGGGCACGAACGTTCCGGTGACGTAGCCGACGACCCGACTGGCGAGCAGTGAGACTGCGGCGACGACGAGCGCGAGATATCCGAGGCGGCGTGACACAGCGAACGGGTAGGCTGGGGCCCACAAAACGGTGACTCTTCGACGGCGTCGACCGGCAGGCCTTTGCCCGCCGACGCGCGAGCGAGGTGCATGCGACTGGCTCGATTGCAGACCCCCGAAGGCGTCGTCAGCGGTCGCTACGAGGACGGCGTCGTGGTGACCGACCACGGCGAGTACGTCGTCGGCCGCGACGGTGAACTGACCTACCCCTGTTCGCCGTCCGCTCTCTACTGTGTCGGCCGCAACTTCGCCGAAACCTTGGACCAGATGGACTACGACCGGCCCGACCAGCCCGACTTCTTCATCAAACCACCGGCGGCGCTCGTCGGCCCGAACGACCCGATCAGGTATCCCGAGTGGACCGAGGAGCTCACCTACGCGGGCGAACTCGTCGCCGTGATCGACGAACGCTGTCGGGACGTCGCGCCCGAGGAAGTCCCGGAAGTCGTCCGGGGCTACACCATCCTGAACGACGTCGACGCGCTAGACCAGCCCGGCCGCACCGCACGGAAGGCCTTCGACACTTCGGGGCCCCTCGGCCCGTGGATCGAGACTGGCGTCGACCCCTACGAGATGGACATGGAGACGGTCATCGACGGCGAGCAGCGCCAGGAAGCCACCACCGAGCTAATGTTGTTCGACCCTTACGAGATCGTCTCCTACCTCTCCCGGCGGTTCACGTTCCGGCCCGGCGACGCCATCGCGTTCGGGAGTCCCGCCAACCCTGGGACGGTCGAACCCGGCGATACGATCGAGATCACCTACGAGGGCGTCGGGACGCTCTCGAATACGGTCGTCGCGAGCAGGGAGTGACAGGGACCGGGACGGGTGCAGCGGCAGTACTCGTGTTCGACCGTCACTCCCGGTACTCTTCGACGTCGACGACTCGTTTCGTCTCCTCGTGGGTGAGGTCACCGTCCGCCGAGACGACGGGGGCGTCGAGTTTCCGGCCGACCGCCGCCACGAGGCCGTCGACACCGTTCAAGTACGGCCCCTGCGGGCCTATCTCGTTCGCGATACGGGCCGCTGTGAGCGACAGTTCCTCGTCGACGGCGTAGACCTCTCCCCACGATAGCGCCTCGATTGCCGCGTCGAGATCAGCGGTCGGATGATTCCCGACGCCGACGAGCGCCTCGGCGTGGGCTGGGGCGGGCATGACCCAGAGTTCGTCGGGCCGTCGTGTGCGCTGTAGTACGCTTCCGCGGCGGGGTTGCCACTCAGATAGTCGATGAGAAAGTTCGCGTCGAGAGCCTTCATGCGTCTTCTAGCCGGCGCATCCGCTCTTTCCGCTCTTCTTTGGCCTTCTCGCGCTTCTCCCGGATCCAGTCGCCCTCGTCGTCCGAGAGGATGCCGAACCCATCGTAGAAGTCGGCCTCGGTGTCGTCCGAAAGCAGTCGTTCGAGGACGTCGTTGTAGGACTCGCCCTCGCGCCGGCGTCGGTCAAGCTGTGCTTTCACCCGGTCACTGACCCGGATCTGCTCATCGGCGGTTGCCATCGGTACGTTGACGTTGGCGTCGACGCGGTTTAGTCGTTCGGCTGACTCGAACTGTGGAAAACGAGAAAACGTGGCGCCGGGACGACCGAACCGAGAACAGCCCTCAGAACAGCGAGACCGCGGCGTCGAAGCTACTCGGCGAGAGCAGGCCAAAGGCAGGCAGGAGGAGGACGGTCGCGATGGCCGCGATGACGACCGCGGCGTACAGCGACGTCGGGTAGGAGTCGATCTCCACCGGGTCCTCGGCCTCCTCGAACCACATCGCCTTGACGACCCGCGAGTAGTAGAACAGCGACAGCGCGCTGTTGACGATGAGCGCGGCCGCGAGCAGCCACGTCGCCCCGTTGGCGGTGGCGAGCAGGAGGTAGAACTTCGAGAGGAACCCGCCACCGACCGGCAGTCCGGCGAGACTAAAGAGGAAGATCGTCATCGCCGCACACGCCAGGGGCGCCTGTTTCGAGAGGCCGTTGAAGTCCTCGAAGGTGCGCCCGACACCCCAGTACTCCGCCAGGGCGACGAACAGGAACGCGCCGGTGTTCATGAACCCGTAGACGATGAGGTGCATCATACTCGCGCCCAGCACGAGCCCGCGGTCGGGCGCGGTCAGCGCCGCCAGCCCGATGAGGACGTAGCCGGCGTGGCCCACCGAGGAGTAGGCGAGCATCCGTTTCACCTTCTCCTGGGTGGCAGCCGCGAAGTTCCCGACGGTCATCGTCACGACCGCGAGCACCTGCGCGGCGACGATCCAGTCGACAGCCGGGTCGGCACCGCCGAGGCCGCCGACCTCGGGGAAGGCCGTGAGGAACACGCGGAACGCCAGCACGAACCCGGCAGCTTTGGAAGCCGACGAGAGGAACGCCGAGACCGGTGCGGGCGCGCCCTCGTACGCCTCGGGCGCCCAGAAGTGGAACGGGACGCTCGCGGTCTTGAACGCGAACCCGAGCAACACCATGATGACGCCGACACCGAGCAGGCCGGTGAACTCGGGCTCCGAACCCAGCGCCTCGGCGACCGCGGTGAACTGCATCCGGCCGCTGGCCGCGTAGACGAGGCTGATACCGTAGGCGAGTATCGACGAGGACACCGCGCCCACGAGGAAGTATTTCAGGCCCGCTTCGACGCTCCCGCGGTTTTTCTTGAGGAAGGCCACGAGCGCGTACGAGGGGAGACTCGACAGTTCGAGGCTGACGAAGGCCGTCGCGAGGCTGTTGGCCGAGGCCATCAGCGACATGCCAGTCGCCGCTAGCAGGACGAGTCCGTAGTACTCGGCCTTGTAGGTCTGGCCTTCGAGGTAGTCGTAACTCGCCAGCGAGACCAGCGCCGTGACGCTGCCGATGACGAGCACGAAGAACAGACTCATCCCGTCGACGACGAGCTGGTCCTGGAACAGGCTGATAGCGCCCGTGCCCCGTGGCTGACCGACGCCGGCCACGAGGAAATAGCCCGCCGTGAGGAACGCGACGAGCGAACCGACGACGGCGACGCCCGTCAACACGGCGCCGGAACTCGTCCCGGGTTCGGGCTCTATCGTGTCGACGAGGAAGGTCAGCATCGCCGCGCCGACGAACGCGAACGTGGGCGCCAGCGCCACCCAGTCGGGGACGGAGACGCCCGCGATATCGATTACCACAGGAACTCACCTCCCAGGACCGTCATCTCGGGAACCAGTGGCGCGGTCGCCTCCTGGATCATCTGGTAGACCAGACTCGGCGCGGACCCGAGCGCGATGACGAGCACGAGCAAGACGACCAGCGGGACGACGTCGTGGACGGGCGCCCGCGAGACGTCGTAGTCGGTCGCGAGACTGTACTCGCCGAAGAGGGTGCGCTGCATCGCCCACAGCAGGTAGCCCGCGACGACGACGATGCCGAACATCGCGATGGCCGTCGCGACCGGGGCCAGCGGGATGTGGGGCGAACCGAACGAACCCAGGAACACCAGGTACTCCGCAGCGAACCCGGACATGAAGGGCAGCCCCATGTAGCCGAAGGCCGCCGCGAGGAAGATCCCGACGGTCCAGGGCATCCTGTCCGCGATGCCGGAGATGTCGCCGACCATCCGGGTGTGGGTCTCGTTGTACATGACGCCGACCGCCATGAACATCAGCCCCGAGATGAGCCCGTGTGAGATCATCTGGAAGGTCGCCCCGCCGACCCCGTGGGGGGTGAAGGCGACCAGGCCGACGATGACGTAGCCCATCGACGAGATAGAGGAGTAGGCGACGATGCGCTTCAGATCCTGCTGGGCCAGCGCCAGCAACGCGCCGTAGATGACGCTGAACACGCCGAATGCGACGATGATCCCCGCGTTGGCCATCGCCGTGTCGGACAGCATCGTGAAGTTGAACCGCAGCAGTGCGTAGGTCCCCATCTTCAGGAGCACGCCCGCCAGCATCACCGAGACTGGCGTGGGTGCCTCGACGTGCGCGTCGGGCAGCCACGTGTGGAGCGGGAAGACGGGCACTTTCACCGCGAAGCCGGCGAACATCAGCGTGAACGCGACCAGCCGCAGGACCGGGGGTTCGATGCCGAAGAAGGTTCCGAGGTTACCCTGAACCTGCAGGGCCTGTGCGACCGCCGGGAGGTCGAACGACGACACCGAGTCACCGAGTGCGAACACGAGTGCGGCGTAGCCGACGAACATGACCAGCGTCGCCACGTTCGTGTAGACGAAGAACTTGATCGCGGCGTAGCGCCGGCGCGGACCGCCCCAGACGCCGATGAGGAAGTACATCGGGACGAGGACGAACTCCCAGAAGACGAGCCAGACGAAGAAATCGAGCGCGACGAACACGCCGATGAGGCTCGTCTCCATCAGCAACATGAGCCCGTAGAACTGCGACTGGCGCTCGTCGATAGGGGTCCACGAACTCACGATCGCCAGCGTCGTCAACACGGTCGTCAGGAGCAGGAGCGGCATACTGACCCCGTCGAGGCCGACGTGCCAGGAGAGTTCGTACATGCCGAGTTCGACCCAGCCGACGGTCGACTCGAAGGCGAGTTCACCGCCAAGAAGGGCGTTGCCCGCACCGTCGAACGCCGAGTACATCCAGAGACTGCCTGCGAGCGGGAGCAGACTGATCGCCGTCGCGAGGCGGCCGGCGTACTCGTCGGGTGCGAGCATGACGACGAGCGCACCGACGAGCGTCACCGCAAGCAGCGCCTCGACAGGTCCGGCGACGGGCATCAGTTCACCACCCCCCCGAAGACGACGAACACGACCAGCAAGAGCACGAGCGAGATCGTCATCAGGGCCGCGTAGTTGGTCACGAGCCCCGACTGGATGCGCCGGAAGCGCGAGCCAGTGAAGAGACTCACGCTACTGATGCCGTTGACGACGCCGTCGACGACGCCCTGGTCGAACTTGTCCGCCGCCCTCGCGAGCGGGACCGTTACACCCTGTGCCAGCCATACCTGGTATTCGTCCTGGTAGTAGTTGTGCATGAGCACCGTCTTCACACCGCCCAGCCTGTCCGTGTGTTCCGTCGGCTCGTCGACGCCGTAGAGGCTGCGCGCGACGAGCACGCCGGCCAGCGCCAGCCCCAGCGAGAGCGCCGCGGAGACGAGCAACGTCCCCTGCTCACCGCCGATCGGGTAGCTCGAGCTGATGCCCGCCACGCCGTCCATCAGTTCCTCGTAGGTGACAAGATCCGTCGAGAGCGCTGCCGGCCAGCCGCCCTCGTCCGGCCCGTGGACCCACTTGTGGAGGAAGTCGATCTCCGCCCCGGTCAGCACGGCGACCGGCTTCATGTTGATCAGGCCGACCGTCGCGGCGCCGATACCGAGCACCGCCAGCGGCCCCTTGACGTTCCAGCGCACCGGTTCGGGGTCACGCGCCGTGTCCGAACGGGCGTCGCCGTGGAAGGTCAGGTAGACCATCCGGAACGTGTAGAAGCCCGTGAAGAACACGGCGAGCAGCCCCATCGCGTACGCGAGGAGGAATATCGGTCCGAGCATCCCCTCGCTCCCGAAGCCGTGGATGAGCGCTTCGAACAGCACCTCGTCTTTCGACCAGAAGCCCGCGAAGGGAACGATGCCCGCGAGCGCGAGCGAGCCCGAGAGGAACGTCCAGTAGGTGACGGGCATCTTCTCTTTGAGCCCGCCCATGTCCCACATGTTCTCGTTGTGGTGCATCGCGATGATGACCGACCCGGCACCCAGGAACAGGAGCGCCTTGAAGATCGCGTGGGTGGTCAGGTGGAACACGGCGGCGACGTAGCCGCCCGTCCCCAGCGCGAGCATCATGTAGCCGTACTGCGATATCGTCGAGTAGGCGAGTACCTGCTTGAGTTCCTGTTTGACCACGCCCATCGACGCCGCGAACAGCGCCGTGAACCCACCGATCAGCGCGATGATGGCCAGCGCCGTCGGCGAGAGCAGGTAGAAGCCGTACATCCGCGCGACGAGGTAGACGCCGGCGGCGACCATCGTCGCCGCGTGGATGAGCGCCGAGACCGGCGTCGGACCTTCCATCGCGTCGGGCAGCCAGGTGTGCAGCGGGAACTGCGCGGACTTGCCGATGACCCCACCCAGCACGAGCAGGCCGAGGATCGTGAACCACGTCTGGGCCCCGAAGCCGAACGTCTCGACCGACGCCTCGCCGTTCAGAACCTGGTCGGCGATGACCGGGAAACTCTCCGCTGCGACCGACCCGCCCTCGGTGAGGGGTGCGAACAGGCCGGTGCCGAAGGTGACGAAGATACCGACGACGCCGACGAGGAAGAAGTAGTCACCGAAGCGGGTGACCAGGAACGCCTTCTTCGCCGCCGACGGCGGGCCGTCGTCGCGGAACCAGAAGCCGATGAGGAGATACGAGCACAGGCCGACCAGCTCGAAGAACATGAACGCCATCAGCAGGTTGTTCGAGAAGACGAACCCGAGCATGCTCGCCGTGAAGAGGCCGAGGCCGGCGTAGTACCGGGGCAGGCCGGTCTCGCCCTCGTCGTTCATATACCCGAGCGAGAAGACGTGGACGAGCAGGGAGATGAGCGAGACGATGAGCAGCATCAGCGCGGTGAGCGGGTCGACGAGCACACCCAGGTTCAGCGTGAGCGCGCCGTCGCCGACGCCCGCCACCCACGTGTAGAGGTTCTCGTTGTAGCTCGTCGCCGAACCGGTGATGCCCGCGACGGTCAGGGCCGTCCAGATCGAGATGAGCAGCGACCCAGCGGTCGCGATGATACCGGCCTCCGCGCCACGCTTGGGCATGTAGCGCCCGAAGAACAGCGAGACGAGGAAGGCCACGAACGGGAGCGCCGCGATGGCCGGAACGAAGTCGTATGCACCTGCCATCTTACCACCTCATGGTCGCGGCTTCCGTGACGTCGATCCCGTCGAAGTTGCGGTACAACACGAGGATGATCCCGATGCCGATGGCGACCTCCGCGGCCGCGAGTGCCATCGTGAACAGCGAGAACACCTGCCCCGTCAGGTTCCCCCAGTAGAAGGCGAAGGCGACGAAGTTGATGTTCGCCGCGTTCAGCATGAGCTCGACGGACATCAAAAATAGCAGCGCGCTCTCGCGGGTCAGGATGCCGTAGAGCCCGATGCAAAACACCGCCGCCGACAGCAGGAGGTAGTACTCCGTGATGATCGCCATCAGGCGTCACCTCCCGCGGTCTCGGCCTCGGTGCTGGATTCGTCGGTCGCGGCGCCGGTCGGTGCGTCGTCGGCCGTCTCGACCGGGCGACCGCCGTCGGTGGCGGCCTCGACCGAGTCACCCTCGTCGTCGCGGCGCGCGAGCATGACCGCGCCGTCGAGCGCGGCGTCGAGGACGACGGCGATCGTCAGGAACGCCACGAGGAAGCCCTCCGTGGTGCCGTGAGCGTCCGGGACGAGGTCGACGAGGTCGAACATCGCGTAGCCGATCGAGGCGACGACCGACCCCTCGCCGAATCCCCGAGGTGGTTCCAGCCCGGCCGTGACGAAGACGTAGGCCAGGACGCCGAACAGGGCCAGCGCCGCGATCCCGTTGACGTAGTTGACCTCGGTCGCCAGCCGCGGTCGGGAGGTCATGTCGCCACCTCGTCCGGCCCGCGGTCCCTGTCGGTGAGCATGATAGCGAACGTGATGAGGATGAGCACCCCGCCGACGTACACCAGTACCTGCATGGCGGCGATGAACTCGGCCTGGAGCATGACGTAGTGAACGGCGACGGACAGCAGACACACGCCAAGCATGAGTGCCGAGTGCCACACCTCGCGGAGCATCACGACGCCCAGGGCGCTCCCCACTGTGACCAGGGCGAACAACCCAAACGCGATCGACTCGAGCAATACCATCTTACCTCGAAACTCTTACCGGACGCCCTTTGAAGATTTCCTTCTCGTCCCGCGCGTGAGCGGCCGCGCGTGCTGTTTCGTTGCGATGTTCGGCCTCACCCCGCGTCCGGACCGCATCGGACCGAACTGGTTTGGGTATGTCGTCGTCTCGGGCGTGTGAGGGTGTGACAGGCCAGTCGCTACACAGAGTGCACTGACCTCAGACGTACCCCTCGACGAGATCGGCGATGTAGGGCATGCGATACCAGTCGCCGCTGGAGACGCGGTAGACGATGTAGAGGAGATAGCCGAGAACGGCAGCCGAGATGACCAGCGGGAGGACCACGAGGAGCACCAAGAGGCCGACGAACCCGACGACGAGCACCGACGCCACGACGACGAACAGCGCCGAGACCGCCCCACCGGCGCCAGCGCCGCTACTCGGTGCCGACGCGAGCGCGAACACAGGGATCGCGAGAAAGAAGACGACGAACGACCCGACCCACACGAGGCCGGTCCAGAGGACGACGAGGCCGACCATCCCGACCCCGACGACGAGGTTGTAGAGGGCGCTCTGAAAGACGTGGAACCGGACGAACTCGTTTTCCTCGCCGCCGAGGACGACGACGAGCCAGGCCGGAAACGCGAAGAGATACCCGAGTACTGCGGCTGTCTCCGCGTCCATCTCGACCGACGTCGCTCGTCCTCGGTCGACTGGCTCGTCGTCCGTCGCTGGGCTCACACAGATTCGACTGTACGTCGCAGTGATATGTTTCTTGTCCCCGGTTCGACGGGAGCAGGTCTCGGCGGCGGACCGACGCCGATCCCGCTGGACTGGGTATCACCACGGCTTCAGTAGTCGCCGGGCGCTCCGCAGTCGCCGAACGTTCAGTAATCGCCGAGCACGCCCAGCCGACGCGCGCGTCTCGTGGTGAGGCCGAAGATGGCGTAACCGATCCCGAGATAGAGGACGGCCGTGCCGACGAGGACCGCGATCGCGGTCGGTTCGAACTCCCAGAGGCGGACGCCGTCGCGCATCGCGCGCTGGAGCATCGCGCTCCCCTGGGCCAGCGGCAGGAATCGCGCCCACGGCAGGTCGAAGACCGGCGCCGAGATGAGCCCGATGAAGGCGAACTGCAAGATGTTCGCGACGTTCGAGATACGTTTGTAGAGTACGCCCAGTCCGCCCATTACGAGGCCGAGTCCGAGCGCGGCGATGATCGTCAACGTCGCCACCGGGAGCACGGTCACGAGGTTCAACTCCAGAGAGGTCCCGGTGATGACCAGCATCAGCGCGAGGACGGCCGCCGACGTGAGGAAGGTGCGAAAGACGATGGCTATCGATTTCGCGAAGACGACGGGACCGAAGCCGAAGGGCGTCATGAAGTGGCGTTCGAGCGTGCCCCAGCTCGCCTCGGACTGGATGTCGTTCATGATACCCGAGTAAGCCCCCAGCGACAGCGTCCACAGGAAGTAACCGACGATCAGTCCCTCGATACTGTCCGAGAAGGCCTGCCCTGCGACGAGTGTGCCGCCGTAGAACATCAGCGCGAAGAAAAACACCCCCATGAACAGCCCGAGCGCGGCGTTGACGGGGTAGCGGACCCAGATGAGCAGGTCACGATAGACGACGGCCTTCAGGAGGTGGTAGTACCCACCCGTGCGGACGGGTTCGCGGAACGACGACGAGGACGGAGCGTCCGCACCTCCGCCTTCTCCCTCCGCGGTCGTCACTGGCGCTCACCCCCGTCGCTGGCCGGCGGGCCACTGACTCGTGACCCCTCCGCAGTGGCTTCGGCGTCGTCGGCCATCTGCGTCGCGGCGTCGCCGTCACCGCCACGGCTATCGCCACTGTCCCCGCCGGTCATCTCGACGAACGCCTCGGCGAGGTCGGGCTGGACCGTCTCGACGCTCGCCAGGTCGAGGTCGTGGGCCTCCATCGCGTCGGTCAGTCGGTAGAACGTCGCCGTGTCCGCGGCCACTTCGAAGCGAGTTCGGTCACTCGTTCGGTCGACGGCGGCCAGGTCGAAGCGCTCGCGCAGGTCGGCGAGAACCGCGTCGTCGACCCCACGGGCGGTGATCCGGTAGCCCTGTGTCTCGAAGCCCGCGAGCAGTTCCTCGACGGTGTCGTCGACTATCACTCGGCCCTCGTTCATGATGACGACGCGGTCACAGACGTCCTCGATGACCTCCATGTCGTGACTGGAGATGACGAGCGTGATCCCCCGTTCCGCCGCGAGCCGGGTGAGCTCTTTTCGGAGTTTCAGCGAACTCTCGACGTCCAGGCCCAGAGTCGGTTCGTCGAGGAAGGCGACCGAGACGTCGCCCGCGAGGACGCTCGCCAGCGACACTTTCTGTTTCATCCCGCGCGAGAGGTCACGCACCGCGGTGTCGGCCTGCTCGGCGAGGTCGAACTGTTCTAAGAGTTCGTCGTGACGGTCGGCGACCGCGTCGGGATTCTGGCCCCGGATCGCGGCGAAGTATCTGAGGTTCTCGCGGACGGTGAGCCGCCAGTAGTCGTTGCGCGCCCCCTCTAACATCGCGTCGACGTACTCGTAGGCCTTCCGGGGATGCTCGTGGACGTCGATACCGTGGACGCGTGCCTCGCCCTCGTCCGGGAGCACGAGTCCCAGAATGGACTTGATCGTCGTCGTCTTGCCTGCGCCGTTGGGGCCGAGCAGTCCGACGACTTCGCCCGGTGCGACCGAAAAGGAGACGTCCTCGACGGCAGTGACCGCTTCTTTGCCCTTCCCGAAGGTCTTCGAGAGGCCGTCGACGTAGATGGCCGCTTCGTCTGGAGCGAGGGCGCGGCTCTCTCGGTCGGTCGGCGCGGTGGCGCCGCCTGTGTCCGTGTGACCGCCATCGGGGACCTGCCCGGTCCCGGTCTCGGAATCGGAGACCTGCCCGGTTTCAGAGGGCTCGCTCGCCATAGAACGGTATATCGTTCGTCTGTCCGGCGCATAAGCCCATCGGCCGGAGGTAACGTGGTAACTGCGCCACGCGCATCTCCTTGAGAATCCGGAGAGGTGTTGCCTGGCCAGAATCCCGATGCTTCCCGCGATTTATCACGCTCCGGCCTGTCGGGTCGGCGTATGGACCGAGTGCAACCCAGCGACGAGAACGACTGGTACTGGTCGTACGGCGATGACGACGATCCGGTACTCCTTCTGGGAGGGACCGACAAAGACAACCTCTTCCAGTGGACCGGGGACCGGCTCCACGACCACCTCGACGATCTGGTGGAAGCGGGCGGGAACTTCGTACGGAACACGATGTCCGATCGGAAGGGCGAGGACGTCTCGCCGTTCGAGCGAACCGACGACGGGACCTACGACCTCCAGCGGTGGAACGAGGAGTACTGGGACCGACTCTCGGCGTTCCTCGACGAGACCGCAGAGCGCGATGTGGTCGTCGAACTGACACTCTGGGACCAGCACGACTTCACCCACTCGCGGTGGAACGAGCACGCGTGGAACCCGGTCAACAACGAGACGCTCCCCGAGGACTCGTTGCCCGCGACCGGCGGTGACCACTGGCAGGACCGGATCGCCTTCTTCCGCACGGTCGAGGAGGACAACGAACCCGTCCTCACCCACCAGGAGCGGTTCGTCGACAGGGTCCTCGACCACACGCTCGACTACGGGAACGTCATCTACAACGTCACGAACGAGGGGTGGGCCGGCATCGAGTGGGAACTGCACTGGGCCGAACACGTCCTCGACCGGGCCCGGGAACGGGGCCTCCACGTCGAGGTCGCCAACATGAACCTGGAGCCCGAGGACTCAGTGCAGAAGGTCGTCGACCATCCCGACGTGTTCTCATACGTCGAGGTGTCCCAGCACAATCAGCACTACGCGGGAGCGAGCGGGCAGGACCACTGGGACAACCTCCAGCGGTGGCGCGCTGAGGTCGAGGAAGTCACCGGTCCGCGCCCGTTCAACAACGTGAAGATCTACGGTGGCTTCGACGGCGGGAAAGACGCCGCTGGTGAGGCCGACGAGGCGGTCGAGTGGTTCTGGCGGAACGTGTTCGCCGGGTGTGCCGCGTGCCGGTTCCACAGACAGGTCGCCGGCGGCGACGAGGGATGGGGGATCGGCGGAAGCGACCGCGCCCTCACACACGTCGAGTCCGTGCGACTACTGGAAGACCACCTCGACCTGTGGCGACTGCGCCCCCGGCAGGATCTGCTCAGCGGCGCCGGTCCGAACGAGGCCTACTGCATCGCTGCCCCGGGTGAGTCCTACGCCGTGTACTTCCCGGCAGGTGGCGACGCCACCCTCGCCCTCGAAGCAGGATCCTACCGGTGTCGCTACCTCGACGCGGAGACGGCGACCTGGACGGACGCGGAGACGGTCGAAGACGCGACGGAACTCTCACTCGACCGTCCGGACGGGACGAACCAGGTGGTCGTAGTCACCGCCACGTCGTGAGTTCGAGCTGGTGCCGTTCCCGCGACCGCAATCGTACTCGTCGTGACCGCAGTCGTGATCGTGTGATGGAAGCCCTCGACTACGAGCGGCCCGAGGGCTTTCGTCGTACCATGTCGACTGCGGTGCTGTCTTCGAAACGAGTTTCCTCAGGTCGACAGCGGTCAACAACAACCGGGACACATTCACGAAAGACGCGAATTCTTCACAGATCAGCGGAGTCGAACCGACGGAATCCGAACGCCAGCGGGATAGCGAACCAGGCGAGCAACAGGAGCAACGCCATCCACCAGTCGACGTAGACGGGGACGCCGTCGCCGACGTAGCGCGCCGCCAGCTGAACGTCGAACCCCGCCCGGACGAGTCGGTCGAACGCCTCCCCCGGGCCCGCGAGTCGGAAGAGCAACGCCCAGTCCGGGATGTCGGCGAGCACCGTCGCGTCGAAGCGGTGGAGGACGACGAGCGTCGCCGAGTGCAGGCCGCCCCAGAGACTCACGAGCACGAAGTACGCACCGACGGCGCCGAAGGTGATCCACCGGTCGACGGTCGTCGACATCGACAGCCCGACGGCGATCCCGACGAACGCCAGCCCGTAGAGCGCGCTCGCGAACAGGAACCACGGGTACATCGCGGCCCCCTCGGTCCCGTAGCGGACGGCGCCGAGAACACCCGCGAGCGCGAGTGCGACCACGGTCGGCGCCAGGAGAACGACCGAGCGCCCGACGAGTTTCCCGACCAGGAAGTCCCGCCGGGAGTGGGGGAACGACAGCGTCAGGAACAGACTGCCGCTCGTGCGCTCGTAGACGACCGACTTGTAGCCCACGAGTACCGCGAGGATCGGCAGCGTCGCGGCGACGACGTTCGTGAGCCCGCCGAGAAACGCCGGGAACGTGGCCTCGCCGAGGTACGTGTGGAGGTAGGCGTACCCGACCGACAGGACCGTGAGCAAGAGAAAAAGGACCCAGACGCCGCGCGACCGACTGGCGTCGTTGACGTCCTTGTAGGCGATATCGCGCCAGCTCACGAGAGATCACTCCCGTCGAATCGCAGAAACGCGAGCCCCAGCGGCCCGACGACCCAGCAGACGAGCACACCGAGGGCGACCCACTCGCCGAGATACCACGGGCCCGCGACGCTCTCGCCGGGGAGGACGAACCCGGTCGTGGCCCGCTCGAAGACCAGGCTCGGTTCGAGTCCGACGAGAAACTGGACAGTCTCGGGGAGTTCGCCGTCGACAATCCCGGCGGCGTTCAATCCGATCGTGAGCGCGTCGACCACCGCCTCCCAGATGATCACGAACAGGAAGACGAGGCCGAATCCGAGCACGAGCGCCCGGCGTCGCGTGGCGGCGGCAAGCGAGACGGCGAGACCCAGCCCGCACCAGACGACGACGAACAGCACCGTGAGCCCGAGAAAGACGAGAAAGCGTCCGAGGACGAGTTCGCCAAAGGGGTAGACGACCAGCGCGCCCGCGACGAGCATCGACCCGGCGGTCGCGGCGGTCACGAGGCCCGTCCGACTCAGGAACTTCCCGAGGACGACGTCCCGGCGGCTGTGGGGCAGCGACAGCGAGAGCAGTATCGACCC
>ENA-ORDC01000866-ORDC01000866.1-marine-metagenome-genome-assembly--contig:-NODE-866-length-25650-cov-8.263794_pt1 | contig 25650 bp, 27 predicted proteins | sample MGYA00237783_ERZ508515 | MGnify/ENA primary metagenome ERZ508515 (study PRJEB26186, sample SAMN06268792) | marine metagenome | isolation source: Eden Landing Ponds, San Francisco, CA, USA | place... | reverse complement strand
CGTCGACTCGCCGGCGCCGCCCGCCTCCTCCGCGTCGTCCGCGGCGTCGGCCTCGTCGGAGGCGTCGGCCGGGTCGTCGTCGCCGTTGCTCATACACCACAAACTGCGCGCGTGCGCCATTAAGACGTTTCCCTTCGCGGGCGCCCCGCCGTTTAAAGTGGTTCGGATTCGGCATCTCGGATCAGCATCTTCATACTGACTCCTGAGAGTGTACTGAACGATATACGGTTGATACTTCGGCGTTGCGCGGCTGAATCTGCCGCAAGATCGCGCTTGCGAACTGTTCGTTGATGAAACTACTAGGTGAGGATAATATCCGTAGTGGTATGCAAGATATAGGGCGCGTATCTTCCATCGGCACTCTTTGATTGTGAACGCGTACTTGCGCTAGAACAAGCGGAATACGCTGGTATCTCCACAAAGAAGATACTTGTAGACTAAGAATAAAACCAGATTATGTCGGTTGAACGAATGTCGACGGGCGTCAGTGGTTTGGATGAGGTTCTGGACGGCGGTCTCATTCGGGGTCGAAATGTTCTCGTCCGTGGCTCGCCGGGTTCGGGGAAGACAATCTTCGGATTACACTTCCTTTCGGCAGGGATAGATGCCGAAGAGACGGCTCTGTACATTAATATGGGTGAGCCGCAGGCGTACGTCGAAGAAACAGCCGACGCGTTTGGCCTCAATACCGAGCAAATACAGTTTCATAACCTCTCGCCGACCCAAGAGCAGTTCTCAGAGCGCAATTCCTACAGCGTCTTCGAATCAGCTGAAGTCGAACAACCGGGGTTTATTGAAGATCTGCGCGGCAAAGTTGACAAAATTAAGCCTGATCGCGTATTACTTGACCCAATAACTGAATTCCGCTATCTCACTAGTGACGAACGGCAATTCCGCTCAGGTATTCTTGGCCTCCTCGACTATCTCAAAGAGGTTGGCGCGACGGTGATGCTCACTTCGCAGGCTGGCGGTTCGACCACGGACGACGATATTCAGTTCCTCGTCGACGCTGTCATCTCACTTGATGTGACTCCCGAAAGCAGGGCAGTCAACGTCTCCAAGTTCCGAGGGTCGTCGTTCCGACGTGGAAATCACTCCTACGATATTACTGACGAGGGACTGACGGTCTGGCCGACACTCGTTCCCGGTGAACAGGAGCGAGAGGTCGAATCGGGGACGCTCTCTTCGGGCGTGGCGGAACTTGACGAGTTGCTCCACGGTGGCTTAGATCAGGGAACCGTAACGATACTCAGCGGTCCGACTGGCGTCGGAAAGACCACGACCGGTCTCCAGTTTCTCATTCAGGCGGCTCTTGAGGGCAAACAGAGCATTCTATTCCAGTTTGAAGAGGCGGAGTGGACCATCCGCAAACGAGCCGACGCGATCGGCCTCCCGCTACAGGATGCGCTGGACAGTGGAAGGCTTTCGATCGTCGAAATCGATCCGGAGGAGTATACGGTCGGCGAATTCGAGCATCTCGTCCGCGAGGCAGTCAACGACGGTACCGAAGTGGTGATGATTGATGGCTCGCAGGGCTTTCAGGAGAATCTCCGGGGGCTCGATAACACGGCGGGCGCGTTGTTGCGAATCGGTCGATTCCTGCGGGCCGCTGGCGTCTCCACCATCCTCGTCAATGAAGTCCACAATATCACCGGGGACTTCCATGCGACCGAAGAGCGGACGAGCAATCTCGCGGACAACATCGTGTTTTTGCGCCACGTCGAGTATCGCGGAGAGATGCGGAAGGTCATCGGGACGCTGAAGATGCGGACGAGCGACTTCGAACGCAGCCTCCGGGAACTCGAAATTACGGCGGACGGGATCCGGGTCGGGGAGCCTCTTCCACAGCTTCGGGGTATTCTCACCGGGACGCCGGAGTGGAACGACAAGGATGCCGCTAGCGAACACGACGTTGATCACGACGGACAGACGTAACTGCCGCGCGACATGAGAGAACGATATAGCAGCCGTCGACCAGAACACCATGCCCACGAACGAACAGCATACGAATCGAGAGGCAGTCGACGAATCCAAGCGCGTTCTTACCTTGGTCACTGACCCAGGAAACCGGCGTGTCCTCGAAGAGTGGCTAACCGCACACGATCAGTACACGCTCGTCGAAGCCACGAATATCGTCGAGGCTACGTTCGATTGCTGTCTGCTCGACAAAAAGCAGTTGGACGAACACCGGTCGGAACTTCTGAAGCGTAAAGAAAGCGAGCAGATTATTCTCCCGTATCTCTTGTTGGTTCCGGAGTCAAGTGCTCTGTTGAATCCGCAGAAGGCGGCGTGATTGCGTCGCTCTGAAGGCGGAAGCGAAGCGGAAGAGTCGAATATGTCCAAACTCCTCTTCCGCTTCGTTAAGCAAGCCGCGTCGCTGGCTCAAAAGCGCTGTGCCGCCAGTCCAACGGTGGTGAGTGATCCGACTGGCCACGGATTTCCCGGGTGGAAGCATGTAACGCTCCACTTTTTGCGGGTTCACATGGACGCGACGTACCGCGAGATTGTGGATTGGGCGAGTGAGATGGATCGCGTTCGTGGGCTGTTACAGCTGGCGCGGACAGCATTTCCCGCACCCTCAACGCTGTATCGGTCGTTTGAGAGGGTGTCCATGTCGATATGGCGTGGGTTCCTTCGTGAGTCCGCGAACATCTGCGATCCGGGCTCGCACGGTGCCATCGATGCCACGTTCTTCGACCGCGAAACGGCATCGAGACACTACCAACACCGCTCGGATCGCCACATACGCACGCTCAAGACGACGGCGCTCGTCGATACAGACTCGTGTGCCATCCTCGATCTTCACTGTTCGGCACACTGGCCTCACGACACACAAACTGGCCGTCAAGTCGCTCTTCGCAACACCGAGAAAATAGAGAGTCTCGCCGGCGACAAAGGCTATGACGATCAATCTCTCCGGGACGCCCTCCGATCAAAGGGCGTCCGGCCTTTGCTGCGTCACCGGCTGTTTGCTGCGTACGATCACGCACACAACGCAAGGTTGGACAGCGAGTTATACGGCCAACGCTGGATGGCCGAGACCGCCTTTTCGGCCATCAAGCGTCGGTTCGGCCCCGCTGTCCACCCTCGCGCGTGGTACCGCGAGTTCCGCGAACTCGTGTTGACCGCCGCAGTCTACAACCTCGAACAGGCTCTCAAACAGTAACCCCGACGCCATCATCGGATTCAACAAAGCAGAGTCAAGACATCGAGAGATCCGTAATCGTCTCCGCGATGAACATCTGGAAGTGTGGAATGCGATTGACGGGTTGATCGACATGCCACTCGCAGAATATCGGCTCAGTGAACAGCTGGAGACGTTTCTCCGCCTCCGCGATCAGTCGATCGCAGCATACAAGCAGCGCGCACAACTCCGCCAGATTCGGGATCAACACGCCGGTCACGGGGTGTTAATTGCCGATACAGACGGAACAATCGAGTACGTCAATGAAGGATTTGAATCTCAGTCAGGCTATACGAGCGAGGAAGTTGTCGGCACTAACCCGCGCATTCTCAAATCAGGTGAACACGATGAGGCGTTCTATGAGGAGCTGTGGAACACCATCACAGCAGGCGATGTCTGGGACGGAACAGTCATCAACAGTCGAAAAGATGGGAATCGGTATGTTATCGAACAGACGATCGCTCCGGTAGAAGGCCCTAATGGAGAGATTACGCAGTTCATCGCCGTCAACCACGAAATTACTGAGCTTAGAGAGCTAGAAGAGAGTCTCCGCCAGCAACGCGAGCAACTCGACGTGCTGAACCGAGTTCTCCGACACGACATCCGGAACGATATAAACGTTGTTGTCGCGTGGGGTGAAATGCTTGAAGACGATGTAACGGCTAATGGGCAGGAGAAACTCAACAGGATTCTCCGGGCGGGGCGACACGTCGTCGAACTCACGAATGTCGCCCGAGATCTCTCGGAAACCATTCACGGTGACGGGATGCCGGACCTCAAGCCGATCTCACTTCGACAGATCCTCAGTGAGGAACTTGAAAAGCGTCGAGAGACGTTCTCAAACACCGATATTACGATGTCAGACCCACCCGATCAGAGGACACACGTGCTGGCGAACGAGCTGCTCTCGTCGGTGTTTCGGAACCTCGTCAACAACGCCGTCCAGCACAATCATACAGCTCAACCAAAGGTGATAATTTCTGTTGAGGAAGCTGACGAGTCAGTCCGCATCAGAGTGGCCGATAACGGGCCGGGAATCTCAGACGATGTGAAAGAGAGTCTGTTCCGAGAGGGTAAGAAAGGGCTTGAAAGCGGGGGAACCGGAATGGGTCTGTTTCTCGTCGACAGTCTTGTTGAGAGTTACGGCGGAAATGTCTGGATCGAGGACAGAGCGGAGAGCGAATTGTTCGATACTCCTGACGAAGCGGATCCATCCGGCGCGGTTTTTATTGTCGAGTTGCGGACGACAGCGAAACAGGACAAAATCGATGGCGGTCATGAATGAACGACGCGTATCCTGCGGACGAATCACCCGATGATGGCGCTGGGCAGGCGGCCTTGTTCCCATTGCTCTCTAGGGAGGCGAATCAACGGCTGGTGGTTGGGTGGATCGAAGCCAATGACCGCTATACGCTGGTCGATCCGGACCAGCCGGTCGAAACGGCGACGTTCGACTGCTGTATCCTCGACGGGGAGATGCTGCAGACACACGCTGAGACGCTTCGAGCCCGAAAACGCAAGGCGAAGCCGGCTCTGTTGCCGTGTCTTCTCCTCATACCGGAGGCGGACCTTTCACTCATTGAAACTGACAGCGGAGAGATTGCCGACAGCGTCGTGTTCGAAACCGCCGACGAGGTGGTCTCGATGCCGATCAAAAAGGCCGAACTAGAGTGGCGGACACAGGCACTCGTCAGGCTGCGAACCCAGTCGCAGCGCCTCAAAGAACGGACGGAGACGCTGGAACTGTTCAAGCAGGCCGTCGAAGCCTCCGGTCACGCCATCTGGATATCCGACACGGACGGAACGATCAACTACGTCAATTCGGCGTTCGAATCGATCACGGGCTACAGCCGAGACGAGGCTGTCGGCGAGTCACCAGCGCTCCTTAACTCCGGAGAGATGGACGACGACTTCTACAGCGATCTCTGGGGGACGATTACCGCTGGTGACACGTGGCACGAGGAGATTACCAACCAACGCAGCGACGGCTCGCAGTACGTTGCCGATCAGACGATCGCACCGATCGTCGAAGACGGCGAGCCGAGAGCGTTCGTTGCCGTACAGACCGACATTACCGAACGCAAAGAACTCGAAGGTCGGCTCTCGTTGTACCGCAATATCATCGAACGGCTTGACGATCCGATCATGATCCAGACCTGTGAAGGGGAGTTTCGGCTGGTCAATGACGCGTTGTGTTCGTTCGCCGGGCTGTCGAGAGACGAACTGCTCGGCGACGGCGAATACGCGTTTATGGATGAAGAAACTGCCACGACGATCGCCCGACAGAAACAGCGCGTGATCGAGACGGAACAGCCGGTCGAATACAGCGTTGAGCCGACGTTTAAGCACAGCGACAGAGAGGCGATCTTCTATACGAGTCGGTACCCCTACTACGAGGACGGAGAGCTCGCGGGGACGCTGGCGATCTGCCGGAACGTGACTGATCTCGAAGAGCGGACCCGACAGCTCCACGTCCTCGATAATATCCTGCGGCACAATATCCGCAACGAACTGAACGTGATCCATGGTCGGGGTGAGCAGCTCCGAGGCGATCTTGAGGGCGAACTCGAAGCCGCTGCCGGCACCATCGTCGACCGAGCCGAAACCCTGTTGACGACGAGCGAGAAGTCGCGGGAGATTACGACTGTTCTCAGTGACCCACGCGAGCCGATCTCAGTAGATATCGGGCAGGTGGTTCGGGTTCTCGCCGAAGAGACAGCCGACGACTGGCCCAACGCAGATATCGACGTTACAGGCCCGACACAGCTCGTCGTCTCTGCAGCCGAATCGATTACTGCCGCACTCGACGAGCTGTTGACCAACGCTGTGATCCACAACGACAGCGAAGAACTCCGTGTGCGTGTCAACCTCGCTGTCGAGGGTTCGTGGGGCACTCTTAGCGTGCGGGACAACGGCCCGGGTATCTCAGAATTCGACAGGGATGTCCTCGAATCGGGAGAGGCTATCGAAACACTCTCACACGGTAGCGGACTAGGGCTGTGGCTGGTCTACTGGACAGTAAACCATTCTGGAGGGAAGATCCACGTCGACGAGCGTGAGCCGCGCGGCACCGAGATTACAATCTGGCTTCCACTGGCAACTGATGGGTAGCAGGTTAGCGAAGTAACTATTCTGAGGGTACTATAGAATCATTATCACTGTATGACAATTGTGTTTCTCGACTTTCGGCCTGCGTCGAGGCAGTCAAACATTAACGCTATCGGTGGCATTGGTATCATCGTTGTTGGGTTCCTCGTTTTGCCGTGGATTGCTTTGCCAGCCAGCATCCTTACTGGAACGCTCTACGAGCGCTCGCTCGATGAGTGAGTCGGGGACCGCTCCGATGACCGTCTGGTAGCTTTCTGAAACTATTGGACATGAGATGGCTGTCCAGTGAGCTATGAATTTCGGTTGAAGTCACACTTCTGTCTCTTGACGAATCCATCCTCTGTATCTCGCACCGTCGTTCTGAGATAATGCGAATAGATCGGCCTTCTAGATAGATGTGTGTCTACAGTATCGACGTCAACCGGGTCAAGACGTGTCACCTGTGGGGATCTTCGACGGCGCCGTTGACGCTCACTCACGAGCGACCGCGACGCGCCCCTCGGACGCGTCGAGCGCGAAGCCCGCCTCGCGGAGCCACGACGCCGCTCGACCCTCGCCGTGGATCAGCACCTCCGCGAGGTCGGTCGGCTCGTCCACGTCGGTCGCGAGGCGGTGGGAGTCGACGACGGCGACGCTCGCGCCGACCTCGTCGGCGATCCGTCGGTGGTCGAGGTAGGAGGCGCCGTGGTAATCTGTCTCGAACTCCGGGTGGCCGGCGACGAACGCGTTCGTGCCGCCGCCGCGCCCGGGGGCGATCGCCACGTCGGCCTCGCGGCCGGCCGCGAACAGCTCCCGCAGCGCTTCCGGAGTGGCGAGCGCGAGGTCGGCCATGACGACCGCGACGCGGTCGGCGACGGTGTCCCTCCCTCCGAGCCGCGCGTCCAACGCCGCGTTGACCGCGTCGGTCAGGGGTCGATCGTCGACCGTCACGGGACAGGGCAGGTCGGCGTCGACCGCCCCGGTCGCCACCACCCGCGGCTCCCCGCCGGTCGCGTCGACCGCGTCCAGCACGTCTCGCAGCATCGCCCGCGAGAAGGCGGCGCGCTCGTCGGGTGAGAGAACGCCGGAGAGTCGCGACTTCGGGCGGTCGGTCGAAAACGGAACGATGACCTCCATCGGGAGGGTCGCCTCAGAACAGCGATTCGAGTTCGTCGCTGTCGTCGCTCACGAGGTCGTCGAGGTTCTCGTCGCTCTCCTCGCGGATCTCGTCGAGGTTGTCCTGCGCCTCGATGGCGACCTGCTGGAGCTCCTTGATCCGCGGGACGTTCGTGACGCCCGCGAGCAGGATGACGGTCGCGACGAAGCCGGCGCCGCGGTACGGGTAGTCGCCGCCCCGGACCTCCATCGAGCCGGTCTGCTCTTCGAGCCACTTCCGGCCGCGCTCGATACCCTTCCGGTTGAGGTACTCCGGCGGCCCCGCGAGCACGAGCAGCGCGCGCTCCGCGCCCTCGATCTCACAGGGGAGGGTGAGCCGGCCCAGCGCCGCCTTGCGGACGAGGCTGGTGATCCGGTTCGTGGTGTGCGCGCTGTCGAGCTCGTCGTCGCCGTCGTCGTTGCGGAGCCGCGAGAGCAGTCCGCCCGAGGTGCGCTCCTCGACTTCCTCCTCGGCGTAACCGACCGTGGAGACGCCGCCGCCCGAGAGCGTGTTGATGATCTCCGAGGAGTCGACGACGCTCTCTGCGACCTCCTGGCCCTGCTGGACCTCGCCGGCGCCGAAGAGGATTCCGAACCGCCGGACGATCTCCTCGTTGATCTCCTCGTAGCCGCCCTGGACGGACTCGCCCGTCTTCCGCCAGGCGTCGTTGTCGAACACCATCAGGTTGTCCACCTCGCGGACGAACGTCTGGAACGAGCGGGCCGCGTTGAGGGTGTAGATGCCCCCCTCGTCGCTGCCCGGCAGGATGCCGAGCCCGTAGACGGGCTCGGTGTAGATCCGCTTGAGGTGTTTCGCGAGCACCGGCGCGCCGCCGGAGCCCGTCCCGCCGCCGAGCCCGGCGACGACGAGGAACGCGTCGACCTCGTGGACCGGGATCGAGTCGATCGCGCCCTGGACCTCGTCGATGTCCTCCTCCGCGATCTCCGCGCCGAGTTCGTTGTCCGCGCCCACGCCGTGGCCCTTCACGCGCGACTGGCCGATGAGGACGCGCTGGTCCTCGGCGATGTGTTCGAGCCCCATCAGGTCCGCCTTCGCCGTGTTGACGGCCGCGGCCGCTCGAACGATCTCGGAGCCCGTCCGCTTATCGTACTCCAAGAACTTGTCAACTACTTTACCCCCCGCCTGGCCGAATCCGATCATTGCGAGTTTCATCGTGTGCTCCCTCCGCGTTTGAAATGAACAGAACGTGATCTCGTATATAAGCCTTCGGTTGCCGTTACCAGCGTTGAGATTAGGACCGTTGACACGTTCGCGATCCCGGTCATCGGACCCCGAGGTGTTCGCCGAGCGTGGTCAGGTCCGCCCGGTCGACGCCGAACGCGCCGACGTCGCTGTCGGCGGTCGTGTTGTCGAACTTCAGCGAGCGGTACTGGTCCGCCCCCATCGGGAACCCGGGCACCGCGCCGAGCACGGAGAGGCCGATCTTCGCGAGCGGCATCGGGAGCGGAACGATGGTGACGCCCTTCTGCTCGGCCTCGTAGACGAGGTCCGTCACCTGCCGGAGGGTGAGCACCTCCGGCCCGCCGATCTCGTAGGTCTCGCCGACGTGCTCGTCGTCGGTCACCGCGGCGGCGATCATCGGGACGAGGTCGTCGACGTGGATCGGCTGGAACCGCGTCTTCCCGCCGCCCGGGAGGGGGTACAGCGGCACGCCCGGCGCGAACATCCCCTTCAGCCGCTTGGTGAACGAGACGAACTCGCCGCCCTCGCCGAAGACGACGGAGGGGCGGAAGATGGTCCAGTCGAGGTCGCTGTCGCGGACGATCTCCTCCGCCTCGCCCTTAGCGCGGATGTACGCGGTGTCGCCGTTCGGGTCCGCGCCGAGCGCGCTCAGTTGGACGAACCCGTCGACGCCCCCGTCCTCGGCCGCGCGGACGAGGTTCTCCGTCCCGCCGCGGTGGATCCGGTCGTGCATCCGGTTGCCGCCGTCGGGCTCGAACAGCGGCGAGAGCGCGACCAGGTTCACCACCGCGTCGTGGCCGTCGACGGCCGACTCGATGGAGCTGTAATCGGTCACGTCCCCGCTGACGCCCGTCACGCCGTCCGGCGTGTCGCCGGGCGAGCGGGAGAGCGCAGTCACCGCGTGGCCGTCGTCCGCGAGCGCGCGACAGAGATACGATCCGATGAAGCCGGTCCCCCCGGCTACCAACACTTTCATACAACCCGTGTCGCGTGGAAGGCCCGTAAACCTACCGCGGCGTCAGACGCGCCACGAGATCGACCGCTGAGACCGACAGACTGCGGCGCGATCAGTCGGACGACTCCTCGTCGCCGATCGGGACCGTCAACACCGGAACGGGGGCCGTGCGGAGCGTCCGCTCGGCGACGCTCCCGAGCAGGTACCGGCCCGCGCCGGTCCGGCCGTGCGTCCCCATCGCGACGAGGTCCACGCCGGGGTCGTCGACGTACGCCCCGATGCCGCGCGCGGCCGAGGAGGCGACCTCGACGGCTCCGACCGCCTCCAGGCCGGCGTCCTCGACGCGCTCGACGCCCTCGGCGACCGCGTCGTCCGCGTACTCGGAGAGGACGTCCGCCTCGACGGAGTCCCCGATGCCGATCCCGCCGGTGTCGACGACCGAGAGCACGTGGACCGTCGCGCCCGCGCGCTTCGCGACCGGGATCGCTCGGTCGAGCGCCGCGGTCGCGGCCGGGCTCCCGTCGGTCGGCACTAAGACGTCCTCGTACGGGTACGGGACTTCCTCGTCGCCCGGGCGGAGGGCCAACACCGGCACCGGCGACTGCCGGACGACGCGCTCGGTCGTGCTGCCGACGATGCGTTCGACGCCCTGCCGGCCCCGCGTGGACATCGCGACGAGGTCGGCGTCGACCTCCGCGGCGAACGAGGCGACCGTCTCCGGGACGCCGCCCTGCCGGACCGCCGTCTCTGCCTCGACACCGCGGTCGGCGGCGCGGGCGGCCGCGTCCGCGACGATCGACTCGCCCTCCTGTTCCAACACGTCGACGACGTCACCGCCGATCCGGGTCACGCTGTCGCGGGTGGTGTCCGCGACGTGGAGGAGGTGGACGGTCGCGTCGTGGTCGGCGGCGACCGCCAGGACGTGCTCGAAGGCCGCCGCGGCCGCGTCGCTGCCGTCGGTGGGGACGCAGATCCGGTCGAACATACTGGCACCGTCGCGGCCGCGGGTGAAAAGGGCTCGCGTCCGAACGACGGAACGCACCGGCCGAGACGCGCGCGACGCGGCCCGCGGAGCGAGGCGCGGTTACGCCGACTCCCCGGGGCCGTCGGACCCGTCTCCGCCGGCGGCCGATCCCTCCGCGCCGTCGCGTCGCGTGACCCGCACGGTCGAGATGCGCGCGCCGTCGACGGCGGTGACCTCGAAGGCGAACCCCGACGCCTCGGCGACGTCGCCGACCTCGGGCGAGCGCCCGATCCGGTCGAGGACGTATCCGCCGAGAGTCTCGTAGCCGTCGCCGCTGAGGTCGGTGCCGAGCGCGTCGTTGACGTCGGCGAGCGCGACCGACCCGTCGGCCTCGTGCGTGCGGTCGTCGGTCCGCCGGATCGTGTGGCGGTCGGCGGCCACGTCGAACTCGTCGCGGAGGTCGCCGACGAGCGCCTCGGCGACGTCCTCGACGGTGGCGATCCCCTCGAACGCGCCCCACTCGTCGATCACCGCCGCCATCTGCCGGCGCTCGTCGCGGAACTGGACGAGGAGGTCGCTCGCGCTCGTCGTCTCCGGGACCACGAGGATCTCCCGCGCCAGGCCGCTCGCGGTCGCGTCCTCGTCGCCGTCGGCGGTCGCGCGCAGCACGTCCTTCGCGTCGACGAAGCCGACGACGCGGTCGGCGTCGGCGCGGTCGACGACGGGGTACCGGGTGTGGCCGGCGTCGAGGACCGCCTCGCGGACCGCCGCCAGCGACGTGTCAGCGGGTAGCGAGACGACGTCGGGGCGGGGGACCATCAGCTCGCGGGCCGCGGTGTCGTCGAGGTCGAAGACGCCCTCGATCATCGCGACCTCGGACTCGTCGACGTGGCCGGCCTCGCCGGCCCGCGCCAGCACGCGGCGGATCTCGCGCTCCTCGAGCGTCTCGTCGCTCTCCGAGGCGGGCGGGACGCCGATCAGGCCGGTGAAGGCGTTCGCCGTGCCGTTGAACACCGCGATGCCGGGCGAGAAGATCAGGTACGCCAGCTTCATCGGCGGCGCGAGCAGCAGCGAGACCCGCTCCGCCTGCGCGATGGCGATGGTCTTCGGCGCGAGCTCGCCGAAGACGACGTGGAGGAACGTGATGAAGGAGAACCCGATGGCGAACGCGACGAGGTGGACCAGCCCCTCCGGCAGGAGCGGCCCGAGGACGGGCTCGATGAGCGCCGCGACGGCGGGCTCGCCGATCCACCCGAGGCCGAGCGACGCGAGCGTGATCCCGAGCTGGGTCGCCGCGAGGTAGTCGTCGAGGTTGCTCATCACCTCGCCGAGCGTCTCCGCGCCCGCCTTCCCCTCCTCGGCTAGCTGTTCGACCGAGGTGGCCCGGATCCTGACGAACGCGAACTCCGAGGCGACGAAGAAGCCGTTCAGGACGACCAGTATCAGCGCCCCCGCCACCCGCGAGAGCGAGACGGCGACGGCTACCATCCGTGCCCTCCGGGCGCGCGACGGGTCGGCGCGTCGGCGGTCCCGCGTGTGTCGACGATCATGGCTGCCGTTCTCGGAGGGGTCACTAAAAAGGGCGGGCGGACGCCTCGCGAGAGGGTGGGAGCCGGCCGCCCGGCCGGACCCGGGTCGTTTATTCCTCGCCGCCGCGGAACGCCACCATGCTGATCACGCTGGAGGGGATCGACGGGAGCGGCAAGACGACCGTCTGGGAGGCGCTCCACGACGTGTACCCCGACGCGACGTTCACCCGCGAGCCCACCGACAGCTGGTACGGGGAGGCGGTGGGGCGCTCGATGGCCGACGCGGACGCGGACCCGCTCGCGGAGCTGTTCCTGTACACCGCCGACCACGCGAACCACCTCTCCGAGACGGTCCGGCCGGCGCTCGCGGACGGGGACCTCGTGATCTCCGACCGCTACTCGGACTCGCGGTTCGCCTACCAGGGGGCGACGCTGGCGCGCGCCGACGCCGGGGTCCAGCGGCCGCTGGAGTACGTCCGCGGGATCCACGCCGCGTTCTCGCGCCCGCCGGACGCGACGATCTACCTCGATCTGGACCCCGAGACCGCGGCCGAGCGCGCCGGTCGCACCGACAAGTTCGAGCGCGACGGTTACCTCGCGGCCGTGCGCGACAACTACGAGCGCCTGATCGACGCCGACCCCGGTCGGTTCCACCGGGTCGACGCGACGCGCTCGCCGGAGGACGTGATCGCGCGGGTCGAGTCGCTCGTCGCGGACCTGATCGACCGCTGACGCGCCGCGCTCGGCCCCGTCAGCGCGTGTCCGGCAGTTCGTACTCGTCCGGCGAGGGGACGTAGAGGTAGTCGATCGCGATCCCCAGCGCCAGCGGGAGGCCGACGGTCAGCGCCAGCAGGATGGTCGAACTGCCGACGTTGATGCCGGTGCCGACCCCGAGCGCGCCGGTGAAGACGATAGTCGAGACGAGGAGCAGGAGCGGCGTCAACACGAGCGTGTACACGACCGACCCCCACGAGGTCGAGAGCTGGATCCGGAAGAACCGGGTCGCGACCCCGGCGAGGAACGTGTGGAACGCGACCAGCGCGAGGAGGCTGCCGAACCCGAACAGCGCGAGCATAGTCGCCGTACGGGCCCCCGCCACTTCCCCCTATCGACCTCAGACGGGACCGCCGCCGCCCTGCTGCCGCGCGGCGGAGAGCAGGTCGGAGACGGGGGCGGTGTACTCGTAGCCCGGGATCACGCCCTGGACGTACGTCCCCTCGACGAAGTCGATCAGCGCGCCCGCGTCGTCGACGCCGCGCCGCTCGTTGATGTCGGAGAGCGCGTAGGTGACCGCGACCTCGTCGCCCTCGCGCTCGACGGTCGGGTCGAACTCCCGGTCCTTGCGCGTGACGCCGCCGACGTCGACGGCGCGGCGCTCGAACGTGTCGGCCCAGCCGTCTTCGACCACGGCCGCCACCTCATCGGCGGTGACCGCGGAGAGCGTCGGCACGCGGACGGTGACGGTGAAGCGAATCCGTCCCTCGTCGGCGGGTTCGGCCCGGACGCGCCCGTCGAACGCGGTCGTCGTCGAGACCCAGCCGTCGCCGTCGCGCTCGAACGAGCCGTGGTCGCCGAACGCGCGCCGGACTCGGCCGGGGAGTTCGTCGGCGGCGTCGGCGTCGTCGTCCTCTGTTTCGGTCATACCGATCGGAGGCGACGCGGCCTGAAAAGCCGCTCGCGTCGCCCGCGCGACCCGGACCCGTCGCCCCCGTCATCGATACGGGCACTGCGAGCCGGTACGTCGGCCCCTTTTGTGCGTCGACCGACGAGACGGGGTATGGCAGACCGGTTCCGCTCCACGGAGGGACTGATCGACGCGCTCGCGGCCGCCGAGTTCGACCGCCCGCCGGCGCTCGTGAGCAACGCGCACATCACCGGCCTCGGCGTCGCACGCGCTCTCGACGCCCACGGCGTGTCCGTCATCGCGCTCGACCGCGCGGGCGACGGCGCGGGGTCGGGCGACGCCGTCGCCCACGACGGGCTCGCGCCCCCCTCGGACGCGGTCGACTACGCCGGGGCGGTGACGTACCCGCTCGACGACCTCGACGGGTTCCGCGAGGACGTGGAGGCGATCGTCGACGCCGCGGGCACCGAGGCCGTCGCGTTCGGCTGTATGGACGAGTGGGCGCTGTCGTACGCCGAGGCCGACCCCGACGGCGTCCGCCTCCCGTTCGCGGGGAGCGACACGCTCGACGCCGTATTGAACAAGTCGGAGCTGTACGCGACCTGCGATGCGCTCGGGGTGCCCTACCCGGAGACGTACCGGCTCGCGGCGACGGCGGCGAGCGGGACACGCGAGGCGGACGCCGCGGTCGAGGAGGCGGCCGACGCGCTCGGCTTCCCGCTCGTGGTGAAGCCCGAACTCAAGCGCGACTTCGAGGAGGCGTTCGGGACTAACGTGATCGAGGTCGGGGACCGCGGGGAGTTCGAAGACGTCGTCGCGGCCGCGGCGGACGAGGGAATCGCGGTGATGGCCCAGAAGCGCGTCGACATCGCGACCGGGCGCGACCACTCGCTAGCCTCCTACGTCCCCCCGTCCGGGGGCGACGACGCGCTCGCGGTGGTCGGCAACGCCGCGGTGCGGTACCCGCGCAACTTCGGCACCTCCTGTCTCGTCGAGACCGCGGAGGAGCCGGGGATCGAGGAGCGCGCGCTCGCCGTCCTCGACGACGCCGGCTACCACGGGATCAGCGAGGCGGAGTTCGTCTACGACGCCGACCGCGAGGAGTTCCTGCTGCTCGACGTCAACACTCGGCCGTGGAAGTGGATCTCGCTGCCGGTCGCCGCGGGCGCGAACCTCCCGATGGCCGCCTACGCCGCGGTCACCGACGCGACCTACGAGTCCGACGGCGTCGAGCCGACCAGGTGGGTGTACCTCCGCGACTACCTCTCGCTGCTCGCGGGCGACGACGCGTTCTGGGACCAGCTCTCGGCCGCCGACTGGCGGCGGCTCGTCTCCGGGGCGTTCGAACGCGAGGGGAACCTGACGACGGGCGTCTACCGCCCCGCGGACCCGGGGCCGGCGGCGAAGCTGTTCGAGACGGAGTTCGTCGACCGCGAGTACTACTGCTCCTGTTAGGCGACGGCGTTCCGAACGGGAGAGCGGGTCAGACTTGCCCGCCGACCGAGTCGTCTCCGACGGGGATTTCCCAGCGGAGGATAGCGGCGGCCCCGACGACGAGGACGACCCCGGCGACGCCCAGCGCGAACAGGGGAGAAACGGCGTCGGACACGACGCCGCTCCCGAGTTGGAACGGCACGACCGCGAGGCCGCTGACCATCGCCATCGCGCTCAGGACGGTCGCGCGACCGAGCGACTCGACCCGGTCGTTGACGTACTGGCCGGCGAACGACCGCGTGACGTCCGACACGCCCCGAATCAGGAGGAACGTCGGAACGGCGAGCACCGGGACGAAGTACATGCCGACCAGCGCGCCGCCGACGGCGAACGGGAGGACGAGGAACCACGTCCGCAGCCCGATCCGCTCCCGGATCGCTCCCGTGTAGTAGGTGAGCACCGCGCCGACGAGGCTGTACGCCGCGTAGAACCACCCCAGCAGTGATTCGACCCGTGGCTGCGGGACCCCGAGGTCGAGAACGACGGTCTCGAAGATCGGCTGGAGGAAGACGAACACGAGGTACGTGACCGCGGCGTACAGGACGTAGTAGTACAGCAGCAGCGACCGCAGCCGACGGCGCGAGAGGACGTCCCGCACGATGCGGACCGTCCGTCGGAGGCTCAGGGCCTCCGTGGCGGTCTCCTCGTACGTCTCCGACTCGTCGAGCGTGAGCAGCACCAAGACGCCGAGGCTCGTCACGCCCGCCGCGACGAACCACGGGTACGAGAGGTCGACGCTCCCGAGATAGCCGCCCGAGACCGCCGCGACGGCCCCGACGGCCAACGCCGCCGACTCCCCGCGCCCCCGGACGCGGGCGAACTCGTCCTCGGAGAGGTCGTCGGTGAGCGTGTCGTAGAGCCAGGCGTCCTCGCTTCCGGAGCGGAAGTTGTACCCTAACGACCAGCAGACGTAGAGTCCGGCCAGCGGGAGGAACGAGCTCGACAGCCCGATTCCGAGGAGCGTCACGGAGATGAGCGCGGTCCCGACGAGGAGGCTGTTGCGTCGCCCGACCCGGTCGCCGACGTAGCCGGTCGGGATCTCGCCGAACAGCGTCGTCAGGTTGTACAGCGCCTCCAGGACGGCGATCTGTGTGAAAGAGAGGTCCTGCGCCAGGAAGAAGAGGTACATGATCGGCCGGTAGAACTCGACCGCCTTCGTCGCCTTGTAGGCGTAGTACTTCAGGATCGGTCCGGAGAGCGACTCCCGAAGGCCGCCGTCAGTGCTACCGGCCATGCGTGTGGCGACCGACGAGGGGCCGAGGGGAGTATCCTGTTATTACGGGATCCCCCGATCGGCACATACACCGGATCGTCTGACCGGTACGGGGCCCGACCGACGCGGAACACAACGATTAGTGCGCCCCCCGACACAGTGCGCGTATGGACTTCTTCGAGACGCTCGCGGACCGGATCGACGCCGTCGACAGCGTCGTCTCGGTCGGACTCGACCCCGACCCGAGCCGCCTCCCCGACGCCGTGGGCGACGCCGACCTCCCGCGGTGGGCGTTCAACCGACGGATCATCGACGCGACCCACGAGCATGCCGCCTGCTACAAGCCGAACGCCGCCTTCTACGAGGACCCGGACGGCTGGCGCGCGCTCCGCGAGACCGCCGCGTACGCGGAGGGGAAGGGCGTCCCCGTCCTGCTCGACGCGAAGCGCGGTGACATCGGTAACACCGCGCGGCGCTACGCCGAGATCCTCGACCACGTGGACGCGATCACGGTGAACCCGTACCTCGGGCGCGACTCGCTCCAGCCGTTCCTCGACCGCGCGGACAAGGGCGTGTTCGCGCTCTGTCGCACCTCGAACCCGGGCGGCGCGGACCTCCAGGACCTCGAACTCGCCTCCGGCGAACCGCTCTACGAGCGCGTCGCGGCGCTCGCCGACGTGTGGAACGCGAACGGCAACGTCGGGCTCGTCGTGGGCGCGACCACGCCCGACGAGCTGGAGGCTGTCCGCGAGATCGTCCCCGAGATCCCCTTCCTCGTGCCCGGCGTCGGCGCGCAGGGAGGCGACGCCGAGGCCGCGGTCGAGCACGGGCTCGCGTCGCGGCCGGACCTCCCGGTCGACGTCGGGCTCGTGAACTCCTCGCGGGGGATCATCTTCGCGGGCGAGGAGTCGAGCCGACCGGGCGACGAGGCGACGTACTTCGGCGCCGCGGGCGACGCCGCCAAGCGGCTCAAAAAGCGGCTGAACCGGTACCGATAGGCGAGGCGTCGCCGGCGCGGTGCCCCTCGACCTCACTCACTGCGTCCGCCCCTGCGCGCACGCCGTGCAGGCCCCGGCGGCGTCGCTCCAGTGGTCCTCACAGACCGCGCGACCGCAGTGCGGGCAGCCGTGGCGCGCCGGCGCCGCCTCGCAGATCTGACAGATCCCGGTGACGCTCATGGTCCCCCTCGGGTCGGGTCGCTTATGAGTGTCGGGGGCGACCCCCGCGTATGCGCCAGTTCGTCGTCATCGGCCGCGACGTGCCCACTGACCCGGACGCGATCTCGCTGTCGGACCTCCCCGGCGCGGGCCGGCTCGACCTCCTCTGTAGGTGCGTCGCCGCCGGCGTCTTCCTCTCGCACGGGATCCGCGAGGCGGTTCGGGTCCACCTCGTCGCCGCCGACGAGTTCACGGTCACCTTCGACGCCGACAGCCTCCGACACCTCCACCCCGACGAGCGCAACGTCGCCGCGCGGATCCGGGACGCGATCGACGCGCGAGACGACGCGATCGGGCACATGCCCGCCGACGTCTCGCCCGGCGTCGAGCTCCGCCGGATGGGGCTGGAGGCGACCCTCGACCGGGTGCTCGACGACGGCGGTGGTTCCCCCCGCTCCGGCACGTCCGCGGGCGCAGACGGCCCGACCCTCGTCCAGCTCCACGAGGACGGCGACCCCCTCGTCGACGCCGCGCCCCCGACCGACCCCGTGTTCGTGCTCTCCGACCACAACGACTTTCCCCCCGCCGAGCGCGACCTGCTCGCGGACCGCGCCGACCGCCGCGTGCGGGTCGGCCCGAAGCGCCTCCACGCCGACCACACGATTTCCGTCGTCCATAACTGGATCGACACCGATGGATACGCCTCCTACTGACGACCGGCGCACGACGACCGCGCCCGCGACCGACGACCGGTTCTCCGTCCCGCTCCGGGGCGTCGCCGTGGACCCCGAGACCCGCTGCGCGCACTGGGACAGCGCCGTCGACGTGGTCGCGCTCCGGTTCGGCTGCTGTGAGACGTACTACCCCTGCGACGCGTGTCACGACGCCGCGACCGACCACGAGGCCGAACCGTGGCCACGCGACCGGTTCGACGAGGCGGCAGTGCTGTGCGGCGCCTGCGGCGCGACGCTCACCGCCCGCGAGTACCTCGACGGCGACAGCGAGGGACAGAGTCCCTCGGGCAACCGGGCTCCGCCCGATGACGGAGAGGCGCAACGCGCCGCTGGCAGTCGAGAGAGGCCCGACGACGACGCCTGCCCCCGCTGTGACGCCGCGTTCAACCCCGGTTGCCGGGCCCACCGCGACCGGTACTTCGAGGTCTGAGGCGAGCGTTCGGTGGGAGTCGCGCCGCGAGCGGCGTCCGATCGCCCCGGTTTTCGGAAAGGTTAAAAGAACGAACGGCCTTCCTGAGAATGCGGGCCGGTGGGGTAGCTTGGTATCCTTCGGCCTTCGGGTGGCCGTAACCACGATTCAAATTCGTGCCGGCCCACTTCTCCCGCATCCGTTTTGGAGCCGACGAAACCGCAACACAGCGTCGGCTCACCAGTCTGGAACAATACCGACGACAAGTCGGACCGGGTATCAGCGGACGCGAACCGAGGCGAACAGCCCCTCACCGACGGGGAGGACGGTCGTCTCGAAGTCGGGATCGGTTCGAACTCGCTCATAGTAGGCCATGATGCCGGGCAGCGAGGAGTCCGTGTCCGGTTCCGTCCCGTCTTCGAGATACGCAACCACGTCGTCTGGATCCATCCCGGTCGAGTGGAGCACGTTGTCCGCGATGACGAGGCCACCCGGCGCGACCTTCTCTCGAACGGCCTCGAAGCCTTCGACGTAGCGATCGTTCTCGTGATCGAGAAGCACCATGTCGAAGGGGCCGTCGTAGCGCTCGATCGTCTCTAGGGCGTCGCCGTGTTCGAAGACTGCGCGGTCGTCGTAGCCGCCGCGTTCGAAGTATGTCCGAGCGGCGTCGAGCTCGTCCTCGTCGACCTCTGTGAGCACGATGGTTCCGTCGCTCCCCACGACCGGCGCGATCCAGTACGCGGAGTAGCCGTAGCCCGAGCCCAACTCGAAGACAGTGTCCACGTCCGCGAGGCGGGCCGCGAGGCGGAGTGTCGAACCGACCTCCGGACCGACGGTCGGGAATCCATCACGCTCGGCGCGCTCTTCCATCTCTTCGAGGACGGCGTCCCGGTCGGTCGACGCGAGCGAAAGCAGCCGATCGACCGACTCGGTGTGTAACATCGACATCAGTGGTCCGTCACGAGCTCACCGTAAAGTTCGTTGCAAACCGGTAGGTTTGTTCACAACTAGCGATCATAAGGCGGTAGAAGGCATTGGCGTGCTGTGGCTGCCGTGGCAGGCCGACCAGATATCGACTGAGTCCGTCCGGAACGTCGTGCGTGGCGCTGCCGTCGTCGCCGACGTACGATCCCTGACGCTCCGCCGGTCGTGGCGCGCCGGAGGACGTGACGCCGCACACGCTGCGGCACAGCGTCGCCTACCGGATGCCGAACGTCGAGAGCGGCAACACGTTTACGACGTGCGGAACCGGAGTAGATCCGATCGATCAGTCTTGATCATTGACATACCGTTCTTGAAGAAGAACTTTACATTGATCGGAAATCCATTCCTGTGCCCTTGATTCGATGCGTTCGATAGCTGTTTCGACATCCTCGTCAGGAACTCTCACATCGTACAGTCCGTTCACATCCTCGACATCCGAAGTAAGTAGTGGACCGATGTTGTTGAAGCAACTGTCCTCATAGACGACCGCAGTGCATTCTGGATCGGCGTCTAGTTTTTGGATCCACTCTTTGAACTCGACAATAACTGAACTGTTGATATCCTGGACTGCCAGTCGATTAGGGTTATCAGGATCCTCGTCGGAATCAATTGTTTCACTGTAGCAGTCATCATCGAATGCCAGGTCGGGAAGAGTATCGGAGCGATTCAGGCGATTTTTGAGAAAAACGAAGACGGCGACATCAGCCCCCTCAAGGAAGTCGAAGCTTTTCTCTCGCCAGTAGTCCCGCTTTTCTTTGCGGGTCGCACCTTCGGGTGGGCGCCCCTCGTGGTCGCTGCAAATGCGCGCCTGAGAGTAGCCGCGATCTCGGAGTTCGAGCGCGATAGCCCGGAGGTAGTTCTCACAGTCGCCCGCGTAGGGTCCAAAGATACGAAGCCGCAGATAGGGGCGAAGAGCACGTTCCGAGAACCGGTTGATACGCTCGTTGGCCCCAGTTAAACCATCCTCAAAATCACGTACCATCTGGCTGTTAGTGTCACTCGAACACCATAGATTTAATATTGTTGCTACAGAATATTTGACTACAAGGCCACAACAAATCGTGTCTGACAGAAAAGTATATAAGTAAAAGGAGATATGACAGCACATCGGATCAAAACGATTTGACCATGATGGAACCCACCACCCACATCGGATCTGACAGTGATGCAGATGATTACAAGAAACTCCTTCCACGAGAACCAATGGCAGCCGTCGACGCCTTGGGCAACGATAAATCCAAGGCGATCATCGCCTGCCTGATCGAGGAAGGTCCAAAGTCGTACTCACAGCTGAAAGACACGTTGGATATCGCATCCGGTAGTCTAACCAATGCACTGGACCCGCTCAAGAATGCGGGTCTTGTGAGCAAACGTGTCGTCGACTCGGAAGGTGATCCCTACACTACGAACTACGAAGTAACCCCCTTCGGGAAGCGATTGATGAGCTGTTTGTACGATTCGCTGGGCACTATCGATCAGACCCCTCCACGCCAACGCAGAGCAGAGAATTACAGTGATCAGAAAACTGGGAAGGAACCACTTATCGGATGGAATGAGCCGGCCGAGGATACCAAATCCGACGAGGTTATTGAATTTAGACAATGATCCCCGAACTCGGGGTCCCGGAGTATCACGTCCAGTCGGTCGATATTGATGCCGAACCGACGCCTGGGACAACTGTTGTCGGTGTAGTTGTCAGTACTATTGAAATTCAGAATCCAGAGAGACAGGACGACCCTGCAGGCCTTGTCTGCGAGGCTAGCATCGAACTTGAACTACATCTACAGAAAGAGGTTGAGGATGAGAACTTCGATAATCAGTTTGGATCCATAGAGGTCGATCTATTGATATTTATTCCCGAGGAAGACGACGAACTTGCCGAATACGTATCGGAGTGGAAGGAACATGGCTACGAAGAATTAGATCATAAGTTCATCCGGCACGTGGAATCAGGGATTTTAGAAGATGTTTTAAATCCGATTGGTGATCTCCTCTCTCCATCTTTCCGTGGAATCGTTCCTTGGATGCAACTCACGCCACCTGATCTGGCAGAGCCCGAGTCTGAATAAACGCGCTGGAGTTTGTGGTCTGTGACTCTTACCCCTAGATCGGAAGTGCAGGGTTCGAATACTCTGTTACGTACCGAACGAGACAGATCTCAATCACTCAGCAGAATCGAGCCTCCCAACCCACGAGAGATCGCTCCCGATCAGCAAACGGTACTGTTGAAACTCCCTCCAAGAGCGATTCACGTTGACCTCGTCCCTGATAAACTCCAACAGTGACAAGCTTCAAGTCCACCGCTGGCCGGGTACAACACGAATGAGACTCTTCGCCTCGGCGTCGGACAGACGGCGGGGAATCCTCGCGCTCGTCGGCGTCGCCGTCGGGTTCGTCGCCCTCTACCTCTTCGTCCGCGAGTACGCGGGATTCATCACGAACGCCGAAGCGTTGCGGGTGTGGCTCCAGCAGTTCGGCGTCCTCGCCCCGCTCGTGTTCATCGCCATCCAGGCCCTCCAGGTCATCGTCGCACCGATCCCCGGACAGGTTGTCGCCCTCGTCGCGGGCTATCTCTTCGGCTCCTTTTGGGGCACCGTTTACAGCCTCACGGGCGTGCTGATCGGGAGCTCGATCGCCTTCTCGCTCGCGAAACGGTACGGTCGGTCGTTCGTCGAGGACGTGATTCACGAGGACGTGGTCGCCCGCTTCGACGGATTCGTCGACACGGTCGGGGTTCCGGGGCTGTTCGCGTTCGTGATCATCCCCGGTCTTCCGGACGACGCCATCTGCTTTCTGAGCGGGCTCACGAAGTGGAAGCTCCCCACCTTCATCGCCGTGATCAGCGTCGGTCGCCTGCCGGCGTACGTGTTCACCGTCTACGCCGGCGGCAGGATCGCCGACGGACAGTTCCTCTTAGCGTTCGCGCTCATCGCGGTCGTCGTCCTCGCGTCGATCGTCGGCTACTACAAGCAGGAAACGGTCAGAGACCTCGTCGCTCGTATCGAGCCGCGACTCCCCTTCTGAAGACTCGCCGCGTCGGGGTGTCCCGCGGCGGGTCATCGCCACGCCCGACGCCGTCCCGCGTCCGACGGCGATTCCCACGCCCGACGCTACCCTGACGACTATCCCCACGTCCACTGGGAGTCGAGGACGAAGCGATAGAGCCCGCTGAGGAAGATGGCGATCGCGTTGGCGACGAGGTACATGAGACTCCCCCACTCCACGAGGGCGTAGAGGACCGCGAGCTGGATCGGGATGGCCGTCCCACGGACCAGATTCGTCTTCAGCAGACCGGTGAGGTAGTCCGTGGTGCCCGTGTTCTGACTCGCTTGGAACGTCCACGCGTTGTTGAGCACGTACGAGAGGATGATCGTGATCTCGATCGCGATGGTGGCGCCGATCAGGTAGTTCACTCCCGCGACGTCGACAAACGACCACAGCAGGCCCATCTGTATCCCCGCCGTGAGCGCACCGACGACGACGAACCGACGCATCTGAACGGCGATCGGCCCGCTCGTAAGGTTCCTGAGAACGGATCGAATCATCACCGGTAGCCGAGCGCTTCGAGGCGGGCTTCGAGGTCCTCGTCGACCTCTCCGTCCTCGCCCTCCTCGGTGTCTCCGGCCGCCACCGCGTCCGCCTGTCTGTCGCGGAGCTCCGCGACGTGGTCGGCGGCGATCGGCGCGAACCGCTCGACGACCGCGAGCGCCTCGTCGGACGGATCCGCAGAGCGGTCCTCCTGCTGAGTCGGGTCCGACGGTCGGTGATACAGCTCCGTCTCTCCCGTGTCCGCGTTCTCGATGTACGTCCACTCCGCGTCGCGGACGCTCACGAGGAGGTCGCCGTCAGACAGGGACCGCGGGATCGGCTGGTCGGTCACCTCCTCGCCCCGGACGGTGACGGAGACGACCGGGTCCTGATCGGGCGACTCCTCACCGCTGACCGTCGGTGCGAGCGACTCGCCGCGCCACTCCGGGGGCGATTCGACGTCGAGCAAGTCGGCGACGGTCGGCGGGATCGCGTCGAGGCCGACGTGTTCGGACACCCGACGCCCGCCGTCCTCGCCGGGGACGTTCACGATGAGCGGCACCCGAATCAGCTCGTCGTACAGCTTCGGGTAGTGCGCGAGGTGGCCGTGCTCCTGGAACTCCTCGCCGTGGTCGCCGGCGACCACGATCGCGGTCTCGTCGGCGATCCCGGCCGCTTCGAGCGTGTCGAGCAGGCGTCCGACGCTGGCGTCGACCTGTCGAACCGTCGCCTGATACAGGGTCCGGAGCTCCCGCAGGGTCCGCTCGCCGACCTCCCACCCGAGGCTCGTGCGCGTGTGGGCGTGGAGCATCCGGTGGGTGCCGACCAGCCCGTCCGAGACCTCGCGGATGTACCGCGGCGCGGGGACGTACGGGGTGTGGGTGTCCATGTAGTGGACCCACAGGAAGAACGGGTCGTCGGCGTCCTCGACGAAGTCGGTCGCGGCGTCCTCGACGTCGAACATCCGCGACGCGTCGAGGAAGGGGCGGTCGTCGCTGTCGCCTCGGATCTTAGAGCCGAGGCGGCGGAACGGCGACGTGACGAGCTGGATCCACGCCTCGACCGTCGGGTGCGCCGCGAGATACCGACTGTACCGGCTCGACCCGACGCTCGTGACGAACGGTTCGAACTCGTCGAACCCCTCCGGATACCCCCAGTGGGAGGTGAGGAACCCGTTCGCGGCGTTGAAGCCGCCGGTCGCGACGCCGGCCTCGGAAAGCACCGACGCGAGCGTCCGGGACCCTTTCACGCCGATGTCGCCGTTCCGGGCAAAGACGGGCTCGGAGGCGAGGATCGACGGGAACGAGAACGGCGTCCAGTTTCCGGTCGCGAACGACTGGTCGAAGACGGTCCCGTCGGCGGCCAACTCCGAGAGCACCGGCGAGTGCCGGTCGTCGTCGTAGGGTCCGATCGCGTCCGCCCGGAGAGAGTCGATCGTGACGAGGAGGACGTTAGATATCTCTTCAGTCGACACCGAGGGGGAGTCCGTCGAATCCGGGTCCGTCGAATCCGGGTCCGTCGAATCCGGGTCCGTCGAATCCGGGTCGACCGAGCCCGATCCGTTCGAGTCCGACGACTTCGAAGCCGATGCCGCTGTGTCCGAGGCCGACGTATCCGATACCATGTTATGCGAGAGGAGATTCTGACGCCGTCGAACCGCGAACCGGCCCGACCGGTCGCACCGGGTCTCGCCTCCGGAGGGAGCGGAACGCGAACCTCCGTCGAGTTGAGGGGTCGGCGAAGACCCCCGAACTCGTCGGGCCGATCGACAGAATCACTAGTATACCCGACAGCGGTCTGCCAGCGGCTTGAGGATTTCGGTTCCCAAGGCGGCGTCGGGCGGTGCGAATTCCCCTGACGGAACGTAGCTATTTGACGCTCGCGCGCCGAGAGGAACGCATGACCGACGCGTCGAGCCAGGGGAGTCAGGAGGGAGAGCCGGCCGGCGACCGACGTCTCGGGGTCGAGGCGCTCGACGAGCCCGTGCCGTCGGACGAGATCCCCGAGGGCGTGCCGGGGGAGTCGCGGGCGATCGACGCCGGTGACGTCCGACTTCACGTCGTCGAGGCGGGTCCCGAAGACGGGAAGCTACTGGTCCTGCTCCACGGGTTCCCGGAGTTCTGGTACGGCTGGCACGAGGCGCTCGCGCCGCTGGCCAACGCGGGTTACCGCGTCGTCGTCCCCGACCAGCGCGGCTACAATCTCTCCGAGAAGCCGCCCTCCGTGAGCGACTACCGGATCGACGCGCTGGCGCGGGACGTAGTCGGCCTGATCGACACCTACGACCGCGAGACCGCCGCCGTCGCCGGCCACGACTGGGGCGCGGCGGTGGGGTGGTGGCTCGCGCTCCACCACGCCGACCGAGTCTCGGAGTTCGTCGCGGTCAACGTCCCGCACCCGACCGTCTTCGAGCGCGCCATCCGGAACTC